>Ga0247825_10002287_pt1 | contig 12663 bp, 12 predicted proteins | sample 13C_Vanillin_Day_FD_194413 | JGI IMG/M metagenome (GOLD analysis project Ga0247825, IMG submission 194413) | Soil microbial communities from agricultural site in Penn Yan, New York, United States - 13C_Vanillin_Day48 | ecosystem: Environmental > Terrestrial > Soil > Agricultural land | place...
GTCAGCGCGATCTTCAATCGTGATCGCCTCGGTTGGAAGTCCTCCTCCAACGCTCAAGGGAAATCGGGTACTGGCCCCTGCAGGCGCGATCGACGGCAATCGCTGAAGCCGTTCATGGACGCTCGTCAGCGCACGTGCGGCGGCCAGCGGCTCGGCATACTTGTACTCAGGCACATCCAGCCGGAACGTGACGACGTTCTCGGATTCGAAACCGAATGGAATTGCGAAGAAGTTGCTGGATGCGCGCGCATACAGCGTGGTGATGATCAGCGCGAACGTCGCGATGGCGACTTCGAGCCCGATGAGCACGCTCGCCAGTGGACGCGATCGACGACGGCCGGCGACAGTACCTCCAGAGAGTTGCTTCATCGCATCACCGGCTGTCACAGACGAGAGCCTGAGCGCTGGCACCAGGCCGAACAGCACGCTGGCGAGCAGCGTCATCCCGCTCGTGATGGCGAGTGTGCCAGTGTCGAGTGACAGGTCGGATAGATACGGCGTCCGCGGTCCAAGGACGATTCGAATGTGCGTGATGATGGGAACGGCAACCAGCAGGCTGCACGCGCCTCCGACAATCGACAGGGCGATGCTCTCGACGAACAATTGCCGGACGATGCGGCCGCGACGCGCACCGAGTGCGGCACGGATAGCAACCTCGCCTCGCCGTTCCATCCCGCGTGCGAGCAGAAGGTTCGCGATGTGTGCGCAGGCAGCGGCCAGCAACAACGACGTTAGCGTCATGACGAGTCCAAGGAACACCTTCTCGCCCGGACCAAACGGCAGAAACCCGCTCACGTAAACATCCCACCCTGCATTGGTACGCGGCTGCTCGCGAGCGAGGCGCTGGGCTAGAGCCCGCATGTCGGCCTGCGCATTCTCGAGGCTGATTCCGGTCTTGAGTCGTGCGATTGCCATCAGCGACCGTGGCTCGCGCCCTCCCTCAGCGCGAGGCAACGAGCGCGGCAGCCAGACCTCCACGTCCTTCGATTCAAACCAGAAGCGCTCCGGCATCACGCCAATGATCGTGTGCGGCCGGCCATTGATCAGGAAGTCCCTGCCGACCGAGGACGAATCGGCGCCGAATCTGTTTCTCCATGCACGGTCGCTGAGAATCGCGACGGGAGTCGTGCCGGCATTCGCGTCTCCCTGATCGAAGGCACGACCCAACGCCGGAGAGACATGCAGCAGGGGAAAGAGATTCGTTGTCGCTCGCATCGCCAATATTCGCTCGGCCTGTCGGCCTCCGGTCAACGTGATTGGCTCGACGGCGTATGCGGCGACGTCGTCGAACGAACGATTGGCGGCAATGAGATCGGCGATGTCTCCCTCCGAAAGCGGCGTCGCAAGAATGCCTTGCACCATGTTCTGCGACCACACGCGCGCGATACTTGCGGGATCGCCGACGGGGATCGCCGGAAAGAGCAACGCCTTATTGAAGCTGAAGGAGGCCGTGTTCAGACCGATGCCAAGCGCAAGAATCAGAGCCGCGCCAACGTGAACCCGCGACTCCTGGTCAGCGCTCGAAGCGCATCGCGGGCATCCTGCGACAACGCGTCGCGAGCGTCACGCCTCCTGGAGACACGCATCGACCGCTCTGTGGAGATCACACACTCCGAACGGACGCGTGCGACATCGCCAAACCGTCGGGCCGCTTCAGTACGCGCCTGTTGATCTGACAAACGCGCGCCTTCAGATGCTTGACGAGCTCCTCGAGGTGAAACGAGATCTCGTTATCGATATCGGACGGCGCATCGTCGCCCCAGAATCGGAGATACCGCCGCCACATCGGCGTCCTGGCCATATCGCGTTCTCAAGTTGTCTGCAAAACCTTGAAGACAGCCGTGGCGAACTCCTTCCAGCCGGAGCTCTCACGCTGCAGATATTCGCGGCCTCGACGCGTCAGCCGGTAGTACTTCACTTGCCGGTTATTGTCGGAGAAGCCCCATTCGGACTCGAGCCAGCCGCGGCGCTCCATTCGATGAAGGGCTGGATAGAGCGACCCCTCTTCCAGACGCAGGACGTCGTCTGTGACGTCCTCGAGCCAGCGCGCGATGCCGAAGCCGTGCTGCCGGCCGTGAGTCAGCGCCTTGAGAATGAGTAGTTCAACCGTGCCGCGCAGCAGGTCGGGGTTTCGCGAGGGATCGGCTCCCATAGACAGTTGATGTAAGCGCCGACTGTACCGCCGTTCCCATAGACTGTCAATGGGAGTCGATTGGCTATTCCGTCAACGCAATGTGTGTTCATCGCACTCGTTCCTAGTCGTAATACGCAGGCGACTGTTTCAAGTTCGCTATCGTCTTGAAATCGTGCTGGATCCAGATCGGCGTTTTTGTTTTCGTCAAGTACGCCTCGATTGCGGAACGAGACGCCGCGGACTGCTGCACGTTGAATTCGTTGTCCGGCGGCGCCCGGTGCAGTGTGCGTTCGGGTGGGTAGTGATAGAGATCGCCGCCGAGCATCACTCGTCCCGTCGACGCGAGCCGCAGCACCAGCACCTGGTGTCCAGGGGTATGACCCGGCGCGGCCTTGATGAGGACCGTGCCGTCACCGAACACGTCATATTCGTCTTTCTCGATCGAAATAGACTTGCTCTTCTCGAGTTTGTTGTAGAAGGACGGCTCAACTCGTTCGTTACCCGGCTTCCACATGAATTCGCGCTCAGCCGGCGTTACTAACCAGGTGGACCCGGCAAACAGGTTCAAATTCGCGGAGTGGTCCTTATGGGCATGTGAGATGGCCACATACGTGATATCGGCTGGCGCGTAGCCAATTTCTTCCAGCTGACTCTTCAATGTTCTTTTGACCAGCGCCGCCGCGGTCGAGTTCACGTCATACCGCGCGCCACCGGCGGATGCTTGCTTCTCGACAATCTCGTCCGGGATTACGCCGACGTCCCACATCAAGGTGCCGTTTGGATGTGCGACCAAGAAGCACGGCACTGGCATGCGCGCCTCCCCGACTTCGGCCGGTGTCACGTGATAACGCGTAACACCCTCCGTCGAGATAGTCAGCATCCCGCACTCGAGGACATACAACCGAAGACTCTCCGGGGATGACGGCTTCGCGCGAGAGGGACCCTGTCCCGAAACGGAGCTGCCTAGAACGAGCATCCCGACGATCAGTTTTTTCAGCATCGTGCCACCCTTCAAATGAGTCGCTGAGACGCGTAGGGTACTGCAGTTCCTTCCAACCATGGTGTCCTGACCCATCGCAGGAATTGCGACGTCGTAAGATATCGAGCGCCACGGGCGCCTCCAACTCCTAACAAAACGGCGCCCGAGTCGCATGGCATCGCCACTGCACTACCGGATGCATGCTGATCAAGGTTTATGACGGCACGATCTCGAACGGCGGGCGAAGCCTGTGCGAGACGTGTCGGAACGCGACCATCACGCGCGGCGTCAAACTCGAAGATGAAATTGTCCGATGCGAAGCGCAGCCGATGACGACGCCCGTGCTCATCCGGTTCAAGGTAACCGACTGCTCGGCCTACCTCGACGCCCGGCTGCCGACGTACGCGCAACTGCTCGAGCAGGCGTGGATTCTCAAGCCGACGAGTGGACGGCGTCAGGCCGGCTTCGTGCGCAGCAGCGACCTGCGCGACGACGAGTTCCGGCAGCTGCTGTCGGAGTTGCATCGCCCCGAGTGACCGCGCACCCACGCGTCCGCGCTTGACAGGCCACGACAGTCCAGAGTAGTTATATCCATTGTGGTTATATCCAGCGCGAAGCGTGTACAGCCGCCGGTCGAGGACGAGACGACTGCGGTCCTGACACCGGCGGTCTTTCACATCCTGCTCGCCCTGTCGGACGGCAACTCGCACGGCTACGGCATCATGCAGGACGTCGAGTCGTTCACCAGCGGCGACCTCCGCCTCGGGCCAGGCACTCTCTATCGCTCCATCCAGCGGATGCTCGTCGACGGCCTGATCGAGGAGCTGGAGATCGCCCTTCACGACGAGTCCGACGACGACCGGCGGCGGCACTATCGCTTGACGAAGAAGGGACTGGAGATCGCGCAGCGGGAAGCCAGGCGGCTGGCCGATCTCGTGGACGTCGCCCGGCGTCGCAATCTGCTCTCCAAACGGGCCGCCGCGACTCGGCCCTCATCATCTCGAAAAGGTGGGCGGCGATGATCGCTCCGGTGCCAGAGGATTTTCATACGATCACGCCCCAACTCGTCGTCAAAGGCGTCGCCAGCGCAATCGACTGGTACACGCGGGCGCTTGGTGCGCACGAGCTGCTACGAAACATGGCGCCGGACGGCACTGCGATCATGCACGCCGAGCTGCTGCTCGGAGATTCGCGCTTCTTCGTCGTTGAACCCTCCACCTCTACGTGCGGGACGTTGACGGTGTATTCGGGCGCGCCGTCGACGCCGGCGCGACCGTGCTGATGCCGGTCGCGGATCAGTTCTGGGGCGATCGCTACGGCATCCTCTCTGATCCCTACGGACACCGCTGGTCGATCGCCAGCCGCATCGAAGACCTGTCACCCCGCGCGCTCCAGCAGCGCGCCGCAGACTGGACAAACGATCATCAATCATGACGCGCACCCGAATCGCCCTGACGACCTTCGTCGCGTTCTTCGTCTCGCAGGTCATGGCCGTGCTGATTCACGGCTTCGTCCTAGCCGCAGACTATGAGCCGTTCGACGGCACGTTGCTGCGATCGGGAGGGGACGCGTGGCAGTTCATCTTCCTTCCCGTCGCGCATCTCGCGTTCATCTGCAGGCTGGTATGGGTTTACACGCACGCTCGGCTGACGGGGTCGCGTGCGCGGCAGGGCCCGACGTTGGGTGTCGTTGGGTGGATTATGGGACAGGTTCCGGTATGGCTGTTGTGGTACGCGGAACAGCCATGGCCAGGATCAGCAGCGACGATACGAGCTCGAGTCCGAGTTGTTTGATGACGAGCGATCGCATTCACGATCGCCTTCATTGCCCGGCAATCGGTGTCTGCGCCGGTACTCGCGACTGCACAAAGATGAGCCCTCCAGAGGACGGCTCGACGGGATCACTCACCTTAGGACAAACGTCGCAACAGCTGTAATCGTGAGACTTACAGGCCATGTTCGATCTGGCATGACGCTTGGACAAATACCTGCACGAAGCCCACAGGGCTGATGACAGGGGGCCAGACATGAACTCAATCGCGACAGGAATCACAGCGGCGCTGGTTTCGGGACTGGTGATGTACACGGCAGGTGCGAAGGCAGCGCAACTCGATGCATTCACCGACAACAACCCGGCGTTGGTCCAGACAGTGGACGGACAGTCGATGTCGACCACCGGCGCGACTGGACTGCGACCTGCCGCCACGCCGCCGGTGACGGCAACGCCGGTCAGCAACAATAACGCGACGCGCCGGCGCACCGTGAATCGCACGACGACCGCCGCGCGCGCGGATGGCGAGGTCATCCGCCGCGAGGAGATTCGCGAAGACGATCGGTCGTGGGGTAAGACGGCGATGGTCATCGGCGGAGGTGCCGCATCCGGCGCCGGCGTCGGCGGCATCGTCGGAGGCAAGAAGGGTGCGTTGATCGGTGCGGCGATCGGTGGTGGTGCGGCGTCGATCTACGAAGCCACGCAACGACGCTGACATTCACGCGAACGGTCGCAGGGGACGGATGGAGACATCCGTCCCTTTATTTGTGTACGGGGAACTCCTCGCCGATCCTGCCCAACGTCGTCCGGCCGCAGCGAGACGCGAGCTTTAACAAGCGAAGCAGGACCTGGGCGGTGATGAAGGCATCGCCGCTCGCGGTGTGGCGATCGTGCGGGATCACGTCGAACATCTCGCACAGTGCGTCCAGCGTGAAGTGCCGAATCGGGGGGCGTCCTGAGAAGGCGCCGTCCTGCTCGAGATGCAGCGTCAGATCCATCGTGTCGATGCTGCGGTTTAGCAGGCGCATCCCCCAGTGCCGCTCGTAGGCCGCATCGAAGGTGGCGATGTCGTGACCGATGTGGTGGCCCACGATGATCCCATCGCGGACGTAGTCGAGAAACCGTTCCAGCGCCTCCGGTTCCTCGATGCCGCTGAGGCTTTCGTCGCGCGTCACGCCGTGCACGGTGACCGCGCTCGTGTTCTCGTCAACTCTGAGCAGCGCGTCGAAGGTGTCGTCGAGTCGGATCTCACCGGCGCATACGGCAATAGTTCCGATCGTGATCAGTCGATCGTGGCGCGGATCCAGGCCGGTCGTTTCGGAGTCGAGCACGACGAAGCGAATCTGATCGACCGGAGTGTCGTCGGCCCAGGTGTCCTCGAATTGCTCGCGGTAGCGAGCGATGAACGACGGCTCCATCAGATCTCGTCCAGCCATTTCGGATCGGCCGTGAACTCCAGCAGCCGATGGATGGCCGGGAAGCCGCTCTTCAGGACGTGCCGATCGTGGCGGCTGAGAAGCGCCGGCGGCAGCATCGTACCGTTGGTTCCCTGGCTGATACCGACGCGCCCCTGCTGCCAGAGCACGATGCGCAATGTCTCGGCAGCGTCTCGGAAGATTGCCTCGTGCGACGGCAGCATACGCCGCGCCATAGCGAATCGATCGAGCGTGGACGTGCCCATCACCTCGTGTGCGGCCATGCCGAGCACTCGCCCAAGATCGACCAGCGGCCGGAGCGCGCTGTGTTCGAGCCGGAAGACCGTCGTCTGCTCGCCGCTCTGCTCGATGACGGCGTCCTGGTAGAACGTCAACGGCGGCAGGCTCGCGAGACAGTCATGCGCGAGCACGCGGACGATGTTTCGATCGACGGCCCGGGCGACCGTGTCGCGGACCTGCTGCCATAGTGACCGGGCACCATGGAACGGACGCAGATCGAAGAAATAGCGGTTCTTCGCCATGCCTTCTATCACAGGGTTCTGGATCCATGCCTCGTAGCGGCGGATCCACTCGGCTGCACTGGCGACCTGGAACAACGGTTCGAGGGGTCCGTCAGTGCGCGGAAGGTAATCGCACTCGACAAGACCTTCGGTCACTCTGGCATAGAGGGTTGCCAAGTCGCCGTGATCCTCGCCGTCGTCATGAATCAAGACTACGCGAGGTTGGCGCCGCACGATCGACTCGCCGCGGCCGGATGCGCCGCATACGCACCAGCAGACAGAGGCAGCGTCGGATCCCATCAGCGCAATGAGGCGGCGGAGAATCGCCATGTCGACCGAGTCTGTGAAACGCGCCACCCAGTCAACGGCCGTAGCGCTGGTCAGGTAATGGAGCACGCACGCGCGGGCCCTCCGGTTCAACGATCGAAGCGACTGTACGTCGGAGGCCCGTCGAATCTCGCGCAGGATCAATGCCGGCTGATCGCCGAACACGGGGGCGAGATCGCGGGTCGTGAGCACCGCCAGCAGCTGGCCTGACGGAGTACCGTCAGCCGTCATCGCCACTGCGCCGGCCTCGCTGTTGCCCATTGCCATCACGCCGTCTGCGATCGAGGCGTCCGGACCGAGCGTCGGCGGCATCTCGATCGGCATCTCTGACAGTGAGCGGTTCGCGCTGCCGCCACCATCGGCAATCCATGCCAGCAATGTTCTTGGAGTGATGAGTCCGAGGATCTGCGAGCCGCCGTCGGCGACAGCCACGGCCTCCGCGCCGGTGCGTGTCAGCATCCGCGCCGCGTCGGCCAGGCTCTGATCGACTCCGCAGGTCTGTAGCGGACCGGCGAGGTCGTGCAGGAACATCCGTCGCGGGTCGAGCCGTTCGTCGGTCCGCTTGAAATCAGTCACCACGGAATCCAGTGCGGAGACGAACTGACGCGCGTACGGATACTTCGTCAACAGCTCGCCGAAATCTCCCGCCGGAAGTCCGTAGACGACGACGTCGCTGGTGGAGCGGGCCGTAAAGAGAACCGACGCTGCGTCGTTGAACTGCTCGACGCCGAGCAGGTCACCCGCACCGCGGACGTCACGCAACTCGGCCTCGCCGCGCCGCTCGTCCCACAGCGAGACTGTGCCCTGCTGAATGACGAACACATATCCCTTGTGGGGCTCCCCCTGCCACAGGATGAATTCATTGGCCTCGTAGAACCGGACCCGACCGTTTTCCGCGAGCGCGACGAGGTCGGCGTCGTCCATGGCATTGAACGGCGGATGCTGTTTGAGGAAATCTGCGACACGGTAGCGGATGGTGGACGTTTCCATGCGTAAGCCAGCATATCGTGCGAAATCGCCCGGCATCAGGACGGAGGAGAGAAACGACAGTCTCGTCGCCTCCGCAGATTTTCGCGGACAGAAACGTCGGAATGGAAAAGAGCCGATCCTTCCTCCAGTGGTATCGCGTCCCACGGGCTGGGTATACTACTGGGACTTCAGGGCTCCCGGGTTCGGGGAACATGGAACTGCGATCGCTGTTCCGACCCACGACGTCTCTGATCTCCTGCTGAAGGCCACCACTGCTCCACTGCAGGCTTTCTCAATGGATTCGGACAGGCCGTATCTCAGCGTCGTCATCGCCTCCCGCAACGACGGATATGCCAACGGCATGCTTCACCGCATCCAGGTCTGCGTCGATTCGTTCATCGAGCAGCTCGAAAAATTCGAACACCCCTCCGAGCTGATCCTGGTCGACTGGAATCCTCCGGCCGGGCGCGGATTGTGGGACGCGCTTCGACGGCCGAAGTTGGTGCGGCGATGCACCTTCCGTCTCATCACCGTTCCACCGAAGCTGCACGCCACGCTGCCGTTCGCGGACCGTCTCCCGATCCTGATCCATCGCGCGCGCAACGTGGGGATCCGGCGGGCGCGCGGTGAGTTCATCCTGCCGACCTCTCCTGACATCCTTCTCTCGGACGAGCTCGCGGAATGGTTCGGCAAGAGGCAGATGGGTTCCGGGCACATGTATCGTCTGGCGCGGCACGACGTGCCGGTGAAAGCCCTCGAGTACGACGCGCGCGAGCAACGCCTGATCTACTGTCGCGAACATGTGTACCACGTGAACGATCGTGGGTCCTCGTACCGCCAGAGCAAGGGGCTGCCGGACCTCTTCACCAACGCGGCGGGCGACTTCACTGTTCTCTCACGCGACATGTATTTCAGGCTGCGAGGGATTCCCGAGGAACGCGAGTTCCATTCGATGCACTTCGACAGCGTGTTCTGCTTCATGGCACACGCAGCCGGCGCGACGGAGGTCGAGCTCACAGATCCGTTGCGTATCTACCACGTCGATCACGGCACGCCGTCGTGGCGCCCCCGCGCCAGCTTGCTCGAACGATCGGTCACGAGGGTGCTGCCGAGGGGACACTTGTCGGACCGACTGGTTAGCTTGTCGCGGCGCATCACGCCTCCGCAGAGTACGATGGATCGCCACGGCGTGCCTCACCTGGATTGTTCGACCAGAGCCGGCAAGGAGCAATACGAGGCGCTGATTCGACGCCTGGTGAAACCGGACGCATTCCGCTACAACGAGGCCGACTGGGGCCTTGGGCGGTACTCGCTCGAAGAGCGGGTCCTTGGACCGGCGCCCGCTAAATCCTGACCTTGCCAGAAACGAACGGGTGGTTCTTGATGCGCTGCAGCGCGACCAGCGGGGGTGTCGCGCGGTGGTCGTATTCGAGCCTCACATGATTCGCTCCGCGACGCTCCAGCGGGGCGTCACCAAGACCCCAGCTCGCCGGATTGTCGTACAAGATCTGCTTGTACCGATCGGCGCCCCAGGGCGCAGCGTCCTGGGGCAGTTGGGAGGCACTCCGTTCTGCTGCGAACCTGCCTTCCTCAAAGCGAAAGACGTGCATACGGGTATCCACCAGCGCCATGCCATGCGCGGCGGCGTGATAACAGAAGTTGGCGTCCACGTGAATCCTGGCCACCCGAAACACTTCGTTGAATCCGCGCAGCGCGCAGAAGCTGAAGCCATCGAGCAGCAGAAAGTCACCGGAAGCATCGGTCAGAAAAGGCGGCTTCAAGACATTGACCGTCGCCCAGTTGCGCGGGTCGGATAGCGCCGACTCGTTGACGCTCGTTCGATCCAGGTGCAATGGCAAATCGACACGGGTTGCCCGATAGACCGTCATCGGACGGAGCATGCGGCGGGCGATCAGGTTGACGATGTCGCCGCTGAGGTACGTATCGGTGCTTGTGGTCAGGATGTAGCTGCCGGCCGCACGCCTGATGCCGACGTTCTTCGCGATGAACTCATGAAGCTCGAGCTGCGGGTTCTGGCTGAAGGCCGCGTGATAGCGCTCGTCCACCTCGTAGGTGGTCAATCGCGACGCGATCTCGGGGAACTCTTTTCGCAGTAAGTCGCCGATAAGCTCCCGCTCGGGCACCGGCCGCCACTCGACAAACACGAGCTCGTAGTCAACTCCGGCGGCGGCAAGAAGCCGGTGATTGTAGGACGTCGCAGCGAAGAGACGCTCGTTGAAGTCATCACCTTTGTTGTCGTTGCGCCCGGCCAAAACAATGGAAATGTACGGAATATCCTGACGGCCCCCGGCCATTGTCAACTCGGCAGGCCAATCGAGCGTGCGCCGATGGCTGGCCTCGCTCGTCCGGCGTGGCACCGGTTCCATGAGCTGTTCACGATGGTGTGTGGCGATCCACAGCCGCTTTGCGCGAGCCTCGAGCTCGCCATGCCAGCCGTCCGCGAGCCCTTGCGGCAGACTCCTGGCGATGTCGAGCACCTCGAGTTGCCGCGCCGAGCATGATGCCAGCCGTTGCAGATGCGCAGCGGCCTCCAGGTGGTCCCCACGCTCTCCTCGGGTGACCAGCAGTCTGCAGTACTGAACCACGTACTCCGCGAACCCAGGATCGAGCCGCACGGCCTCGGCCGCGTACTCGAGATCGATACGCTCCCCGACGATCTCGGCGGCGTACTTCGATCGGTAGTGATTGAGTGAGGCGAGGATGACGGCGATCAACGTTTCGATGCGAGGGCTCGAAGTGCCCAGGGATTGCGTCACGGCGTCGAAGTAGCGTCGGTAGTTGAAGAGCGAAGGACAGAAGTCCCACGGCAGCACGTCGTCGAGTAGATCGATCCGCCACTGACCGGCGGACCAGCTCAGGGTGTCGTCCAACAGCCCGACTCCCTGACGGACCTGCGCGGCGTCGCCGAAATGCACGAGCACTCGAACGAGATTGAAGCGTGGAACGAGCGCCGATGGAAATCGATGGATGGCGCGCTCGAGGGGGACGACGACGTCGGCGAGCCACGACGCTCCCCCGCCGGCACTGTCGTGGTAGTGGGCAAGCAGCCGCTCGCGAGCGAGATCGTTCAACAGGCCGACCGATTCCTCGACCAGCAATCGCTCCTCGATGCGAGCGGCCGACTCGGTTGCCCAGTTCGTCAACAGCGCTCCGCCGAACTGGTTAGAGGGCAGCCAGCCCTTCTCGACCGCGGGTCTCTTTTGCAGCATTCGATCCGGTGGCGGCCCGGGTCGCGCGACCCGTGGGCGAGCGGCGAGATAGGTCAGGAACCGGAAATACTGCGACGCAACGCGCTCGAGGGCGAACTCGCGCCGGACGAACTCTGCGCCACGGCGCGCCTCGGCCAGAAAGTCATCCGACCGCGCGAGCACGTCCCGGATGACCGACGCGAGGCTGCCTCTGTCCGGTCCGTACGGCACTAACCCCATCTGATCTGGCACGAAGAGGCGGAGGACGCTTTCGTCCTGCGCGGCGACGACGCACCCCATTCCAAGCGCTTCAAGACCGCGGGTGGGCGTCGCGCCTGCGTGGCGGATGAACGTGCAGCACAGCTTCGACCTCGAGAGATTTCGGTAGTAGTCGTCACTGCCGTCGAATCCCTGCACCATCAGCGCGCGTATGTCCGCGACCCCAAGGACATCGAGGACGATGGCTTCCTTGTCGATGTGGTAGGGATGCGTGACGACTCCTGAAAGAAACACGTCGATGTCTCGCTGGCCTGCGGAAACACCCGGCAGGTCCGCGGGCACACCGAAAACCTTCGGAAAAACCGAAACCGGCACCGTCACGGCACCATTCAGGCCGCGCCACTCCGTATGGTCGAGGACGACCAGCTCATCAAACAGTTCGAGCCACGGGGCAACGGTTTGAATGTGCAGATCGAAATCGCTCGAGTGACCGAGCACAGGGCAGCCGAGCGTCCGCACGTTTGGCGGAATCAGATGCCACTCGAGCATCTCTGCCACGAACAGGTCAGGTTCCAGACCCGGGGGAACGAGCGTCCGCACGTCGGCGTACGGCCGGTTTTGGATGTCGTCGGGATGGAAGCTCACGTTCAGAACGCGGAAGGCGGGATCGTTGAGCCGCGTCAGTACGTCCCACGGTCCGCGCCGATTCCATGGAAGCTGCGCGAGCACGGTAATCGGCCGCTTCGCAATCAGTTCTATCAGACGTCGCGCATGTTCGCCCGGACAGCGTCCCAGAAGGTCACGAGCGCGGTCGTCGTCGCCCGTAATCCAGGAGGAAACGCCGGCGAAGAACAGCGCGTCAGGATCGGAAAATCGCTGCAGCTCTTCGGCGGCATTGACCGGATGTCCGATTAGGCCAAGGCTCGCCCAATACTGCCAGGAGTCGGAAGGAAGACCACGCGCGGCGGATAGATAGTCTCCGCCGGAAAAGGCGTCGAGGGCACTCTGCATCCGGGCTAGGCGAGTTCGACGGCGCTTTCGGCCTCCTGAAAGGCCTCAACGGGATTCGCCACTCGCGACTCCGTTTCGCGGCCGTAGTCCTGTTCCGGATCGAAGACGA
>Ga0247825_10002288_pt1 | contig 12663 bp, 8 predicted proteins | sample 13C_Vanillin_Day_FD_194413 | JGI IMG/M metagenome (GOLD analysis project Ga0247825, IMG submission 194413) | Soil microbial communities from agricultural site in Penn Yan, New York, United States - 13C_Vanillin_Day48 | ecosystem: Environmental > Terrestrial > Soil > Agricultural land | place...
AGACGCTGGTGCTCAAGCGCATCCTGCCGCACCTGATCGAAGATTCTCGCTTCGTCGAGATGTTCCTCTCAGAGGTCCGGCTCGCCTCCCTGCTCAGCCACCCTCACATCGTCCAGATCTTCGAGTTTGGAGAGGACCAGGGGCAGTACTTCCTCGTCATGGAGTACGTCGATGGGCCTACCCTGCATGTGCTCATCCATCGCGCCCGCGCCCGAGGCTTTGCCCTGCCTCCCGCTGTGTGTGCTCGGCTGGTGGCCAGCGCGTGCGAGGCCCTGGCCTTCGCTCACGACTTCGCTGATCCGGAGACCGGGCAGCCGCTGGGGCTCGTCCACCGTGACATCAGCCCCGACAACATCCTCCTGACACGGCAGGGGAACGTGAAGGTGGTGGACTTTGGCATTGCCAAGGCAGCAGGACAGCACCACCGGACGAAGACGGGCGTCATCAAGGGCAAGCTGCCGTACATGGCTCCCGAGCAGGTGCGTGCCCAGCCCCTGGATCGGCGTGTGGACGTGTACGCGCTCGGGGCGGTCCTCTATGAGCTGCTCACGGGCTCCAAGCCGTTCGAGGCGCCGACTGAGGCCGCCCTGATGCGGGCCATCCTCTTCAATCCCCTGGTGCCCGCAGGGGAGCGAAGGCCCGATCTTCCCAAGTCCCTGCAGGAGATTCTCGAGAAGGCGCTCGCCAAGGATCCGGAGCAGCGCTACCCGGACTGCACCCGCTTCCAGACGGTGCTGGAGGAGTTCATCCTCTCGCAAGGCAAGCCCGTGTCTGCCCACCAGGTGGCTCGGCTCATCACCCATGTCTCCAGTGGAGGCGGCGGGCCCCTTGCCGGGAGTTCCGCAGGTACGGTCGACAACAGGCACCCGGCGAAGCCGCGTTGGGGCCGCGCGCGTGCGGTACTCCTCGCCATAGCTGTCTCCATCCTGGCCTGTGCGGCCCTGTCCTGGGGCATGTTTGCCCGTCGCTCTTCTCCAGAGCGCCCTGTCGTTCAGGCTCCCCAGGGGGGAACAGGCACCGTGGAGTTCAGGATCCGCCCGTACGGCACGATATTCATCGATGGGAACAAGCTTGGGGTAACGCCACTCCCGCCCGTCGAGATGTCCGCAGGCCATTACACCGTGAAGATCGTCAATGCCGAGCTCAGCAAGACCGTGACACGGAGCATCCAGGTGAGTGCGGGGCAGACCACACCCGTCACTCTCAACCTGCTCAAGGAGTGAATCGCGAGCGGGCCACGCTCGCCACGTCACTCGAAGACGAGCACATCCGCGACCCAGCTCTCGGGCTGGCGCTCGAGCCAGGTCCGGCGCTCGGCAGCCACGGCGGAGACAGGCTCCTCGCCGGCGCGGATCCGCGCCACGACTGCATCGAAGAAGCGGACCGCCTCGCGATCCGGGACATCCACCGACGAAGCCACCACGGTGCTGGCCCCGGCTTGGAGGAACGCTGTGGGCAGGCCCCAGGCCTCGTGCATCCAGCCCGCCAGATCGCCCGCGCGGCAGTTCGCCAGGAGGACGAGCGGGTGCCGCCTGAGTGGATGGGTGCGGATCGATTCGGCCGTGAGCGCCCAGTTCCCTTCTCCATCGGGAGAGAGCGCGAGCACGGGTGCGTCCGAGAGGCTCGTGTCCGAGATGGCGTGGACGTGGAACTGGAGCTCAGTCGCGTCGGTGAGCTCAGCGAAGACGCGCCGGGGATTCGCCTCGCTTCCGTGCAATCGCGTGACATGGGGGCCACTGGAACCCTCCGGGAGCTCCCAGTCCGCGAGCGGGGGCAGCTTGAGCGTCTTCGGCGCACTGGCCCCGGTCACCACCACCCGCCGCGGATCTCCTGCTGGCTCCGGCCGCTGGGTGCCAGCGGCAACGTCGTAGCTCCAGGCCAGGGCGGGCGGTAGCAGGCGCGGCGTTCCCGTGAGCGGGGGCTGAGCCAGCACCTGGATCGTCTCACAACCCGCCAGAGCCTGCTGAAGCAGAGGGGGGATGAGTGACGCTCCATCCTGAGAGAGGGAGCGCTCGTCATAGGCCCCCTCTACCGCGCCAGAGGGACCACGGACCGCCACTGCCAGCCGCAGGTCGTCACGCGCGATGGCGACCTGGCATGCGTCAAGGACTTCACCCCCACCTCTCTCCTCGGCCAGGAGTGTCGCCATGCGGTCATACGCGCCTCGTCGCGCGGCGTCGATCAGGAGCATGGTGTACGCATGAGAGCGCGCCTTGGCGGCCATCACATCCCCGGGCAGGCGTGCTGCCTCCTGAATGACGGCGCGAAGGAGCTCTTCGCCGCGCCCAGGATCACGGTCGATGACGAGCCGCGCCTCGGCCCAGTTCGCGTACAGCCGCGCTCCCTGCGAGACACCTCGCCGGCTTCGCAGATTGTCGATCTGCTGGCGAAGTGCCTCCTCGGAGAGGATAGGAGCTCCCATCCTGTACAGGTCGAGGTGGACGATGAGCCCCGTCAACGACAGAGGCGAGGAGCAGGTGGGGGCAGCAACTGCTTCCCTCCGGGCGTCGTCAGGGCGTCCCTCTGACACGTACAGCCCGGCCAGGCTCAGCCGGGTGTCACGGTCTGTCGTGCACTGTTCCTCCGAGCCCCCGAGGATCGCCTCCTCGTAGTAGGCCCTGGCTTGGGCGAAGCGGTGCCGCAGCCGTTCGACCTCGGCGATCTGGCCTGCCAGCCACGCCATGTTCCCCCACTCGTTCTCACTGCGCGCTCGCTCGAGAGCCGCCTCTGCGTGGACCCGCGCCGCCTGAAGCCGGTGAGCCGACAGGTTCAGCTTCGTCAGCTCGATCTGGATCATCATGCAGCGGTACGGGACGCGCATGCCGTCGCACTGCTCAAGCAGATCGTTGAGGAGCTGTTCGCCTCGGGCTTGCTCGCCTGTACGGAGCAGCGCCTTCGCCTCCTCGGTGCGCGCGTACATGAGCGTCCACGCGGTACCGTCCGCCTGGGCGGCGCGACGGAACTCGTCCATGTGGCGCTCAGTGCGTCTCGTGTGAACGATCGCACCCAGGATGAGGTCATCGGCCCCTGCCTTCCGGGCCTGGTCGAGCCAGTGGAGCCATCCCGCATCGTCGAGCCTGCTCCGATGGCGGACGAAGTCCAGGTAGTCCGCCAAGAGGGGGCGGCGGGCCTCGAACGGCCATGATTGGGCTCGTGCAAGCGCCGCCGAGAGTTCGGTGGTTGCGTGGGCACGGTCCAGCTCCTGGGCGAGCGGCACGAGTTCGTTGAGCCGCTCGCGGGACGGCGCCAGACGCAAGGCCTGGTGGAAGAAGATACGCGTCATTCCAGGGAAGCGGCGCGCTACCTCTGGAGAGAGCGAGGGGCCACCATCGACCATCCTGTCACCGGCCGTGCGTGCCTCGGACCATGCAGCCTTGAGCTCTGTGCGCTGCTCTCGAAGCTTGTTGGCGCGCGCCAGGGCTTCCTCGCGCCACTCAGGGTCGGCCTCCGCCACGCGGGTGAACGACTCGGCCGCAGCCAGGGGGAGTCCCAGCTCGCGGAGGGCCAGGCCCCGGTTCCAGAGCGCCTGACGATGCTGCGGCACGCGGCGGAGCACCTCGTCCAGGATGACCAGCGCGTCTTCAAGCTGTCCGTCGAGCAGCTTCAAGAGCGCGCGATCGCTGTTCACATCAGGGGAGCTCGGCGCGCGCTTCAGGTACTCGGCGGCGTGCCCATGGTCACCTGCAAGGAGGTATGCGCTGGCTACACCGTGGCTATCTCCCCGCTGCGACAGCTCCGCGATCTTCTCTGGCGGGGTGATATCGCCAGCAGCACCTGTCTCCCCTCGCGTGACGTCGTACGGGCGATATCGGTCCGCCGCGGGGTAGGAGAGACGGCCTTCGATGGTGCGTTGCTCCGCAAGGGCGAGCAGTGGCTGGGGCTCTCGGGAGCGGCTGGCCAGGTACACGAGGAGCACAGCCGCCGCAGCCATCGCGGAGATCGTGGCCACGAGCACTCGGCGCCGGATGGGCTGCGGCTGGAGGGCGCGAGGCGCTGGTGCGCGGCGGAATTGATCCTCGAGCGCGCGCAGCTGGGTGTCCTCCTCCAGATCCAGCTGGCAGCGCGCGCACCCTGTCATGTGAGCCAGAAATGCCTGCTCCTCGCTCGGAGACAGCAGCCCCTCGACATAGGCATCGGCCTTTCCGCAGACAGTCACGGCTCACTCCTTCCGCTCTCCGCCAGAAGAAGCTCCCGGAGCTTCTTGCGTGCGCGCAAGAGGCGCGTCCCCACGGTCCCACTGGGGATCTGCAGTGTCGCGGCGATGTGCGAGTAGTCATGCCCCTCCAGCGCGTGCATGCGGTAGCAGTCTCGCAGATCCTTGGGGAGATGCTCTACGGCCTCGCGAAGCTGGGCCTCGGTGATGGAGGCCCACGCTGGCTCGGGCTCGGGGAGGGGTTCTGGTACATCCACTTCGTCCAGAGGCGCCCTCGGCGGCTCGCTGCTTCGCTGGCGCATGAGATCCACGAAGGTCCGTCTCAGGATTGTCAGGAGCCAGGGGAGGGGGTTCTCCTGGTTGCGGAGTGTCTCATAGTGCCGGAGCGCCCGGATGTGGACCTCCTGCACCAGGTCATCGGGGTCTAGGTGCCCTCGGCAGAGCTGCCGCGCCCGCTTCTCCAGAACGCCACGGTATTGCGCAACCAGCCGCTCGAAGGACAGGGAGCGAAGTGCAGGTGAGGGAGCAGGGCGGGCTCGTGTCTTGTCTGCTGCATCCGAGTGGGGGTGCCGGACGGCGGCAACGTGCGCATCAAGCCGGATGACTGATGGATCCTTGGGATCGTCAGGTCCCTGACTCATTCAGCGCACATAGCACGTGAGCCCCGCACAGCGCGAGCCACTGCGAAGCGCGTGCCTGTGGCCCCGATACGCTCCAGCGCCTCCTTGATCTCTCCGGAGACGAGGCGCGTTACCACGAGGGCAAGGTACTGAGCCGGTTGGCCCTCAATGTCTGCCGGGCATTGCCTCAGCGGACTGGGCCCACGAGCTTCGAGACTTCCTCGGCGCAGCCCCAGGACAAGGTGACGCCTGCACCGCCGTGACCGTAGTTGTGGATCACTCGGCGCTCACCTACGCGCTCCTCCTCGAGGCGTACGGTGGGGCGGCCCGGTCTGAGGCCCACCTTGTGCTCCAGCACTTGAAGCCGTGCCCCCGCAGGCAACAGCCGGCGGCAGCGCGCGAGGATCTGCTCGCCCTTCACCGGATCGGGCACGAGCGAGGAGTTCCCGTCCTCGGCCGTTCCGCCCAGGATGCAGTCGGTGGAGCGGGAGATGACGTAGGCGATGCCTCGCACCTCGCTCTCGTCGAAGATGAAGCCCGCCACGGGTGGGGGTGCGACGCGCAGCACCTCGCCTCGGATGGGGAAGAGCGAGTCGTCTCCCACGAGCGAGCGTGATCCCAGGCCCGTGCAGTTCACCACTACCGATGTCTCGCTCCACGCCTCGTCCAACGAGCGGACCTCGCGCTGAACGATTCGGCCGCCCAGCTCCCGGAGCCGGGCCAGGAGGAACGGCAGGTAGCGCGGCATCTCGATGATCGGGGCCTCGAACGAGTAGCCGTGGGAGAACCCAGGCACGAGCTCCTCGGGAGTGGCCACGCGGAGGCTGGGGACACACGGCGCCCACCAGGGAGCTGGCGGGGCCTCGTCGAAGAGCTCCACGCCTCGCGCCACTTGGATCCCGGCTTCGGGGTGCACCGACAGCTCGCGCAGCACCTCGAAGGTGCGTTGAGCCCAGCCCGTCACCCGTTCCAGCGGAAAGGCTCGGTAGGGGTACCAGACGGCGGCTGCCACGTCCGAGGTGGTGTGGGGCGGCAGCTCACGCGCCCAGAGCTCCACGGTGTGGCCCGCCTCCAGCAGCCGGATGCCACACGAGAGCCCCGAGACGCCACACCCCAGGACGATGACGTGCATGGCGCCCCTCCCGGCCTCTCAGTGCGCCCGCCGCTCCTCGGCACGCCGGCGGCGCTCGGCCTCGGCGGCGCTCTCTGGTGGCACCAGCGCGCTCGGCCCACGGCCGATCAGATCCTTGCGGCCCGCTTGCGCCAGCGCTTCGCGCGCCAGCTCCCATTGCTCCGGGTTCCAGTAGAGCAGCAGCGCCTTCTGCAGCCGCTTCTCCCGCAGCCCTCGCGCCGTGTACACGGGCTCCATCTTCAGCGGATCCATCCCCGTGTAGTACATGGCGGTGGCCACGGCCATCGGCGTGGGGATGAAGTCCTGCACCTGGCGCGGCCGCTTGCCGTTCTTCTTCAGCCACAGCGCCAGCTCCACCATGTCCTCCAGCGTCGAGCCCGGGTGCCCGCTGATGAAGTAGGGGATGTCGTACTGCTCCTTGCCGGCCTCCTCGCTGGCGCAGGCGAACATGTGCTGGAAGCGCTCGAAGCTCTCGATGCCCGGCTTCTTCATCTTCTCCAGCACTCGCGGCGACACATGCTCCGGTGCCACCGAGAGCTGTCCACCCACGTGGTGTGCCGCCAGCTCCTTCACGTACTCGGGTGAGCGCTCCGCCAGGTCGTACCGCACGCCGCTGGCGATGAAGACGTGCTTCACGCCCTCTTCCTGGCGCACCTCGCGCATCAGCTCGATCAGGGGGCCATGGTCCGTCTGCAGGTTCTCGCAGACCCCGGGGTGCACACAGGACAGCTTGCGGCACTTGCGCTCGATGTCCTCGCTCTTGCACTTGAGCTTGTACATGTTGGCCGTGGGGCCACCCAGATCCGTGATGGTGCCGCGGAAGTCTCCCATCCGCCGCAGCGCCCGCACCTCGCGCAGCACGCTCTCCGCCGAGCGGCTCTGGATGACACGGCCCTCGTGCTCGGTGATGGAGCAGAACGTGCACCCGCCGAAGCAGCCCCGCATCAGCACGATGGAGTGCTTCACCGTCTCGTAGGCAGGGATGCGCTCCTTGTACCTGGGGTGGGGGACGCGGTTGAACGGCAGGTCATACATCTCGTCCATGGCCACCGAGCCGTCACCGGTGCCCACCCCGTCCTCCAGCGGCAGCGCTGGCGGGTTCATGTAGATGGCTCGGTTGCCGTGGCGCTGCGCTACTGGCCGCGCGTTGCCCGGGTTCGTCTCCATCTGGAAGTCCCGGGTCATCACCGCGAAGGCGCGCTTGTCCGCGATCGTCTCCTCATAGGAGGGGAGCACCACCGTCTTGCGATCCGCCGCCCGCCGCGCCGGATCCTCCTCATGGGCCTTCATCTCCGCGTCGTTGAGGATGTACGCGGTGCCGCGTACGTCGCGGATCTGATCGATGCGCTCGCCCCGGCGCATCCGATCCGCCACCTCCCATACCGGGCGCTCGCCCATGCCGAAGATGAGCAGATCCGCCTTGGCGTCGAAGAGGATGGAGCGGCGCACCTTGTCGCTCCAGTAGTCATAGTGGGCGATGCGACGGAGCGAGGCCTCGATGCCGCCCAGGACAATGGGCACGTCCGGATAGGCTTCGCGGCAGCGCTGGGCATAGACAATGGTGGCGCGGTCCGGCCGGCAGTTGGTCTGCCCGCCCGGGCTGTACTGGTCCTCGGAGCGGTTCTTCTTCTGCGCGGTGAGCCGGTTGAGCATCGAGTCCAGGTTGCCAGCGGCCACTCCAAAGAAGAGCCGCGGCTTGCCCAGCGCTTTGAAGGGCTCGGCTGAGTGCCAGTCTGGCTGGGCGATGATGCCTACCTTGAAGCCTCGCCCCTCGAGGAAGCGGGCGATAAGCACGGGCCCGAAGGCCGGGTGGTCCACGTAGGCATCCCCGCTGACGATGATGATATCGAGCTGGTCCCAGCCTCGCGCCTCCATGTCGGCGCGGGTCATCGGCAAGAACGGGTGGGGGTAGCGAGCGGGCGTGGCCATGACGGGTACCTCTCCCCCTAATCCCTTCCAGAGCGGGGAAGCAACTCCTGGTAACACCTACACGCTCGCTTTCGATACCAGTTGAGTGGGCAGGAGGCGCGCGTCCGGCTCAGCCCGGCGGGTGGGGCGTGGGTTCTGGTGCCTCCTCGATGGGTGGGCGCTGGCCCGGCCCCAGCCCCGTGGGCAGGATGGCCTTGCGAGCCATCTCCTCGCCATGGTTCATCCGCCACCGGATCGACTCCTGGGAGAAGTCCAGAGTGTCTCCCAACGGCTGTGCCGGCTCGACCACGGTGATGCGGCAGTAGCGGTACGGGGTTCCATCTTGCTTCTTCAGCGTGAGCCCTGCCTCCAGCCCCTGCCTCACGAGATCATTGATGCGGATGAACTCATTGATGTCGTTGCGCAGGATCTCGTTGATGGTGACCTCGACGAGGCTGCGCTTGCTGACATCCAGGACGTTGGCGGGAGGCTTCATCGGCGAGAGGACGCCGCTCTCGCAGGCAAGCACCACGATCTCTGACGGCTCGTAGCTCAGCGCATCCCCTAGGGGCGTGACGTTCCTCAGGCCACCATCCACGTATCCCTGGGGGCCAATGGCCTCCCAGACGACGGGCATCGTGGCGCTGTGCCACACCGCATCCAGGAAGTCTGGCGCGGTGTTGGGAACCATCTCGTACTCTCCCGAAATCAGTGAGACGCGCCCGATATGGGCGGGAGTGAGGAAAGGCCGCCCTGCGGCGTGTCTCTGGATCAGGCCCCTCAGCGGCGAGTTGTCGTAGAAACCCAGCTTCCGCATGCCGACCCGAATGGCCACAATCGGCCAGGGGTACTTCCGATAGATGTCCTCCTCACGGAGTCTCAGCCAGAGCTCCCTCAGCTGGCTGTAGGCCTGCTGTGCCAGGAGCGTGGCATTGAGGGCCCCCACGGAGACGCCAAAGATGCGCTCCCAGCGGAAGCCCCGCTCCTCGCGGAGGACACGCTCCGCACCCACCTGGAATGCACCTTTTCCACCACCCCCGGAGAGCACGAGCGTCGCGGGACGATCTGGCATGACACGCCTCCTGTGGCGCCGGGAGAGACGTCGAGCGGGCACCACGAGGCCGCGAGGATGGATGCGAGGGGATGATCAGCAAATCACCCCCCGGTGTGACCGGTGCTTGGGTGGACAACAGTCTCCGGCCTACTGCGCCGCCAGCACCGACGCCAGCCGCTGCATGCCCTCCTCGATCAGCTCGGGCGGGCGGTTGGAGAAGTTCAGGCGGATGCACTCGCTCCTTGGGTGGGCGGCGAAGAAGGGGTTGCCCGGAACGAACGCCACCTTCTGCTCGATGGCCCGAGGCAGGATGTCCTCGCCCCGCATGCCGCGCGGCAGCTCAGCCCACAGGAACATGCCCCCATCCGGGTGTGTCCATCGGGTGCCCTCCGGCATGTGCGCCTCCAGCGCGTCGAGCATTGTCTGGCACCGCTCTCCGTACACGGCGCACAGCCGCGTCACGTGCCGGTCGTAGTCGAACTGCTTCAGCAGCCGCGCCGTGGCCCGCTGTGCCAGCGTGGCGGTGTGCAGATCCGTGGACTGCTTCACGACCGTGAGCGCCCGCATCATCTCCCGCGAGCCCACGGCCCAGCCAATCCGCAGTCCGGGAGCCAGCGTCTTCGAGAACGTCCCCAGCTGCACCACCACGCCCGAGTCATCCAGCGAGGCCAGCGACGGCAGCGCCTCGCCCCGGAAGCGAAGCTCGCCGTAAGGGTTGTCCTCGAGGATCAGCACGCCGTGCCGCTGGGCGAACCGCACCAGCGCGTGCCGCCGCGCCAGCGAGAGCGTGGTGCCCTTCGGGTTCTGGAAGTTGGGGACGATGTAGATGAGCTTCAGGGGGAACCGGGCGGCCAGCTCCGCCAACTCGTCCACCCGCATGCCCTCGTCGTCGCTGCCCACCACCTCGATGCGGGCCTCGTACCCGTCGAAGTTCTGCAGCGCGGCCAGGTAGCTGGGGTTCTCCACCACCACCACGTCCCCTGGATCCAGCATCACCTTGGCGACCAGGTCGATGCCCTGCTGTGAGCCCGCGGTGATGATCACCTGCTCCAGCGTGGCGGGCAGGCCGCGCTGTGCCAGGTGCCCGCAGATCCACTCGCGCAGCGGCCCATAGCCCTCGGTGGTGCTGTACTGCATCGCCGCGGGGCCCTCCTTGGCGAAGACCTCGGCGTGCGCCTGGGCGATCGCCTCCACCGGGAACAGCTCCGGCGCCGGCAGGCCTCCCGCGAACGAGAGGATGTCGGGGCGCTCGGCCACCTTGAGGATCTCTCGCACCGCGGACGTCTTCATCCGCGACATGCGCCGCGCGAGTTGGAGGGAGACAGGGGAGGGTGTAGGCATCGCGCTGGAGGTCAGGGTCATGGTCAGTCTCCTTTCAGCTGCTCGGGAGGGACGCTGACGAGCGTCTCCTCTTTGATGGATGTCAGGACGATGGTGGTGTGCGTGCCGGTGACGCCCGAGATGGTCCGCAGCGTGTCCACGAGGAGCTGATCCAGCGACCTCGTGTTCGCCGTCTTGATCTTGAGGACGTACGAGTCCTGTCCTGCGACGCGGTGCGCCTCGAGCACCTCGGGCAGCGCCATGACCTTCTTGGCGAAGCCCTCGAAGTACTTGGGGTGCTCGATGTTCACGCCGATGAAGGCGGTGATGTCCTTGCCCAGCTTGCTCGCGTCCACCCGCGCCGTGTACCCGGTGATGACGCCGCGATCCTCCAGCTTGCGGATGCGCTCGGCCACTGCTGGCTGCGACAGCCCCACCGCGCGGGAGATCTCCAGCTGGGTCGCCCGCCCATCGCGCTGAAGCATGTCCAATATGCGGTAATCAAGGCTATCCATGCCCGGGACCTTATTTATATAAGCCAGCAAGGTCTACAGAGCATAATATAAATTTTGCGCCCAAACTTTTCAAGGGGCACGTTAAGTGGCCGTCGTTACTCGAATTTCCCGTGCCGGCCTGCTCCCCGAGCGAAGCGCTGGGCACCCGCCAGGGACTCGGACTCGAGCACACGGAAGCCGCCCTGGAACTCTTGAACGAGCGCGGCCTCCAGCGGGAGGCTGGCCTGCTCGTAGGCAGAGCGGCGATCCGCGTTCATGCACGCCTGGGGGAAGGCCGCCAGCTCTCGCGCCAGCGCCTCGGCCGCCGTCCGCGCCTGGCCGCGAGGCACCACGCGGTTGACGAGCCCCATGCCCAGCGCCTCCTGCGCGGGCACGGGCCGTCCGGTGAGGATGAGATCCAGCGCACGTGACAGCCCGATGAGCCGCGGCAGCCGCACCGTTCCGCCGTCGATGAGCGGCACGCCCCAGCGGCGGCAGAACACGCCCAGCACCGAGTCCTCCTCGGCCACCCGGAGATCGCACCAGAGCGCCAGCTCCAGCCCTCCCGCGACGGCATACCCAGAGATGGCCGCGATGACAGGCTTGCTCAGCATCAGCCGGGAGGGCCCCATGGGCCCATCTCCGTCTGGCGCAAGGTGAGGGAGGCGCCCCTCGGACACGGCCTTGAGGTCCGCGCCCGCGCAGAAGGTACCTCCCTCACCGAAGAAGACGCCCACCTTCGCGTCCGGATCCGCGTCGAACGCGCGGAAGGCCTCCGCGAGCTCCCGCGCCGTGGTGCCGTCCACGGCGTTTCGCACCTCGGGCCGGTGGAGGATGACGGTGGTGATGGGGCCGTTCTTCTCGATCTGGACGCTCATGCGGGCCTAGCCTCGCATGAGCCCAGACACCGCGGAACAGCGCATCAGCCGCCGAGCGCGCCGTTGATGAGGGTCGCGACGGCGCTCATGCCCGGATCCTCGTTGTTGTAATTGTTGGCCGGCTCGTAGATGCGGATGCGCTCGTTGTTGACCCAGCGGCGGAGGAAGGCGTCCATGCCCACGAACTCGCTGTAGCACTTGTAGGTCTGCCCCGGCGGCCACTCGAGGTACTCATACCAGTAGCGCTTCTTCTCCATGCGCTGGCAGGCGTGCGCGCCAATGAAGGTGATGACGGTGCTGCAGTGGCTGGAGTTGATGGGCCGGTGGTACGGGATGAAGTAGCTGAAGTTGTTGTAGAGGTTCAGCTCCTGCACCAGCCGATCCTGGTCCACCTTCCAGTAGCCGTGGATGGACGCCTGGTCGTTGGGCGTGCGGAAGCGCTCATAGGAGAAGCGCGAATAGTTGTAGTCCCGCGTGTAGCCCGTGTAGGCCAGCTGGTCGTTGGGGAACTCCATCGCGACCATGCGGTTGATGCTGCCGAAGTTGTTCTGATCGAACGTGCCCGGCAGCTGCGAGAACACCGAGTTCAGGTTCCACGACTGGCGGATCTGCGTGTGCAGCGCGCGGGAGAGATCGTTGACGTTGGGCGCCAGGAAGATGGGGCCCGAGTCGTTCAGCAGGTAGCCGCGGGCCGGGTTGATGGCCCGGCGCACGAAGTAGTACGCGGACGAGGTGGCCGCGCCGCCCGCGCTGAAGCCCGTCACCAGCATCTTCTGCACGGCGGGGAACTGCGTCCGGGCATAGTTGGCCGCGGCCACGCTGTTGGCGTAGCCGTTGTGGCGCCAGACCAGCGGCGGGTTGGCCCCGGTCTGATCCACGTAGGTGGCGGTGTTGTTGCCCACGTGCACGTCGCCGGTGCAGTAGGGCATGTAGACGATGTTCCAGTCCTTCGTCACCAGGTCCGTCCTGCTGCGCAGCGGCAGGCCCGGATCCGCGCCGTTCACGATGGGCGAGACGTACTTCGCCGTGAACTGCGTCATGTAGTCGTCGCTGATGCCGTTCGGGTTGGCGGCGCCCAGCACCCCGGCGCGGCCACTACAGGTG
>Ga0247825_10002289_pt1 | contig 12660 bp, 10 predicted proteins | sample 13C_Vanillin_Day_FD_194413 | JGI IMG/M metagenome (GOLD analysis project Ga0247825, IMG submission 194413) | Soil microbial communities from agricultural site in Penn Yan, New York, United States - 13C_Vanillin_Day48 | ecosystem: Environmental > Terrestrial > Soil > Agricultural land | place...
CACAACCCCAGGAAGGGGATGAGCACCCAGAGGAGTACGGAGCGGCCCGACATGGGGCCCACTATGCCACTGTGGCGTCAATCCGCATGCGCGTGCTGCTGGGCGGCGTTGCGCCCCGCGATGAAGCCGAAGGTAATGGCGGGCCCCAACGTGCCACCCGCGCCCCAGTACGCCTGGCCGGTGGGGGAGGCGATGCAGTTGCCCGCGCCATACAGGCCAGGGATGGGCGTGCCGTCGGGGCGGAGCACCCGGGCATCTGGTCCGATCAGCGGTCCACCGCACGTGTCCAGCGTCGCGGCGCCGAGGATCGTCGCGTGGAACGGTCCGCTCGGGGACAGCGGATACATCGCCCGGTTGCCCGTGGTGCTGCGTGACGGCCCCTGCCAGGCCTGCTCCAGCGGTGTCTCTCCGCGGTGGAAGTCGGCGTCCACTCCGCTCGCGGCGAAGGTGTTGAAGCGCTCGATGGTGGCGCGCAGGGTGGGGACGAAGTCCGAGGCCAGCCGCACCCCAGGGCCAATGACGCTGCTCAGGAAGCGCTTGCCGCGCATCTGGTCCAGGCGCGCGCTGATCTGCTGGGCGAGCTCCTCGAGCGTCGCGGCCTGGATGACGAGCGAGGACGGCTGTCCGGGCATCGGCACGACGCCGCGCCACGGCCAGAAGGTGGGCTCATTGGCGGTCCACTGGTCCCAGATCATGAACTGCACCAGGTTGGGCAGGTCCGTCCCGTTCACGATGAAGTGGCTCTGGGTTCGTACGTGGTACGGCGCCTTCTCGTTCACCACGCGTCGGCCGTGCTTGTTCACCAGGAGGGTGCTGTCGCCGTAGGGGAAGAACGCGTGCGCGTCGCCACGGACGACCTCACCGTCATGGGCCGCCGCGTCCTCGAGGGCCGCCTGGTAGTAGAAGCCGTTGGCAAGGTTGCCGAGCCCCGCGCCCACGCTGGCGCCGATGTCCACGAAGGCGCCTCTGCTGGTAGCGACGCTGCAGCTCCCGAAGATGGGACCTTGCAGGAAGGAGCGCGCCTTGTCCCGATCGTGCGCGAAGCCTCCCGAGCCGAACACCACGGCCTTGAGTGCGCGCACGGACCGCAGGGCACCGTCATGCTCGGCCTCCACGCCCACCACCTCCCCGCGTCCGTTGGTGAGCGCTCGCGTCACCCGGTGCCGCAGGAGGATGGGCACTCCCCTGGAGCGGACGTGGCCGATCATGCCGCCCGCGAGGAAGACGCCGGGCCACTCGAAGGAGCCGGGCGGAGACTTCGCCGTGAGCACTCGCCCGTAAGGCGCCCGGTTCTCGGGCAGCTCCGCGAAGTAGTCCGGGTCGGTGACGGGATTGGACGAGAAGCCGTAGTTGGGGAGGATGATCGGATCGAGCGCGCCGAGCTGGATGAGCCGGTCGATGGCGGGCGAGCCGTTGTCATAGAAGGCGGCGAGCAGCTCGTACTGGAGCTGGGGCAGCCCGAGGCGCGGCGCGGCTGGATCGTAGTGCGATGGATACGCCAGCCGTGCCATCAGCTTGAGCGCATCGTCACGGGGATCGGTGAAGCCCTGGGCCCGCATCAGCGAGTTGTTGGGGATCCAGAACGCGCCACCGGAGCGCCGTGTGGTGCCGCCGGGCTCATCCGCGGCCTCGAGCATGACGACCGAGGCTCCGTGATCCACGGCTGCGGCCGCGGCTGCGAGCGCGGCTCCTCCAGTTCCCACGACCACGACATCCGCCCGATGGTCCCACTGCTGCATGTGCCCGCCCCCTGTGTGCAGGTGATGTTGAAGGCCAGTGTACATGGCCTGAGGGGGCGGGCGGCCACCTCCTACGGATAGACCTCGCGGCGAGGTCCCACCGGCGGGACCACCGTGCCACTCGCGTAGAAGCGCTGGCGCTTGCTCACACCCAGCGTGGCGCCGAGGATCGAGGAGACCAGGCCGAGCAGGAGCGCGAAGAACACGCCCCAGAAGACACGGCCCGTGGTGTCCGCGGCCTTGAGCGCGCCCTGCTGGACCTGTTGCCCGATCTCTCCCGCCTTCTGGCTCACCTGGCTCTGCGCCTGGGCCCACTGCGCCTCGATGCGGTTGGCGATCTCCACCGAGTCCTGGCCCGAGAGCGCCGTGTTCTGGGCGATGGAGTTCACCAGCAGCTCACGATCCAGCCGACCCTGCTGGACAGCGGTGTTGATCACGTCCTTCGTTGCGGCCTCGAGCTGAGCCGCGGTGATGGCGGGCTTGCCCTCCTGCAGCAGCCGCTGATTGACGGGACCCAGCGCATCATTCGCGTCGAGCCCGAATGACTTTGCGATGTCCCCGAGCTGGCCTCCTTGAGAGGCAGCTCCAGAGATGACCGTACCCGCGGCTCCCACCGCCGTCTTGCCTACGTTGAAAGCCGCTCCCACCAGCGACGAGAGCACCATGCCCATGAGGATGACACCCATCAGGGTGGTGAGGCCCCAGAGCACCGCGCCGTGGAGCGCTCCGCCCGTCTTGTCCACCGTGCCCGCCGTCCTCGACGCCACCAGGCCACCGACGAACAGTGCGATGAGCGGTGCGATGAGCGACCAGATGCCTGTCACAATCCCCGCCGACTTCGCACTGCCGGGATCAGCGGGATTCACAGCGGACAAACCCATTGCCAGTCCCAGCGCATACAACAGGAGCCACACCCCCAGCGCGACGAATGTCCCTCCAAAGATGGCGCCCCAGCTCAGCTTGAAGGGGATGCCGGGGACCGCCTCGATGGGCGCCTTCTCCACGATCTCAGCCATGTCTGTCTCTCCTGCGAAGGAGCGCTCGACCGATACGGCGAGACGCTCGAATCCACAGAGGAAGATGGGGACTCTGTCCGGGGATCGTCCAAGGTGGCTCAGGCGGCGCCCGGCGTGTTGAAAGTAGCGGGGGCGATCAGCCCAGGCCCAAGGCAGTGATCAGCGTCTGCTCCTGGGCCACCACGGGAGTGCGAGGCAGCGCCTCCGGACGGAAGCGGCGGACCAACTCCTCGAGCGTCACGGGGCTCCCATCTCCGAGCCCGCTCCAAGCGGCAAGCAGGCCAAGGACCCGCTCGGGGGGCAGCCCTCGCTCACGCAGCTCGGCCAGAGCGAACGCGCCCTCTCGCTTCGCGAGCCGCTTGCCGTCCTCTCCCAGCACCAGAGGCACGTGGAAGAACTCAGGCGCGGTCAGCCCCAGTGCCGCGTAGAGCTGGAGCTGCCGGGGCGTGGAGCTGAGCAGATCGTCCCCGCGCAGTACGTGGGTGATGCCCGTGGCCGCGTCGTCCACCACCACCGCGAGCTGGTAGCTGGCCACGCCATCGTTGCGGCGCACCACGAAGTCGCCCACCACCACCTCGACGTCCTGGGAGTAGGGCCCCTGGAGCCCGTCCACGAAGCGCTCCTCTCCGGGCTGTGCGCGGAAGCGGTACGCGGGCGTGCGCGTGCGAGAGCGCTCGGAGATCTCCGCCGCGGTGAGCCGGGCGCAAGTGCCTGGGTAGCGCGGGCCCTCCTCGCTCAGGCCGTGGGGCGCGCTGGCCGCTCGGGCGATCTCGGCCCGGGTGCAGAAGCAGGGATAGACGAGCCCTCGTTGCTCCAACCGCGTCAGCGCTTCCCGGTACACGTCATCGCGCTCGCTCTGGAAGAGGAGAGGCTCATCCCAGGTGAGCCCCAGCCACTCCAGATCGCGCATCAAGTCATCCACGAACTGGGGGCGGCAGCGCGCACGGTCCAGATCCTCCACGCGCAGGAGGAACTGGCCTCCAGCGGCTCGGGCCTGGAGCCAGCCGAGCAGGGCGCTGCGAGCATTACCAAGGTGGAGGCGCCCGGTGGGGCTGGGCGCGAAACGGCCGCGAAAGCTCATGGGCGGACGAGGGGCTTCCTGGGAGTAAGAGGGGCACGATCAGGCGTGGGCGCCACGGGCTTGGGGGTGCTCACGGGTTTCTCTTCCACCGGGTACTTCACCTGGCCGGGACGAAGCGCGGGCACTGGTACCGCGGACGGAGCCACGGGCACGGAGGCGGGTTCCCCCAGCTGTGCACCGCGCGAGGCGATCGTGGCGCTCAGCTCACGCAGGGGAGGCCCCGCCTCGAGGAGCTCCGTGTCCAGCGCGATGCGTGGCACCCGGCGCAGCATCTTGGAGCCAGGGACGAACACGAAAACATCCAAGGCGAGCCCCTCGTCCGTCCGGGACACCGTGCCGAAGACGGCGAGGTCCGCACGCAGCGTCTGGCCGAGCGCCGCCGCCGCATCCACCGCCGCTGCGTCCAGCCGGTTGCCCGCGAGCGCCGCGGCGAGCACCGCGCCCGGGCCCTCGCCAGGGGGGAGCACCTTCACCTCCACCTCCTTGCCGCTGATCGCTTCCACGAGCCCGCCCGCGGCCTCACCCGAGGGCAGCACCGCGCGCCACAGGTGCGGCCCCGGAGGCACCTCCACCACTCGCACCGGAGCGCTCGTGACGGACTGGCCGTCCAGCGTCACTGGGAGCCCTGGAGGCGTGGAGACGAAGCGCACGCTGCCGCGGGGCTGCTTCTGGAGGGCCGCGCGCACGCGCTCCACCGTGCGAGCGAAGAGGGGCGAGGTGCTGGCCAGAGGGAGCTCGCGTCCTGGAGAGAGTGTGAGGGCGGAGGAGAGAGCGCGCGCGGCCTCCTCGTCCCGGCCCTGGGAGTAGCGCACCGCGGCGAGCAGGGCGTAGGCATCCGCCAGCTCGCTCCCGTTCGGGAGAGCCACGGCCACGGCGGGAGCCGCGTAGGTGTCGAGCGCCTTGCCCAGCGACTCCTCCGCGCCAGCGAAGTCACGCTTCTGCCTCCGGCTCGCTGCCTCCTTCACAGCCGCACGGGCCTGCGCGAGCCCGTCGGGTGGAGGCTCTGCCGAGGGGGGCTCGGCCAGCTCCAGGCCCGCGACGCCACGCATCTCGGTGGCGAGCCGCTGCGTCACCCGGGGGCCCGCGCGTCCAGGGACATCCCCGGAGAGCGCCTGGAAGGGCAGCACGGCCACTCGCCGCGGGGATTCTTGAGCGCCGCTCGGAGCGCCCAGGAGCAGACTGAGGAGGAGTACGGTTCGCGTCATCAGGCCAGGAGGCGGGTTCATCGGGTCCAGCGTGGACTCGTATAGTCCCTCCATGCGCTTCGTCCACTGCTCCGACGTCCACATCACCGCCGACTACTTCGCGCAACCCTTCTTCCGGCTGGGGTGGCGCCGCTGGGTAGCCCTGGCGGAGCTGACGGTGGGGGGCCGGGCCCGTGCCTATCGCAGGGCCCCACAGACGCTTGCCGCCATCGCTTGCGAGGCCCGGCAGCACCAGGCCGATCATTTCATCCTCTCCGGTGATCTCACAGCCTACGCGCTGGAGAGCGAGTTCGAGGGCGCCCGCGCCGCGCTCGGCGAGCTGGTGGAGGACCGGCGCCGCTGCACCGTCATCTCTGGCAACCATGACGTCTACACGCCGGGTAGCCATCGCAGTCAGCGCTTCGAGCGCTACTTCGGCCACCTCCTGGAGAGCGATCTGCCCGAGCACCGCCGAGAGGGCGCGTTCCCGTTCGTCCGGCTGGTGGGCGAGGAGGCCGCCGTCGTGGGCCTTCGCTCCGCCCGTGTGCCCCCGATGCCGGGCATTGCCAACGGCCGCATCGGTCCAGCTCAGCTCGAAGGGCTTGAGGCGGTGGTGAAGGACCCAAGGCTGTCCCATCGGGCGCTGCTCGTGGTGGTCCACCATGCGCCCCTGACGCACCATGGGCGTCCAGATAGATGGATCCATGGGCTGCTGGATGCGGAGGCGCTGTGCCGGCTCCTCCCGGGTCCTCGCTACGCCGTCCTCCACGGCCACATTCACCACCGCTACCACCACGTCGCCACCGCCGAGCGCCCCCACATCTTCGGAGCGGGCTCCTCCACCATGGCGGGACGCGAGGGGTACTGGGTCATCCATGTCTCACAGGGTCGGGTGAACGGCGGCGAGATGCACGTCCCCCAGGTGTCCGGCTGAGCCTGTGACACCGGGGCCCAGGGGCTGTAGAACCTGGGATCATGAAAGCGTCGTACACGCTGCCCGAGGAGCCTTCGCTGGAGGAGCTTCGAGCGCTGCGCCACCTCCAGCGCACGCTCGATGAGCTGCTCGAGGAGAGCCTCAAGCAGCGCGAGAGCCTCCAGCAGACCTTCGATCACTGCTTCCCGCGCGTCCTCGAGCTGACGGGTGCGAACGCCATCGCCATCACCACGCGCAACGAGGATCTGGCCGAGCAGACCTGGTCCGAGGGCCCCTGGGGTGAGCTTCACCCGAGCCTCCTGCTGCAGGAGCCCACCGGGGTGCGGCGCCTGGGCGAGGGGACGCTCGTCACCCTGCCGCTGGACGTGGTGGGCACCCGCGTGGGCTCCATCGGGATGCTCTTCCCGGGAGACCACACCGGAGTGCAGGAGTCCGCGCGCATCGTCCGCACCCTGGAGACGCTGGGCGAGCTGCTCGACACCGTGCTGTGCCTGGTGCACACCGCCGCGGAGAAGCACCAGCTCATCGTCCAGTGCAACCAGCACCTGTCCAACCCCGTCTTCGAGGTGGGCATGGATCAGGCCGTGCTCACGCTGGCGCAGCGGATGCGGGTGCCCGGCTTCCTGCTCTTGTACCGGGACGCGGTGCGCCCGCAGGTGCTGCACTACCGCACCTGGCGCCATGGCCACCTGGAGTACGAGAGCGCCGACCGGCGGGGGCCCCACCTGGATCGCCTCATCCAGAAGCATGGCCCGGAGCTGCTCCAGCGCTCGGACGGCTCACTGCGGCAGCTCTTCGGCCAGGCCCGGGGGCGCACCTCGGAGGTGGTGCTCATCTCCGGTACCTCCTCCTCGGAGCACCTGGGGAAGATTGTCCTCTGGAGCGACGAGGGCATCTCCTCGTACACGATGGAGGTCGTCCGGCTGCTGGCCTCGGGCCTCAGCCAGCGCCTGCTGGACTACAACCGCGAGCGCATCCACCTCTCGCAGTTCTTCCGCAACAGCACCATCGATGAGCTGCTCAGGGATCCGGCCTACGCCAACCACCTGCGGCCGCAGGATCAGCAGGTGGGCATCCTCTTCGCGGACATCAACGGCTTCACCCGCATCTGCGAGCAGGGCTTCGACAGCCCCAAGAGCATCGGGCGCTTCGTGGATGAGTGGAGCGCGCGCGTGGTGGACTTCATCTGGGAGCACGGCGGCGTCTTCGACAAGATGGTGGGGGATTGCGTCATCGGCCTGTTCGGCCCGCCCTTCTTCGAGACGAGCCGCGTCCAGCGCGTCGAGGCCGTGCTGAGCGCCGCGCGGGACATCCAGGAGTACACCGCCTCGCTCAGCGCCCGGGACGAGGTGATGGCGCTGTGCAAGCGCGTGGGGCTGCCGGGCCTGGGCGTGGCCGTCGGCGTGAACCTGGCCCACGCGAACTGCGGCCTGTTCGGACCCAACCGGAACTACACCGCGTTCTCCACGGGGATGAACCAGACGGCGCGCCTGCAGGCGCTCGGAGGCTTCCGGGAGACGTTGGTGATGGACAGCGCGCGCGAGGCGCTGAGCGAGTCCCGTGAGCCCTGGGTGGAGGCGTTGAGCTTCGGCCCGCTCACGGAGACGCCCGTGAAGAACGTGGGCCAGCCCCTGCGCTACTACAAGCTCATGTGAGCTTCCGGCGCGCGGCTCAGGCCTGGAGGCGCGCTCCGGCGTAGCGGCGCACGAAGTGGATCCACCGGCGCTCGTCCACCTCCACCTGCCACTCGGAGTTGGGAGTGAGCGGCAGGCGCGAGCGCAGGAAGGCCTCCAGGTGATCCGCGGCCTTCACCGGCGTGAGCCCGGGAGCGCGGAACGCGATGCGCAGGAAGACCTCCAGCGAGGACGCCACGTCCACGCACGCGCAGATGCGCAGCGGGCCCACGCGCCGCTGATAGAGGACGTTCTGAACGGGGCGCACGGAGGGATCCTCCGCCTGCGCTTCGATCGAGAGCCAGTTGCTCGGCATGAGGATGAAGTCGAGCAGATCGCTGCTCGCCTCCTCGACGGTCCCATGCTCATGAATAGCAAGCTGCATCGCCCCACCTCCCTCGATGTGCCACTTCGAAGAATGTGCTTACGCGCCGGATCCACGCAAGAGGCCTCGTAGCGCTTTGATGCGAGTGTCCACCATCGACATCCTGGCGCGCGGCGTCGAAGCGCGGCCCGCATCCGCTGGGACTGAACACGCAGACATGCACACGCGCAGATCCTCGGGGGGCATGCGCGACCACTCGGGGGCAGGGCGCGACCACTCGGGCTGAAGCGCGCTCCGGGTTTTCGCGGTTGAGGCATTTCTCTTTCGTGACAGGGACGCAGCACGCGTCCCGCGAAGGAGACGAACATGCGGTGGAGCGACTGGCGCAAGCACTTCGAGCTGAACCGGCGGCGGCCCCTGCCCAAGGGGCTGGAGCGAGCGGAGGAGGTGCCCGAGCCCTGGCGCCCGGCGCTCGCGGCCTCGCTGGCGACCTTCCAACTCGGCGAGGCGGGAGAGGGACGCATCGCCCACGAGATCGACCGCGCGAAGGTGCCCGGCATTGACGCGGACTACCGCGCGGCGCTGAAGCTCTTCGTGGCGGAGGAGGGGCGACATGCACGCATCCTTGGGCTGATGGTGCGAGGACTGGGGGGGAAGCTGCTGGCTCGCAACTGGACGGAGCGGCTGTTCGTCTTCGGGCGTCGGCTGCTCGGGTTGCGCGTGAAGCTGATGGTGCTGCTGGCCGCCGAGGTGATTGGTGGGTCCTTCTACGGCCTGCTGGCGTCGCGGCTGCCAGAGGGTGGGCTGCGGCGCGCGCTCGAGGAGATCTGCGAGGACGAGCAGCACCACCTGGACTACCACGGCGAGTTCTTCGCTCGGCAGGGCTGGGGGGTGGTGCTGCGCGCGGTGTGGCAGGCGGGGTGGTGGAGCCTCGCCCTGGCTGCGATGGGGGTGGTGCTGCTGGATCACCGCCGCACGCTGCGGACGATGGGCATCCCCCTGATGGAAGCGGTGCGAGCATTCCTCTCGCTCGTCCGCGAAGCCGCCAACCATCTCCCCGTGTTCTCCGAGCGTGGAGCGCTGAAGGTGCGGGGGTTCCCTTCCTGAGCCTCTAGCGTGTGAGTTCCGCGCCTGCCATGCGTCCAGGGCTCACCGCTCTCACTGCGCGGCCTGGGGCTCGGGCACCAGGCGCGGCACGGGCTTCTCCAGGGGCTGCTTCGTCACGTCCACGCCCCGGAGCATCTCCAGGAGACGCTGCTCATTCTCGGCTCCCAGGCCGCAGGTGGCATCCCAGCTGCGGGGATTGCGGAAGGTGCCGAAGAGAATGTCCCAGATGGCCAGGTCCGAGTAGTTGTAGGCGTGCAGCCCTGCCTCGTGGTGCACGAGGTGCGCCTCGGGACGCTGGACGATGTAGCCCACCCAGCGCGGAGTCTTCACGTTCCAGTGGAAGAACAGCTCCAGCAGTCCGGCCAGCAGGAGCGCGAGGGAGGCCGCCGCCGGGCTGACACCCACCACCAGGAAGAGGATGACCAGGGCGCCGAAGCTGTCGACGAGCGACTCCACCGGGTGCTTGTAGAAGGTGGTGATCAGCTCGATGCGCTGCGCGCTGTGGTGGAGTTGGTGGAACCAGCGCCAGAAGAAGCCGCTCTTGTGACGCAGCCGATGCCACCAGTAGTTGAAGAAGGACATCACCAGGTAGCCGACGACGGCGCCACCCACGACTCCCAGGCGCTCGCCCTCGAAGAGGCGGTGTTCCCGGAGCCAGCCCCGCAGGCCCTCACCGAAGAGGAAGAGGCTGATGAAGCCCAGGGCGTTGAGGATGAGGGCTCGGGACCACCACCCGCCGGCCTGGGGCCAGCGCCGCGCGACGAACTTGGACTCGATTCCGAACATGACAATACCGACGAGCACGGCAATGGCGAGCGGGCTCATTGCGTCTCCTTCCTTTCAAGCTGTGATGGGAATGGAGGGCTCGGCTCCGTGGAGCCGTCCCTCAAAAGCTTCTACGGAAAGAGAGACGCCTCGCGACGAGTGTGATGGAGCAATTCCTGTGGACGGGCGTCGAGCCCACCCTGCTACCTGGGCGGGCTTTCATCCGGGCGCAGCCGCCCTCTCCTGCCTGACTCAGCCGGGTGATGGACGGGAGCGCACCGGGCGCGGGCGTTCCACCGCGGCCTTGAGCTGGCCACAGCCCGCGTCGATGTCGATGCCCCGGCGCTGGCGCACGGTGCTGGGCAGCCCATACGAGGCCAGCACGTCCTGGAAGGTCCGCACCGACTCCGGGTTGCTGGGAGTGCCGCCGTAGCCCACGGTGGGGTTGAGCGGGATGACGTTCACGTGGGCGTCCAGCCCTCGCAGCAACTGCCCCAGCGCATGCGCCTGCTCCGGCGTGTCGTTCTTGCCGGCGATGAGCGTCCACTCGAAGAAGATGCGGCGCTTGCGCTTCTCGCTGTAGTAGCGGCACGCCTCCATCAGCTCATCGAGCGGCCAGCGCTTGCCCACCGGCACCAGCGCGGCGCGCTCCGCGTCCGTGGCGCCATGGAGGCTGACGGCGAGGTGCACCGGGCGATCCTCGTCCGCCAACCGGCGGATGCCGGGCACCACGCCCACGGTGCTCAAGGTGATGAAGCGCGGGCCAATGGCCAGCCCCAGCTGATCCACGAGGATGTCCACCGCCTCCATCGTGGCGTCGTAGTTGTGGAGGGGCTCGCCCATGCCCATGAGGACGATGTTGCGCAGGGACTCGCCGGACTGGCGCAGGATGCCCGTGACGTGGAGCACCTGGGCGACGATCTCTCCTGGGCTCAGGTGGCGCACGAGCCCCATCTGCCCGGTGGCGCAGAACACGCAGCCCATGGCGCAGCCAGCCTGCGTGCTGATGCACACCGTGCTTCGGCCCTTGAACCGCATCAGCACTGTCTCGATCGTCTGCGCGTCGTGCAGGCGCAGCAGCAGCTTGTGGGTGTGGCCATCGCTGCTGAATGTCTCGTGGTGCACAGCGGGGCGGCGCAGCTCGGCACGCTCGAGCAGGAGCGTCACCAGGTCCGGCCGCAGCAGCCCGTCCAGCGCATCGAGCGACTCCACCTGCTGGCGGTACAGGGCCTCCCAGAGCGCGTCCCGATGGAAGGCGCTGAGGCCCCAGCCGGCGAGCAGCTCGCCCAGGGCGGCGCGCGGCAGGTCGTACAGGTTGAGCCGGGTGGAGTTGGGAGAGGCAGGCTGCATGGGACTATCGAGCGATAACACAGCAGGGCGAAGGCAGGCTTATTGCCTGCTCGCCTCGCACGGAGGCGGCCGGCCGGTCAAGTCCTGGCCTCCCCGAGAGCAGGCAGCCGAGGGGGAGGTATACCGGGCAGCCTGCCGGGAATGAGGGGCGTGGCCATGTCTCTCGTATGGGTCTGGCGATTGAACGCGAGGAATTCTCCCCCGAGGATTACCGGCACTTCTCCCATCGGCTGACGGAGAACCTGGAGGCGCTGCGCACGCTGCTGCAGCGTCCCAGCTTTGGCGTGGGGCCCCGCACGGTGGGCGCGGAGCTGGAGCTGTTCCTGGTGGACTCCTTGGGGTTCCCGTTGCCAGTGAACCGGCAGGTGTTGGCGCAGACGGTGGATCCCCGGGTGACGCTGGAGATCGACCGGTTCAACCTGGAGTGCAACCTGCGCCCCTCGCCGCTGGCCGGACGTCCCTTCACGGCGCTGCGCGCGGAGTTCGAGGATTCGTTGCGCGAGGTGCGCCGTGCCGCGGCGACGCTGGGAGCGCGGGTGGTGGTGATGGGCATCCTCCCCACGCTTCGTGAAGCAGACCTGCGCAGCAGCGCGCTGACGGGCCAGCCACGGTATCGTGCGCTCTCGGCGGCCATCCGGCGGCGGAAGGACTCACCCTTCCACGTCGCCATCGCCGGCGAGGACACGCTCTCGCTCACGTGGGACGACGTGACGCTCGAAGGGGCCAACACCTCGCTCCAGTTCCACCTGCGGGTGGCGCCAGCGGAGTTCGCGCGCATGTACAACGCGGCCCAGCTCGCCACGGCGCCAGTGCTGGCGGTGTCGGCGAACTCGCCGCTCTTCCTCGGGCGGAGGTTGTGGGACGAGACGCGGGTGGCGCTCTTCCGGCAGGCCGTGGATGACCGGGGTGAGCCACAGGAGGGCTCCTTCCACTCGCACGCGCGGGTGACGTTTGGCCACGGCTGGGCCCGCGAGGGGGCGCTGGAGCTGTTCTCGGAGTTGGTGTCGCTGGACCCGCCGCTGTTGCCCGTGGTGGTTCCGAAGTCCCCGCTGGAGTGTCTGGCGCGGGGGGAGCTCCCGGGTCTGGACGAGCTGCGGCTCCATCAGAGCACCGTGTGGAGCTGGAATCGCGCCATCTATGATCCCAAGTGCGGGGGCCACCTGCGCATCGAGTTCCGTGCGCTGCCCGCGGGGCCGTCGGTGGTGGACATGGTGGCCAACGGGGCGCTGCTGCTGGGACTGACGCTGGGGCTGGCCGATTGGATGGATGCGCTGCTGCCCGCGATGCCCTTCGCTTGTGCGCGGGGGAACTTCCTCCGGGCCGCGAGGCAGGGGATGGATGCGGTGCTGCAGTGGCCCTCGGAGAAGGCGCCTTCTCCTCAGTCCATCCCGGTGACGGAGCTGATTCCGAAGCTCCTGCCTGTTGCCAGGCGCGGCCTGGTGACGGGGGGCGTGGAGCCAGCCGAGGCGGATGAGATGCTTGGCAT
>Ga0247825_10002290_pt1 | contig 12658 bp, 9 predicted proteins | sample 13C_Vanillin_Day_FD_194413 | JGI IMG/M metagenome (GOLD analysis project Ga0247825, IMG submission 194413) | Soil microbial communities from agricultural site in Penn Yan, New York, United States - 13C_Vanillin_Day48 | ecosystem: Environmental > Terrestrial > Soil > Agricultural land | place...
CCGCGTGTATAGTGCTCCCCGTCGGCGACCCTCGAAGAGGTCGTTACACTGCAGCTCGCTCGTGTGGGTGGCTCCGGCCAACAGCTAGCCGACATGACCGGCGGTTCTCAAAGGGTGGGCGTTCGGGACATCACCAACACAAGCGATTTCGGCGAGTAAGGAGTGTGAATCATGTGGCGTCCAATGCAGCGAACGGCGCTCGTGGTGATGGCCCTCGGCACTCTTTGGCTTTCGGTGGGAACATCGGGTCAGTCTGCTCCCGCGCCGTCGACGCGCACTGGTGAGTGGCCGCATTACACCGCCGATCTTCGTGGCACGAAGTACTCACCTCTCGATCAGATCAACGCGAGCAACTTCAACAAGCTCGAAATCGCGTGGCGCTTCAAGACCGACAGTCTGGGGACGCGGCCTGAATACAAGCTCGAAGGTACGCCTCTTATGGTCGGAGGTGTCCTCTACACCACGGGCGGTACTCGCCGAGCGGTCGTTGCGCTCGATGCTCAGAGCGGCGAGTTGCTATGGGTGCATCGCCATCCCGAGGGCCCACGCGGCGCCGCCGCACCACGCCAGCTCTCGGGACGCGGGCTCGCGTATTGGACCGATGGCCGAGGCGACGATCGGGTGTTGTACGTCACACCCGGCTACCGTCTCATCGCGCTCAACGCGAAGACGGGTCAGCCGATCAAGTCGTTTGGTAAGGACGGGGTCGTCGACATGAAGGCCGGCGTGGTTTATGGAAACGGGCAGCAGATCGATCTCGAGACCGGCGAGATCGGCCTGCATTCCACACCCACAGTCGTCAAGGACACGATCATCGTCGGATCGTCGATGAAGGAAGGCATGACGATCACGACGCACAACAACACCAAGGGGCTCGTTCGCGCGTTCGACGTGCGCACCGGGAAAGTCCAGTGGACGTTCAACACGATTCCGCGTCCCGGAGAGTTTGGTAACGACACGTGGCTCAATGGCTCCTGGGCCGTGAACGGCAACACCGGCGTGTGGACGCAGATCACCGTCGATGAGGAACTTGGCCTCGTCTATCTGCCCGTCGAGTCACCTTCATCCGACTACTACGGCGGCAAGCGGCCGGGGAACAATCTCTTCGGCGAGAGCTTGGTCTGCGTCGATCTCAAGACCGGACAGCGGAAGTGGCACTTCCAGCTCGTTCACCATCCGATTTGGGATCACGACATCTCGTCGGCGCCGATCCTGCTCGACGTCACCATCGACGGAAAACCACGCAAGCTGGTGGCCCAGCCCAGCAAGCAGACTTTTCTCTACGTCTTTGACCGCGTCACGGGAGAGCCGATCTGGCCGATCGTCGAGACGAAGGTCCCACCGGGCGACGTGCCTGGTGAGTGGTACTCGCCGACGCAGCCGATTCCGAGCAAGCCTCCCGCATACGGGCGACCTGGCCTGAGGATTCCCGACGAGTTGATCGACTTCACGCCCGAGATGCGCACGCAAGCGGTCGAGAACATGAAGCGCTACAAGTGGGGAGGCGACTATCCCTACAGCGGGACGCTCTACAACCCGCCGATCGTTGGCAACGTCAATGGACTGCTCGGTGCGCTCAATCTCGGGAACGCAAGTGGTGGAACCAACTGGCCCGGAGCCGGGGCGGATCCCGAGACCGGCATCGTCTACGCGCAAGCGAACATGTCTGCGTTCACGCCTGAGTCTGTGGCGCCGCCTCCGCCGGGGTTCTCGGACATCCCGTATCAGGCTGGCGTCGTCGGGCAGCCGTTCCGCCTGCGTGTGGCCGCGGGAACCGGGACCTACGCGGACGTCAACCAGAGGCAGCGTGGCGCGGTTGAAGCGGCGACTTCTCCCGACACACCTGCCGGTGCACAGCCCGCGCGAGCGTTCAACGCCGTCGAAGGGCTGTCGATGGTCAAGCCTCCTTACGGCGTGCTGTCGGCGATCGACTTGAGAAACGGCGAGCTGAAGTGGCAGGTGCCGCACGGCGACACGCCCGACGTCGTCCGCAATCACGCGAAACTGAAGGGAATCAACATTCCAAAAACCGGGCAGGGCGGCAGTGTCGGCGTGCTCGTGACCAAGACGCTTGTGATTGCCGGGGACCCGCTCGTCACCACGACGCCAGATCATCCACGCGGCGCGATGATGCGTGCGTACAACAAGGAGACCGGCCAGGAGGTTGGTGCGGTCTTGATGCCGGCGCAGGTGAGCGGATCACCGATGACCTACCGCGTCGGCGGCCGGCAGTTCATCGTCATCGCGGTGAGCGGGGGGAATTACTCCGGCGAGTACATCGCGTTCGCGTTGCCATCGTCCGAGATCAACGACACCGGAGGCGGGACACAACAGTGATGAACGTAGGGCGGGTCCTAGTCGTTGGCCCCGCCGCCCTTGCGCTGATTTCTATCGTGTCCGCTCAGTCAGCTGGAACATCTGTCTGGGACGGTGTCTTCACCGACGAGCAGGTCAAACGCGGTGCAACCGCGTACCAGAGCGAGTGTTCGAATTGTCATGGACCTTCACTCGAAGGCGGCGACATGACCCCTCCGCTCGTCGGCGGAGGGTTCACATCCAACTGGAACGATCTGACGCTCGGCGATCTCTTCGAGCGGATCCGCCTCACGATGCCGCTCGACAGTCCCGGCAAGTTGTCGCGTCAGGAGAACGTCGATGTCATCGCATTCATGCTCAAGACCAACGCGTGGCCATCAGGCAAGACGGAGCTCGCACCCGACGCAGGCGCACTGAAGCAAATCAAGATCGAGGCGGCCAGGCGATAGACGACCCGACCGCAGCGATTGACGAAACGCTCGCGGGAGGCGTAGCCTCCCTGCCATATCAGATCGAACCCGGGCTCGCTGGAACCATTTAACTGCACGAAGGAGGAATCGATGCGAACGGTTGCCTTCGGAATCGTGGTGGGACTTGCGTGTTGTGTCGTGCTCTGGCCGGCCGCGGCCGCTGCCCAGAGCGAAATCACCGGTGTTGTGAGGGACGCCTCGGGTAGCGTGCTGCCGGGCGTCACCGTCGAAGCAGCTAGTCCCGCGCTCATCGAGAAAATGCGCGCCGCCGTCACTGACGGAGGCGGCAACTACCGGATCGTCAGCCTGCGGCCAGGCGTCTACACGGTGACATTCACATTGCCCGGGTTTGCCACTGTGTCGCGTGAAGGCATCGAGCTCACATCGGATTTCTCCGCGACCGTGAATGCCGAGCTGAGAGTCGGCTCGTTGGAGGAAACGATCACTGTCACCGGCGAATCGCCGATCGTGGACACGCAGAGCATCACGGCGCGCACGGTCATGACTCGTGAGGTGCTCGACATTCTTCCGACCGGGCGCAACATCCAGGCGGTCGGGATCATGATTCCAGGCACGAATCTCGCGGTGGGTGGGGGCGGCGCGCTTTCGCGCGACGTCGGCGGCTCGGGAACGCTGCAACAGTCCCCACTCCAGTATCGTGGTTCGGGCGACACGGTTCAGACGATTGAAGGTCTGCGACTCAACAATCTCGAAGCGCAGGGTCAGTACAGCGGCGTGTACTGGAACGACGCGAGCTTCGAGGAGCTGAGCTACATCACGGGAGCTGATTCCGCCGAGATGGGACAGGGCGGCATGCGCGTCAACATGGTGCCGCGCGATGGCGGCAATGCGTTCCGCGGCCAGATCTTTGCCAACTTCGCCGACGGCCCGTGGGCAGCGGACAATTGCGGCTCGCCCGGCGTCGGTCAGCCGTGTACGCGGTCGAACCTCTCTGGCAGCACCGCGTACAACCCGAACAACCGGCTGACCAACGTGTCCGAGATTCAGCAGGTCTGGGACTTCAACCCATCGATCGGCGGGCCGCTTTTCCGCGACAAGCTCTGGTTTCACTACACGTTCAGGCACTGGGGTGCCGAAAAAACGATCGGCGACAGCTACTTCGACAGCAATCCCTCGCAGTTCGTCTACGCGGCCGACACGAGCCGCCCCGGCATCGACGACGGCTATATCGTGAGCAACGCCGTGCGCGTGTCGTGGCAGGCGACCGGTAAGGACAAGCTGTCGATTTATCACGACGACCAGAGCAAGTACCGGCATCACTGGGGCATCAGTGCGACCGTGCCACCCGAGGCGGCGGGCGTCCAAGTCACGCCGACGAGCTTTGTGAATGTCACCAAGTGGACCAGAACCCACACCAACCGTCTGCTGCTCGAAGGGGGTTTCGGTTATTACAACCAGGAGTACACCGAGCTGTATCAGCCGGGCGTGACGGGACTCACCGAGAAGGTGTGGGACGCCGAAGCCATCCGAAACGCAACGACCTACACCGTCCTCGATCAATCGAACAACCGGATCGCGAACGCGTGGAACAACCCGGCGGATCACTTCTCCATTCTCCGCACGTACATGGGCGCGGCGTCTTACGTGACCGGGTCGCACTCGTTCCGCTTCGGCGCCACCGTATCGCAAGGCGACTGGCGGCTGCTCGAGCAGTGGACCGGCGACATGCAGCCCATCACCTACAACGCGGGCCGGCCGGTGCAGGTGACGTTGCGCCTCCCGACTGACCGGCAAAACGGCATCAAGGCCGATACGGGTCTCTTCTTCCAGGACCGCTGGACGATGAGCCGGGTGACGTGGAACCTGGGCCTCCGCTACGACTGGTTCATCGGCGAAACGCGGGAGAGCCAGGTGACGCCGAGCCGCTTCAACAGCGGTCTCACCTTCGGCAAGTGCGCCGACGGCAAGAATGACTCGAGGGCCGGGTGTGTGGGCACAGTGCAGGACTGGAAGGACATCTCGCCGCGCGTCGGCGTGGCGATTGACCTCTTCGGCAACGGGCGCACGGCGCTGAAGGCGAGCGTCGCACGTTACGTCGCGGGACAGCAGATTGCCACCGCCAATGCCGCCAATCCAGTCACCGTACTTGGCCTCACTGACACGCGGCCCTGGACGGATCGCGATTTGAACGGGCTCCCGCTCGACGCCGATGGCAACATCCAGTTCGGCGAGCTTGCCGCATCCCCGTCAACGCCGACATTCGGGCGAAACGTCTCCACGACCACGACCGACCCCGAGGTGCTGAACGGCTGGCACAAGCGCGGCTACAACATGGAGTACACGATCGCTGCCCAGCATCAACTGGCGGATCGAGTCTCGGTCAACGGCGGCTACTATCGCCGCACGTTCGGGAATCAGACGTTTACTGACGACCTGCGTTACGACGCGAGCAGCTACGACTCGTTCTGCATCACGGCGCCGGTCGACTCGCGCCTGCCTGGCGGCGGCGGTTACCAGGTGTGCGGCGTTCAGGATCTCAAGCCGGCGGTGTTTGCCCAGAACCTGCCGCAGAGCCAGCTAATTCGCTTCTCCGACGACTTCGGCGGTGAAACGAACATGTATCAGGGCTACGACCTCAACATCGAGGCCCGTTTCCGGAACGGCGCATTCTTGAAGGGCGGCATCGCCGCCGGGGCGCGCACATTCGACAATTGCAACCTCCTCGCCGCGGGTCTCGACGCCGTCATAGGGCCAAATCTCATCGCGCCGACCTTCCAGGGCACCGAGATCTACGCCGACGGCACGAGGACATGCCATCGCGAGTACCCCTACCGGCCGGATCTGAAAATGTCGGGCAACTACTCGTTGCCGTGGGACATCCAGGTGTCTGGCACGTATCAGTTCATTCGCGGTGTGCAGACCGGCGGCGCCGGTCCGAGCATCCAGGCGAACTGGGCGGTGACCAGCGCTGTGGCGAACCCGTTCATCGGGCGTAACTGGACCGGGACGGCATCGCGGACGATTCAGCTGATTCGCGAGGGTCTGGAGTACGGCGACGACAATCTGAGCCAGCTGGATCTCCGCGCGTCGAAGCGCATCGGCTTCGGCCGCTATCGTCTGCGCGTGGACTTCGACGTCTACAACGTGTTCAACAGCAGCTGGCCGTACACGGTGAATTCGACGTTTTCAACCGCGACGAACACCGCGTGGCTGCGTCCGACGAACGTGTTGCAGAGCAGGTTCTTCAAGCTCGGCGCACAGTTGTCGTTCTAGGTAGAGGCGGGTCATCCGCCGTAGCTCGAAGAGCGGAGGCTGGTTAGACCCGCCTTCAGAAGAATCGCCATGTCTGCCGGCGAGTCTGAAGACGCGCCGCTACGTAATAGGTCTGCTTCGTGTTTCAGAACAAGGTCTGTGCGATGCGCTGCGCGGCGGCGACCCACGGGCCGGGATAAACGCCGATGCCAATCACTCCGGCCAGGCAGACGGCGATCGCTGCGGCAAGCGGCAGATCCACCTTCACCGAGCCGTTATGCACGGGCGCTTCGATGTACATGCGTCGCGCGACGAGCAGGTAGTAGTACAGCGCAACAACGGTGAGGATCGCGCCCACGAACACCAGGCCAAGCAGGCCCTGCTCGACGCCGGCGAGGAAGATATACAACTTCGCCCAGAAGCCGGCCACGAAGGGAATCCCACCAAGCGACAACAGGAAGAGCAGCATTGCGAGCGCCAGCAGCGGCGAGCGCTGCGCGAGGCCGCGATAGGCGTCGATCCCGTCTGACTGCTCCGATCGCGCCACCGTCTCCACGACGAGGAACGCGCCCATGTTGCCGAAGACGTACGCGACCAGATAGAAGAGCACCATCGCGACGCCGTTCGCCGACATCGCCGCGAGGCCGATGAGCATGTAGCCGATGTGCGCGACGCCGGAGTAGGCAAGCAATCGCTTCACGTTGCTCTGCGGGATCGCCATGAGATTGCCGGCGACGATCGTGACGCCCGCAAGCATCGAGAAGAGCGGCGCCCACGCGAGCGCCGCGCTTCCCGCGCCCTCGAGATAGAGCCGGATGATCACCACGAAGCCGGCTGCCTTGGGTGCGACCGAGAGCCACGCGATGAACGGCGTGCTACCAGCCTCATAGGCATCGGGCGCCCACATGTGGAAGGGGAACGCTGCGATTTTGAATCCCAGGCCCGCGAGGACGAGCGCGAGGCCCAGCATCATGAGCGGGTGTCCCTGTGCCATCGCCGCTGGCACCGCGGCAAGGAGCGTCGTCCCCATCATGCCGTACATGAACGACATCCCGTAGGCGATGACGGCCGCTGAGACGGTGCCCACGAGGAAGAATTTGAGCGCCGCTTCAGGGGCTGCGCCTTCGCGCTTCAGGAATCCCGTCAGCACGTACAGCGGGATCGACATCAGCTCGAACGCCACGAACAACAGCACGAGTTCGCGCGCCGACACCAGGACCATCATGCCGAGCAGCGAGAACAGCAACGTGAAGTGATACTCGGGTGCCCTGCGAGCGAATGTCGCCTGCCTGTTGGTCAGCGACGCGAGCACGCTCAACGCGGCGGCAGCGAGCACCAGCCGCTTCGCGAAGAGCGCCAGGCCGTCCTGCACGAATGCGCCGTTGAAGAGCGAGCTGTCTTCTTTCGTTGTGAATGTCAGACCGATCACAGCGAGCAGGCCGACGAGCGTGATCCAGCCAAACCGCTTGCCTTCCCCCGATGCGACCACACGGGACGGATGCCGCATGAGCCCGGCAACCAACACGAGGACGCTCAGCGCGAAGAGCGCCAACTCGGGCACGAGGGGAAGCATGAGGTCGGCCGTCATCTCGGAATCGGAACAGGCCTCTCGAGCTGTGTGGACTCTCGAGGCAAGACTCTCTGAAGAAGCGGAGCGGTGGCCGTGTCTACCGGACCGATAGCGATGCTGGGTGCGACACCGAACAACACGAGGACGAACACGAGGATTCCCAGTGCGGCCCACTCAGGGCCCTTCGCATCCGGCAGGTGCTGAAAGTGCGGGTCGTCGGACTTGGCGCCCCAGAAGATCTGCTTCGCGACACGCAGCACGTAAATCGACGTCAGGAATGCGCCGATCACACCGGGATACAACCACCACGAGTGTGCCGATCCCCATGCGCCGAGGAACGTCAGGAACTCAGCGACGAAACCGGCGGTCGCCGGAAGCCCGAGCGAGGACAAGCCGCCGATGGTAAAGGCCACCGCGATGCCAGGCATCATCGTGCCGAACCCGCCCATCTTGAAGATCTCGCGCGAGTGCGCCTTCTCGTAGATCAGACCGACGAGCGCGAAGAACAGCCCGGTCATGATCCCGTGCGCGAACATCTGGAAGACGGATCCGTTCAGCCCGTTCAGCGTGAGCGTCGCCGCGCCGAGCATCACCACGCCCATGTGCGACACCGACGAGTACGCGATCACGTACTTCAAGTCGCGCTGCGCCATCGCGCTGAGCGCGCCGTAGACGATGTTGATGCAGGCGATCGTGCCGACGAGCCACGCCCACTCGACGGTCGCCTGTGGAAGCAGCCCCATGCCCAGGCGTACCACACCATACGCGCCGAGTTTCATGAGCACGCCCGCATGCAGCATCGACACGGCGGTGGGCGCCGACGCGTGTCCGTCTGGTGACCACGTGTGCAACGGCCAGATGCCGGCGAGGATCCCGAATCCCACGTAGAACGCGAGGAACACCCACGATTGCAGCGTTGGATCGAACTGCTGCGCCGCCATCGTCAGGAACGAGAACGACCGCTGGCCGGCTCCGACGTAGAGCGCCAGGATCCCGACGAGAATGAAGGCTGACCCGAAGAGCAGGTACAGCGTCAGCTTCATCGCCGCGTACTCTTTCGTGCCGACGCCGGTTCGGCCGAGTGCCCAGCCGAAGATCCCTTGCGGTCTGACCTCGCCAGACGAACCCCAGATGCCGATGAGCAAATACATCGGCAGCACGGCGATTTCGTAGAACAGGAAGAAGACGAACAGGTCGAGCGACACGAAGACACCGTAGACGCCCGTGACCAGAATCAGCAGCAGCGCATAGAACTCCTGGCTGCGCTCCTTCACCGTCCACGACGCGAACACGCCGGCGAAGATGATGATCGACGTGAGCAGGCACATCAACGCGCTTATGCCATCGAGCCCCAGGAGATACGAGATGCCGAGCGAGGGCACCAGCGGCAGGCTCTCCTGGAACTGGAAGCCGGCCGTCACGCCGTCGTAGGTGACGTAGATCAAGAGCGACGCGATCAGCGAGACGGATGCGCCGGCGAGCGAGAGCAACCGCACGAGCAGCGGATTGCGTCGCGCGAAGAACATCACCGCGAGCGCCGCGGTGAACGGCGCCCAGGTCATTACGGAGAGAATCGGGAATCCGTTCACGTCACAGTGACCAGCGCGCCCAGACGAGCAGCAGAAGAAGACCGACAGCGAGACCGTAGACGTAGTCCTGCGCGCGGCCTGTTTGAATCGTGCGCATCTCATCGCCAGTCGTGACGGTCCATACGCTCACCACGTTGAGCACACCGTCGACGATGTAGCGATCGACCCACCCGACGAGGCTGGAGAAGGCAAGTATGCCTGCTGCCAATACGTGCTCGAAGAGATCGTCGATCCAGAACTTCGCGAGCGCCGCGTGTCGAATGGGGCCGAACATCGATGCGAGCGACGCGGCGTTGATGGTGCGGCGCTGATACGTGAGCCACGCGAGCGCGATGCCTGCGACCGCGACGCTGACTGCAGCCGGCATGAGCCAGCCCGGTGCAGCATGCTCGGCGGCGCCCTCAGGTACGGCAACGAGCCCCGGCCCGATGAACGTCGAGTAGATGCCGACCGCCATCGACAGCAGCGCGAGGATCCACAGAGGCAGCAGCATCGGGGCCGGCGGGTCGTGTTCGTGCGCGCCGTGATGCGCGCTGTCGTGATGCCTGGCGGCAGCCGGAGCAGTGCCGAAGAACGCCAGGAACACGACGCGGAACATGTAGAACGCCGTGAGGAACGCCACCAGCATCAGGAGCGCAAAGGGTCCCACGAGTCCGCCCGCCCATACCGATCCGAGGATCTCTTCCTTCGACAGGAAGCCGGCAAAGAGCGGGATGCCTGCAAGCGAGAGCGTCCCGATGATGAAGACGATCGCCGTCTGCGGCATGCGGCGAGCGAGCCCGCCCATCCGCGACAAATCGTTGCTGCCGACCGCGTGAATGACGGCGCCCGCCCCGAGGAAGAGCAACGCCTTGAACAACCCGTGCGTCAGCAGGTGGAAGAAGCCGGCCGTGGAGAAGCCCGCACCGATGGCCGCCATCATGTAACCGAGTTGCGAGACGGTGGAGTAGGCGAGCACGCGTTTGATGTCGTCCTGCACGCACGCAAGCACCGCGGCGAGTAGGGCTGTGAACGCTCCAATCCAGGCAATGATCATCAACACGTCTGGCGTCAGCGCAAACAGCCACGATGTCCGATGCAGCAGATACACACCCGCCGTCACCATCGTCGCCGCATGAATCAGAGCGGAGACGGGCGTGGGCCCTTCCATGGCATCGGGCAGCCAGACGTGCAGCGGGAACTGGGCCGACTTGCCCATCGCTCCGAGGTAGATGCAGAACGTGATGATCGATAGACCGGCGAGCGGCAGCTCGTTTCCGGCAACCATCACGCGCAGCTCGCCAAAGTCGAACGTCCCCGACAGCGTCCACAGCATGACGATGCCGACCAGCAGGCCGACGTCGCCAGCTTTGGTGGTCCAGAACGCCTTCACCGCGGCGCGAGCGGCTTCGGGCTTCTGATACCAGTAGCCAATGAGCAGATAGGAGCAGAGCCCGACCAGTTCCCAGCAGATGAACAACTGCAGGAGATTGGGCGCGAGCACGAGCCCCATCATCGAAAACGCGAAGAGCGACTGATACGTGTAGTAGCGGCCCAGGCCCTGCGGTGGTTCGTCGCTCAAGTACGACAGCGAGTACACCTGCACCAGGAAGGCGACCAGCGCCACGAGGACGAGCATCACTGTGGACGTCTCGTCGGCAAGCACACCGATCGTAGCGAGCGGACGGCCCTCGCTCGGCAGCCAGTCCCAGACCATCCGGGTGATCGCGCCGTCGTATGCGCGCCACGCCGTGACGGCGGCGCCGAGCGATACGGTTGCGCCCAGAATCGAGAAGTAAGCACCCGGCCGTCCCGCGCGGCGAAGCGGCGCCACGGTCGCGAGCACGAGAAACGCCGCAACCGGTGCGAGAAGCGCGACGAGTGTCAGGAGTCCGCTGTCCATCACCCTTTGAGGAGATCGAGATGATCCGCCATCACCGTGCGACGGATGCGGAACAGCAGGATGACGATGGCCAGGCCCATCGCCGCTTCCGCGACGGTGATGCAGATGGCGAACACGGTGAAGATCATCCCGATCTCGCTGCCGCTGAATCTGGCGAACGCGACCAGGTTGATGTTGACGGCGTTGAGCATCAGCTCGATGCCCAGCAGAATGCCGATTGTGTTCCGGCGCGTCACCACGCCGAACAGGCCGATGCCGAACACAACGGCGGCGAGTATTAGGTACGCTTGCAATCCCATGTCACGCCCGTAATGCAGAATGCGGAATGCAGAATGCAGAAACACGCTTGGTGTTGCAGGGTCTGCATTCTGAATTCTGTATTCTGAATTTCACGTATCTAGTCCTCTGGGCGCGCGAAGTACACGGCGCCAAGCATCGCGGCGAGCATCAGCACGCCAAGCAGCTCGAAGGGCAGCACGAATCGAGTAAGAATGCCTTCGCCAATCGTGCGAGTGAGATCCGTCGTGAGTGGCTCTCTCGCCGTGGGCAGTGGCTGTCGCGAGATCGCGTGGACGACCAGCGCGATGAGCGCAAGCGACGTCACAGCGCCCGCGGTGATTCGCCGGTTGGTCTGCGTGATGCGTTCGCCAACGAGCCGCTCGGTCACCACGATCGCGAAAACCACGATCGTGACGATGCCGCCGGCGTAGAGGAGTAACTGCACTGCGGCGAGGAACTCGGCTTCGAGCAGCAGGAACACGCCGGCCGTTCCGGTCAGCGCCAGCGCGAGCCAGAGCACAGAGTGAAACAGGTTCTTCGACAGCACAACCGCGAGTGCGGATCCCACCAGCACCACGGCGAGACTCCAGAAGCCGATCGTCTCAAGCACTAAGCCGCGCCTCCCGGTTTGGGTGCTTCTTCTTGTTTCTTGGCGTGGGCTTCGGCGCGCGCAAGCTTCGGCGGTCCTTGCATGTCACGGAGCAGGTTGCCGGTGGCCCACGACGGTTGATGCTGCAAGCCGAGCGCATGGAGCCGATCCTTGTCGAGCAACATCTCGCGGCGATCGGTGGTCGGCATGTCGAACGAACGCGTCATGACGATGGCGTCGGTCGGGCACACCTGCACGCACAGCTCGCAGAACTCGCAGGCGTAGAGCTCGAGCGTGAACGTCTTCGCGTAGTTCCGCTTCTCGCTCTTGAGCATCTCGACCTTGATGACCGCCGGGGGACAGACGAACTCACAGAGTCGGCAGCCGATGCAGGCTTCCTCGCCGGTGTCCTTCTCGTAGACGAGTGCCAGCAGGCCGCGATAGCGATCCGGGTATTTCCGCTCGACGTCGGGGTAGTGGACGGTCACCGGCTTGCGGAACAGGTTCAGGAACGTCACGCGCATCGCCGTGAGCACGGCTTTCACGATTGCGCCGACTTCGGTGCCGTTCGACCGTGCCTCAGGCGCCGCCACCGTACCTCCAGACGACCACGATCGCGGTCGCGACGAGCAGTGCCAGCGTTGACGGCAGCAGCAGTTTCCAGGAGAGCGCCAGGATCTGATCGACGCGAATGCGGACGAAGCTCCAGCGCACCCAGGTCACCAGCAGGAAGAGGAGCATCGCCTTGAG
>Ga0247825_10002291_pt1 | contig 12655 bp, 7 predicted proteins | sample 13C_Vanillin_Day_FD_194413 | JGI IMG/M metagenome (GOLD analysis project Ga0247825, IMG submission 194413) | Soil microbial communities from agricultural site in Penn Yan, New York, United States - 13C_Vanillin_Day48 | ecosystem: Environmental > Terrestrial > Soil > Agricultural land | place...
AGGTAGGCCCGCGCTCCACGATGCGCGACTCGATGAAGTTGGCGCCCGCACGGAGGCCGATGCCCGCGCGCAGCAGCGTCCTCCGGGGGCCCATGAGCCGAGCCATTCCCAGCAGGGCCTTGCCCAGGAAGGTGCCGAACCACGCCTCCATGAAGCGCTCACCCAGCGAGTAGTACGCGGCCTCGGCCGGCACCCCACCGTACACGTGGGCCGCGGCAATTCGCAGGAAGTCCTTCCACTGCTCCAGCGTGTAGGACCGCTCCAGCTTCCGGTCGAGATCGAGTCCGGCCTTCTTGAGGGCCTCACGGCAAGCCGGCGTCAGGCGGTTCTCGAAGGCACGGACGAACAGCGCCTCAACTGTCTGTGCGTGAACGAGCTTCTCTGGCGTCATGGTGGAGCACCCTACAGGAGCGAGCGGACAAAGGCTCGGCCAACAGTGAATGAATGTTCAGGGATGGTGCGCTCAGTGCTGATCAGGGAGTTGCGGATTCACTGCGAGTGGAGCATCAACCTCATTAACGCGGAAAGTCGTAAAGTCAGGAGCGATGAGGATTGTAACGACCGGGAAAGATTCTGCTACAGGTACCTATGCACATATGAGCGCAGGAGGAACGAATGAGGCACACATTTGCCCACAATTCCAACCCGGCGACGGCCTGCGCGCTCAACTACCACCCGGATTGGGCGAACCGGTAGTGAGCGCGTGAAGGCCGCGCCCATCCGCCAGGAGCAGGTGGGCGCGGCCGGGCTCCGCAGCAGCGCGGGCTACAGGTGGACTACCACTTGACGGTGACCTCAAAGGAGATGTTCCCGCTGTGGTAGTCCACCGTGACGTGGTGCCAGCTGACGGAGCAGGTCCACTTGCTCGCCCTCTGAGCAGTGGCGCCCACGCTGACCGTGGCCTCCTTCACGGCCCGGCCCTGTGCGTCCAGAAGATACGCAGTGCCCGTCTTGGCGCCCTTGGGCAGGACGACGTAGACCCGGTAGAAGCCGGGCTCGACGGTGAAGCCCGAGTAGTAGGTGAAGCCCACCACCGCGCCGCGGGCGAGGTCATCGTAGGTGAGGCTGTCGAACCCGGCTACGCCGGTGTTGGCCACCATGCCGTCGTCGCGCGTGGCGAAGACGATGCCGTCTGTGGAGATCTCGAGGCCGTGCTCGGCCGCCCCTTCGAGCATGGCCCGGGTGAGATCATCGCGCAGCGCGGTGTTGGCCGACTCGAGCCGATCCGACGGGGCCGCGTGGCTGTTGGAGAGAGGGACGGAGGCGAGCAGGCACAGCGCGCCGAAGAGAGAGAGGATGCGGTTCATGGATGGCTCCTGTGTTGAGTGATTCGGGTTGTGGTGACGAGGAGAAGACCTCGCGTTGTTGCGAGACCTGGTAGTGCAGCGGCCATGCCATGCGCCTTCCCGAGGCGCTTCCGAGGGGAACCACGAACGTGAGCGCCGGGGCCGTAGCGCTCGCCGCTACACGCGGGCCCGAGGACGTAGCGTTTCCCGTCACAGGGGCTGATCGCCCAGGGGCACGTCATCTGGTAGCGTCGCCTGGAGTCCATGCGCTGCCCGGCCTGTCACCGCCGTCTCGCTCCCGGCGGGGCGTGCCCCGTGCACGGAGAGCATCCCCAGTCCGGTCCTCCGCCCGAGCTCCCGCTGCTCCCGGAGGTGCCGGGCCTGCGCCGCATGGGGCTGCTGGGAACGGGGGGCTTCTCCCACGTCTTCGCCGCCTTGCGAGAGGAGGACGGGCGCGAGGTGGCTCTCAAGGTGGGGCTGGGCCCTCATCATGCGCGCTTTGCCCGCGAAGCCGCCGCGCTGCGCCGGGTCGGCCCTCCCACCACGCCCGAGCTGCTCCAGGAGGGCACTGCCGCCGGGCGGCCCTTCCTCGTCCTGGAGGCGCTGCGAGGGCAGACACTCGCGGCGTGGATGGAGACGCTGCCTGACTCTGGTGCCGCCTCCGTGCCCCGTGTGCGGGAGCTGCTCGCCGGGCTGTGCGCGGCGCTGGAGCGGGTGCACGCCGCCGGCGTCGCGCACCGGGATCTCAAGCCGGAGAACCTCTTCCTCCGGGAAGGGGGAGCGCTCAGCCTGCTCGACTTTGGCCTCGCGCGGTTGAGCAACGCGCCGGGTGAGGAGGGCGGGCAGGAGGCGGTGGAGCTCACCCGCATGGGCCAGCGGCTCGGTACGCCCATCTACATGTCCCCCGAGCAATGTCTGGATGCGCGGGAGGCCGGGAGCCCCGCGGACATCTATGCGCTGGGCATCCTTCTCTTCGAGCTGCTCACGGGCGCACCTCCTTTCTCAGGCAGCGCGGACGAGGTGCGCCATGGCCATGTCAGTCTCCGGCCGCCGCGCGCCGCTGAGCGTGCAGCCGTGCCCCCCGCGCTCGATGAGGTGCTGCTCAGGTGTCTGGCCAAGGCTCCCGCCGAGCGCTTTGCCCGCGCCAGTGACGTGCTGGAGGCGTTCGAGGCCGCGTGCCGCTCCACGGACTCAGTGCCCCGGCAGCTCATCCCCTCTGTACCTCTGGCATCCAGCGTGGGTGTCCGGCTCGTGGCGGTGCTGGGTGTCCGGACGGTGGCTCCCGTGGACGCGCTCCTCTCGACCATTGAGCCCCAGGGGGGCGCTCTTGCTCGGGTCTGCGAGCGGGGCTACCTGATCGTCTTTCCCGAGTCCCTGTCCGCGGAGGCGAGCCTGCGTGCCGCCGCGCTCGCCGCGCGCAGGCTGGTCGAGGAGGGTGAGACCGCGGCGGTCCTCCATCTGGCGGAGCTGTCCGTGCGCCCTGGGGCGCTCACCCCGCGCGTGGCGGGCGCCGCCCTGGAGGCGTTCCAGGACTGGTGGCCGGAGGAGTCCGGGTCCGGAGAGGTCCGGGTCACGCCCGAGGCCGCCGCTCGTCTCGATGCCAGCGCCCTCCACAGAGGATCTGAGGGTGCCATCTGGCTCGCGCGGGATCTGGGCGGTGCGCTCTTCACGGCCGAGGCCCCGCCGCTCGTGGGACGTGAGGCGCTGCTGGACACGCTGGTCCATGAGGCCTCCCGCTCCCTGACAGACGGGGTGCCGGGGCTCTGCGTCCTCACGGGAGAGGTGGGCCACGGAAAGACACGGCTCCTGGAGGCGCTCGCCGCGAGGCTGGAGGCGAAAGGAGGCGCCCGCGTGGTGCGTCTGCGCGCTCCCTCTCCCGAGGCCACCTTGCCAGAGGCACTCCTGCTCGCCCTGGCTGGCGTGGCCTCCTCTGGTGAGGAGGTGGCTCCCGTGGCTCGCCCGTTGTCCTCGGGAGAGCGCCGTCATGCCTCCGCGCGGGCCGCCGCCGAAGCGCTCCGCCAGCGCGCGAGGGAAGTCCCCCGGGTGCTGCTGCTGGACGATGCCCACCTGGCGGATCCCACGAGCCTGGACACGCTGGAGATGGCCACCCTGGCCGGAGCGCGGGCGCCGCTCTGGGTGTGCATCGCCGGCCGTCCGACGCTGCTCGGGCAACGTCCTCACCTGGGAGAGCGGAGCGCCCGCGTCTCCCGCCACGCGGTTCCTCCGCTGCCGCTCGAAGCGAGCCGTGCCCTCCTGCTTCACCTGCTGCGGCCCGCCGAGCTCATCCCCGAGCCGGTGCTGGCCCGCCTGGAGCAGATGGGCCAGGGCGTGCCGCTGTCCCTGGTGGAGCTGACGGGGGCGCTGCGATCCGCGGGGGCCCTGCGCGCCTCACCTGGCGGAGGTTGGTACATCGCCCCGGACGCGCTGCTGGACGTCTCGGTGACGCCCCTCTTCGAGCGCCTGGCCACGCGCGCCCTCGCCGAGCTCCCCGAGGTTCATCAGGGGCTGGCGCGGCTGTGCGCGGTGCTCGGCGCCGAGGTGAGTGTGGAGCGAGTGGACGCGGCGCTGCGGCACCTGGAGGCCCTGCAGGCGGTGGAGCGGGTGAGCGCGTGGGATGCGGGGGCGGGCCTGGCGCGGCTGGCGCGTGCGGGTTTGGTGCGCCTGGTGGCCCCGGGACGGTATGCCTTCCGCCACCGGCTGCTCCGCGAGGCGCTGGAGGCCTCCACACCTCCCTCGACGCGCCGCGCGCTGCATGCCGCTGCGTTGAGCTCCCTGACGGGCGATGGGCCCTCAGAGCGCCGCCGGCGTGCGCACCATGCCGCGGCCTGTGGTGCCCACGCGGAGGCGGCCACGGCCTTCCTCACGCTCGCCGAGGAGGCCCGTCACGCCCACCTCCCGGTGGAGGCGGAGCAGCACTACACGCGGGCCTTGGCGCTGCTCCCGGAGGCGGAGCCCGAGCGCCGCGGGCGTGCGCTGGCAGGGCGAGGGCGGGTTCGTCACCGGCTTCAGCGCTTCCATGAGAGCCTGGCGGATCTGGCTGCCGCGCGAGCCCTTGCCGAGGAGCGTAGGGAAGAAGCCCTGGGGGTGGATCTGCTGTTGGAGGAGGCCACCGTCCGGGACTGGATGGAGGATGTGGAGGGCTCCGCGACGTGCACGCGCGAGGCGCTGGATCGGCTGGATCGGCTGGATGATCCCCGCCTCTCCCTGCGCTGCACTCTCGCCCGGGGGCGGATGCACGTGCGCCAGGGTGAGTGGGAGGCCGCGGCGCGCATCCTCGGCTCGGCGGTGGAGGGAGCGGCGTTGGCCCGGGATCACGAGACGCATGTGGTGGCCCTGGCCCTGCTGGGCTCGGCGCTCACCTTCCTCGACCGCGTGCAGGAGGCCGCCGAGCGCTTTGGCGAGGCCGTGGCCCGCTGCGAGGACAGTGGCGACGCGCTGCACCTGGCCGCCACGCTCATCAACCGCGTGTTGCTCTGGCTTCGGCTGGGAGACGTGGCCCAGATGGAGGAGGACCTGCGGCGCGCCATGGCCCTGGGGCGCGAGCTGGGCCATGCCCAGGTGGAGCGTTGGTCCACCTTCAACCTCGCCGAGGTGCTCTACATGCAAGGCCGGCTGGAGGAAGCGCTACCGCTGGCCCGCCGTGCCCACGAGCTGGGCGTGCGCTTCTTCCGCGATCACCCGGTACCGATGGATGCCCTGCTGATCGCGCGCATCGGCGCGGCGCTGGGAGATCTGACGGAGGCAGTTCGCCAGCTTCGGTGGATCGACGCCCACTGCCCACCGGAGGCCCTGCCCCCCACGGCGATCATGCGCAGGCTGGTGGAGCTGCAGGTGCGCCGGGCCGAGCCCGACGGGGACGCGAGCGCAGCGGTGTGGCGGGCGTTGGTGAAGGAGGCAGACGGGTGCGCCTCGGCCGACGAGAAGGCGGAGATCCTGCTCCAGGCCACTTGGGAGGCGCTCCGGGCCGGGCGCCATCAGGAGGCGGGGGAGTGGCTCGCGCAGGCAGAGCGGGCCGTGGAGGGGGCGCCGTTGTGGCGGGGGCGTGTGCAGCCCCTGCGGGAGTTGCTCCGCGCTGGGGGACATATCCCACCCCAGGCGCAGGGCCTGTAGCGAAGGACGTTACAAAACCTCGCGCCAGTAACGTCCCGTGCCACAAGCCTGGGGGTACTCCCCTGGGGTTTCCTCGGGATTTCGCGGCTTTCTCGGTTGGCCCGCCGCGTGCTTCAGGCAGGGGGGTCTTGCTCAAGCTGTGACCCTGGAGGAGCTTCATGCCGGCTCGATACATCACCTGGATTCTGCGTTCCCTGCCCCTTCTCTTGATCCTCGAGGGTTGCCAACCCGGACTTCCGGAGGAGGCGGGAGCCGAGCTCGCGACGCAGGAGGCGGACATCCGCATCGCCAACTCGCTCACCACGGAGGCGCTGGTCCTCAACGCACTGTCCACCAACCCGCAGGCCAACGCGCTGCTGGGCTCCAGTGGGCTCAAGGCGCTGTTCGATCTCGAGACAGGGGATCCCTACATCCGCCACCAGCTGCTCGACCCCGATGCGCGGAAATTCATGGAGTACCTGACGAGCTGTGCTCTGCCATCGAACCAGAGCCTGTCATGGAAGCATCCGGATACGGGTGCCGTCACCACCTGGCCGGGCAAGCTCGGCGCGTGCTCCGAGTGGTACTTCAATCCCCCCAGCCAGGAGTGCCTGAACCGGGTGTCTGCCTGCGTCGTCGCGCGCAACAACGCCTTCGGCCGGCGCATCGAGCTGTCCATGCGCGGGGAGCATCCCGTCAGCATGGGCATCTTCGGGATCGAGTCGGCGACGCGGCCCACCCCCTATGATCCGGACACCTCGCAGCTCGTGAGCAGCTTCACGGCCTGCACCACGCCCACCCAGGGCGTCTCGCGCAACTGTGGTTGGGCGGTGGACTACATCGGCCGGTGCGAGCCGGGCGAGCGGGTTCGGCTGGGCGCGGGCGGCCTGGCCCCGGATCAGTGCGCGGATGGCCATACGCTGGGCACGAGCTCTGGGAGCCGGATGGTGTTGCGCGTGTGCTCGGGGATCTCTGGCTGCGACAGCCAAGGCGCGCGCTTCCTGGAGCAGAGCGATGGGAGCTGCGGTGGCGTGGCACCCGCGGTGGCCTTCATGTGCCCGGCGGAGGGATACTTCAACGTGATGAAGGCGCCCTTCCTTAGCACTCAGAGCGGCACCGTGGTGGTGGGCGTGGAGGATGAGACGCCCGCGTCCACTGCCTACGCCCTGGCCGAGGACAAGGCGTTCACGGTCCGCGAGGGCGCCTTCTACGGGACGATCTTCGACCCGCGCGCGCTCGCGGTGACGGTGCAGGTGGTCAATGGCGACATCCGAGGCAAGAACCAGGTCGTCACGGGCTCGGTGTACCGGCGGATGTACTCCTGCTACGACGCGAACTGGGACGAGGGGCTGGCCAACGCCACCCACCGGGTGTGCGCCTCGCCCGAGGGGGGCCAGAACTGCGTGGCCACCGTCACCGGCCCCTGCGTGGCCGCGCTGGAAGACGAGAACCCCATCTCCATGTGCGGCACCAGTGACGGCCCGCAGGTGATTGGCGACGGGGACTATGAGGAGTGCTCGGACGGAAGAGAGACGCTCTGGTACGAGCCCGTCACAGTCTTCCTCAACGCCGCGTGCGACCTGATGCCGCCGGCCTCTCCCGATCTGTGCGCGCGCAACTCGAACAGGATCCCCTGACGAATGGTGCCTGGCGTAGACGAGCAGCTGTATGGCGAGGAGCTCTCCGAGGGAGCCCTGGTGGGCGACTGGGTGGTGGAGCGTGTGCACTACCGCGGGCCTGTCGCCATCCTCTACCGTGCACGGGAGCTGCGCACGGGCACACCCGCGGCGCTGAAGGTGCTGCGCGCGCAGCTCTCGGATGGCACCGCGTTCCGCCGCTTCCGCCGTGAGGCGGCCACCCTCCAGAGACTGCGGCACCCTCGGATTGTCGGCATCCTCGGGTACGGGGAGCTGGTGGACGGCCGGCCCTACATCGCCATGGAGTGGCTGGAGGGCAGGGATCTCGCCGCCGAGCTCGCCGCGCGGGGACCGCTCTCTCCCCGTGAGGCGCTGGAGGTGGTGGAGCAGGTGGGCGCTGCCCTGCGCGCCGCGCACGGGGCCGGCGTGGTCCACCGGGATCTGAAGCCGCAGAACGTGATGCGGCTGCCAGGCGAGGGCGGTGCCTCCCTCGTGAAGCTGGTGGACTTCGGGGTGGCCAAGGGGTTGAGGCCAGAGGCGCCGGGCGCCTCCACGCTGACTCACACCGGCATGGTGTTGGGCACGCCCCTGGCCATGGCACCGGAGCAGATCCGGGGGCTGGCGCCCGACGCTCGCACGGATCTGTACGCGCTGGGGGTGCTGATCTTCCAGCTCGTCACCGGGCAGCCTCCCTTTCAGGGCTCCACGCGGCACGAGGTGGAGGAGCAGCACCTGCACGCGCCGCCTCCTCGGGCCAGTGAGTACGCGCCCGTGCCGGTCGCGCTGGATGCGGTGGTGAGGCGCTGCCTGGAGAAGCGCCGGGAGGATCGCTACCCGGATGTGGATGCGCTGCTGGAGGAGCTTCGCCGCGCGGTGCAGGGGGCGCCTGGCTTGGCCCAGTCGAGGCGCGCGGTGGCGCTCTACGTGGAGGCGCGCATCGAGGGTACGCCGGATGAGGTTGCTCTGGAGCGTGTGGACAGGCTGCTGGAGCAGGCGGCCGCGGCGGCGCGCGAGGCCGGGCTGAAGGTGCGGATCGAGGGAGCGAGCTGCCTGGTGGCGGTGGCCTCCTTGCCGGAGGATCCGTCCGCGGAGCAGTCCCTGCGCGCGCGGGTGCTCTCGGCGATGTGGGCGCTGACGGAGGCGGCTGGAGCGCTCCCGAGCCCGCCGCGTGTGGCGCTGGCCGTGACCGCACATGTAGACGAGCTGCCTGCCGAGGAAGGAGCCGGCCCACCACCTCCTGGTGCCGGAAATGTGCTTCGCCTGACGGACTGGGCGGCGCATCCGGTCCGCGGGCTCGTGGCCACGGTGGAGGCACTGCGAGGATTGGAGGCGAGCTTCCATGGGGAGGCCGTGCCGGGCCTCACCAGGCTGTCGCGCATCACTGGCCGCCGCTGAGGCTCACGGCTCGCCGAGGCTCACGGCTTGATGCCGTGGCGGCGCAGCAGCCGGTACAGGTGCACGCGATCCATGCCAGCGGTGACGGCCGCCTGCGCCACCTTGCCCTGGTGCTTGTCCAGGAGCGCGCGCAGGTAGCGCCGCTCGAAGTCGTCCACCACCCGGCGGCGCTGATCGGCATAGGGCTGGGAGGGATCCACCTCCACCGTGCCGCCGGGCCTCGCCTCCTCCTCGGAGAGTGCCAGCGCATCCTCGAAGACAAGGCAGCGCTCCAGGTAGTTGCGCAGCTCGCGCACGTTGCCCGGCCAGGCCGCGTGCTGTAGCCGGGCGATGAACTCGGGCGTGCGCAGTGCGCCGGTGCGCTCCTGATCGGCCCCCAGCGAGGTCAGGACCTGCTCCACCAGCAGCGGCAGATCCTCGGGGCGCTGACGCAGCGAGGGCTGGGGGATTCGCAGCACCGCCAGGCGGAAGAAGAGATCCGAGCGGAAGCGTCCCGCATTCACCTCCGCGCGCAGATCGCGGTGCGTGGCGGCGATCAGACGGATGTCCACCGGCTGGTAGGTGTTGCTTCCCACGCGGCGGATCTCCCGGGTCTCCAGCACGCGCAGCAGCTTGGGCTGGAGCTCCGCGGGCAGCTCGCCGATCTCATCCAGGAAGACGGTGCCGCCGTGGGCCTCTTCGAAGGCTCCCGCGCGCCGGACCATCGCGCCAGTGAAGGCGCCCTTCTCGTGGCCGAACAGCTCGCTCTCCAGCAGGTTGGAGGGGATGGCGCCACAGTCCACCACCACGAAGGGCTTGTCGCGCCGCGCACTGGCCTGATGAACGGCCTGGGCCGCCTGGCTCTTGCCGGTGCCCGTCTCTCCCTCGAGCAGCACTGTTACATCCCGGGCCGCGGCGCGCTCCAGCAGCGCGAAGCACGCGCGCATGGCCACTGAGGTCCCCACCAGCGAACCGAAGCGGGTGTTCTCGGACAGCTGAAGCCGGTTGCTCTCCGCGCTGAAGTCGAAGCGCAACACCACTCGCCCCAGCCGCAGCAGGCTGCCGCCGCGCAGGTAGCCCTCCGCCACCTGCACCCCGTCCACGATGACGCCGTTGGTGCTGTTCAGATCCTTCACCTGCGGGCCGCGCGGGCTGAGCCGCACCTCGCAGTGGAAGCGCGACACAGTGGAGTCATCCACCGCGAGATCATTGAGCGGGTGCGAGCCAACGGAGCACACGTCCGCGGTGGACTCCCAAACGAGGCCTGCGCTAGGGCCCTCCACCACCGTGACACGGAAGCGGCGCACGGTGGCCAGATCCACCGGGCGGCGCGCGTGCTCGTAGGGGAGTGTCTCGTGCAGGTTCCCACCTTCGGCACTCTGGGGCTCGTGCTCCTCTGGAGCACTCGCTTCCAGTGGATCCGAGGTGAGGCGGTTTCGGTCGGGTGACGGCATCACCGCCACGGTATCATTTATCACTCAGGGCCAAACATGGCTTCGCGGCCACTGACATGCGTGTCCCTGACGCGCCCGAAGCCGCGCACGCTGAGGCGGGCCGATCAGGGAGTGGGGGTGAAGCGGACGTCCACCCAGTAGTTGGCATCCTTGTAGGAACTCGTCGGGAAGCCGCCGCCGGTGGCGTAGACGTAGACGCCATTGCCGCCCACGCTGGCGCTGCCGGGCGCGGTGAGGTTGCCACTGACGGTGGCGTTGGTGAGGCCGTTGACATCCCGCGCGAACTGCCCGTTGGAGGTGAAGTACGAGACGACGTAGGTGGCCCCCGCGGAGATGGGGATGGGCGAGGGGAGCGTCACCTCCTGCCAGCCGGGGATGCGCCCGTCCCTGACGGTGGCCTGGGCTAGCAGGGTGCCCGAGCTATTCCACAGGTGGGCCACGTAGCCGCTGGCGTTGCCGGTGCCGCGGTAGAAGCGGAGCGCCGAGATCGTACCGGGGACGTTGCTGCGGAACCGGACGCCCACCTCGACGGCCCGAGTGTCCGCCTGGACGGCCGTGCCGGGCACACGATCGCCGAAGAGAGTCTGGCTCCACGGCAGGATGAGGGTGGTCACGACGGGCAGGTGATCGGACTGCGACGAGGCGCTCACGACCTTGGTGGAGACAGGCGAGGTCCACGCGGAGCCGAGCATCAGGTAGTCGATGCGCTTGGTGGGGAAGGCGGCGGAGCTGGTGTAGCCGCTTCCGGAGCCACCGCGGGTCCAGGCGTCGGTGAGCTGCTGCAAGAGGCTGGTGATGCCGGACTCGCCCGGCGTGGCGTTGAGATCGCCGCCGAGCAGGGCCCAGGGCTTGCCGGTGAGGGCCGCCTTGACGTCATTGGCCTGGTTGAGCCGCTCGGTGGCCCCGGTGGTGCCGAAGTGGGTGACACCCACGGGGAGGAGGTGTTGCGGATCCAGCTCCACCTCATAGAGGGCGAGGATGCGCTGCTCGGCAGCGGAGGGCAGTGGGATGCGCTGCGAGGAGCGGATGGGGTAGCGGGACAAGAGCGTCAGCCCATACTGGCCTCCGTCATAGCTGAGCAGCGACGGCACGAAGGAGGCATACAGGCCGGTGAGCTGCCCGAGCCGCGCGGCTTGATCCACCCTGCCCGAGCGGTTGGTGAGGAAATCCACCTCCTGGACAGCCACGAGATCGGGGGACTGGCCGTTGATGACGCTCGCGATGGCCTCGAGGCTGCTCACCTCGCCGTGCTTGATGTTGTAGCTCATGAACCGCAGGCCTCCGCCGGGAGTGAGGGCCTGGGTGCTCTCCTCGGGTGTGAGGTCCGGCTCCGACGCGGCATCTGGCGGCGCGCAGGAGGTGAGGGCAGTGGCGAGGACGCAGGCGAGGAGGAAGGATGAACGTGGGTGCATGGGGGCTCCCGAATGGGGCTCCAGCGGGTATGGCCGAAGCGTGAAATCGCCGATCTAGGCGATTATCGGGAAAAGCGCGCCATCATTTCCGGAGGAGTTTCGACCCGCTATAAGGCGCGCATGCCAACCCTCCTCCTCAGTGCGAACGATCTTCGCAACCTCTACTCGGTGGAATTGGGCCTGACGGCCGTGGAGCGCGCCTTCCGTGCGCACGGTCTGGGCGAGGCGCTCATGCCCGCGAAGGTGTACCTGTCGCTGCCCAGGTACGACGGTGACTTCCGGGCGATGCCCGCGTTCCTGGACGGCGCGGCGGGCGTGAAGTGGGTGAACGCGCATCCGCGCAACCCGGAGAAGCATCAGCTGCCGACGGTGCGCGCGGTGTACGTGCTGAGCGATCCGGAGACGGCCTCGCCGCTGGCGATCATGGATGGGACGCTGCTGACCGCCTGGCGCACGGGCGCGGCCGGAGGGGTGGCATCGAAGTATCTGGCGCCAAAGAAGCCGCGCACGCTGGGGTTGGTGGGCTGTGGCGTGCAGGCGCGGGTCCTCATCGATGCGCACCGCGCGCTGTTCGAGGGCCTCGAGCTGTTGCTGGCGGATGCCTCGGAGGCGGCGGCGCTGGGGCTGCAGAAGGAGAAGGGTGGACGCGTGGTGAGCCTCCAGGAGGCATCGGGGGCGGACATCGTGTGCACCTCGACGCCGGTGCGCTCGCCGGTGGTGAAGCGCGAGTGGGTGCGCGCGGGATCGCACATCAACGCCATGGGAGCGGACGCGCCGGGCAAGCAGGAGTTGGAAGCGCGGATCCTGCTGGACGGTTGCATCTTCATCGACGACGAGGAGCAGGCGCTGCACTCGGGCGAGGTGAACGTGCCGCTGCACAACGGACAGCTCCGCGAGTCGCAGATCGCGGGCACGCTGGGCGAGGTGGTGGCGGGGAAGAAGCCAGGGCGCCAGGGTGACGAGATCACGATCTTCGACTCGACGGGCCTGGCGGTGCAGGACGTGGCGCTGGCGAAGGCGCTCTACGAGGTGGCGCGCTCCAAGGGCGTGGGACAGATGTTCGATCTCGTGGGCAGCGGGTAGGAAGGGCGCTCATCCTGAGAGCGCGGGATGCCTATCGTTTGCGCCTGCGACGGGCGAGGTAGTGCTCAGCAGCCTCGAATGCCTCCCGCAGGCGGGACTGCAGAGCGAGACCTTCATCTCGGCTCCCCTCATAACGGCTGGTCTGGCGAATGAGCCGGGGCTCACTCATGGGCGATGAATCTCCGTCCTGCACACGGGGGCGCACGGGCTTCATAGCAGACGGCTGGTGAGGGCAGACCGTCCCGCAGATGCGGGGCCTCGACCTGTGCCTTCGGCCTCCTGTACCCTGGCGGGCGCGCGAGCGCCCCCACCACCCCGCA
>Ga0247825_10002292_pt1 | contig 12655 bp, 9 predicted proteins | sample 13C_Vanillin_Day_FD_194413 | JGI IMG/M metagenome (GOLD analysis project Ga0247825, IMG submission 194413) | Soil microbial communities from agricultural site in Penn Yan, New York, United States - 13C_Vanillin_Day48 | ecosystem: Environmental > Terrestrial > Soil > Agricultural land | place...
AGACATCCTCGACGAGCTCATTGAGCGGTGCTTCGGCCGCGCGTGCTTCGCCATGCCGAACGCCGCCAATGTCCCGCCCGAGGAGTTCGACGAAGTGGTAGCCGGGGTGAAGAGCCTCGCGGAGGTGCTCCTCAGCGAGAAGGGCGCGGACCTCGATCGCGACCTGTTCATCGAGAACGCGCGCACCACGCTCGCCGACTCGAAGAGTCAGCGCCTCCGAGGCGCGCTCTCCGGCATCCTGACGGAGTGCCGCGCTCAATCGCCCGAGGACCTCGCGGCCGACGTGGCGCGCTTCGCAAGGGCCCTGCCCGAAGAGATGGTCCAGTGCGGGGACTACCTGAGCGGCGTCATGGAGACCAGCAAGACGGCGTTGATGCTCGGCGCCGATGGCATCGTCCACGCCATTGACGAGCTGCTGCGCGTGGCCACCTGGGACCAGTTCCTCATGCTGCTCCCGCGCACGCGCGGCGCCTTCGAGGCCGTGCACGAGCGCGCTCGCGTCTCGCTCGGGGATCGCGTCGCCGTGATGTATGGCCTCAAGGATGACGACGCCGCGGCGGTGACGAAGTTGGAGACGAGTGTCGGCGCCGCGGTGAAGCTCTCCGAGATCGACGCGCGGGTGGGGGAGATCATGAAAGATTGGGACTTCGCATGAGCAAGCCGTCAAAGCCCGGCACGCGGTCGCTGAAAGACCTGACCGACCAGGAGCGCGGGCTGCTCAATCGCTGGAGGCTCGTGCTCGGCAAGAGCGCCGAGCAATGCGGCCTTCGCATCTCGCCCGGCGCGGGCGACGGGGACTGCGAGGGCGCGGAGGAGGCGCTCTCCTTTCTCTTCGAGGAGCGGGGCGGAGGCTCGAGCGGCTCGAGCCTCACGGTCCCCCGGTGGATCGACTCGGTGAACGAGCTCTTCCCCCGGCAGGCCAAGGAGGTGCTGGAGCGGGAGCTCGTCCAGCGCAAAGGCATCCAACAGATCCTGGATCAGCCCGATCTGCTGGAGCGGATCGAACCCAACGTGGAGCTGGTGAAGACGCTCCTGACGCACAAGGACCTGCTGACGCCGAAGACGCGGGTGCTGGCGCGCAAGGTCATCGACAAGGTCGTCAACGAGCTCAAGAAGAAGCTCGAGGTGCGGGTGGAGCAGGCCATCACGGGCGCCATCCGCAAGGACAAGCACTCGCCGAGGCGGGTGTTCAAGAACCTGGACCTCCGGACGACGCTGCGGCGCAACCTCAAGCACTGGAACGGCGAGCGGCAAAAGCTGCTGATCGACCGGGTCTGGTTCCATGCGGCCGAGAAGAACAAGCGGCCCTGGCACATCATCGTGTGCGTGGATCAGTCCGGCTCGATGCTGGAGTCGGCGATCTTCTCGGCGGTGATGGCGTCGATCTTCGCGGAGCTGCCCGGGATCAAGACGTCGCTGGTGCTCTTCGACACGCAGATCGTGGACCTCAGCGATAAGGTCGGTGAGCCGGTGGATGTGCTCCTGAGCGTGCAACTGGGAGGCGGCACCGACATCACCCGGGCCCTGGAATACTGCTCGGGGATGGTGCGCGAGCCTGCCCGCACCATCGTCGTGCTCATCACGGACTTCTACGAAGGCCGCTCCGAGGAGGACCTCGTGCGCGTGGTGCGGCGGCTGGTGGACGCGAACGTGCGCATGGTGGGGCTTGGGGCGCTCGGCTACGACGCGCAGCCGCAATACAACCGGCACACCGCGGGCCGGCTGCGCAAGGAAGGGATGGACATCCTGGTGTGCACACCGGAGAAGCTGGCGGAGGCGATGGGGAAGATCATCACCGGGTGAGGGGGCATCCGCCGCAGGGAAGGGCGGCCGGCTGCGGTTGAGCGGCGCAGTGCCGGATGGGTATAAACCCCTCATGTCCCCAGGGCTGGAGCAGTCCAACACCCACTGGAAGCCCGTGCTCGCGGGCCGGCTTCAGGCTCAGGCCCTCGAGGCAGCGGAAGCCATCATCCGTGACATCGAAGTGCTCCCCCTGGAGAAGCACGGACCGGGCTTCATTGAAGGGCACACGGGCTTTGCCCTGTTCTTCGAGGCCGCTGCCCGGGCCGTGAAACCGGGTCTGCTCGAGAAGACCGGCTACCATCTGGAGTGCGCGGCCATTCAGTTCACCCACCTCTCCCGGCCTTCCGTGGGGCTGCACTCCGGACTCAGCGGCCTGGGGTGGGCCGTCTCGCGCCTGGCCAGGCGCCACCCCGAGTTGGAGGCAGAGGAGCTGTGCACGACGGTGGATGAGGCCGTAGAGGCAGAGTTCCAGCGGGACCCCTGGCCCTACCCGTGTGACATCCGCGATGGGCTCACGGGCCTGGTGCTGTATGCGATGGAGCGCTTGCCACACCCCTCCGCGCGCAAGTTGCTGGAGCGCATGGCGGTGAAGCTAGAGGAGGCGGCCGAGCGCTCCGAGGAGGGCTGTACCTGGGCCATGCCCCGCGGATACTGGTCCATCCACGGCAAGGACGCCACCTTCCCCCGGGGGCTCTACACCCTGGGAGTGGCGCACGGCATCCCAGGAGCGCTGGCCGCGGCAGCGCTGCTCCATGCGCTGGATGCCGGCCGGCCGCGGATGCAGGCATTGCTGGAGGAGGGGTTCCGTTGGGTGGCCCGCCAGGCGCGCCCAGGGCATCCGGACTTCCCCCACTACCTCCACGGCACCGAGCGCTTCGCGGATGAGCGTTTCAGCTGGTGCGTTGGCAACCCCGGCATCACGTCCGTGCTCTGGTGGGCCGCCCGCACGTGGGGCCACCCGGAGTGGCAGGCGCGCACGCTGGAGTGGGCCACCGCCGTAGCGCGTGAGGCGCTGGAGCGCCGTCCCGGCGTCAGCTCCAACATGTGCTGCGGCACCGCGGGGACTGCCCAGGTGTTCCTGCGGCTGTTTCATGCCACCGGCCGGCCTGTCTTCGAAGAGGCGGCCGTCCGCTGGGTGGAGCACACCCTGGCTCTGCGCCGGCCCGGCTTGGGCCCGGGCGGGTATACCTTCGAGCAGGATCCGCGGCGCCCCGCGGCCAACCTCCACTTTGGCGCCGCCGGCATCGCGTTGAGCCTGTTGGCCGCGGCCTCGTCTCAGGTGCCTGACTGGGATGAGGCCTTTCTCTTCTCGCTCGCTCCTCCAGCCCCCACTCCCTAGAACCATGCGCCTGGGCATCCTCGACTTCTGCCGCATCCACAAAGGCATTGCTCCCTATGAGAGCCTCTTCGGGTCCGTGCGGCTGGCTCAGGAGGCCGAGGCCCTGGGCTACTCACGCTTCTGGCTGGCCGAGCACCATGAGCTGACCTACGCCCACCATGCCCCGGACATCCTGGCCACGCTCATCGCCGGGAGCACCGAGCGCATCCGCGTGGGCGTGGCGGGGGTGCTGATCAAGCTCCACAGCCCCATGCGTGTGGCCAAGGCCTTCCGGTTGATGGAGGCGTTCTTCCCTGGGCGCATCGATCTGGGCGTCGGCGGAGGAGAAGCCGAGCCCCCCGTCGTCGAGGCGATGCGTGACGGGGCTCAGCCCATTTCCGAGGTGCGTGCGGAGTACGATCAGCGCCTGCTGCGTCTGCTGGCCTTCATGCGCGGCGAGTCGCCTCTGGCCTTCAACCCGCTGGGAACACCTGCGCCGCTCTTCTGGATCCTGGGCCTGTCCCGCCCGGACAGCGCCCGGCTGGCGGCCCAGCAGGGCACGTGCTACGGCTTCTCACTGGCCCACGCCCAGAGCCGTGACAACCCCAGCATCACCTCCATCTACCTGGACGAGTTCCGCCCCAACACCCACCTGGCCCGGCCCGAGCTGGTCGTGGCCGTTTCTGGCCTGTGCGCCGAGACGGAAGAGGAGGCCTGGCGGTTGGCCCGGCCGATGCGAGACGGCATGAATCCGCAGCTCGCGGTGATTGGCAATCCGGAGCAGTGCCGGGAGAAGCTCGAGAGCATCGCGCTTCGCTACCGCACCGAGGAAATCATCTTCCAAGACGTGGCCCCAGATCCCGAGTCCCGGGTGAACTGCTTCCGCTTGCTGTCCTCGGCCCTGGAGCTCAGCGGTCAGCCCCCGGCGGACTCATAGAAAGTGCGGTGAAGCTCGCTCTCCGTGCTAGAACCGCGAGGCGCGCTCACACGCGCGTGTGGTGGGATGAGCTCGCCACACAGTCAACTGGTCTCACGGAGATGCCATGGACAACGTCAAGAAGGGTATGCCGGGCCTGAAGCTCAAGCTCTCTCTCAAGAAGGAGACGCTGCGTCCACTGAATGACACGGATCTGAGCTTGCTGGACTCGGTCGTGGGTGGCACCGGCGGCGGCGGCGGTGGTTGCGGCGCCACGAATTGCGTCCGGACGGTGATTGTCATCGCGGACTAGCCCCGCTCGAAGTGGACCACCTCTCCCGGGCACCCCTCGAGCACCCGGGTTGAAGAGCCCCTCCGGGCCAACTCCTCGCGCATCACCGCGTTGCAGTGAGCCTCGGAGGGCTCACCCTCGCCCCAGCCTACGTCCGTGATGGGGCGCCCTACGCCCTCGAAGCCATTGGCGTAGGCCAGGAAGGAGCGCGCCTTCGCGGTGGCGCACAGCGCGGCGGCACCCGTGGGCCCAGCGGTGCCGCTGCGCAGCCGGCCCTGCTGGTAGTCCCGGTAGAGTTGCTGGAGCCGCGCCCAGGGCAGCGCCGCCCAGTAATGGCTCAGCCCTCCGAAGAAGGGTGAGAGGAACTCACGCTGGCAGGCCAGCACCACATCCACCGGGCCCCGCCGCCGCAAGGAGTCCGCCACCACCTGCTCCATGTGGCCCGCGGGATCCGCGCCGCTGTCCACCAGCAGCAGGCACGAGAAGTCCTCGGTGTTGAAGCGGTAGCAGTTGCCCCAGTTTCGCAGCCCCTCCCGGAGCGGATCTCCCGCCCCTACGGGTTGCTCACCGTAGAAGGGGAGGATGTCGATCTCGATGTCTCCCACCCGCACCGTCTCACCCCAGGCTGGCGCGAGCGTCTGCTGACCGCAGGCGCGCAGCGTTTGCTCGAAGTCCTGGAACGTCAGCAAGCTGGGGCGCGGCACGCGAGGCACGATCACCGGCGTGTCACGCCGTGGCAGGTGGGCCAGCAGTGACGGCACGTGCCAGTGATCGACGTGGCCGTGGGTGATGGCCACCGCGCTCAAGGGCTCGGGGGCGGGGCCGGCGGGCACCTTCTCCATGTGAAGCAGGCGCCGCTGCAGGCCAATGGGATCCACGAGGATGCCGGTGGTGCGCGAGCGGATGAACAGGCACGCGTGCTCCCGGCGGTAGATGCCGGGCCTGGCCGTCGGGGGCCACCTTTGCCCCGGCAGGGAGGGGGTGAAGAGCCGCTCCTGCCAGCTCTCATCGTCGAAGGGCCAGGCCTCGCGGATGGCCTCCAGGTTCTCGGAGTGAGTGGCCAGGCGCAGAAAGTCCGCCACAGGGAGGATGGACTCCTCGGGCAGCGGTGTGCTCCAGCGAGCCTCGTCCTCCCGAAGCACCATCCACCAGGTGCTCGACTGGGGAAACAGCACGTGCTCCTGGACCAGCCAGCCCCCATCCTCCACGCCATGGGGCCGCAGCGCTGGCGCTGGCAGCTTCGCGCTCGCCTCCTCGAGCAGCGTACGCGTGGCCCGCGGCTCGAAGCCCACGCGCAGCATGCCCTTGAGCAGCTCGTCGAAGGGCACACCGCCCAGGTCCGGCAGGGGCACCAGGTCCACGCGAAGGTTCGGCACGAAGTGCATGCGGCTCACCCGGCCTGCGGCGACTGGCTCATGTCCTCTGCTTCATCCGGGCCTGCTGGGAACGATACAGCCGGGTCAGGAAATCATAAAGAATGAGCTCCTGAGCCCGCTGGTCGCTTGGCAGCATCCGGTTCACGTGCATGTGAAGGAAGCTGTCGGCCAGCTGATTCACCGGGACGGTGAGCTTGCCCGCCTGTGCGGCCTGGCGCAGCTGCTCGGCCACAGGGCGCAGCCGCTCGTCGCGGCGGTGAAGCGCCACGAGCCCTGGCTGCCAGGGCGACTCGGCTCGCTCAGAGGCGCGGAGCAGGGCCTCCAGGCTCTTGGATTCGCGGCGGTAGCGCAGGCTGAGCTGCTCCTCGAAGGGTTTGTTCACGCGGAACTCGGCACCGAAGCTGGTGCGCATACGCTGGGCGACGGCGGCCTTCTCGTCCAGGGACAGCCCCAAAGCTTCGAGCAACGCGTCCAGGCCCTTCAGGGTGAGGCGCCAGCGCATCTCCAGGCCCTCGTCCCCCGTGTAGGCACCGAGGAGGTGGAGCACGGCCTCGCTGTCCGCGGCAAACAGCTCCTCGGACAGCTCGACACCGGTGGGGCCTCCATAGCGCTCCACCTCGCGCTCATAGGTGTCAAGCTGCAGGCGCCAGCCTTCACCCGCCTCGAGGCTGGCCGCGCAGGCATCACGCAGCAGGGGCCACACCTCCGTCTCCAGGCGCCGGGGCTCCCCGTGGAAGCGCAGGCGCACGTGCGGATCGGGATCGTTGTAGCGCAGGAAGAACCAACGGCTCGCCGCGCCCGAGGCGGCGATCCGATCGATGGCGTCCGCCAGCACCGTTTGCAGCAGGCGATCCAGCGTGGGCACGCCCGCGTAGAGCTTCGCGTAGAGCCACTCGGAGCCAGGAGGGAAGCGCCAGGGGCGGGTGCGCGCCAGAGGGGCTGCCGCTGTCACGGGCCGTTCGAGCTCGGGCTCGGGCGCCTGGTGCAGGAAGGGAATCACCACCTCGTGGACAAAGTGGCCCTCGGGGCTCTCCACACACAGCTGTCCAGGACCTGGGAGCAGCTCCTCCAGCGTGGCCTGGGAGCGATCCTTGATGAGGTGGACGAGCGTCTCCACGCTGAGAATGTTGTCCAGGTCGACGGCCAGATGGTTGTCGCCGTCGCGCAGGCACACCCACCGCGGCAGCCGCTGCTGCTGACGGAAGCGCTGTACGGCCGCGAAGCGCTGCGCGTCACGCGCCTTGCCCCACTCCGCCAGCGTGGCCGCCTCCAGTCTCCAGTGCGCTGGCGCGAGCACCGTGCGTCCGTGCACCACCCGCGGCAGGAAGGGGGAGCTGGCGAACGGGCCCCACTGGAAGGCCAGGCCCATGCGGTGCTGGTGCTGCATCATGCCGAGGAAGCGGTAGAGGCTCAGCCCGTAGTGGGTGAAGTTGTGGGCGTTGGTCAACCGGGGGATGACCTCCCGGCCCAGCCGCTTCGAGCGCAGCACCACCCGGCTCCCCTCCACGGACACCCACAAATCCGTGAGCGCGATCTGCTCGGCGTCCGCGGCGCCCGAGTGCCCGAGGAAGGGCAGATCATGGCGCCGCAGCAAGGGGCGGCAGATCACGTTGCCCATACGGCCTTCTGGCAGGTGGACGATCTCGGCGAACAGGGCCTCGGGCCGCAGCGCCTCCTCAGCCGCGAGGTATTCGCGCACGAAGGATTCCAGCGCCGGGTCGCCGTGGCAGAAGCGGCCCAGGTACATGGCTCCCGAGGGGCCGTGGACGTTCTCCAACAGGAAGCGGAAGTCGCCGCGATCGATGGAGGCCGCGGAGTCGGCGACCAGGGTGCCCACCACGCCGAAGGCGTCCGGCAGGGGGGAGGGATCCCGAACCTCCAGGGCCTGGATGTCCTCCTCCGAGAGCACGAGCTCCTGAGCCTCGGAGCGGTAGACCTCCGTGAGCCGGCGCAGCAGGTGCCTCGTCGCACCGCTCCAGCGGTAGCGCTCCTCCGCGGGTTGGGGTGGAAGGATGAACCCCTCCAGGAGGGGACCCGTCCGGGTGGTCTGCACGTTCGTGGGCGCCAGGCCGATGCCATCATCCTCGTCCAGCGCCTCGGTCAGCGGCACCGCCCGGCCTTCGTAGCGCTGGAGGAAACGCTCGCGGAAGCGCTCCAGCGGGTGCTCCGACTGGGCTCTGGGCGTGAGACGCTGGAGGATGCGAACGGCCTGCTGCACCTCGTCCAGCACGCGCCGCGAGAGCATGGCCTCGGGGGCCGGACGGAACGCATCCACTTGGAACAAGTGGGGCAGCTCGACGGGGGCGGGCAGCGCCTCCAGTGCCCGGGCCAGGCCGCGGTAGGTCTCGGGCGCGGCCCCTGGCGGTCCCCGATCGAGCCGGCCAAGGGCCTCGTGCACCTCGGCCAGCCGCTCTCGCACGGGCGTCAGCGCTGGCACGTCCTGGGCCTGTTCGATGAGGTGAGGGACAACCTCGGGGCCGGTGAGCGGGGGGGCCCAGGTAGGCACGAGCAGCTGCGCCTCCACCAGGGCCTCGACATACCCTTGGGCTTCCTCCAGGGAGATGTCCGCGTCAGGGGACACCAGCGCCGAGGCCAGCTCGTCCAGCATCGCCCCGCCACGCGCCCGCTCCAGTGTGGCCTCCAGGTAGGGGGAGGGCTCAACGGCGACGAGGTGATAGGAGCGCTTGCGGGCACCTTGCCGCATCTCCAGGTACCGCAGCCGCCCGGCGAGGCGGTAGAGGCTGGTGTTGGGGGTGTAACGCAACGCGCGCAGCACCTCGGGCTGCCGTGCGGTGCCAGCCACCAGCGCGCAGACGTAGTCCATGTCCAGGCGCGTGTGGCGGCGCAGCCCGGAGCGCTCGCTGATGCGGAGCCGGGTCAGTTCTCCCAGGTGGCCCGTGGAAGTGCTGGCGAATAGGCCGAAGGGCGTGGAGCGGCCCGCCATCCGCGCGAAGTAACGCACCAGGCTCCGCTCCACCTTCTGGCCACGCTCGCAGTCCGGCTCCTCGAGCCAAACGGGCAGGCTCTCCTCGAGCACAGGCGAGGCGAGGAAGAGCGCCTCGCGGATCACGGGATCCGCCACCCACTTGCGCAGGCGTTCGCGCAGCACCTGGCGATCCCGGGCCAGGGCCTCCTCCAGGGGCTCGCCCATTGAGGAGGGCGCCGCCAGCGCCTCTCCCCACTCCACCAGGGCCTCGAGGGGCAGGAGCGGAGTACGGAAGGCGAAGAAACCAGCAGGGACGATGGGGCGGAACGAGCGCTCGCGAGGTGGGGCATCCATCGGACCGGATACTGTTGGTGAGATGCCTGGGCAAATCAAGGTTGCCCTTGGGGGCATGGAGCGGGGCGTTACGTAGGCTCCGGGAGATGCGCTGCTACCTCCTCTCCCTCTGCTCGCTCTTCGTGCTCGCGTCCGGGTGTCGCCATTCGAACGTCCCGACGTTGCCAGCCAGTCACGGCCAGCTCTCGCTGGCCATGGACAAATACCTCGAACTCCCTACGACATGGCCAGGGGGCCCCACCCCCTTTGGCGTGCCTGAAGGGGTGGTGGACCCTGCCCAGGCGCCGTCCGTCTTCGCCGAAGCCGTCCAGGTCCTGCGAGGACAGCCCACGGAGGATGAAGTCCGTCAGGCCGCGGAGGACCTGGCGGCCGCCTGCGAAGCTCCCTTTCAGCAGGCCTGCGACTTCCTCCGCGAGCAGTTCAAGGCCCCGAAGAAGGTGGAGGGCGCCTTCCCCGAGTACCCGCGCGAGGCGCTCCTGGCCCAGACCCCCGGCGTCGTTTGTATCCGCTGTCGCCTCGGTGCGGACGGAAGGCTCCGGGCTTGTGAAGTGCTGGAGCCGGCAGCCCATGGGTTGACGGAGAGCGTGCTCGAAGCGTCCAGAACCTGGCGGTTCCAGCCGGCGTCGTTGGCAGGACATGCCCTCGAGATTCCGATGACCACCTCTGTCAGGCTGACCCCCCAGACCGTGAAGCCCACTCCAGAGCAGATGTTGCAGTGGACCCGCCAGCGCGCGGAGCGTTTTCCCAAGAGCGTTGCCGCCTGGTTCGATCTGGCCTCCATGCTGGCCGAACAAGCGCCTGAAGACCCCGCGTACGTCCCCGCCCTTCGTCGCCTGAACGAGCTGGACCCCTCCTTCTGGTGGTCCACCAACGAGCTGGCGTGGATGGACGCACGAGCGGGCCAATATGCCAAGGCTGCTCCGCTCGCGAGACGCGCTCGGGATACAGCGCCGCGCAACCCGTACGTGCTCGAAGTCTCGGCGGCCACCCTGATGGGGTTGGGGCAGTGCCAGGAGGCAATCGCTGCCCAGCGACAGGCCGTGGAGGGGCTGCCCGATGCGTGGCCCGCGCCAGAGCGGGAGCGCTTCCGCAACTCGCTGCGGGAGTACTCAACCCGCCCGTGCCCCAAGAGCCCATGAGGCGAGCGTGGACCGGATCGCCCAGCAACCGCGGGCCTATTTCGACTTCTGGCTGGGGCTGCACTCCGCCACGATCGGGAAGAACTTCTGTGCGCTGTCGCAGCCGCACACCATACCGGTGGCTGGACACTCGCCGCCGGCAGGAACATCCGCCAGACAGGTGGCAGCCAGCGCGGTGAGTGCGCGCCGAAGTCGGTGCCGGCTAACACCCGCACCCGCTGCTTGAACTCCTCGAAGGTCGGCGCGGTCGAGAGGTCCTCGGCCAGCCCCTCGGCGGGCACGATAATGCGGTACACCTTGTTCCCCCGCCGAGGGGAATGGCGCTGAACCGGAGGTGGGACTTGCGGATTTCGGCCACCGTGGCGGCCAGCGCCGCCGGTTGCTCGGTCACCTCCACCTCGCCCAACAGCGTCTCGACCTTGGCGGGCTCACCGGGGAAGCCGACGCCGAGCAGCTTGCGCACCACACTGCGGCTGCCATCGCAGCCGACGAGGTATCGCGAGCGCAGTTGCGAGCCGTCGGCCAACTCAACGCTCACCGGTGCTCCTCCTGGCTCAGCCCGACCAGTTCGAAGCCGAGCCGGAACTCGGCGCCGAGTTCGCTGGCGCGCTCGGTCAGCAGGCGCTCGGTGACCGCCCGCGGGATGGCGAGACCGTATGGGTGTGCGGTGTCCAACTTGTCCGGCCACGGCTTGACGATGCCGGCGAAGGGGCCGCCGACCTTGAACCGCTCGCTGACCGCGAGGAACCGGTCGAGCAGGCCGAGCGCGCGGGACTGCAGGGTCGGCTCGGCCAACTTCTCGAGCACGACCGGTCGCACCCCAGTCAGCCGCAGCACAGAGCCCCGTAGCGCTAGCAAGGTGCCACGGGTTTTCTTTTTCGGCCGAGTCCGCGAGGGGCAGTTATCCTCGCGGGCTTCTACCGAGCTAGCAAGCGAGCCTGGACACGCGCGGGCTCCACCGGTCCCGGCTTACTCCCTGCCTCTCCGATCAAGGCAGGGTGGCTAGAGCAGTCGACGCGACGGCCACCGCTGCGGCCGCACCAGACGCTGACAGTGTGAACTGGCGCACTCAATGCCGCCGGCGCTTCCAGTCAGGCGAAATCGCCCTATGATCACGGGCAAACCTCTCGCTCACGGAGCGTCGAGATGCGTCTGTTCCTACGGCGACAGAACCGGACGCCAACGTCGGCGGTCTCCGTACAGCACGGCGCGACGTCGGTCACGCAGGGCCACCGCCCTTCCGGTTCGCTGTCGATCAGCGAGCCGGGCGACCGGAGCGAGCGCGAGGCTGACCGCATGGCAACCTCTGCGGTGAACATGCCCGACCCGGTATCAGAGTCGGTAGGCGGGGCTGCGGCGGGACTGCAGCGGGGCCTGCCGGCGGCGGAGCCCCCTGCGGCCATCGTGCCTCCGTCGGGGACAGCGCTGGACCCGGGCACGCGGCGGTTCTTTGAACCGCGCTTCGGCCATGACTTCTCGCGGGTCAAGATCCACACCGACAAGCAGGCTGCCGGGTGGGCGAGAGTGTTGGGCGCGGCGGCGTACACCGTCGGCGAGCACATCGTGTTCGCGGTTGGCCGATATGCGCCGAGCAGCGACACTGGCAAGCGGCTGCTCGCGCATGAGTTGTCGCACGTCGTACAGCAGCGCGCCGGACACGCAGCAACGGAGCACGTACACCGCCTGTCGAGCGCCTACGGGCAGCACGTATCGGGCGGCCTCGGCGATCTGACCGCCGACCTCACCTCGCCCGTGGTGGTCGGCAGAGACGTTCACCTTCACGCCAACTTCGGATACATCCCCGGTTTCACCCCCTTCAGCGGGCCCCCGGCGCTCGCTCCGGCGCCCTACCTCTGGGAGGTGAGGGATCGCAACACGGGTGCGCTCGTGGCCACGACTACGATGCAGGGGGCCGACGCCTCAATCCGATATCCCCGCGCCGGTCAATTTCGCATCACCTGCACGCTGCGCGGAGCGGCCGGCTCGGGCAGCGTATCGATGGAGCAAGACGCGGTGGCCGAAGACGCCTGGCTGGCCGCGAACCTGTCGTCGAGCAGCGTCGACAGCGACACGCTGCGCGAACTCGTCGACGACTTCCGCCAGTACATCATCGACTCGGCCGCGTCGACGGGGCCGAATGGAGTTACGGCTCGCTTTCTGGCCGCCATTCTCAGCGAGGAGATTGCCAACACCGCCCCCTTACCTTTCTTGGATAACAAGAACTGGCGCATGTCCGAGATCGCAGGCGTTGAACAAGCGATCGACCGCCGCGACCGCGGGCAGTCCGTGCCCCTCTCCGAGATCAATCACTCAGTCGGTGTCGCGGCGGTCAGGCTCAGCACCGCCGCCCAGCTGCAGAACCTCATCCCTTGGACGGAGCAGACCCCGGGTGCCCCCGGTCCGGCGCGCGCTCGCATCGCGTCAAGCTTCGCCGCGTTGTCGACATCGCAGCAGACCGATTTGTTGACGCTGCTGCGGTGGCCGAGGTCCAACATCCAGACCGCCGCCGAGCTGCTCGTCCGGCTCAAGAA
>Ga0247825_10002293_pt1 | contig 12653 bp, 8 predicted proteins | sample 13C_Vanillin_Day_FD_194413 | JGI IMG/M metagenome (GOLD analysis project Ga0247825, IMG submission 194413) | Soil microbial communities from agricultural site in Penn Yan, New York, United States - 13C_Vanillin_Day48 | ecosystem: Environmental > Terrestrial > Soil > Agricultural land | place...
CTGAGATGCAGCAGTTCGGCATGATCTGGCCGCAGTGCGTGGTGCGTGCGTGGGAGGATGCTCAGTTCCGCGAGGAGCTGAAGATCGACCCCGTGCGCACCCTGCGCGAGGTGTTCCAGTTCATTATTCCCGCCGGGCTCAACCTCGAGGTGGTCGAGGGTGAGGAGATGCGGGAGGCCCAGCAGGCGAACACCTTGAGGATGGTCATCCCGCCCGCGCCCGACATGGACATGCGCGAGATCGCTGTCGTGGGCCCGGAGCGTGGCAGGAACGAGGGGCGCTTCAGCTTCAGCTTCAGCCTCACCGCGACGCTGTGCTGAGCCGTCCTGGCCCAGCGCTGATCCCGTAGAACCGGGCGGGGTTCTCCCAGAGCAGCTTCCGTATCAGCTGCTCGGAGAGCACCGCCCGCAGTGACATGACGTGGTCTACGATGTCACCCCCATGGTCCGCGTGGGGGTAGTCCGTCCCGAACATGAGGTTGTCCGGCCCTAGCAGCCGGATGAGCTCGGGGAGCCCTGGCTCGTCAGGCTCGATGGTGACGAAGCACTGGCGGCGGAAGTACTCCGAGGGCTTCAGGCGGACGTGCTCCGCCACCTCGCCCGCCATGAACTTGTAGGAGTTGTCCAGGCGCCAGAGCCAGTAAGGCACCCACCCACAGCCTGCCTCGAGGAAGGCCACCCGAAGGCCCGGGTGCCGCTCGAGGACACCACCCTCGATGAGGGTCAGCAGGGCCAGCATCTGCTCCAGCGGGTGGGAGGAGGCGTTGAGCGCGAAGCGGGTGGTGAAGCGCTCCGCGCCCGCCGTGGGCAGCCGGACGTGGGTGCCCTCGTGAATGGCCACCGCGACAGAGAGGCGCTCGCAGGCGGACCAGAAGGGCTCGTAGTCCGGGTGTGAGAGGGTTCTGCCCCCAACAGGGTTGGGCGGCACCACCACCGCCTTCCAGCCAAAGCTGGCCACGCGCTCCAACTCCTCCAGCATCCGCGACGGCTCATGGAGGCTGAGCGCGCCCACGCCTTGCAGACGCTGGGGATCCGCACGGCAGAAGTCCCGAAGCCAGTCATTGTAGGCGGACGCGAAGGCCGCGGCCCGGGCGGGCTCCATGCCGTCGATGCGCAGCAGGAACGAGGCAGAGGTCGGATAGAAGAAGGCGGCATCCAAGCCTGAGTGCTCCATGGAGCGCAGGTGGTGCATGGGCGTGGAGCCGGCGGAGGGATCCGTGTGCCGCTGGAAGAGGCTCCAGGCGACCTCGACCCTTGCACGCTCCGACAGCCGGGTCAGGGCCGGCTGTCCATCCAGCATCAGCAGCGGCATGGGAGGGATCAGCCCCTTGGGGCCCAGCCGTGACAGGCGCTGCTCCAGGGGCTCATCAGGGATGTGCGCCTCATGGTACGGCGCTCCGTCCCGGTACTCGGGGGGAAGGTACTCCTTCCACATCTCAATGGGCTCGAGGACGTGGCGATCCGCATCCAGGATCTGGAGGCCGTCACGCATGGGGCTGCTCCTACAGGAAGAGAGGGAAGGGGTTGAGCTGAGCCTCGTCCAGCGGGCTGCTGCGCCAGCCCAGGCGCACGGGGACCTCATAGAGGCGCCCTGGAGCGAAGCGGGGCCAGAAGTGGCGCAGCCCTGGCACTACGACCTTCACCACATGCAGGCCCACGTCTGGCCGGGTCTGATCCAGGACCAGGGTCTCCAACCCCAGGCGTGCGGCCCGGTCCACGCATGTCCTCACGTCCTCACGGATGTCCTCCTGTGAGGGCGAGGGAAAGTCAGAGGGAGTCTTGAGGGGCACCGTCTCGTCCGGGAGGAGGAAGGACGGGTCCTCCATGTCGGTCTCCGCCCAGGGGGCAGGGTCCTGCTGCTGCGGATCGAAGAGCTGGTTGAACTCCGTGAGGGCGCGCTGGAGCGCGATGCGCGCGTCGAGGTGGGCGCCGAAGCCCACGCAGTACCGGCCATTCTCGGGGAAGCGCCCGAGCGCGACGAAGGTGGGGATGCCCAGATCGTGCGAGAGATCCAACGCCCACAGGTGCCAGCCGTGGGCGCGGTGGTGTTCCAGCAGGGCCTGGAAATAGGGATCCTGGAAGCTGCTCAGGTCCACCCCTGGACGGCGCAGACGGTTGTACCACCAGATGGCCGTGGCATCGCGCTCCGCCAGCTCCAGGAATCCCTGGAGGATGGCCTCTTCCAGGCAGTTGCCCGCTGCGTTGCCATTGGAGTCCATGGTGCTGAAGCGGGCCTCTGGCGGGGCGGGGTGGCGGTTGTAGCAGTACGAGGTGGGCAGGTACCGCCGGCGCTCATGCGTGAGCGACCAGACGGGTGTCCACTCCACCTCCAGGCGCTCATCGAAGGGAATGGGGATGGCCCCGCGAGGCAGGCGGTATTGCGCGTTGAGCGTCTCACGCTGGCGGTACTGGGTGTCGCTGAACAGCAGCAGGTTTCGCGGGTGGATGGCTTCTTCTCCCAGGTCTGCCAGCCGTGCGCGGATGCGGGGCTCGTCGCCCTGGAAGAGCGAGCTCCAGCGCTCGATGCCCTCGCCGAGCGCGCTGACGCGGGACTGGGCTGGGGTGCGGCCCTTGCCAAGGCTCTGTGCGTGGAACTCTCCGAAGTCCGGAAGCTCGGAGTGGACCGGGGTGAAGAACGAGGCGCCGAAGGTTGGCCGCAGCGGGTGGGTGCGCCCCTCGAGGGGGCCCAGGCTGCTGAGGACACCGGTGATGGGGCTGATCTGGTGCTGGAGGCGCGAGAAGGTCTCTTCCGGCGAGATGCTCCGGAAGCCATTGTCCTCGGTGAAGCCTCGGGGCCGGGGCTCCAGCACGACAGGCCGGGCACCGCGGGCCTTCAACAGCTCAGGGTCACCGCACGCCGGGCACTGGGGGCGCTGCACCACGGCGTGCTCGGTGAGCTGGAGGCGTGGGAACTCCAGCGCCAGCAAGGCCTTGCCCAGGGAGCCCTGCATGCCCGTCACGATCCACTGCGCCAGCGCCGTCGCGGCCAGCTGGAGACCGGCCTGCGCGCTCGTGGGCAGCTCCGCGCGAGGCAGCACGAAGGGGCCGGTGGTGCTCGTGCTGTAGCGCAGGAAGGTCTCCACGGGGCGGTTGCGCCGCAGGCGGTGCGCGAGACAGGCCCAGCATGGCCCCTCACCGGGGCGGAACACCGGACCCATCCAGGGCGTGATGCCCGAGGGCTTCACGGGGAGCCAGGGCTCGCGCCGGGCCAGCTTCGTCTGGTTGAGCACCTCCAGCTCAGGTGAGAGGTAGTCCCGCACGAGGACGATCTGGAGTGGCGCCCCGTCACGTACGGTGAGGCCCGCTCCCTCCAGGGCTTGGACGAGCGGGGCCGGCTCGTGCCCATTCAGGGCCAGGACCGCCACGGGCGCCGCGGCGAGCCGGGAGGCTGCCACCGTGGGGGCAACACCCGAACCCTGCCAGAAGGCAGCGGCCTCCTGAGAGAGCGCGGAGGAGGCATCGACGATATAGCCACGCTTCTCCAGCAGTGAGAGGGTGTAGAGCACCTCGGGTGCGGAGACCTGCCCTTCAAGCGCGGCGATGAGGTCCTTGACGGAGCGACGCCCGTCAAGCATTGGGGCCACGAGGATCTGGACCTTGCCGGTGAGCATGGACTGCTCCCGCTCACCGAGAAGGAAGGCCCGCTCGGGGCCGAGGATCTCCAGACGGAGGTGGGGTTTGAACTGGAGGACGCGATCGAAGAGGTGACTCATGTATGTGCCTGGAGTCTAATCCCTTTCAAGAAATCGAGTGAAGAGACCCAAGCGCCAGCGCTCACCTTTCCGGGCCGCTCAGCGCTTCACGGCCCCTGCCGCGCCGCCTCGAGCTGGACCCGGTATGCGTCGCGCTCCAGCTTCCTCCCGCGCTTCCACACCGCGGTGATGTCACGAGTTGCCAGGATATCCGCCGTTGGGTCGCCTCGGACGAGGAGGAGGTCCGCCCGGAGCCCCGGCGCAATCCGGCCACGATCGCGCAGGCGGAACCGTGCCGAGGGCACGGAAGTCGCCGCCGCCAGCGCCTCCAGCGGAGTGAGCCCCGAGGCGACGAGCAGCTCGAGCTCCTGGTGGAGAGTCGCACCCACGGCTGTCTGAGGGTTCGAGCAGTCGGAGCCCGCGAGGATGGGGACGCCCGCGGCCTTGAGGTGGCGGACGGCCTCCTGCGTGATGGCAGGCTTCATGCCCAGCATGTACCCATCGGGAAAGGCGGTCTTCAGGTCGGTCAGGCTCTTGGGCGACAGATAGGCCTCGAGCTGCGGGTCCGCGAGGAGCTTCTCATCATTGCGGTGGCGTGCCGCGCCGGAGATCGCCGCGAGCGTGGGGATGACGAACGCTCCTCGCGCCGCGACCAGCTGGGTGAAGGTTGTGCTGGGTGGGGTGTCGGCGATGCCGTGAGCGAGCCCGTCAGCGCCCGCCTCGATGGCCTCGCGGGCCTCGCGCAGGGTCAAGGTGTGGACGATGGTCAGCGCTCCCCGGTCGTGGGCCGCCTGGATGCAGCTGGCCAGGACTTCGCGGCCGAGGGTGGGCACGGCCGTGGGGGACCAGCTCTCTCCCGCGTCGTAGATGAGCTTGATGAAGGACGCGTTCGCGTCGAGCTGCGCGTTCACCGCTGCCCGGCACTCTTGGGGTGACGTGGCCGTCGATGCCACGACGTGAGAGTACTCGGCTCCATGTCCTCCGGGCGCGGTGATGAGCAGGCCAACCACCGTGTCAGCCTCGCCGTCCCCGCGGGTGGAGAGTGCATCCAGGCTTGTCTCGGTGACGGAGGCTGAGTACTGGCCGAACATGTCGATCGTCGTGGTGACGCCGAACGCCAGCGCGGAGCTGTACGCCTCGGGCCCATTCGGGTGGAAGTGGGCGTCAATGAGGCCCGGCAGCAGCGTCTGCCCCTGCCCGTCGATGATCTCGGCCACCTGGGAGAGGTCGGCGTCCTCGCCCACGGCGGCAATGTGCGCGCCATGGACGACGACGGTCCCTGAGGAGATGACCTGTTCGCCATCGAAGATGCGGACATTGCGGATGGCGAAGGACGACCCTGAGGTCGCTGCTCCTCCAGAAGCTCTCGGGCTGGCACAGCCAATCATCACCAGCAGCAACAGCAAGCTTGAAAGCGGTCTCATCAGCACGGGAATCTCGGGAAAGGGACAGAGGGTGGACAGCGGCCCGGTATCATCTGGTGAGAGGGTGAGGAATGCCAGGAGGCGAGCAACCGGGCGCAGAGAGGGTTCGGCCGGAGGCTTTCCATCCTCATCCCGCCGAAGTACACCTTCAAGCCCTCTTCACAAGGGGCAAGGCCGCCATGACGACACGTGAGACGCTCTCCTGGGGGCCCGGAGTGAGCATGGAGGCCACCGCTGAGGGGCGGTGGATATGGCTCGGGCACGACAAGCTGATGCTGCCGCCTGTACCTCCTGGTGTGAGCGCTGCGTTCGATGCCATTTCCGAGGGCAGGTGCGGCCTCGAGGAGCTCACCACGCTGGCGGGCCGCGATGGATGGAATGACGCCGCCATCTTTCATGGCTTGCTGCAGCGCCTGCACCGGCATGGAGTCCTCGCGCGTGCCCTGCGCTGGGAGGGCAGCGTCCTCGCCACGCTCGCTCCAGCGGCTCCTCAGGTGCGCGGGCCCGTGCTGCGGGAGGAGGTGAGCTACGCGCTCTCGCGCTTCGCCTTCACCCACAGGGTGGACGGCAGCCTGGTACTGGAGACACCCCTCTCGAGGGGGCGTGTGTGGATGCCAACGTGGCATGGGTCGGCGCTCCTGGGAGCGCTCAGCGGGCCGAAGCGGCCTGGGGACTTCGCGGCGGTGGTGCCGGGCATTCCCGCGGATGCCGCAGGGGCCTTCATGCGCATGCTGGCGGAGGCAGGCGCCCTCACGGAGACGGGTTCCGAAGGTGCTCCCATCGAGCCAGAGGCGCTCGCTACCTGGGAGTTCCACGATCTGCTGTTCCATCGGCAGACCCGATGGGGAAAGCGCGACGACGTCTACGGTGGTGCCACCTACCGGTTCCGGGGCCGGCTGCCAGAGCCCGGCAAGAAACCACCGCCCACGGGCGAGAGGATTCCCCTGGAGGTACCTGATCTGGCTGCGGCGGAGCGGCGCGACCCACCGTTCACAACGGTGCTGGAGCGCCGCCGCTCGATCCGCGAGCACGGCTCACGGCCAGTGACGCGGACCGAGCTGGGCGAGCTGCTCTATCGTGCCGTAGGCCTCCGCCAAACCGTCCTCTTCGATCGCGGCGAGGGAGAGGCGCGCCCTTATCCGTCCGGCGGTGGATTGTACGAGACCGGCGTGTACGTCGTTGCCAACCGGTGCGAGGGGCTGAAGGAGGGGCTGTACTACTACCGGGTCGAGGACCACGCCCTCTACCACATCGCGGGGCGCACTCCAGACATGGACCTTTTGCTGAAGACTGCCATGGCGACTTCGTTGCGCACGGCTCCTCCGCAGGTGCTGTTCATCTTGACGGCTCGCTTCGCGCGGATGGCGTGGAAGTACGAGACCATGGCCTACGCGGCCATGATCAAGCACGTGGGAGTGATCTTCCAGACGCTGTACCTGGTGGCCACCGCCATGGGGCTCGCGCCATGCGCGCTGGGAGCGGGCAATGCGGAGGTATTTGCTCGGCTCTCCGGGCTGGATCCCCTGGAGGAGGGCTCCGTGGGCGAGTTCATGCTGGGAACCCGGCCAGACGAGGAGAGCACCTAGGCCCGGGTGCGCATCACGGCTTCCACCCGGGCCACATCCTCGGGCACGTCCACTGCCACTGTGCTCCAATGAACACGGCCGCAGCGAATATGCACGCCATGCTCCAGCGCCCGGAGCTGCTCCAGCTTCTCCGCCTCCTCCAGCGGCGTGGGTGGTAGCGAGGCCAGCTTCAGCAGCGTCTCGTGCCGGTAGCCGTAGAGGCCAATGTGCGCCCAGCGCTGTACGCTCCCATCAGCTCCCGCCTCCCGGAGGAAGGGCAGCGCGGCGCGGCTGAAGTAGAGCGCATCCCCATTCAGCGCGAGCACCGCCTTCACGACGTTCGGGTTGGGTACCTCCGCCGCCTCCAGGGGGCGGACCAGCGTGCCTATGCGCACGTCGGGATCGGTGAACAGCCCCGCCAGGGTCTCCAGGGCCTTGGGATCCAGCAGCGGCTCGTCGCCCTGGACATTCACCCAGACGTCCACGCCCGAGCGGCTCCGGGCCACCTCCGCCACTCGATCCGTCCCCGTCGCGCACTCGGGGCTCGTCATCACCGCTGTGCCTCCGAAGCGCTCCACCGCGCGGCGGATGCGCTCGTCATCCGTGGCCACCAGCACCTCATGGAAGGCGAGGGACTCCTGGCAGCGGCGCCACACGTGCTCCACCATGGGCCTGCCGGCGATCAAGGCGAGCGGCTTGCCAGGGAAGCGGGTGCTGGCATGGCGGGCGGGGATGACGGCGCAGATTCGGGGGGAGGCCATGCCGCCCCTCTATCAGATTCCAGATTCCTTCCGATTCCGGACGTTCCCTCCCACCCATGGGGGGCCGGGACACTGGCTCTCGGACAGAGCGTACCTACCTTCTCCAGGCCATGAAGAAGGTCCTCCATATCGTCGGCGCGCGCCCCAACTTCATGAAGGCGGCGCCCATCCACAAGGCCATCGCCGAGCGCGGCCAGCTCGCCCAGGTCCTCGTCCACACCGGCCAGCACTATGACGTGAAGATGAGCGATGTCTTCTTCACGGATCTGGGCATGCCCGCACCCGATGTGTACCTGGGAATCGGCTCGGCCAGCCATGCGGAGCAGACCGCCCGCACGATGATGGAGCTGGAGAAGGTCTTCCTGCGCGAGAAGCCGGATCTCGTCTCCGTGGTGGGGGACGTCAACAGCACCCTGGCGGGCGCCCTGGTGGCCTCGAAGATGGGCATTCGCATCGCCCACGTGGAGGCGGGCCTGCGCAGCTTCGACCGCGGCATGCCCGAGGAGATCAACCGCATCCTCACCGATCGGATCTCGGACCTGTTGCTCACGCCCTCACCGGACGCGGACGCCAACCTCCTCAAGGAGGGCATGGACCCGGCGCGCATCCACCTCGTGGGCAACGTGATGATCGACTCGCTGCTGGCCTCCAAGGCCCGCGCCGAGCAGCTCACCCTACTCGCTGACATGGGGCTCACCCCGCGCGGCTATGCCGTGTGCACTCTGCACCGGGCCTCGAACGTGGATGATCCCAAGGTGCTCAGCGGACTGCTCTCCGCGTTGGCTCACGTCTCCGCGCGCGTGCCGGTGATCTTCCCCGTTCACCCGCGGACCCGGAAGATGCTGGCGGACCATGGGCTGAGCGGCATTCTCGAGCGCTCCCCGGGCCTGCGCCTGGTGGATCCCATGGGCTACCTGGAGTTCCTCGCGCTCACCTCGCAGGCCCGGCTCATCCTCACTGACTCGGGCGGGCTGCAGGAGGAGTCCACCGCGCTGGGCGTACCGTGCCTCACGCTGCGTGAGAACACCGAGCGCCCCATCACCGTGGAGCAGGGCACCAACCTTGTCGTCGGCACCGATCCGGTGCGCATCAGCGAGGAGGCGGATCGCGCTCTCGACGGGAAGGGCAAGCAGGGCCGTGTGCCTGCCCTCTGGGATGGACACACCGCCGAGCGCATCGCCGCCCTGTATGAGCGCGTGCTCGATGCGGGCTCGAAGGACCTGCGCGCCTCCGCCTGAGGTGGGCCGCGCGGGCGGCCGTAGGGCTCACGCGCCTGGACTGAGGGCGCTCTGGGTGGGCAGATAGACAGTAAAGGTGCTGCCCTGTCCGGGAGTGCTCTGGACCTCGATGCGGCCGCCATGCCGGACGATGATGTCTCGGCTGATGGACAGCCCCAGGCCGGTGCCCTGGCCGCGCGGCTTGGTGGTGAAGAAGGGGTTGAAGAGCCTGGAGAGCGTCTCCGGCGTCATGCCCTTGCCCGTGTCTGAGATTGCCACCATGACTTCGTTCCCCTGAAGGCGCGTGCGGATGCGGATCTCTCCGTGGCGCTCGATGGCGTGGGAGGCGTTGACGAGCAGGTTGGTGAACACCTGCGCAATCTGGGTGGGGTAGCAGGAGATGAGAGGGAGCGGCTCGAAGTCGCGAATCACCTCGCACTTGTACTTGAGCTCGTTCCACACCATCCGCAGCGTGGACTCCAGCTCGGCGTTCAGATCCACGGTCTGGGGGCGGCCCGTATCCCCATGGGAGAACGAGCGCAGGCTCTGGACGATCTCCGTGATGCGCCGGGTCCCCGTCAGCGACTCCTGGATGATCTCGGGCAGCTCCGTGAGCAGGCTCTCCGTGTCCGCTTGCTTCCATTGCTCACGCAGGCGCTCGAGCTCCTCCGGGGAGAGCGCTCGATCCGCGCCCGCCCGGCCCTCCAGGAGCTCGCGCTGAAGCCGCAGCAGTGGCACGAGCCTGGAGACGTCCTCGGCGAGCGTGTTGAGGTTGCTCGTCACGTAGCTCACCGGGTTGTTGATCTCGTGCGCGATGCCCGCGGCGAGCTGCCCCAGCGAGGCCAGCTTCTCGGCCTGGATGAGCTGCGCCTGCCGCTCCTCCACCAGCTTGCGCTCGGTGATGTTGCGCACCATGCACACGGCCTCGTCTGGGCCGCTGCGGACGACGCGCGCCTCGTAGCGCTGCACTCCCCGGCCTTCCTGCTCCAGGTCGTACTCGAAGATGTCCAGGGTGCCATCGCGGATGACGCGCTGGACGTGGGAGAGCGTCAGCTCGACGAGGAACCTGGGCAGCGGCAGGGTCTGGATCTTCTTGCCCAGGAAGGCCTCGGGCGGCAGCGCCGTGGCCTCGTGGCTCTCATCATTCCAGTCAATGAAGGTGCCATCGAAGCGCATGCGGAAGAGCAGATCGGGGATGGCGCGGAACAGCGCTCGCAGGCGCTCCTCGCTCTGCTTCCTGGCGGTGATGTCCACGTCCGTGCCCACCACGCGAGCCGGGCGTCCCTGGCTGTCATGCGCCACCGTCCGGCCCCGGGCCAGGAACCAGACCCATTGGCCATGCTTGTGCCGCGCCCGGTACGTGAACTCCAGGGAGGGCGTGTACCCTTCGAGGTGCGCGCGGATGAGCTGATCCACCTCGGGCAGATCGCCAGGGTGGCACAGCGACCTGAACATCGAGATGGTGGGCTCCAGCTCGCCCTCGGCATACCCCAGCAGCTCCCGCCAGCTGCGGCTCACTCGCAGCTCCCGGCCCGGGACGTTCCAGTCCCACAGCCGCTCTTCCACGCTGGTGAGCACCTGCCGCAGCTCTGTCAGCTCGTCCTTCCGCGGCAGGGGAGCCGTCGCCTGAGTCTTGCGCCGCTCTTCGGTGCGCAACCCGGCCAGGAGGTTGCCGCCCACTGTCAGCGCGGACTGGAGCTGGGCGAGGAGCCCGGCATCATCGCCACCCTGACGGAGGGCAAGGCCCACCAGCCCCACCTGCTCGTCTCCGCTGCGGAGGGGAAGGATCAGAAACGAGTCCAGCCGTGTGGCCTCTCCAAGAGGGCGCTCCGGAAGAAGCTCCTCCAGCCGGCTCGGAGGGGTGCCGAGGAGAGGCCGGAAGCGAGCGCTCGCACCGAGAGGGAGCAATTCGACCAGAAAGCCCTGGGCGCTCTCCGTGTGCTCGAGCAGCAAGGCCATGAACTGACCGAGCAGAGGCTGTGCGGCGCCACCTTCCACGAGCGTGGTTTGGAGCTCGATCAGTGACCGCCACAGATTCCCCCTGGCCGGGTGCATCTCCCTCCCACTCCTCATTTCGTTCGCACCCCTCCGCTGGCTGTCTCTCCCAACGGTCCTGGAGAAACCCACGATTCCAGAGCGAACACGGTCAGCATGCTCCTGTTCCAAGGGGAGGTGTAGGCGGTTCATTGGAGGCACAGGCGTAGGTTCAGGCCCTACCCTGCTCGGTGGAGAGGGGAGGGGAACAGCTGTGCGCGGAGTGCTCACCCTCGTGTTAGGAGGGTGGGGCGGGTGGCATGAGATACATCGACATCGAGTATGTCGTAGAGCCTAACTACGCGGGTTGGCGGCTGGACCGTTACCTCGGCGAGAAGATCCGCCGTCTGTCTCGCGAGCGCATCCAGCAGATCATCCAGCGGGGGCTCCTCTGCGAGCACCGGCTCAAGCCTTCCACGCTGGTCTACCCGGGGCTCATCTTTCGTATCCGCCGCCGCGTCACGGATGAGCCAGAGACTCCCACGGAGCTGCCCTTCGTCTTCCAGGATGACTGGCTGCTGGTGATCGACAAGCCCGCGGGGCTGCCGATCCACCCTACCGCGCGCTACCACAACGGCACGCTTGTCACCCTGCTGCGAGAGCGCTTCGGTGAGCGCTTCGCCGAGCCGGCCCACCGGCTGGATCGCGAGACGAGCGGCCTGGTCGTCTGCGGGCGCACCACCGAGTCCTGCCGCATCCTGGGCGCACTCTTCCTCAGCCGGGACGTCCACAAGGAGTACCTCGCCATCTGTGAAGGCCACCCACCCGAGGACACCTTCGTCGTGGACGCTCCCATCGCCGAGGGGACGGAGCTGATCCGGATCGCCGTCCGCATTGATCGTGTGGAGGGCAAGGAGAGCCGCACCCGCTTCCAGGTGCTGCAGCGCTTCACTCGGGACGGGGAGCCGTTTGCCTTGCTGCGCTGCTTCCCGGAGACGGGCCGTCAGCACCAGATCCGCATCCACCTGCGCGAGGTGGGCTTCCCTCTCGTAGGCGACAAGATGTACGGCCCGGATCCGGGCTACTTCGACCGCTTCAGCAAGCACTGCCTGGAGCCCGAGGCCTGGGTGCGGCTGCGGTTGCCCCGCCACGCCCTGCACGCCACGCGCATCACCTTCCCTCATCCGGGCAGCCGAGCGCTCGTCACCTTCGACGCACCGCTCCCGAGAGATCTGGAGGATTTCATCGAGGGCAGGCCCGTGGCACAGGGGCCGGATCCGGCTGCCAGCGCCGCGTGACGCTGCGGGGCGGACCGCTCACATGGAGAGGTGCTTGTCCGGCAGGAGCTGGGGGCCCGTAGCCACCGCGGAGCCGGAGGCCACGGCCTCGGGCAGGGGCTCGGCCCTGGCGCTCTGGGCCGCCGCCTCGGCGCTGATCTCTCCCGCGAGGTACTTCCCGGAGAAGCACGCCGTGCAGAAGGTGGCACGCTCCCGGTCTCCCACCGCCGCGCCCAGCCCCTCGAGCGAGAGGTAGCCCAGCGTGTCCGCCGTCACGAAGCGGGCGATCTCCTCCGTGGTGTGGTTGGAGGCGATGAGCTCGTGCCGGCTCGGCGTGTCGATGCCGTAGTAGCAGGGCCAGGCCGTCGGCGGAGACGAGATGCGCAGGTGCACCTCCACCGCGCCGGCCGCCTTCAGCATCTTCACGATCTTCCGGCTCGTCGTGCCACGCACGATCGAGTCGTCCACCACCACGACTCGCTTGCCCTTGAGCACCTGCCGCACCGCCGACAGCTTCAGCTTCACCCCGAAGTGACGGATGGACTGCTGCGGCTCGATGAACGTGCGCCCCACGTAGTGGCTGCGGATGAGCCCCACGTCATACGGGATGCCGCTCGCCTGCGAGAAGCCGATCGCCGCCGGCACGCCCGAGTCCGGCACCGCGATCACCAGGTCCGCCCCCGGCGCGGGCTGCTCGCGCGCCAGCTGCCGCCCCAGCTCCTTGCGCACCTCGTACACGCTCGT
>Ga0247825_10002295_pt1 | contig 12652 bp, 9 predicted proteins | sample 13C_Vanillin_Day_FD_194413 | JGI IMG/M metagenome (GOLD analysis project Ga0247825, IMG submission 194413) | Soil microbial communities from agricultural site in Penn Yan, New York, United States - 13C_Vanillin_Day48 | ecosystem: Environmental > Terrestrial > Soil > Agricultural land | place...
TCAGCACGTGGGTGTTCGACTTTATCGTCCGGAGTGGACGAGCCGTGGTGCATCCGATCTACAAGAGCACGTACGAGCGACAGGACAGCCTGCGCAGCGACTACGCCGACGAGAGCAACTTCTACAAGGAGCACGTGATCGCCTGGGCCAAGGACATGCGTCGGACCATCGACTACCTGGCGACTCGACCGGATATCGACACGACCCGATTGGCCTACTATGGCGCGAGCTGGGGCGGCTACCTTGGCGGGCTGATGCCGGCGGTGGAGCCGCGGTTCAAGGCCGTGGTGCTGCTCGTGGCGGGGCTCGAGTACCAGCGCGGGCAGCCCGAGGTCGAGCCGATCAATTTTCTGCCGCGGATCACGATCCCGGTGCTCATGCTGAACGGGCAATACGATCACTACTTCCCGGTCGAGACCGCGCAGCGCCCCATGTTCCGTCTCCTGGGCACGCCCCCCGATCGTAAGCGCCAGGTGATCGTCGAAGGGGGGCACTTCGTGCCGCGCACCGAGCTGGTGGGCGAAACCTTGGGCTGGCTCGACCGCTACCTGGGGCCGGTGCACTAGTCTTCCGCCGGCGTTACCGTGTGCGCCCCTGCGCCCTTGCCCTCCCCCCCACCAGCCCATACACTGGCTCCGTGATCCGCCGCCGAGACCTCCTCAAGATCGGCGCGGCCGCTCTCGCCGGCCTCGCGGCGCGGCGCGCAGCCCTTCCCGGTGCGGGCCTGCCCCTCGAGCCCGACCTCCCGACCCGACCTCTCGGCCGTACCGGCCACGCGGTGAAGATCTTCTCCCTCGGCGGACAGGCCGCCCTCGAGCACCCGGACAACCAGGACGTCGCGGTGCCGCTCATCGAGCGCGCGCTCGACCTGGGCGTCAACTACATCGATACTTCCGCCCGCTACGGCGGACCCGCCCGCTGGAGCGAGCACTACCTCGGGCTCGTCATGAAGCGGCGCCGCGCCGAGGCGTTCCTCGCCACCAAGACCCACGACCGGACCCGCGACGGGTCGCTCCGGCTGCTCGACAAGTCCTTCGAGCTGCTGCAGACCGACCACCTCGATCTCTGGCAGCTGCACAACCTGCAGCGGATGGACGAGGTGGATCAGATCTTCGTCAGGGGCGGCGCGATCGAGGCGCTCATCCAGGCGCGGGAACAGAAGCTGGTGCGCTTCCTCGGCGTGACCGGACACGCCGATCCGGACGTGCTGATCGCGGCGATCCAGCGCTTTCCGTTCGACACCGTCCTCCTGGCCCTGAACGCGGCCGACCGCCACCACCTCTCCTTCGCCGACCGCCTGCTCCCGCTTGCGGTCGAGCGGCGCATGGGGATCATCGGAATGAAGATCCCCGCCCGGGGCCGGATTCTCAGCTCCTGGACCCCGGGGCCCAACGACAAGTACGGCGCTACGACATCCGGCACGATCTCCATGCCCGAAGCGATGCGCTACGTGCTTACGCTGCCCGTCTCCACCGTGATCATCGGCTGCGACAGCATCGCGCAGCTGGAGGAGAACATCGCGATCGCCCGCGGGTTCACCCCGCTCGCCGGCTCGGAGATGGCCGTCCTGGAGGAGTGCGCCAGGCCGGTCCACCGCCAGGCGCTCTTCTTCCGGCGCTGGGAGGCGTGAGCCCGGCACAGCGGTCGCCGGGCATGGACCGCAGGAGCTGGCTCAAGACCGCCGGGACCACCGCGCTCGGCCTCGCGGCGACCGCCGCCTGTGGGGCGGCCGACCCGTGGGAGCGTTTCGCGGGCGCGCCCGAGCCCCGGCGGCACATGGCCCGGGTGCTGGTCTCGCACGCGCGGGTCATCCGCAGCGTCGGAGGCCTTCGACCCTTTCGCCCCTCCGGCTTCGTGGTCCGCGCCGAGCGCCGGGACAGCAAGCTCATCGTCCACCACTACGGACACGGCGGGGGCGGGATCACCCTGTCGTGGGGTACCGCGCAGCTCGCCCTGGAGGAGGCGCAGCCGACCGGCCTCCGGACCGCCGCGGTGCTCGGCGCCGGCGCGGTAGGCCTCGCCACCGCCCGGCTGCTGCAGCGGCACGGCTGGCTCGTCACGATCTACGCCCGGGAGCTTCCCCCCGACACCACCTCCAACCTCGCCGGGGGCGTCTGGGCGCCCTACTCGGTCTTCGACGAAGAGCGCCTGACCCCGGAGTTCGAGGCCCGGTACGTCCGGGCCGCCCGCATCGCCTACCAGGCGTTTCAGCAGCTGGCCGGCGCGCGCTATGGGGTGCGCTGGCTGGAGAGCTACCGGCTCCACGACCTGCCGCTCCCGCGGACCCGACTCGGCGACGAGCTGCGCGACCTCTTCCCCGACACCCGGGAGCTGGCCCCGAAGGAGCATCCGTTCCCCGCCGCGCACGTGCTGCGCAGCATGGGAATGCTGGTGGAGCCCTTCATTTATATGAACGCCGTGCTCCAGGACTTTCTCCTGGCCGGCGGGCGGGTGGTGGTGCGGGAGTTCGTGGCGGCGGAGGAGGTCATGGCCCTGGCCGAGCCGGTGGTGGTGAACTGCACCGGGCTGGGCGCCAAGGCCCTCTTCGGGGACGACGAGTTGATCCCCATCAAGGGGCAGCTCTGCGTCCTCGTCCCCCAGCCGGAGGTGGACTACGTCGTGTCCACCGCCGACGGGCTGTACATGATGCCGCGACAGGATGGAATCGTGCTCGGCGGCACCCACGAGCGAGGAGTGTGGGACCTCGCCGTCAGCCAGGCGGCGACGGAGCGCATCCTGGCGGGCAACGCGCGGCTGTTCGGGTCCGCCTGAGCGACGCTTGCCCTCCTTGGGACAAATCTAGCGGGCCACCGCCGAGCGAACCGTCATGCTGAGCAGATACTGCGGGGGGAGCTGCATCGGCGAGAACTCCTCGCTGCCGGACAGCTCCAGGTCGACCTGCGAGCTCGCCCGGTCGTAGGCCGCACCACCTCCGCTCACGAACACCGCCAGCCGTCCATCGGCACCCGGGGGCCTCGTGTAGCCCGGAGCGGTGGTATCCGGCTGGACCTCGCGCCATCCCTCGCCGAGACCCTGCTTCACCTGGAACACCAGGCGCTCGAACATCAGTGACCGTCCGGCGCCGTCGGTCCGGATGCGCTGCCCGCAGTACGCCACCTCCGCGCCCTGGCGCTCGTTGATGGTGCATTCCCATGGGGGCGATAGCGCCTCCCGGAGCAGGTAGGTGGTCGAGTCGTCCGGCGCGCGCCCGCCTCGAAGCCGACGCAGAGAGTCACTCCCGTGCACGGCTGCCGCGGCGAGCCGGGCCACGAGCCGGCTGACGGAGGAGTCGCGCACCACCGACAGATCCTGGCTCCCGTCCACCACCGATCCCGCCCCGGCCAACTTCCGCGCCTTCACCCGCGACCAGGCCATCAGATCCACCCGGCCGCGATCCAGGCCCCGATTGAGCTCCGGCTCTTCTCGGCGGAGGTAGTACGCGGAGCGGACCGAGGCCGAGTCCCTGGCGCCGCGCCTGTAGGCGGCGGCTCCGCTCAGGGCGACGGCCGTCTCCATGCCGGTCGTGATGCAGAGCCGCCGGTTCTCGGGAAGAGGGTGCGTCGTGCCGTCGAGCCAGTCGGGCGCGCCCACGACCCAGCCGAAGTCGCCGGCGGTCGCAATCGCCTCCGGAGGAGGTGGCCGGGTCCCATAGCGGGCGCCGAGAAACTTGCGGTAGGAGAGCCCGCCGAGGAGGTCCGCGCCGCACTCGATGATCCGCGTGGAATCGGGATCGTTCACCGCCGCCTCGCCGTACGCCTTGTACTGCATCAGGTGGGCGTATTCGTGGGCCACCAGGAACCGCAGGACGTACTGCACCCGCCGCTCGGCCTCCGGTCCGGGGACGCCGGCCATCCCCTTGAGCATGGTGACCTCGCGCACCAACTGGGCGAGCTCCTCGCCGTCGATCAGAATGCCGAGCACGGGGTGGGCCTGGCTGCCGTACCCGTCCCACCTCCTGAGGCGCGTGTGGCTGAGGCCGAAGGCCGGCCCGGCGCTGGAGTCCAGGAAGGCGACCATGTTGAGCAGGAGGGAATCCGGCGCGCTCGCGGGGTCGGCCGGGCGCATGCTGAACGAGTCGGCCAGCGCGGTCGAGTCGAGCGCGGCGAAGGCGGCCCGCGACGCGAGATGCCTTCGCCGTGCCTGCGCCTCGGCCGGCGGCGACGCGAGGGTCGCCGCCAGGAGCACCATCATCCAGCGCTCCCGGGCGCTCCGGGCGCTCACGGCAACAGCCAGTACGCGGCGCCGTTCTGGCTTGCGGGCTGGAGCCGGATACGGGGCGGCGGCCGTTTCTGCTCCACCAACAGGATCAGGTCGTCGATCACGTCGCGATTGGAGGCGATGTAGCCGTGGCCGAGGAGATCGGTGTCGATATCGGAGGCGTCGATGGTGTCGGCGTCGCGGACCACCAGGATTGGATCGGTGGCCTCGCCCAGGCGCCGATGGGTGGACAGCCAGCGCGAGGTCCTGAGCGCCTTGTCCTTCCGGGACATGTAGATCGTGAGCCGCTGGGTGAGCGGTCGGAGCGAGTCCGCCAGCTGCTGCTCGAACTGGGTGGCATCCACGTCGGGCGCCGCGAGCACGATGTTGGCGAACGGCACGGGCTGGAGCGGCGGCTGGAACGACCGCTGGAGCGCGAGGGTCAGCACCCGGTTGCCCATGCTGTGCGCGATGACGTTGAGCTTGCGCGCGCCGGTGATGGCCACCAGAGAGTCCAGGAAGCGGCGCAGGTGCGCCGCGGACCACTCGGCGCTCTCCCGGTCGGAGGAGTACCCGAACAGCGAGCCGCGGGACGGCCAGCTGTAGAGCACCGGCGCGCCGTCGAACCCGAGATCGTAGGTGAGCTGGGCGGTCCGGAGGGCGGCCTCGTGGAAGGACACGTTGTAGCCGTGAATGAAGACCAGCGCCTCCTTGCTGCCCGAGGCCGCCACCACGCGCCGGACCGAGTCGAGCATCGTGCGCTGGGACAGCGGCTGGATGGCGTTGACCATCATGTGGCGATCGGGAGTGGCCGTCCACTGGATCCGGTACCAGACCGGCCGCTCGACGACGCCGGTGCGGTGGACGCGGGGAATGGAGACCTCGATCCGGCCGAACGCGAGGGCCCCGGTCGAGGAGCGCTCACCCGAGTAGAAATTCTCGACGTCGGACTTTCCGGTCGGCTCACGATCGGTGGCGTAGAAGACCCGGACCGTGCCCCAGGCGGGCCGACGATTGCCGCCGGGTCCGACGTGGGCACCGGGCGGCTGCAGACGGGGAGGCTCGGCATCCGGGGGCGGGGTGTCGAGGACCAGGAGATCGCCGGTCGTCTCCACCTCGACCACGCCGCTCATGGAGTCGGCCGCGGACAGCACCTGGTCGGCCGCGACACGCTGCAGGTCGATCGCGCGGCCCTGGAGCAGGGCCCGCACGGCATCGTTGCGGGCCCGGGCCTGGGTCAGCGCGGGATCGTCCGCGAGGCCCCGATCCGGATGGGCCCGGAGTCGGACGGTCAGCGCCGGGTTGAGGTAGAGGTACCAGGCCTGGCGGATCACCAACTCGCGCGCGGCGGAGTCGAGTGCCGTGCTGCCCGGCGCGAATCGCACCGGCCTGCGCAGGACCTCGAGCGCCTCCCGGCGCCGGTGCTCCACCTGGGCGGCGCTGTCCGACCGCACCTCGGCCGACCCCTTCGCGATCTTAAGGGACTCCGCGACGAACGCGGAGTCGCCGGCCTGGGCCGAGGCGGCGACAGGGAGGAGGAGCAGCGCGCCGGCGAGCGGGAGAGCGAATCGTGTCACGGCGGCTACCCCAGGGCGACGAGGATCGGGATCAGGCCTCGGCCCCGGGACCACGACCCGAGCGCCTTGCCAATGATCGCGCCGAACGCACGCCGGGGATCGGCCGCCTTCATCGCATGGCCCGGGGTCGGGGACGTGGTCAGCAGGTCGCCGACGCCGATCGCGCCGCTCGAGCCGTCCACCTTGCAGTACACCTTCCCGACCAGCGAGATCGAGAGACGGTTGGCCGACTGCTGCCGCCGGTCGAGGATGATGCCGGGCCGGAACGCCCCCGCGCCGGCGACGACGCCCGCGACCCGGGTGTCGTACGCCGCCTCGCTCCGGCGCAGCACGCCGTCGGCGCCGATCACCAGGACCGTGCCGGGGTCGATCGGCTGCACCGCCTGGTCCACGTCGAACTGCTCGGCGCAGTCAGCCCCCGTCAGCAGCACGTCGCCGTCCACACTGACGTCGCCCACGAACTCGGCGGCGAAGGGGCGGCCGAGGGCGATGGCCCGGAGGCCCCCAAAGGCGTACACCGCCCAGCTCGCCGGGTTGTGGGCGTAGCCGAGCACCCCGGCCCCGTCGTCGCTGGCCCCGAAGACGCCGGCATGCCCGGCGTCGTTCGACACGGTCGTCTCCCCGAGCTTTGGATCGCCCCGAAAGCCGATGACCCCCGCGTCCTGGATCGACTTCCCGACGACACCCGGCCCCCTCCCCTTGCTCTCGCCCAGCACGCCGGCGGCGATGCCGCCGGTGTTGGACGCGATGCCGTTGAGGCCGGCCGTGAAGGACGTCGGAGCCGTGGACTCGCCATGCACGGCCTCGCCGTCGGAGGTGGCGAGAATGGCGGTTTCGTTGGTCGTGGACTTGCTGGTGAACCTTGCCATGGCCGGGATCCTTTCAGCCTCGACGGAGCGGGCGGTGGCCCTGCGCGGCCGGCGCCACGGGCGCGGTGCAGGTGGCGAAGCCGTCGAACTGGACGCGGAGCCACAGCGCGGGTCGGCCGTCCAGATCGGCTTTGACGCAGACCCAGACGCTGGCCGAGCCGTCGGTGGCGGGGTCGGGCTCACCCTCCTTCAACGGGGTGAGCACGATCAGGTCGCCCACCTGGCCGTCGCAGGGGAGCTTGGTGGTCTCGAACTCGGGCCGAAGGTTGATCCGGTCGCCTAGCGCCACGGGTAGTCTCCTTTGCCGACGGAGTCCGGCACGAGGGCGCGGCTCCTGGTGGGCGGCAGCAGCGCGACGGTCGGTCGCACGCCGATGCGCCTGCCGGAGACGGCGACCCGGTCGAGCACGATGCCTCGCGCGGTCAGGTGTCCGGTGACGTAGGTGGGCGCCGTCGCCGGACGCTCGGTATCGGTGATGGTGAACTGCAGCGTGCCGCCGTCCACGGTGGCGCGGCCGGTGTAAGTCCGCCTGCCGTCGCGCCGGACGATGTCCACCCGCACGCCGTCGTCCTCGGGTGTCGTCAGGATGATGTGCTTGACCCCCGCCAGCCGCCGCTCAGAGGTCCAGCTCACGATGAGGCCGAGCACCCACGGGCGCTTCCGCAGGCGGACCGCCATGCGGGACGGGTCCAGCTCCCGGTTGAAGAACACGGTTCGCTCGGCGCGGCCGCAGAGAAGCCGGATGGCGCGCGGCGCGAGCCTGATGCCGAAGGTCGATCCCCTGAGGCGCTCGCGGTCCTTCGCCGTGGCCGCGACGCTCTCGAGCACCGCCGTCAGGGTCGTCCGGTCGCCAATCTGCTCCGGCCGCCGCGGCTCGCCCTCGACCGGCGGCAGGCTCGCGCCCTCCAGGCCATGGCGGTGGGCGATGAGCGCGCGCGCGAAGAGCAGCCGGCGGCGCGCGGCGGGATCCGCCGGCTCTCGCATGCGAGTGAGGGCCCGCAGAGCCGCGGGCCCGCCGATCGAGCCGAGCGCGCGCAGCACTGCCCGCCGGACGTGCGGATCTTCGACCCGGGTCCGCCGCAGGAGCGCGCGCTCGGCCTCCGCGGTCCCGATGAGAGCCAGCTCGCGGGCGGCAGCGATCCGGGTGGGTGGCGCCGCGGCCCGCGCGCCGAGGAGCCGGGCCAGGATGGGGACTGCGCGCGCGGCCCCGGCGCCGCGGGCAAGCGCGCGGATCGCGAGCGGAGCACTCACCCGCTGCTCGAAGGCCGCCGGCCGGATCGCGACCTGCGTCAGGGTGCGCACCTGCGCCTCGCTCAACCGCCCGATCGGAGGACGATGATGCTGGTCGAGAGCGACCAGGCGGTGCACGGCGGGGGTGAGTCGTGCGGGGCGCATGGCGGCCGTCACCTCAGTCGACCACGGCGCAATGCCCGCGCATCGTATTGCCTTCGGCCGGGGTGATGAGGGTGCTGTTGCTGTCGACGAAGCCGATGCCATCGCCGTCGCTGTCCACACCCATCATCTTGGTCGCGGCGTCGGCGTGCTGCAGGCCGAGATAGTGGCCGACCTCGTGGCCGAGGACGATGCCGGTATACCGCTTGGAATCGTCGAGGGAGACGACGGTGCCCGTCATCTCGCCCTTCTCGTCTTTGTCGCACGAGCCGGGCGTGTGCGACCATCCGTCGGCGTCACCGATCGTGCGGACGAAGAACACGTCGATGCCTCCGTTCGGGCCGTTCCAGTCGTCCGTCAGGTCCTCGGCTTCGTCGTGGTCCTCGATGTCCACATAGTCTTCGGCGTCCGCGAGCGAGATGCGCTGCCAGTTCAGGAAGCGGATGCCGAGCGGGGCCTGTGCGTAGAGATCGCGCATGACCTGGACCGCGTACTGGATCTTGGTGAGGTCGTCGGGACTGACGGCGCTCACCGTCGAGTCGGTCTCATACCCGACGAGGATGAGCACCAGATCGATGGACTTGCCGCTGATCGCCTCGAGATGCCGGCCCAGCGCGCGTCCGGTGGGGAGACCGGTGCCGGGCAGAATATCGCCCGCCAGCGGTCCGAAGACACCGCCGTTGCGGTAGACGTAACCGAACACGTCGTCGTTGACCGACAGCGGTCCGGTCTTGCCCAGGCGGTTCTTCGCGATGGTCTTGAGGCTGAGTGTGGCCATGGCCACTCCGGGTGCCAGCTAACATGCATAAGGTGCACGTCGCCGTCGAGAGACGTGGTGGAGTGAGTCCGGCCGACGTGTGCGCCTCTCGGATGTCAGTTCGTGTGCGGGATGACCAGGATTTCGGGGTGAACGTCGCGGACGCGACAGCAGGAGCGGGAAAGCTGTCGCGTTTGGGGCGATTGGGGGCGCAGAGGCGCAAGGTCGCAGGGGCGCAGGGTGTACTGGAAGGGCTGCCTGTCATCCCGAGCGCAGCGAGGGATCTGCTGACCCGGCATCGGTCGCCGCCGCAGTAGATCCCTCATCGCTTACGTTCTTCGGATGACGATCCCACCCTCCCTGCGCCCCTGCGCCGCGCTAGCTCCGCCCGAGCTGGAACCGCTCGAACCGGTGCAGCGCCTCCTCCACCTGCCGCCGATACGCCCGAGCGCCGCCCCGGCCGACCCAGTGCCATCGCTGCACCAGCAGCCGTTCCCGCTCCCGGTCGGTCTTGAGGTCGAGCGCGGCGACGATGCGGTCCCCGATCAGCACCGGGCACACGAAGTAGCCGAACACCCGCTTGTCCCTGGGCACGTAGGCCTCGAAGCGGTAGTCGTAACCGAAGAACAGACGGAATCGCTTGCGCTGGATGACCAGTGGATCGAAGGGCGAGAGGATATGCGTCTGCTCCGCCGCCGGCTCGGTGACGGCCTCGAGCGCGTCCGGCCGGATCCAGTGCGTCGTCGAGCCCGCGCCCTCCACCTGCACCGGGATCAGCTCCCCCCGGCGGACGCTCGCCTCCGCCAGGCGCCGCATCGCCGGCTTGCGCCCGGCGTCGAGATAGCAGGCCGAGTCCAGGCTCACCACGCCCTGCGCCCGCAGCGCCCGATCGAGCAGATAGTGCAGCGTGTCCCGTTCGATCGCCGCGCGCGGCGGCCGGTCCCAGCCGAAGTGGCGCGACGTCAGCTCGTACGTCTTGAGCATCCCGGCCCGCCGGCTGATCGTCACCAGGCCCTTGTAGAACGCGGCTTCCAGTGCGCGTTTGGCCGGCTTCCGGCTCCCCCAGGCGTAATCCTTCGCTTCCCGCACCTCGGTGTCCATGTCCCGGATGGTGATCGGGCCGTTGCGGCGGATGTGCGACACCACCCGGCGCAGGTCCCCGGGCGACACCTTGCCGTACCAGACCACCCGCCGCTGCCACTCTCGGCGCATGGCCCGCACGTAGAACGGCAGGCTCTCGGTGGGCAGGTAGGAGAGCGCGTGCGTCCAGTACTCGAAGACCGTCTTGTCGACGGTCTGCGCCTGGTGCAGGTGCTCGCGCCGGTACGACGGGATCCGGGTGTGGAGGATGTGGTGATGGCTGCGCTCGATCACGTAGATCGTGTCGATCTGCAGGTAGCCCAGGTGGGCGACCGCGGCCGGAGTGGCCGCCGGGCCCGAGCCGAACGGCTCGGCGGTGTCGAGGCGCTGGGCGTGCAGCCAGAGTCGCCGCGTCTGGGCGGCGGTGAGGTGGATGGGCAGCACTCCGATCAGCGTGGCGAGCTGTGCGCTTCCCGCAGCCGGCCCACCCGATCCACCAGCTCCCCCGGCGTGAACGGCTTGAGGAGCAGCGGCACCCCCGCATCGGCGATGAGTCCCCGCCGCACCAGGTCGTCCCTCCCATAGCCCGACACCAGCAGCACCCGCAGCCCGGGGTATCGGGCCGCTACCTCGTCGGACAGTTCCCGGCCACCCATCACCGGCATTGCCACATCCGCGACGATTGCCACGATGTCGCCGTGATGCGCGGCCAGGACATCCAGCGCTGCCGCGCCGTCCTTGGCTTCCAGCACCTGGTACCCCGCCGCCTCGAGCGCGCGCAGCGCGAGCGCGCGCACGTCCGTCTCGTCCTCCACCACCAGGACCGTGCCCCCGCCGCCCGCCTTCGCCCCGTCCGTCGAGGCCGCCGGCGCCGCCGGCGCCTCCGCCGCGATGGGGAGCAGAATGCGGAAGCTGGTCCCCCGTCCGATCTCGCTCGCGACCTGGATGTCCCCACCCAGCTGGCGCACGATCCCGTAGACGGTGGCCAAGCCCATCCCGCTGCCGTCGCCGATGGCCTTGGTCGTGAAGAATGGCTCGAAGATGCGTGATAGCGTCTCGGGCCTCATGCCGCTGCCCGTGTCGGTCACGGTCAGGACCCCGTAGCGCCCGGGGCGGACCGGCTCCTCCCGCTGGCCGGCCTCCGTCTCCGGGACCACGACCTCGCCGGTCGCCACCCGGAGCTGGCCCTGCCCGGGCATTGCATCCCGCGCGTTCAGGGTCAGGTTGAGCACAACCTGCTCCAGCGCGCCCCGGTCGGCCAGGACCGGCGGGAGCCCCGGTCCGAGCTCCAGCTCGAGCGAGACCATCTCTCCCACGATCCGGCGCAGCACCGGCGCAAACGATTCCAGCATGGCGTTGAGATCGAGCGCCGCCGGACGCAGCATCTGCTGCCGGCCGAACGCCAGGAGCTGGGAGGTGACCGCGGCCGTGTGGGCGGCGGCGCGCCGGATCCGCTCGAGGTCCTCCCGTGCCCCGGCCGGCAGCCCCGCCGCCGAGAGCGCGAAGTTGGCGCACCCCATCACGACCGTCATCTGATTGTTGGCCTCGTGGGCGACCCCGCCGGCCAGCCGGCCGACGGCCTCCATCCGGTCGGCGTGCCTGAGTGCCGCCTCCGCCTGTCGCCGCTGGGTCACGTCGCTCGCCGCGCCGAACCACTCCACGATCTCGCCGCGGTCATCGAGGATAGGCACCGCCTTCGAGTGGGTCCACCCAAGCGAGCCATCCACCCGGATGATCCGGTGCTCCAGCTCGAAGATCTCCCTGGAACGGATGGCGCGCGCGATCGTTTCCGTGACCAGCGGCTGGTCGTCCGGATGGATGTACTTCTCCAGCCAGGTTCGACTCGGGTGGGGCAGATCGGCGATGAACTCCCGGCCGTCGAGGTACCGCATCTCGGTCCAGTCGGGACTCACGCGGTACACCACGTCGGAGGTGGCGCTGGCGAAGGCCCGGAAGCGCGCTTCGCTCTCCCGCACCAGCTGATCGGCCTCGTTGCGGATCCGCGCGATCTGCAGGTGCGCGCCGACGGTGGCGACCAGGGCGCGAGCCGAGAACGGCTTCGCCAGGTAGTCGTCGGCCCCGGCCGCCAACCCTTCGACCCGCGCTTCCTCGCCTGCGCGCGCCGACAGCACGATCACCGGCACCGTCGCGGTCCGCTCGTCGGCGCGCCACGCCTTGAGCAGCCCGAAGCCGTCGAGCCGCGGCATCATGACGTCCACGATCGCGATGTCGGGCGCGCGCTCTCGGGCCGCTCGCCAGGCCGCCTCCCCGTCGGCGAAGGACTCGACCTCGTAGCCGGCCTCGGTCAGGAGCCGGCCCACGTACTCGCGCATGTCGGTGTTGTCGTCCGCGAGCAGGACCCGCCCGTTCGCGGCCGGTGCGCCGGTCAGCGAGCCGGCCGGCCCCAGGGTCGCGGCGGCGCTCCGGCTGCCGTAACGCCCGGGCAGCCAGCGCCGCGCCTCTTCGACGTAGGCGCGGTACTGCGGGCCGGTGGCGCCGTTCGAGGCTCGCTCGGCGACCACTCGATCGGCGGGCAGATGCGCCGAGCCGCCCGGGATCGTCACCGTGAAGGTGCTGCCGAGTCCCATCTCGCTCTCGACCGCGACGCTGCCGCCATGCAGCCGGACCAGCTCCTGGACCAGCGCGAGCCCGATGCCACTCCCCTCGTAGCTCCGTCCCTGCGCGCCCTTGACCCGGTGGAAGCGCTCGAACAGGAACGGCAGCTCCTCCGCCGAGATGCCCGTGCCGGTGTCGCGCACGGTGAGCGCGACCGTGTCGCC
>Ga0247825_10002296_pt1 | contig 12649 bp, 10 predicted proteins | sample 13C_Vanillin_Day_FD_194413 | JGI IMG/M metagenome (GOLD analysis project Ga0247825, IMG submission 194413) | Soil microbial communities from agricultural site in Penn Yan, New York, United States - 13C_Vanillin_Day48 | ecosystem: Environmental > Terrestrial > Soil > Agricultural land | place...
TCGCTCCGGACCACTCGTGCGCTCGGAGACACCTCGGACACTCGGGCGATCGTGTCGTCGATCGAATTGTTGTCGACAACAATGATTTCCAGATCGCGGTCTGACCCCAGGACCGACATGCACTGCTCGATGACCGCTGCGCTGTTGTACGTCACGATCACAACCGAGACCTTGCACTCGTCCCCGCGCGCCTCGTCTGGTGCGCTCATGTCCAAATCTCCTTGCCGATCTCGTCACGGAACCGACGCACACCGAACTGCGCATCGAACCTCCACCGCGCCTGGTCCGCGCGTTCGATTGCGTCCTCGATGGAGAACTCCTCGAGGGCCTGCCGCCACGCCGCCACGTCACCCGTCGGCACGAGACGTCCCACGTCGTCGCCGATGATCTCCGGCAGTCCACCACTGTCGCTGGCCATCACAGCGCGTCCGGCCGCCATCGCCTCGATGGCGATGGTCGGCAACGGATCGGGTTTGATGCTCGGCACCAGCACCAGATGTGCCGCATCGAGGTACTTGCGGACGTTGCCGGTCTGCCCGACGATCGACACGCTGTCCGGTCGTTCGAGCCTTTCCACGCGGTCGACCACGTCGACGGATTCGCCGTTCAGTGGCGGTGCCCCCAAGACGATGAGTTCGATGTCCGTGCGGTCGAGACCGTCCCACGCGTCGAGGAGTACATCGTGGCCCTTCCACGTGTTCCACCTGCTCGCGACCACGCACACCAGCCGATCGTCGGCGACGATCGGTGTCGGTGCCGGAAGCTCGAATCCGTTGTAGACGACCACCGATCGGCGGCCGAGCCTCTCGGCCAGCGGACGGCGGACGGCGTTGCTCACACACACGATCCGCTGCGCAAACGACAGGAACGGGGTCACGAACAGCCCGGTCTTGCGATCCAGGAATTCGTGGAGATGGAGCACTGTGGCTGCCCCGGTCACTCGCGCCAACGGCAGCATCAATACCAGCGCCGACGTGTTGACGTACATCTTCGAGGGCCGGGCTCGCACGACGGCGGACGCCGTCCGGAGGAAGCGGCCGACCAGACCGGGCAGCGCTCCGGGCCGGAGATACGACCGTCGGATGACGGGAAGGGGGAGCCTGCGCACCGTATGCCCCAACTCGACGAGCGCAGTGGACAGCTCGTTGCCGGGATAGTCGACGTCGGTCGGGAGCCACACCTCCACATCCCAGTCGCTCGGGATTTCGGTCAGTGTCTCCAAGAACACTTTGTCTGCCCCGTACATCTCGTCGGACGGATGCACGGCGACAAGCTTCTTCCGACGTCTCACGGTGCGGGCCGGACCCCTACTGTCAGTACGCACCGTCACCACGCACGACCGCCTTCAGGGTCTTGGCGATGATCAGCATGTCGCCGACCATCGACCAGTTCTCGACGTAGGACAGGTCGAGACGCACCGAGTCCTCCCACGAGAGGTCCGAGCGCCCGCTGACCTGCCACAGGCCGGTGACACCCGGCCGCACCAGGAGCCGGCGATGCACCTCGTTCTCGTACGACTCGACCTCGACGCGCAGCGGAGGCCTCGGACCCACCACACTCATTTCTCTTCGCAGCACGTTGATGAACTGTGGCAATTCGTCGATGCTGAACTTGCGCATGACGCGGCCCACACGGGTGACACGCGGGTCGTCTCGCAGTTTGAACAGCACACCGGCTCCCTCGTTGAGGCCGCTCAAGGTGGTGCTGTGTTTGTCGGCGTCGTCCACCATCGACCGAAACTTCAGCATCGGGAACGGTCTGCCGTCCAATCCCATTCGCTCCGACTTGTAGAACACGGGACCCCGGCTCGTCAGCTTGACGGCGGCGGCCGCGAACAACATCAGGGGACTCACGACGACGAGCGCGACGATCGCAAAGATCAGATCGAACGACGTCTTCCCGAACCGCTTGGCGCCGTGATAGCGCGGCTTCTCCACGTGGATCAGGGGCAGCCCCGCGACGGGCCGCATCTCGAGGCGCGGCCCGGAAACATCCATCATTCCGGGAGCAACCACCATGTCGACGTTCAACTGCTCGAGATCCCACACCATTTCGCGAAGCCCGTGATGGCCGAGATGCTCGGTCGCCGTGACCGCGACGGTATCGGCCCCGGATCGCTCGATCGCGTCGACGACGTCGTGCTCGTCGCCGAGAATGGGTATCCGCCGTCCGTCCACGGTGATCGTGTCCTCGGTCGCCCGGTGGTGCGCTGGGATGCAGACCCCGACCACGTTGTACCCGTCCGCTGTGCCACGGTCGAACGTCCGAGCGAGGTTGCGCACGGAGTGTTCGGCTCCGACGACCAGGACGGACGTCTGGCACAAACCGCGGGCACGCTTGCGGGCGAGGACGCGGCGCCACATCCACCGGGTCAGCAGGAGACCGAGCAGGCCCGTGGGGAATGCGATCGCCAGGTACAACCGTGCCAACTCCACGTGCAGAAGGAGTGCCGCGATCGCGATGAGCCCGAACAGTCGTAGTGTCGCGGTGGCGATGCGCCGATACTCCTCCGGGCCGCTCCCGACCACTCGCGGGGATCGCACGTGGAAGACGGCGAGAATGCCGAGCCACGAGGTCACGAGGGCGACGGAGATCAGCCCGTAACTCACATTGCTCAGCGTGCGCGAGTCGACGAGGGTCCCGTAGCCGCCGAAGCGCACCCATTGGGCCAGAGCGACCGCTGCCACGACGACGAGCGTGTCGGTGAGGAGGATTCGCCTCAGGTACACGGCGAGCCAGCGTCGCCGTGCGACACCGCGCTGCGCAGGAACTGCCGCAACGCCGTGTACAACCGACGCCCGCTCCACAGTCGAGTTGAACGTCGCCATGCATCCCCTCCACTGTCGAACCGATCGCCGGCAGAGTGATGGTCGAGTCGGCCGTATCGCGACAGCGGATTTCAGGACGTACAACAGTGCCGCCGTCACCCATGGCGCAACGCCTTGCGTGCCGTGCGGCCTTTACACGAAGGCGACTACTGTCCTACGAGTAACGATCCAAACTGCCCCGAGCACCGCCATGTGGCTGGACGACATCGAACATTCACAACGAGTGTCGAACCTAGCAGCGCAATTCGGTTCTGTCGCATCTTCACCGCTGGCATCAGACCGCGCGGTCTGCAATAAACCCCCACTGAGCAGCGGTTATCCACTCGCATAATTGGTTTGGACACAGGCGATTTCGACAAACTGACCACAAGTGCTGAGGCGGAACAATTTTCGACCAATCGAGTCTGCGCCGGGGCTCCTGGACGCAGCCGTGGTGCGGACAAAGGCCCTCAATACGTACTCGAAGTCGGCTGCCTTCAGACATATTCGATCTCGCCGCCGTGAATGGGTGCAACATTCCGAGCCGGTGACGTATTCACGTGAAAGTACCGAGGATCAGGCGCCGTTATCGAGCCACCGGCGTCCGTGCGATCCGTGACCGTACGCGGGCGGTGACCTGCCAGATCCGGGTGGTGTCGTGGACGCTGATGCACGGCACTCCGAGTGCGCGGGCGCGCTGGACGGTATCCGATTCCTTCGCGGAGCAGCGTCCGTCCAGGATGTCCTCGGTGACGATGACGCAGAGCACGTCCCCCTCGAATTCACGGATCAGTTCCAGGCCGTGGAGTGCCACCCATTGCCGGACCATCGCCCACTGCGACACGTCGTTGTAGCGGGTGGGATTGCCGATGAACAGCACGCGGCGAGACCGACGAGCTCGGGCGACATCGATGCTGGAGATGGGTGACATGACGAAGATTCCTGTCCATGTGAACGGCTGATCCCGGTACGGGACAACTCTCCCGCGCCCAGCCATCTCCGTCTGTCCTCCGATCAGGTCGCGCATCGGATGAATCCCGATTCCCCCGATCGGAGGACACCCCCGCAGGTGAGTGGGAAAGTGTGCTCGGACGCGCAGCGGCGGCACTCACCTGGGAGGTTGGATGATCACCGTTCTGTGCTGTCGCGGCATCGGTGAGGATCTCGACGTCAACATGCTCACCAACACCACGTCACTCCTGGATCCCACACGGTTCGTCGTCAAGCAGGTCCCGTGGGAGGCAAGTTACGGACCGGTGCCCGATCCGGGTGGATCAGCATTCGACAAGGCGCTGTCCGAAGGACGGACACTCCTGTTGCGGATGATCGCCGACGACCCGAATCCCGTTGTTCTGCTCGGCTACTCGGGAGGCGCTGCGCTCGCCGGCAACGTGGCGGCCGAGGTGGGACGGGGGCAGCACCCCACCCTGGACGTGCGTGGGGTCGGACTGATCGCCGACCCCCTCCGGCCGGGGTCGCCGGACCTTCCGGGCTGGGGCATTGCGGGGCAACGCCCGATCACGGGGATGCCCGTGTGGCAGATCGCCGACCCACTGGACGCCATCTGCTGCTGTCCGGGCAACTCGCCGCTGCGGACGTTCGCGGACCAGTCGGCGGCCTTCTCGCTGGCCGACCCGAGGGCGTGGGTGGTCGACCTCCTCGACCGGCTCCGCACCAGAAGGTGGCAGGCGGTGATCCTGAACTGGTGGCGACCCTGGACGGTGTGGCAGCAATACTCCGAGGCCATCGACGACGTGAACGGGTACCTGTTCCGGGGCGACCACACCAGTTACTGGGTGCGCATCGCGCCGGGCACCGATCGCACCTATTGTGAGCTGCTCGCCGATCGCGTCAACAGCATTTCGGACTGATCCCCCGCTCGACGCCCGCCGGTCATCGCACTCCCCTCCGTCGTTCTCCGATCGGCAGTTGATCGATGAGATCCGCGGCATGAACGGCACCGTCATGGGCGCGGATCCGCGCTCCCAGAGTTGCTGCGGTCGTCCTGTGTGGTCCGGCTACGAGCAGCTCGCCGACCGCCGACCGGATGCGCTCGGGCGCGGCCGTCTTGCGGAGGCAACGGGCGACGCCGCGCTGCTCCAGACTGCGGCCGATCATCTTCTGATCGAGCGCCGGGTGGATCGGCAGAACGACCAGGGGAAGGTCGTGCGCGAGGGCGCGCATGGTGGTGTCGTGGCCGCCGTGTCCGATGACGAGGGTGGCGGTCGGCAGGATCTGTTCGTGTGGAACGTAGCCGTGTACTTCGATGTTCGGGCCCGCCGTGAAGGTTGCCGGGTCGACGGACGGTCCGGTCGTGACCACGGTATGGGCGGGCAGTCCACCGACAGCCTCGAGGATATTTCGCAGTGCCCGCTGCTGCCCGTCGAAATTGAGGCTGCTGAGGCTGACCAGGATCAGCGGATCACGTTCGGACACGGGCGTCAACGTGGACGGCATCGGATGGCGCACCACCCCGGTGTAGTGGACGGAGTCCGGCAGGCTTCGGCGGGAGGCCGGATCGAGGTCCTTGTCGGTCGTCACCAGCGCCAGGTCCGACGACGTCCACAGCTTCAGTGGCCGCTGACCTTTCAGACGGGCCATCACGGGCGTCACACCACGTGTCACGCCTCGATACATGAACTCGTAGTAGGTGTGGACCAGCGTCACACGCGTCAGGTGCGCGTCGGCGGCGGCCTGCAGGGCCCCATACAGCAGGCAATCGACCACGACCACGTCCGTCGGCTCGCGCGCGACGGTGTCGAGCAGATCGATTCCGGGCCCGGCGTCGGTGAAGACAGCAAGCGATTGGTACAAGCCGGTGATACCGGGATGATTGGTCGTCGACTGCCAGGGTCGTGCGTGGGTGTAGGGCGTGAACGGGAAACCGTGACTTTCGATCCGCCGGCGTTGCTGGGCGTGTCCGAGAAATCGGACCCGGTGACCGCGGTTGCGTGCCTCCGTCGCGATGCCGAGAGCGGGTGGCACGTTGCCGCCTCCGTCCCAGGTCACGAACAGGATGCGTGCCATGCGGTGCCTCCAGGCGGCTCGGGGTCGGGCCTGATGGGTGCGCTCGGCCGACAGCGTGTGCGAGAAACCGTCACCTGCGGCTCAGCTCTGCGCGTTTCTGCGCGCCGCACGCTTGGCCCAGGCATTGCGCACCAGCGACAGCGGGGTCGGCGGAACCCAGCCCAGCTGGACTGCCTGACCGAGGTCGTCCCGGGTTGCCCAGTGCTCGACGACGCGGCCGGCTTCGACGCGCAACCAGTGCGACTGCTTGACCGCGAGCACTCGCCCCGTCGGCGCGAACACCTGGTCGATCGATCCGCGCTCGTCGTAGACGACGAAGGGGCCGGCGTGCCTGCCCTTCATGATCGTGTAGACGACGGCGAGGTCGCCCTCGACCACGACGTCCTCGACGTCGAACCGCAGCTCGGAGAAGGCGGAGCGCAGCCATACGGCGGTGGCGTAGAACGCGTCGGGTCCGCGTCCTCGCGTCCGCGGGGGTTCGGTCGCACTCTCCCGGTTGAATGCATCCGGGTGGACGACGGCGTCGAAATCGGCGCGGCTTCCGTTCGCCATGAGCTCGATCGACCGAACAGCGAGGGACTTCACTTGGTCCGACGGGACCGGTTCCTCCACGTTCACGGTGCACTCCGCAACAGTCGGTTGGAACTCTCAGTATTCGACCGTTGTCGCCTCGAAGTCAACGACCACGTGCCGGTCGATCGGGTGCAGGATTTGCGCGCGCCTCAGCAAATCCGCGGTCGACGGCGGTACCGTCGGGGAGGTGATGGGACTGCCTGATGCGATCTCGGCCTGCTTGTTCGATCTCGACGGTGTGCTCACGGCAACGGCGGTACTGCACCGGAAGGCGTGGAAACGCACATTCGACGAGTTCCTGAAGCACCGGGAGGGCGCGAACTTCCACCCGTTCACCGACCAGGACTACTACGACTACGTCGACGGACGCCCCCGCGCCGACGGGGTCCGGACCTTCCTCACCTCCCGCAGCATCACGTTGCCGGAGGGGTCGCCGGACGATCCGCCCGGCGCCGAGACCGTGAACGGCGTCGGGAACAGCAAGAACCGGCTGCTGCTGAAGGTCATCGACGAGGAGGGCCCCAGCCCCTACCCCGGGTCGGTCCGCTACATCAGCGCGGCCTACGACGCAGGCCTGAAGATCGCGGTCGTCACGTCCTCCGCGAACGGGAAGTCCGTACTCGACGCCGCCGACCTGAGCCGCTACGTCCACGTCCGCATCGACGGCGTGGTGATCCGGGAGCAGGGTCTCCGCGGAAAACCCGCGCCGGACTCGTATCTCGCGGCCGCCCGCGCACTCAACGTGCACCCCGACCAGGCCGCCGTGTTCGAGGACGCCCTGTCCGGGGTGGAATCGGGGCGCGCAGGGGAATTCGGCTACGTCGTCGGGGTGAACCGGGGCGATCAGGCCGACGCGCTTCGCGAGCACGGCGCCGACGTGGTGGTGAACGACCTGGCCGAACTCCTGGAGAGGTGAGCATGGACGACAAGGGCTACGAGATCTCGCCGTGGCAGCTGAAATGGCGCGGACTGGATCTGGAGGCACTGCACGCCACCGAATCCACCTTCGCACTGTCCAACGGGCACATCGGGATTCGTGGCACGTTCGAGGAGGGTGAACCGCGCGGTCTCCCCGGCACCTATCTCAACGGGTTCTACGAGCAGCGCCCCCTGCCGTACGCGGAGGCAGGCTACGGCTACCCCGAAGACGGGCAGACCGTCGTCAACGTGACCGACGGCAGCATCATCCGCCTGCTCGTCGAGGACGAGCCCATGGACATGCGGTACGGCAGCGCACCGGCGCACGAACGCGTCCTCGACTTCCGCTCGGGCACCCTGCGCCGCACCACGGAGTGGACGTCACCGACCGGACGCCGGGTGCGTATCCATTCGGAACGCCTCGTCTCGTTCACCTCGCGTGCGGTCGCCGCCATCCACTACGAGGTCGAACCGCTCGACGGCGACATCGAACTCGTCCTGCAGTCGGATCTGCTCGCCAACGAACACATCCCGGCCCGTACGGACGACCCGAGAGTGGCCGCCGCCCTCGACACTCCCCTGGTCTCCGATTTCGCCGCCGCCCACGACTTCAGGGCTGTGCTCGCCCACCACACGAGGGCCTCGGGGCTGCGGATGGCCGCGGGGATGGACCACGAGATCGAGTACCCCGCCAACGGACGGTGCAGCATCGAGACGGAAGAGGATCTGGCCCGGCTCACCGTGGCCGTCGACATTCCGCAAGGTGAACGCCTCGCGGTGACGAAGTACCTGGCCTACGGGTGGTCGGCGCGGCGGTCGACTCCGGCCCTGCGCGGCCAGGTCGAGGGAGCGCTCGCCGGAGCACTCGAAACCGGCTGGGAGACCCTGCTGAAACGGCAGCGGGAGTACCTCGACATCTTCTGGGCGACGGCCGACGTCGAGATCGACGGTGACGCGGAACTGCAGCAGGCGGTGCGATTTGCACTGTTCCACGTGCTGCAGGCGGGTGCTCGCGGTGAGTCGCGCGCGATCCCGGCGAAGGGCCTGACCGGGCCCGGATACGACGGACATGCGTTCTGGGACACCGAGACGTTCGTCCTCCCGCTGCTCACGTACACGGTGCCGGACTCGGCCCGCGACGCACTGCGCTGGCGACACTCCACTCTGGACATGGCGAAGAACCGCGCACTCCAGCTCGGTCAGGCCGGCGCCGTATTCCCGTGGCGCTCCATCAACGGCGAGGAATGCTCCGGCTACTGGCCCGCGGGAACCGCAGCCTTCCACGTGGGTGCCGACGTCGCCGTGGCTACGTCCCGGTACCTGGCCGCGACCGGGGACGAGGAATTCGAAGCCGAATGCGGCGTCGAACTTCTCGTGGAGACCGCCCGACTGTGGACGTCGCTCGGCCACCACAATGCGCAGGGCGAGTTCCGGCTCGACGGCGTCACCGGACCGGACGAGTACACCGCTGTCGCCGACAACAACGTGTTCACCAACCTCATGGCGCAGAAGAATCTGCGGGACGCGGCGGCCGCCTGCGAGAGACGCCCCGGCCTGGCGCGCGAGCTCGGTGTGGACGACGAGGAAGCAGCACTCTGGCGAGATGCCGCCGAGCACATGCGCATTCCGTTCGACGACGCACTCGGCGTCCACCAGCAATCCGACGCCTTCACGCACCACGACGAGTGGGACTTCGAAGGCACACCGCCCGAGCACTATCCGCTGCTGCTCCACTACCCGTACTTCGACCTCTACCGCAAGCAGGTGGTGAAGCAGGCCGACCTGGTGCTGGCAATGTATCTGCGGGGCGACGCCTTCACCGACGAACAGAAGATCGCCAATTTCGCCTACTACGAGGCCCTTACCGTTCGGGACTCGTCCCTGTCGGCGTGCGTGCAGTCCGTGATGGCCGCCGAGGTCGGTCAACTCCAACTCGCCTACGACTACCTCGCCGAGGCCGCTCTGACCGACCTCCACGACCTCCACTCCAACGTGGAGAACGGTTTGCACATCGCATCACTCGCCGGGACGTGGATGGCGTGTGTCGCAGGATTCGGCGGCATGCGCGACCACGACGGCGACATTTCCTTCGCACCGCGGATACCACCACAGCTGGTCAACCTGTCCTTCCGGATGACGGTGCGGGGCAGCCAGATCCACGTGGACATCCGCGCGAAGACCGCAACGTACCGCCTGCTGTCGGGCGAACCGGTTGAGCTCGCCCACCACGGAAACCGGTTCACTCTCGACTCGTTTCCGGTGACACGGCCGATCCCCGAACTGCCGAACACCACGCCCGTACGGCAACCGTACGGGCGGACACCCGTCCGTCGGGGCTGATATCTGACCATAGGAGGGGAACTGGTCTGCGCGTCGGCAGCCTTGGGATCGTACTGACGCGCCACTCTCCCATGCTGCGGGGCCGAAGCGGCCCTCGGACGAGACGAGTGGAGTCTCGGTTCAATTTTGTGCACTGGAACGCGTTGAACCGTGTGAGCGACCCCTCCGGCAGGGTCCCGAAGAACCCGCAAACCCGTCCACGTCCACCTCCGCGCCGCACCCACGGGTGACGGACGAGTCGGTGGCCAGTTGATCCGTGAGTCTTTCGGCGCAAGCCCGGTCCTTCAGGTCCGGGATTGCCGATCTGGTTTTGTCGGACGGTGTGGCTAGTGTCTGGGTTATGGCGGGGAGGGTGGTGAAGCGGGCGTTCAAGTACCGTTTCTATCCGACTGCGGTGCAGGCCGAACAGCTTGCTCAGACGTTCGGGTGCACCCGGTATGTCTACAACCGGGCGTTGGCCGAGCGCTCGCGTGCCTGGTCGCAGGAGCAGCACCGGGTCACCTACGCGGACACCTCGAAGATGCTCACCGGATGGAAGCGGGACACCGAGACGGAGTGGTTGGCGGAGCCGTCGAAGGGGCCGTTGCAGGAATCGCTGCGGCAGTTGCAGGGCGCGTTCGAGAAGTTCTGGCGCAAGCAGACCCGCTACCCGCAATTCAAGAAGAAGGGGCGGTCGAAGGATTCGGCGACCTACTACTCGAACTGCTTCACCTACCGCGGCGGGCAGATCCGGTTGGCCAAGCAGTCCGAACCCCTGGATATTCGGTGGTCGAGGCCACTGCCGGAGGGGGCCGTGCCGTCGCAGGTGACGGTGTCGCGCAATGCCCGCGGTCAGTACCACATCTCGATCCTCGTCGAGGACACGATCACCGAGCCCCCGTCGACCGATCGGGTGGTCGGGCTCGATGCCGGGATCACCAGCCTCTACACGCTCTCGACGGGGGAGAAGATCACCAACCCGCGCCATGAGCGCAGGGATCGTGAGCGGCTGGCGAAGGCGCAGCGGGTGCTGGCCAAGAAGGAGAAGGGGTCCCGGAACCGGGTCAAGGCTCGACTGAAGGTCGCGAAGATTCATGGTCGGATCGCTGATCGTCGTCGCGATTATCTGCACAAACTTTCCACTCGGCTGGTGCGCGAAAATCAAGTGATCGCCATCGAGGATCTGAGTGTGCGGAATATGGTCAAGAATCGGTCGTTGTCTCGGGCGATCTCGGATGCGGGGTGGTCCGAGTTCCGGTCGATGCTCGAGTACAAGGCCGACTGGTACGGGCGGCGGGTGGTGGCGATCGACCGGTTCTGTCCGTCGTCGAAGACCTGCTCGGTGTGCGGGGAGATCGCCGGGGCGATGCCGCTGACTGTGCGGGGGTGGACGTGCCGGTGCGGCGCCGTCCATGATCGGGATGTGAATGCGGCGAGAAATATTTTGGCCGTCGGACTGGCGGTGGCAGCCTGCGGAGATGGTGTGAGACCACCTCGCACATAACGTGTGGGGCGGCGACTGTCGGTGAAACAGGAACCTCGAGACGTGAGTCCCGAGGGGAATCTCGGTCGTTCACGGCCGAGAGGACGTCAAACCGGTCACCATATTGGACGCGGGGGGACACCGATCCGGTTCCACCCCCCGATTCGCCGAGAATTGCGCTCCTGCGAAATCTCGACGCGCGCCCCCTTATTCTTCGAGCATGAACACGCACGTCGTCGACCACCCGCTCGCAGCAGTCCTCCTGACCACGATGCGCGATGCGCGCAGCGACAATGCCACATTTCGTGCCGCCTTGCGAAGGCTGACGCACATGCTGGTGTACGAGGCGATGCGCGAGGCTCCGGTCGACACGTTCGACGTGGTCACCCCCATCGCGACCACCGACGGGGTGCGGCTCAGCCATCCGCCGCTACTCGTTCCTGTCCTGCGCGCCGGGCTGGGCATGGTCGAGCAGGCCAGCAGCCTGATCCCGCAGGCGCGAGTCGGTTTCGTCGGCATGGCCCGCGACGAAGATACGCATCTGCCGGTGCCGTATCTCGAGTCGCTCCCCGCGGACCTGTCCGGCATCCCGGTGTACGTCCTCGACCCCATGCTGGCCACCGGCGGTTCGATGGTGCACACGATCGACCTGCTCGTCGCCCGCGGCGCCACGGACGTCACCGCCGTGTGCGTCGTCGCGGCGCCCGAAGGGGTTGCCGCCCTCACGGCGTCCGGCCATCCCGTGCGACTCGTCACCGCGGCAGTCGACGAGGGACTGAACGGGGACGCGTTCATCGTGCCCGGCCTCGGCGACGCCGGTGACCGCCAGTTCGGGCCGCGCTGACGCCTCGGCTACAGGGCTTCGGCGAACTCGTGCAACAGGTTCAACCGCGTCGCGGCCGTCTCGCGCGCCGTGGGTAGCGCCGACCGATCCGGCACCGGGACGACCACCTCCAGGTAGCACTTGAGCTTGGGTTCGGTCCCGGAGGGGCGCACGACCACCCGGACCGTCGACCCGGCGAGGACGACGGCGTCGGTCCGGGACTGCCCGCGCAGTTCCGCCAGATCGGTGGCCTCGACGGGCTCACCGGCCAGTTCGGCCGGCAGGCCCGCCCGCAGCCGGCGCATCATCGCGGTGATGTCGGCGAGGTCGGTGACGCGGCGCGACACCTGGTCTCCGGCGTGCAACCCGAATTCGAGCGCGTACTCGTCCAGCCGGTCGAGGAGTGTCGCCCCGTCCGCCCGCAGGGTGGCCGCGAGGTCGGCGGCCACCACCGCCGCGGAGATACCGTCCTTGTCGCGCACCGACTCCGGGTCGACGCAGTGACCGATCGCCTCCTCGTACGCGTACACGAGACCCTCGCCCGCCCGGACGAGCCACTTGAAGCCGGTGAGAGTCCGGGCGAAGCGGGCGCCGCGGGCCGCGGCGAGCTTCCCGAGGAGTGCGGACGAGACGATCGTCGTCGCGACGAGTGAATCCGCCGCGGCGGATGCGAGGACGTGGTCGCCGAGCAGGACCCCC
>Ga0247825_10002297_pt1 | contig 12649 bp, 11 predicted proteins | sample 13C_Vanillin_Day_FD_194413 | JGI IMG/M metagenome (GOLD analysis project Ga0247825, IMG submission 194413) | Soil microbial communities from agricultural site in Penn Yan, New York, United States - 13C_Vanillin_Day48 | ecosystem: Environmental > Terrestrial > Soil > Agricultural land | place...
AACATGCACCACGCGCTGATGCTGGCCCAGAACCTGCTGTCGAAGCACAAGACGGGCACCCGCCAGATCATCATGATCTCAGACGGCGAGCCAACGGCGCACATCGAGCGCGGGCGCAGCTACTTCGCCTATCCGCCGAGCCCGATCACGATTCGCGAGACCCTCAAAGAGGTCAAGCGCTGCACCCAGAAGAAGATCACGATCAACACCTTCATGCTGGACCGCAACTACTACCTCAAAGAGTTCGTCAACCAAATGGCGAAGATGAACAAAGGCCGCGTCTTCTACACGACGCCGGACCACCTCGGCGAGTACATCCTCGTGGACTACGTGAGGAACAAGAAGAAGAACGTCGCCGGCCAGGTGTAGCACGCGGCAAGTGACCAGAACTCGGGGAGGGCGCCCTAGTCGGGTGCAGTCAATTCATTCGCGCGCGACTTAAGCGAAGTCTTAACCGTGCAGACGCTTAGAATGGCCGCGTGCGCTTCTCCGATGTCTCTCTGCTCCTGACCAGCCGCGTCGCCAAGGGTCTCGTCGCCCTGGCGGGCATCATCGCTGTTGGGACGGCAGGCTACATGGCCATCGAAGGCTGGTCCTTCCTCGATGCCGTCTACATGACGGTCACGACTGTGACGACCGTGGGCTTCCGCGAGGTGCGGCCGCTGAGCACGGAGGGACGCGTGTTTACGCTTTTCCTCCTGTTGTTTGGTGTCGGTGTCGCCTTCTATATCCTCACCGCCATGGTTGCGGCGATAATCGAGGGCGACCTGCGCCACCTGTTCGGGGAAAGGCGGATCCGCTTGGCCATTGAGCGCCTGCGCGACCACTACATCATTTGCGGCTTCGGTCGCGTGGGTGAAGAGATCGCGCGCGAGATGCTGGCGCGCAAGGTGCCGTTCGTAGTCGTAGATACGAACATCCCGCAGCTCGAGCGCGCACGAGAACAGGGCCTGCTTACGGTGCAGGGCGACGCAACGACAGAAGCCACCCTGCAACAGGCGCGGATCGAACATTGCCGCGCCCTCATCGCGGCGTCCGACTCTGACTCCTCGAACACCTACATCACGTTGACGGCCAAGGCTATACGCCCTGAGACCTTCGTCGTTGCACGCGTCGGTTCCCCAGCCGTGGAGCGCAAGCTGCGCCAGGCTGGCGCCGACCGTGTCGTGTCGCCCTATCTCATCGGCGGCCGGCGCATGGCCCTCGCGGCGCTGCAGCCGATCATCACAGACTTCATCGACCTCTTCCGAACCGATACCCAGGGCGACCGGCTCCTGGCGGAGGTTGCAGTTGACGAGCAGTCGGGGCTTTTTGGGAAGGAGCTGAGCGAGGCTCTCGAAGGCTGCCGGGACGTCGTCGTGCTCGCCGTGCGTGATGGCGCAGGCAGTCTGACGGTCGGACCGGCACGGTCGACGCGATTGGCCCAAGGTGACATTCTACTGGTCATCGGGGACGAAGCGGAGCTGAGCGTTATCGGCGCCAGGACGCGCTAGCGGGTCGCGGAACCTCTATACTCACGCCCAAGATGGCTACTGGGCCCAAGTTCGTACGCTGCGACGAGTGCCACACATCTTTCGAGGTCAAGGGTCGTCGCGGGCGCTGTCCCAACTGCGGCGAGCAGTGGGAGGAGCACGAGGCGTTGCCGCCGTTGCCGCGGATCTTCGTGGGCGATGCCCACCTTCAAGATCCTGACTTCCCCCAGGCCGGGCCCATTGAACCACCCCCAGCGCCGATGTCCGAGTTTATCGCCGCATTTGGCGTCATGGGCGGCTTCATCACCATGATCGCCGGGGTCGTCCTCATGATCCCGCTGCTGCTGCTTGTGGGGATGACGGTGCTGGGGGTCGCCGCCGTCGTCTACGGCATCACCAAGATGCGACGGCTGCTGCGCCGCCGTTACGACGATCCCCGGGATCGCGACAACCCGTGGCGTCGCGGGCCGTTTGGCGGGCCGTTCTAGCCTTCTGCACTGAGGGTTATAACCCTCAGTTAGAGGATCGAAGCCGGTCGTCGGGATCGCGGTCGACGGCTGATTCACGCGAACCCAGTGGCGAGGCGCTACAATTCGCAGACGATGTCGCAAACGCAACAGGCTAGAGAGTCGCCGTTGCCGCGCGCCGGCTCAACGCGCCGCTGCCCGAACTGCGCCGCGTCGTCGATGCAGATGAAGCGCTGGCCGCAGCCGGACGGCGTCTGGCAGGTGAGCTGCTCGCGCTGCGGCCACATCTGGCAGGAGCGCACCGGCCGCTCCTTCGTCGACACCGTCCTGGAGTCACGACTGCGGGCAATCACCGCCGTCGGGTTACTCATGGTCGTCGCATGCGTCGCGGTCTTCGGCGGGTACATCGCGTGGATGTTCTGGAAGCTGTTCGACCGCGGCCGTCCCGGCGTGGAGGCGCTCGCGGTGCTTTTCGTCGCCGCCCTCACCTTCATCGTCGGCGCCGCCTACGCCTGGCGCAACAGCATCCACGAAGGGCCTGAAGATGTCGCGTAGGGTGCGCATCGATGACGGTGACGTGCGCCAGATCACGCGTCAGCGTCGCCGGCGTCTGATCTCGTGTCCTGGGCGCATCAGGGTCTTCGAGCCGATGCGGCGGTTTCAGTTACTATGCCCGCACTGCAGCCACACACGGCAGCATCGAATCACGCAATCATCTTGTCTCTCGTGGCTTTCCGAAACACAAACACAGAAACCGAAGCACAAAGACTGCAGATTGTAACGTTCTTTGCGCCCCAGAGTTAAGAAATTCGTGGGTAAACCACTGGAATGCGAGAAAGGCTTAACATATTATTGGTAGACGGAAGCTACCCTGCTCGGTAGCGTAAACGCGACCTCCAGGGGCAGGAGGCGCACAATCCTTTGTCCGCGACTGTTAGGGCATCGCCTCACGGAGGAGGCGGGCGAAGGGATTTCACCCCGTAAGGAGAACCTTCTATGAGCTTCTTCGCGAACAACGAGCGACCCGACCTGCTTAAGAAGAACGAAGACAACACCGCCAGGGATTCACGCTTCGGCGAGGTACCCTCCGCGCTGCCGGATGTGCAGCCCAGCCCGTTCACGACTACCGAGTCGCGGTCGACCTTCGGCAGCGCTGCCCCGGTCAACCCCAGCGCCGGCGCCACGTCGCCCGACCGCTGCACGAACGTCATCGCCCAGGGCGCTCGCTTCAAGGGCTCGCTCAAGGTCGACGAGAGCGTCCGCATCGACGGCGTCTTCTCGGGCGACATCGACGCGAAGGGCACCATCCACGTCTCCGAAGGCGCTGAAGTCGACGCCAAGGTCCACGCGGCATTCGTCGTCGTCTCCGGCACCTTCCGCGGTGAAATCCGGGCCGAAGAGAAGACGGAGCTCCTCCCGAAGAGCAAAGTCAACGGTGAGGTGATCACCAAGGCCCTCAGCGTGCACGAAGGCGCGACGATGGACGGCACCATCCAGATGACCAGTGACGCCATCCGTACGAACAGCCGCACCCGAAACGGCAACGGCACTGCCGCCGCTACCGCGGCCGCGGCAGAAGCGGAAGAGCGTCGTCGCGCTGAGGCCCAGACCGGCAACTAACGCGTCAGCACTAGGCAACACGTACCAAGCACCAGGGATTAAGTCCCTGGTGCTTGCTGCTTAGTTGCCCAGCTGTGCTGGAGTTCCTTGTTGCCTGGTGCTTGTTGCTTGTTGCCTAGTGCTGGACCGGAATCGCCATCGCCTCCAGCGACCGTGGCGCGTCGAACGGCACGTCGAGCGTCGTCACGCGTACAAGCTCGCGGCGGTACTTCGTGTCCTCGTAGGGAAGGCCGCGGTGCATGGTGCAGCGGTTGTCCCAGATCACGAGGTCACCCACGTCCCAGCGATGCGTATACCGGAACCGTGGCTGGATGGCGTGATCGCGCAGGTCGAGCAGGAGCAGGCGCCCATCTGGCACAGGCCAGTCGATGATCTTCGATGCATGCGACGCGATGTACAGCGACTTCCGGCCCGACCCCGGGATCGTGTGCACGAGAGGATGGATGGCGCCTTCGAGCTTCACAGCCTCCTCCTTCGAGAAGTCCTCAAAGCCCAGCGTCGCCCGCGAGTGCATGACCGAAAAGTGCGCCTTCAGTTCCTCGATCTCCGCCTTCGCGCGATCGGGCAGGGCGTCGTAAGCGGCGCGCAGGTCAACGAACTCGGTCTCGCCCCCCTCGTCCGGCACGACGCGAGCGTGCAGCATCGAGTAGCGGCCACGCGGCTCGTTGAACGCGGCGTCCGTGTGCCAGAGGCGGTTTCCCAGGTTATACATGCGCCGCTTGCTGTAGGTGTCGAGCAGCTCGTCGTTGTCGTCGAGGTTGGAGATGTCTACCAGCGCATCGTCGTTCAGGCGCGCCTTGTTCAGCACGCGATTGCGGTTCAGCTCCCCGTCCAGGCGTCGCGCGAATGCGAGCTGCTGCGGGTTCGTGAACCCTTGACCGTGAAAAACGAGCATGGCGTACTCATCCATGCCGGCACGCAGCTCGGCGAAGGTCGCCTCATCCTCCAGGTTGGTCAGGTCGAGCTCGCTCGTCACCTCGGCGGCGAACACAGGTTGTAGCTGGCGGAACGTCACGGACATGGCAGGCCTCCCGTGCAGGATGGCGCGAGTGTAGGTTTGCTCGCGAGCGAAGTCAAACCTGAAATGCGTAGGGGCGCGCACGGCTTTGCGCCCCTAGCACAGTGCAATACGTTAGCGTTTGAGCGCTACTTCTTCCCCATGATCTCGTCGACCTCTGTCATCTCCTCCGCCGTCATGCGCCAGCCGGCAGACGTCGCGTTCTGTTCGACCTGCTCCGGCTTCGTGGCGCCGGCGATTACGCTGCTCACGTACGGCTTGCTCGCCAGCCATCCGAACGCCAGCTCGATCATCGTGTGACCGCGCTCCTGGGCGAACGTCTCGAGCTTGACGAGCATGTCGTAGTTGCCCTCGTTGAGGATGCGGCCGGCCATTGGGCTGCCGCCGCCGAGTCGCGTGCCCTCGGGCGCCGCCTCGTTCGGGCGGTACTTGCCGGTGAGGAAGCCCGACGCTAGCGGGAAGTAGGGCAGCAGCCCCAGGCCGTACTTCTGGATCGCCGGGATGAGTTCACGCTCCGGCGCGCGCTGCAGCAGGCTGTACTCGTTCTGGGCGCTAACGAACCGGCTCAGGTGCTCCGTGCGCGAGGTCCAATCCGCCTCGACAACCTGCCAGCCGGCGAAGTTGCTGCAGCCGATGTAGCGCACCTTGCCCGACCGCACCATGTCGTCCAGCGCCCGCAACGTCTCGTCGACCGGTGTCTTGGGGTCGGGGAAGTGCACCTGGTACAGGTCGATGTAGTCCGTCTGCAGCCGTCGCAGGCTCTCGTCGAGGGCGTCCATGAGGTAGCGCCGGGAGAGGCCGGACCAGTACGGACCTTCGCCCATGCTCGCCGCCGCCTTCGTGGCGATGACGATGTTACGGCGGTGCGGCTTGATCGCCGGCGCCATGAACTCCTCCGACTTGCCGCGACCGTAGATGTCCGCCGTGTCGAAGAGCGTGATGCCCATCTCGATGCACTTGTCGACGACAACCTTGGTCTGGGCGGCGTCGACGCGGCCGCCGAAGTTGTTGCATCCGAGTCCGACGACGGACACCTGCAGGCCGGAGTTGCCGAGGTTGCGATACTCCATGTGTTTCGTGATCCTCTTCTAGAAGGTGCGGGGAAATAGCGCTGTACAGAAGCAAGCGCATTATCCAAGACTGCACGCTGAGCAACAAGCGCCTTCAAGGAGGAGTCGCAGGCGACTCCGATGGTGGGTGCAGGGCGCTGGATCTGCCGGGGGAGCACGAGGGGTGTCCCCTCGAAAGACCTTTCTTTTCTCTTTCTCTCTCGTGCCCCGGAGCAGCGCACCAGCGATGTGGAGGGTCCCGGCGTGACGCCGCGAAACGCCGATTTCCGCTGCAGAGTTTCCCTTGCCAAACACGGAACGCAGCGTCATTCTGCGCCCCACCCCGCCTCGCGGGCGGTAGGATATACCCCGTGAGCACCCCCATCCGGCGCCAGTACCTGGAGATCAAGCGCCGCTTCCCGCAGGCCATCGTCTTCTTCCGCCTCGGCGACTTCTACGAGACCTTCGACGACGACGCCAAGCTCGTGGCCCAGGAGCTCGAGATCACGTTGACCTCAAAACCTATGGGCAAGGACCTGCGCGTGCCCCTCGCCGGCTTTCCCTACCACTCCCTCCAGCTGCACCTCAAGAAGCTGGTGGGCCGCGGCTTCAAGGTCGCGATCTGCGAGCAGATGGAGGACCCCAAGCAGGCGAAGGGCATCGTCGCCCGCGAGGTCGTGCGCGTGGTCACGCCTGGCACCGTCGTCGAGGAGGACCTCCTCAGCGCGTCGTCGAACAACTACCTCGCCGCCGTCTGGCCTGGCGGAGAACGACACGGCCTGGCTTACGTCGACATCACTACGGGCGAGTTCTGCGCCGCCGAGATCGCGGACGCCGACCTCAGCGTCGAGCTAGCGCGCCTGGCGCCCGCGGAGGTGCTGCTGCCCGATGGCCTCGACCTTCCCGCCGCCTTCGACGGCCCGAAGACACCCCTCGACGCGCGCTTCTTCCATCCCGACGACTGCGAGCGCACCCTCCTCGACCACTTCAAGGTCACGTCCCTGGAAGGCTACGGTCTGCGTGGCGCACCTGCCGCTGTCTGCGCTGCAGGCGCCGTCCTCGCCTACCTCGCAGACAACCAGCGCGCCGCCCTCGCCAACGTCCGCGACCTCCACGTCTACAATCCGGCGCGCTACCTCGTTCTGGACCCGGCTGCCCGGCGTCACCTCGAGCTCTTCGCCTCGTCGCGGGAGGGAAGGCGTCAGGGATCGCTGGTGGACACCCTGGACGCCACGCGCTCGGCCATGGGCAGCCGTCTGCTGTCGCGCTGGCTCAGCCAGCCCCTGGTTGATATCGAGGCGATCAACGCCCGCCTCGATTGCGTCGAAGCGTTCGTGCAGGACGGCATGCGGCGCAGCGAGACGCGCGAACGCCTGCGCGGCCTCCCCGACATCGAGCGCATCGCGGGGCGCATCACCGCCAACGCCGCCAACCCGCGCGACCTCGCCGGCCTAAGGAAGGGCGTCGAGGCCTATCCGGGGCTAATCGAAGCCGCTGGAGCGTCATTCACGGATTCGCTGGCGCTGCGAGCCGCCGCCGACGCGCACGTGCTGCTGACGGCTGCCCTCGCGGACGACCCGGCGACGGCGGTTGGCGACGGCGGCGTCATCCGGCCCGGCTTCTCGCCTGAACTGGACGAAGCACGCATCCTCACGGGCGACGCCCGCAAGGCGTTGGCCGAGTTGGAGGCGGAGGAGCGGGAGCGCAGCGGCATCCGGTCTCTGCGCGTCGCCTACAACAAGGTCTTCGGCTACTACATCGAGGTCAGCAAGGCCAACATGGCCATGGTGCCGGAGGACTTCGACCGCAAGCAGACGCTGGTCAACGCCGAGCGCTTCACCACTCCCCGCCTCAAAGTCCTCGAAGAGCGCATCCTCGCCGCCCGCGAGACCATCGGCGAACTCGAAGCCTCGTTGTTCAAGCAGGTGTGCGCACAACTCGCCGCCGCTGCCGACGGCCTTATGGCGGTCGCCCGCACTGCCGCCGAGATCGACGCCTACAGCGCCCTCGCCGAGACCGCCGCCCGCCACGGCTACGTCCGGCCCGTGGTCGATGACGGCGAGGCAATCGAAATACGGGACGGGCGACATCCCGTGGTCGAGTGCAACCTCGGCGACGGCCGCTTCGTGCCCAACGACACGCTGCTCGACAGCGATGACGCGCAGATCGTCGTCCTCACCGGACCGAACATGGCCGGCAAGTCGACCTACCTGCGACAGGTGGCCCTGATCACCCTCCTCGCACAGGCCGGTAGCTTCGTGCCTGCGACCTCGGCGCGCATCGGAGTCGTCGACCGCATCTTCACCCGCATCGGCGCCCAGGACGACGTGGCGCGCGGCGAATCGACCTTCATGGTGGAGATGCTGGAGACGGCGGCGATCCTGCGCGGGGCCACGCGACGATCGCTCATCCTCTTCGATGAGGTCGGTCGCGGCACGAGCACCTACGACGGCCTCGCGATCGCCCGTGCCGTCGTCGAGCACCTGCACGCCCGGCCGGAGCGCGCCGCGAAGACCCTGTTCGCCACCCACTACCACGAGATGACCGCCCTCGCCCAGGCGCTGTCCCGTGTGCGCAACCAGAGTGTCGCCGTCACGGAGCAGGAAGGCCGTGTCGTCTTCCTCCACCGCATCGTCGACGGCGGCGCCGACCGTTCCTACGGCATCCACGTCGCCGAGCTCGCCGGTATGCCCACGCCCGTGATCGAGCGCGCCCGCGAAGTGCTCAAGACCCTCGAGGACGCCTCGAAGGACGGCGCGCCCTCGCGACGCCGCGACGTCCCCGCACCGCAGCTCTCGTTCCTCGACGCGCAGCCCGGCCCATCCGCGGTCGAAGCCGCCCTCGCTGAGGTGGACCCCGACGCCCTCACGCCGCTGCAGGCGCTCACGAAGCTCTACGAGCTGCGCTCGAAGCTGCGAAAGGACTGACCGTCATGAAGCCGAAGATCAGCTTCATCACCCTCGGCGTCGCCGACCTCGAGCGCTCGCGCCGCTTCTACGTAGACGGTCTCGGCCTGCCCGTCCGCCAGCCGGAGAGCCCCGGCGTCGTCTTCCTCGACATGGGCACGATGGTCCTCGGCCTATGGGGCATCGAAGACCTCAAGGCGGACGCCGGCTACGCATCCGCCGCCGAAGGCTTCCGTGGCGTCTCCCTCGCCCACAACGTCCCCTCGAAAGAAGAAGTCGACGCCGTCATCCAGCAAGCCGTCGACGCCGGCGCCACCCTCATCCAGCCCGGCCACGACGCCCCCTGGGGCGGCTACACAGGCTACTTTGCCGACCCAGACGGACATTTGTGGGAGATAGCCTGGAATCCCTTCATGCCGGACCTGGCCGCGGAGTAGACGGAACCCACACACGTTCGGCGGTGTATCTCCCGCGAAGGGAGGCTCGTCATGTCACGATCCCGTTCTCTCCTCGCTGTCTCGCTGATTGGTGCCCTCGTTGCGACAGTCGCCATGGTGTTCACGGGTCCAATTGCCGGTGATCAGCGGCCCGAAGTGGCGCAGCGGGAGATTCCGCTGCCTCACGAGGTGGCGCCTGGGATGCCGGGTGCGCTGTTGCAGGAGTACGCTCCCTTCTCGCCTACTCTGCCGGACGGGAAGCCGATGCCCGGTGGCTGGTCCGTGGCGGTCCGCGCACTTGAGCCCGGTACGCTCGACACGGTGCGCGAGCGTGAGCCTATCGATCTTGGGTACGGTGGCAATACGCTGGTCTCGCCGGATGGGCGGTTCATGGCAATCGCATCCGACTACACCGGCGAGGTGCGCATCTTCGACCTCGAGACGTGGACCGAGACCGGGAAGCTGCAGGCTGAGAAGGGCATCCGGGTCATCGCCTGGAGCGACGATGGCAGGCGCCTAGTGGCGATGCGCGACTTCTGCTTCAGTCCCGGGTCCGAGGGCATCTGCCCCGGCGGCTGGCTGCGCGACCTCTGGGAAATCGACGTAGTGTCGATGGCGTTGCGCCACGTCGGGAAGTTCGACTTCCAGTCGCACAACTGGCATTTCGATGGCCAGAACAGGCTGGTCGCTCTCGCCCTGCGCACGGACATCTGCTGCGGCATCGGCGCGACAGAGCCACCCTTCGTTGCTGTCATAGACCTGACCACGGGCGAGAGTGCCGGCGAAGTTGCGCTTCCCGAGTTGCTCATGGGTCAGCCGAAGCACTGGCTCAGCAACACAGACTTATACGCCAGTTACTCGCCCGCCATCGTCCTCTCTCCCGACGGCGCCACCGCCTACGTCTTCGAGTCCGTCGATCAGGTGGTGACTAGCATCGAACTGGACGAGCTGCGAATCGTCGCCCGTACCGACCTGCAGGAGCCGCGTACCTGGTTCTCGAAGGCACGCGATAGCATCACATCCTGGTTCGTCAGTACAGCGGAGGCCAAGGGCGGACCCAGCTACCGTCGCAGCGCCGCGATTACACTAGACGGACGCTTTCTGGTGACGAGCGGAAGTGTGTCCTTGCCTGTCGAGAAGCCGCAATGGCAGGGCCACTCGGACCAGCGTCCCGCCGGTCTGCTGGTTATCGACACGACCACGATGCAGGTGGTCTACCGTGAGAAGACAGCATCCGACTTTACGCTCAGCCCGGACGGACGCTGGGCCTTCGCGACAGGCTCCTACTTCGACCGAGAGCAGCTGGACAGCGACGGCAAAGGCAGCGAAGTCGCCTTGGGTCTCCGGATCATCGACCTCGTGACGCTACAGGAGACGACGCACCGCTGGCCGGACGAGTCGATCTGGATCGACGCGGTGTCGCCGGACAGTCGTTTCGTCTACGTCAGCGTGAATGTGCCGCCGCAGGAATCCACAAGACTCGGTTCTGACTGCATCAGCCAATGCCGCCGTGTCAGCCTCGTCGAAGTCGCGACCGGTCTTGTCCTCTATGAACGGGTCCTGTCTTCGAACCTGCGCATCAGCTCGATCGCGAGCGGCCCGTAGTTCGCGCCTACCGCCAGTTCGCGTCGCTGGGCACGACATTCGTCACGATGTTCCGAATTACGTCCTTCGAGAACATGTCGGCGGACTCGGCGGCATACTTCGCGTAGTGCGGCGTCTCGCGGTGGGCCAGGCGGCCGGCTTCGTCCTTGTAGACCTCGTAGTAGAAGAATCGCGTCGGGTTCTCCGTGTCGCGCAACACGTCGAAGCGCAGGCAGCCCGGCTCGTCGTTCTCAGAGTGCTCCGCGTCGTACTTGATCAGCTCAAGGAACTCATCGAGGCGCTCAGGCTTGACGTTGACTTCGACCAGGAGGATTTGCACAGGAGGGTCCTTTCAGCGCTAACGGTCGGCTCCTACAAGGAGGCGTTCACGGTTCGGCGCTGATTGAAGCATGGATCGGCCGGAGAAAGGAACCCTGTACGACGGCCCCTGCCTCATCTTCGCATTCCACGCGAGCATCGCGTCGACGGCAGAGCATCCCGGTACCAAATACGACCCGGGATGCTCTGAAGGCTACTGTTAATGGGCTAGGGACGCGACTTAGTTCCGAGCCGCCACACTGCGAACAGCATCGTCGTCGTGATCAGGACCAGGACTCCAGCGATGTTCGCCCACACATAACCGCTGTGAATGCCCGACCCGAGCAGGCCGCCGTCACCAGTGTTGGGGGCCCTGATCGTCGCGCCGGTCGCGGCCGGCGCTGCTGCACCGCCGGCCTCCGCTGGTGGCGACGCGGGGACCGTGTTCGGTTGTCCGGGTGTCGCGGCCCACGTGAAGAACAAACGGTTGGGAATCGCCCCGTTGTTCTGCATGTAGCCGCCATGGCCTACTCCCATGACGCCGGCCTGGTTCGCCGTGAACCGCTCGGAATGGCCATGGAAGAAGTGCGACGTGTTCTCGCCTTCCATCATGCTGAAAAGGTGAGGCTGGTTCATGGCATGGTTGCTGTTTCGCGCCCCTACCGGCCAGTCCTGGACGACCTGAATTACAGTGATCGTGTTTGTCGAGACCGTCACGGGCGTCTGGACCAGGTGGAGGATCCGCGAGGGCATCGCCGGCACCTCGCTGCCCGGTACTGGTTGCGGCCCCTGTGAGCCGATTGGCGAGAGTCCTGAGAAGAATACCCGTGCTGTGACGGCCCCTTCGTTCTTGATCCCGAAATAGATACCCGCTGGGACATGCCACTTCTCGCCGCTCTTGAATTTCTGGGTCTTGTCGCCGATGAGTACGGTCAGTTCGCCTTCGAGTGCGGTGAAAAGACGATGACCGTTACTGGAATTGTTCCTTGCGGCTTCTCCCGGCCGGAACTCGCTTATGCCGTGCAGGAGGGTGAAATGTCGTGCGGGTGGCTGGATGTTCTCGAAGGTGGACGTAAACCGCACCGCAACGCTGGGAGGCGTTTGGGCCGAGCTCGAAGCCGTGAAGGCCACGGCGAAAGCCAGCAGGAACGCGATGATGGAAACAACTTTCATGACCTTCTCCTTATGCGAACAGGAAATCTGATGGTGGTTGCTTGGCCTCGTTGCGTCGCGCCTCCTCTCGCCTCATTTGTGGGGTGTCATGCAGCGGCGGTAGATTTCGCCATCCGCTGCGCATCGCTGAGTACAACAACACTTAGTTCTGGCCTGGCCTGCCGGGGGTTGGGTTCCGTACGTCAACGACACTGACGATGGGACTGAACTTGCTTGCGCGAATAGATTCGGCGATGAACGCTGCCGCTGCGGCTTCTTCTTCCGCAGTCCTTGCGAACAACACATGATGGCGACGGTTTGTATCGGCCTGTCCAGTGGTGCTCGTCGCTTCCCAGATTGCAGCCTCAGACGCCGCAATTCCATCCAGTTGGGATTCCGAATCGACAAGGTAAAACACGGTCGTCGGTGGGTACGCGGTTCCTGAGTCGACGGAGCCGACTCTATTGGGAGAACTGCCAGGAGACCTGGGAGTCGGTGCCTCCGCCGCTCCGCTGTCGACGACCCCTGTAGCGAGCACGGCGAAGAGAATCAGGATCACTGCGAGACCTGAGAGCAACCGAAGTGCCTCTAACACGCGGCGGCTTGCGTCGGTCACAGCAAAACGG
>Ga0247825_10002298_pt1 | contig 12647 bp, 13 predicted proteins | sample 13C_Vanillin_Day_FD_194413 | JGI IMG/M metagenome (GOLD analysis project Ga0247825, IMG submission 194413) | Soil microbial communities from agricultural site in Penn Yan, New York, United States - 13C_Vanillin_Day48 | ecosystem: Environmental > Terrestrial > Soil > Agricultural land | place...
GTATCTCTTCGGCCGGGCGCAGGACCTCGCGCTGCAGAAGGCGCGCGACAACATTCACCAGCGCAACCATTTGCGGCTGTGGCTGAGCCCGATGCGCTACCAGGGCAAGCAGGTCTGGATCGGCCAGATCAGCCGCGACATCGGCAGCCGGCTGACGATCCATTCCCCGACGTTCACCACGCACAAGATCGACCCCGACGTGGACGAAGCGCGCACCGCGCTCGCCGAGGACATGGCGTACTCACAGAGTCTTGCCAAGCTCGGGCTCGTAGGCGGCGTTGGCGCCGCGACGCGCGAGGCACCGCGCGGGAACCTCACCACCGATCCCTACTTCACCGACGGGAACCGCGCGGTGCTGCTTTTCGATCGCAAGCCGGTCTCGCTGGCCGAGATCGAGCTCTTCCCATGGTTGGCGCTGACGCAATGAACGCACTTGCGTCATTGGCGCTCGCGCTGGTGCTCGCCCTCGCAGGCTGCGCGACCTGGCAGCCGCCGGCCGAATTCAGCGACATGGCGTTGCGCGGCCGCGCCGTCACCCGGGACAACCAGGGCTTGCGCGTGAGCGCGGCGGTGCTGAGCGGCGAAGACAGCCGCAGCATGCTCGGCATTGACCTCGATGATTCACAGATGCAGCCGGTTTGGGTCGAGGTCCACAACGCGACGTCGCGGCCAATGTGGCTCCTGCGCACCGGCACCGACCCGGACTACTTCTCGCCGCTGGAAGTAGCCTGGTCGTTTCACAAGCCGCTCGGCGGCAGCGCCAACGCGAGCATCGACCGGCATTTCGAGAAGCTCGGATTGCGCAACCCGATTCCCGCCGGGGCGACGCACGCCGGCATTCTCTTCACCAACCGGGAGCGTGGCATTAAGCTCCTCAACGTCGACCTCCTAGGGCAAAAAACGATGGTGCCGTTTTCGCTGTTCCTCACGGTGCCGGAGGACGGTGCCGCGAGCGGTGCCACGGCGGCGAAAGACCAGCAGCATGTTCCCGCGTCGCAGGTGGTGGACTACAGCGACCTGGCCGAGTTTCGCGCCGCGATCGAGCGCTTGCCGTGCTGCGCCCAGGGGCCGGGGACAGCGCCGGGCGATCCGCTGAACGTCGTGGTCGTGGGCGAGCTCGAGGACATCGCAGCGGCCCTGGTGCGTCGCAACTATCTTCGAGATACGCGCACGGTCGACATGGGGCAGGAAGTGCTTGGCCGCAGCCCGGACATCGTGCTGCGCAAGCAGACGCACGCGCGAAGCTCGGCGGCATGGATCCGCGCATGGCGCACGCCCCTCAGTTTCGACGGCCGACCGGTTTACGTCGCGCAGGCAGGGCGGCCGGTCGGCGGGCGCTTCGCCGCCCCCGATGCCGGGTTGCGGACCCACGCGGACGTGGACGAGGCGCGCAACCTCCTCGTCCAGGACATGATGTACTCGGGCGGCCTGGAGAAGCTCGGTTTTGCCCGCAGGTCTGGCACGCCCGAGCGGGGCGATGGCCTGCGCGCGGTGCTGTTCTTCGCGACCCGGCCGCTCAGCCTTTCCGACGTGGAGATTCTCGATTGGGTGCGGCTCGCCAACCGCTAGCGGCCCTCGCCTGCGCCGCGCTCTGCGCGTGCGCCGGGGAACCGCTCGTGCCGTATTCGCCCGACACGCCGCCGCTGGTCCTCGCACCGGCTGCGCAGGCCGGCGTGGAGGACGCGCGCGCCCGCTTCCGCGAGGTGTATTGCGCCGTGCTGGAGGCTCGTGCGGGCGAGGTGCCCGACTACCGGCCCTGCGAGGAGGCGCTGACGCGCGTCGGCGCCGAGCCCGCCGGCACGGGCAGGCCGGTGGATCTCGGGCCTTCCAGGCGCGGCCTGGTCGCGGTCGGGGTGCCCGGCATCGGCTACGAGTGCTTCGAGAAATGGCTGCAATCCCCGGCCCCGGCGGTGAAGCACGTGCGCCGGTTCGGTTATGACGCGATGTGGCTCAAGGTCGATGCGCTCTCGAGCAGCGGCAACAACGCGCGCCAGATCCGCGATGCAGTCATGGCGATGCCGCACGAGCCGGGAGCGCCGCGCGTGGTGCTGATCGGCTATTCGAAGGGCGCGCCGGACATCCTCGAGGCGATCGTCGCGTATCCGGAGATGCGCAGCCGCGTCGCGGCTGTGGTGAGCGCGGCCGGCTCGGTCGGCGGCTCCGCGCTCGCCAATGAGGCCGAGCAGTACCAGGCCGACCTGCTGCGCTACTTTCCGGGCGCGACCTGCGGCTCCGGCGATGGCGGCGGGGTGGCGAGCCTGCGGCCCGCCACACGCCAGGCCTGGCTTTCGCAAAACCCTCTGCCGCGCGAGGTGCGCTACTACTCGCTCGTGACCTTTCCGGAGCCGGGCCGCATCTCCTCCATCCTCACCAAGAGCTACGACAAGCTCGCGCGCATTGACGCCCGCAACGACAGCCAGGTGATCTTCTACGACCAGATCGTGCCCGGCAGCACGCTGGTCGGTTACGTGAACGCGGACCACTGGGCGCTCGCCGTGCCGATCAACCGCACCCACGACACGATTGCCTCGCTCTTCGTGACCCAGAACGCGTACCCGCGCGAAGCGCTGCTCGAAGCGCTGCTGCGCTTCGTCGAAGAAGATCTCGCGCCTCAGTAAACCTGCCGGTGGATGCGCAGCTCGCGCAGGATCGTGGTGGCGATCTCCTCGATCGACTTGCTGGTGGAGTTGATGCTGCGCACGCCTTCGCGGCGCATCATGCCCTCGGCCTCGTCGACCTCGTAGCGGCAGTTGTCGAGCTCGGCATAGCGGCTGCCGGGCCGGCGCTCCTTGCGGATCTCGTGCAGGCGCTCGGGGGCGATGGTGAGGCCGTAGAGCCGCGTCTTGTGCCCCCGCAGCGCCTCGGGCAGCTTGCCGCGCTGGAAATCCTCCGGGATGAGGGGGTAGTTCGCGGCCTTCACCCCGAACTGCAGCGCGAGATACAGGCTGGTCGGCGTCTTGCCGCTGCGCGAGACGCCGACCAGGATGACGTCCGCCAGGCCTAGCTCGCGGTGCGAGGCCCCGTCGTCGTGCGCCATGGAGAAGTTGATAGCCTCCATGCGTTGCGCGTATTCCTTCTTGTCCATGGCGCTGTGCGAGCGCCCGATCGTATGGCTCGACTTGATGCCCAGGCCCGCCTCGAGGGGGTCGATGAAGCTCTCGAAGAAATCGATGACCAGCGCGTTCGCCTTGCGCACCACCGCGCGCACGTCGTTGTCGACCAGGGTGGAGAACACGATCGCGCGGCCGTTTCCCGACTCGGCGGCGATGCGCGCGACGCATTCCTCGGCCTTCTCGGTGCTGTCGACGAAGGGCAGGGTGACCTGGTTGAACTCGACGCCTTCGAACTGCGTCATCAGGCTGTGGCCGAGCATCTGCGCGGTGATGCCGGTGCCGTCCGAGATGAAAAACACGGTGCGCCGATCCATGGCGATAAAATACTGCAATGCGATTAGCGTGGCTCAAGGATCTGCGTCTCAAGGATCTCGCGGAGGTCGGCGGCAAGAACGCCTCGCTCGGCGAGATGATCGCGGGCCTCTCGGCCGCGGGCATCCGCGTGCCCGGGGGCTTTGCCACGACCGCGGCCGCGTTCCGCGAGTTCATCGCCCAGGAAGGGCTCGCCAAACGCATTGAAGATCGCCTGCGCGCCCTCGATACGGCCGACGTGAAGGCGCTCGCCGCCGCCGGCAAGGCGATCCGCGGCTGGATTCTCGAGGCGTCCTTTCCACAGGCGCTAGAAAAGGAAATTCGGTCTTATTATCAGCAGCTTGAGCGCCAGACGGGGGCCGAAGCCTCGTTCGCCGTGCGCTCTTCGGCGACCGCCGAGGACCTGCCCGAGGCCTCCTTCGCCGGCCAGCAGGAGACCTTCCTCAACATCCGCGGCGCCGACAACGTGCTCGAAGCGATCCGGCACGTCTTCGCCTCGCTCTACAACGACCGCGCCATCTCGTATCGCGTGCACCAGGGCTTCGCGCACGCCGCGGTGGCGCTTTCGGCCGCCGTGCAGCAGATGGTGCGCAGCGACCTCGGCGCGAGCGGGGTGCTCTTCACGCTCGACACCGAATCGGGCTTCCGCGACGTGGTGTTCATCACCGCCGCCTATGGCCTCGGCGAGATGGTGGTGCAGGGCGCGGTCAACCCGGACGAGTTCTACGTGCACAAGCCGATGCTCGAAAAAGGCCGGCCCGCGATCGTGCGCCGGGCGCTGGGCTCCAAGCTCCAGAAGATGGTATTCGCGCAGTCCGCAGCCGCCGGCAAGTCGACCCGCGTCGTGGACGTGCCCGAGGCCGAGCGGCATCGTTTCTCTCTTTCGGACGAAGAAATTCTGGAGCTGGCGCGCTATGCGGTGGCAATCGAGCGCCACTACGGCCGGCCGATGGACATCGAGTGGGGCAAGGACGGCGCCGACGGGCAGATCTACGTGCTGCAGGCGCGCCCCGAAACGGTCAAATCCAGGAAGCGCGACGTCGAGGAGCGCTTCGCCCTCAAGGGCAGCTCGCGCGTGCTGGTGAGCGGCCGCGCCATCGGCAACAAGATCGGCAGCGGCACCGTGCGCGTGGTTGCGAACGCCTCGCAGATGTCCAAGGTGAAGGAAGGCGACATCCTGGTCACCGACATGACCGACCCCAACTGGGAGCCGGTGATGAAGGTCGCGGCGGCGATCGTCACCAACCGCGGCGGCCGCACCTGCCACGCCGCGATCATCGCGCGCGAGCTCGGCATTCCCGCCGTGGTGGGCTGCGGCGAGGCGACCCGGCGCCTGAAGGACGGCCAGCAGGTCACCGTCTCGTGCGCCGAGGGCGACACCGGGAACGTCTACGAGGGCCTCATTGCGTTCGAGGTCTCGAGCCGCAGCCGCGGCGAAATGCCGCGCATCCCGGTGAAGATCACCATGAACGTGGGCAATCCCGAGCTCGCGTTCGAGTTCGCCCAGCTGCCCAACGCCGGCGTCGGCCTCGCGCGGCTGGAATTCATCATCAACAACGAGATCGGCGTGCACCCGCGCGCCTGCCTCGAGTACCCCGACCTGCCCGCGCCGCTCAAGAAGAAGCTGGAGGAGAAAAGCCGCGGCTACGCGAGCCCCCGGGACTTCTTCCGCGAAAAGATGGTGGAAGGGGTGGCGACGATCGCGGCGGCGTTCTGGCCCAAGCAGGTGATCGTGCGCCTGTCGGACTTCAAGTCGAACGAGTACCGCAAGCTCCTCGGCGGCGAGCGCTACGAGCCCGAGGAGGAGAACCCGATGCTCGGGTGGCGCGGCGCGTCGCGCTACACCGCCGACAATTTCCGCGAGTGCTTCGAGCTCGAATGCGCGGCGATGAAGAAGGTGCGCGAGGAGCTCGGGCTCGCCAACGTCGAGCTGATGGTGCCGTTCGTCAGGACGCTGGGCGAAGCCACGCAGGTTTTGAATCTTTTGAAAGACAATGGCCTGGAGCGAGGCAAGAACGGCCTGAGAATCGTCATGATGTGCGAGCTGCCCTCCAACGCCATCCTCGCCGAGGAGTTCCTCGAGCTCTTCGACGGCTTTTCGATCGGCTCCAACGACCTCACCCAGCTCACCCTGGGCCTCGACCGCGACTCGGGCCTCGTCGCCGAGGGCTTCGACGAGCGCGACCCCGCGGTCAAGGCGATGCTCGCCATGGCCATCCGCGCCTGCCGCAAGCAGGGCAAGTACGTCGGCATCTGCGGCCAGGGGCCTTCCGACCACCCCGACCTCGCGCGCTGGCTGATGGAGCAGGGCATCGAGAGCATGTCGCTCAACCCCGATACGGTGGTCTCGACCTGGATGGCGCTCGCGGAAAACCCGCCTGAGAAGAAATCCGCCGCCGCCTGAATTTCATTTGCTCCTCAGCAGCCGCTGCTTCTCGCGGTTCCATTCCTTCTCGCGCTCGTCGGCGCGCTTGTCGTGCTTGAGCTTGCCGCGGCCCAGGCCCACCTCCAGCTTGATCCGCCCCTTGCTGTAGTGCAGGTTGAGCGGCACGAGGGTGTAGCCGCGCTGCTCGACCTTGCCGATCAGCCGCCGGATCTCCTCCGCGCGCAGCAGCAGCTTGCGCGTGCGGGTCGGGTCGGGGCTGATGTGGGTGGAGGCGCTCGGCAGCGGGCTCACGTGCGCGCCGATCAGGAAAAGCTCCTCGCCGCGCACCATCACGTACCCCTCGCCGATGTTGCCGCGGCCGCCGCGGATCGCCTTGACCTCCCAGCCCTCGAGCACGAGGCCGGCCTCGTAGCGCTCCTCGATGAAATAATCGTGGAAGGCCTTCCGGTTCTCGACGATCGACATGACGAATAAATTCTAGTTCATGAAGCGAGTCGCCCGCTCCGCGATTGTCGAACACTCGGCCGAGGAGATGTTCGCGCTGGTCGACGACGTCGAGTCCTATCCGCGCTTCCTGCCCTGGTGCAGGGCGGCGGCCGTGGAGGCGCGCAGCCCCGAGCGCGTGCGCGCCACGCTGGAGGCCGGGATGCGCGGCCTGCGGCAGTCCTTCACCACCGAGAACGAGCTGCGGCCCGGCGAGGCGATGGACATGCGGCTGGTGAAGGGGCCGTTCCGGCGCTTCGCCGCGGCGTGGCGCTTCAAGCCGCTCTCGGCCGAGGCCTGCGCGGTGGAGTTCTCGCTCGAGTACGAGATGGCGGGGCCGCTCGCTCGCCTGCTCGAGCCGCTCTTCGATCACATCGCCAATACCATGGTCGACGCCTTCACCCGGCGCGCCGACGAGCTCTATGGCAAGGGTTAGGATCGAAGTGGTGTACGCGCTGCCCGGCGGCGAAGACGCGGTGACGCTCGAGCTGGACCCGGGCGCCACCGCGCTGGACGCGGTGCTCGCTTCGGGGCTCGCCGAGCGCCATCCCGAGGTCGACCTCGGGCGCCCCAAGCTCGGCATCCACGGCAGGGTAGTGCCGGGGCATGCGCCGCTGCGCGACGGCGACCGCGTCGAGCTTTACCGTCCGCTGGTGGTGGATGCGAAGGAAGCGCGCCGCCGGCGCGCGCTCAGGAAAAGCTGAAAGGCTCTAGTTGCACCACTCGCGCACGCCCTGGCGCGCCTTGACGGTCTCCTGGGCGATCTGGCTGTCGTCCAGGAAGTAGCGCTCGCCCTTGGAGTCGTAGCGCGCGACCCGGCCGGCTTCGAGGACCTGCACGTTCTCGTTCGCCCGCGCGCAGTTTTCGCGCTTCGCCGCTGCGGCCTGCTCCGACTGCGCCTGCTTCTCGCGATCCTTCGCGGCGTCCTTCTGGCGCTTGCGATTCTCGGCGTCCTGTTCGGCCGCTGTGAGCGGTTTCTTGGCGTCGTCCTTGGTTTCGGGCGCCTCCGCTTGCGTGCCGTAGCCCGAAGGCGCGCGGCGCATCGACTGGGCGTTGACGCCCTGCGGCGGCGCGTCGCCGTAAGTGACCCGGCCATCCTGGTCGACCCACTTGGACTGGGCCGCGGCGGCGGCCGCGAATGCAAGACCTGCCATGAAAACGAGAGCTCTGCTCATGGCGAGCGACACTATCGGCTTTCGCCGGGAGGGTCAAAGAAGGTTGTCTCGGACGCTCGCGTATAATGCCGCTTTGCGTGAAAGAATTCTCATGCGGGTGATCCAGAAGGCGCTGACCTTCGACGACGTTCTACTCCTCCCCGCCCACTCCCGCGTCCTGCCCCGAGAAGTCTCGCTGAAGACCCGGCTCACCCGGAACCTCGAGCTCAACGTACCGCTCGTGTCCGCGGCGATGGACACGGTGACCGAGGCGCGCCTCGCCATCGCGATCGCGCAGGAGGGCGGCATCGGCATCGTGCACAAGAACCTCACGCCCCAGGCGCAGGCCGCCGAGGTGGCGAAGGTGAAGCGCTTCGAGTCCGGCGTGCTGCGCGATCCCATGACGGTCAACCCCGAAAACTCGGTGCGGGAAGTGATGGCGCTGCAGCGCGAGCACCGGATCTCCGGCTTCCCGGTGGTGAAGAACGGCAAGGTGGTCGGCATCGTCACCAACCGCGACACGCGCTTCGAGACCAACCTCGACCAGCCGGTGAAAAGCATCATGACGCCGCAGCGCCGGCTCATCACGGTGCGCGAGGGCGCGAGCCGCGAGGAGGCCAAGGAGCTCATGCACCGCCACCGCCTCGAGCGCGTGCTGGTGATCGACGAGGAGTTCCACCTCAAGGGGCTGGTGACGGTCAAGGACATCACCAAGGAGTTCGAGCACCCCGACGCCGCCAAGGACGCGCATGGAAAGCTGCGCGTCGGCGCCGCGGTCGGCGTGGGCGAGGGCACCGAGGAGCGCGTGGCGGCGCTGGTCGAAGCCGGCGCGGACGTGATCATCGTCGACACCGCGCACGGCCATGCCCAGGGCGTGCTCGACCGCGTCCAGTGGATCAAGAAGAACTTCAAGGTCGAGGTCGTCGGCGGCAACGTGGGAACCGGCGACGGCGCGCGCGCGCTGGTGGACCACGGCGCCGACGGCGTCAAGGTCGGCATCGGGCCCGGCTCGATCTGCACCACGCGCATCGTCGCCGGCGTCGGCGTGCCGCAGATCACCGCGATCCAGAGCGTCGCCGCCGCCCTCGCGCAGGCGGGGGTGCCGCTGATCGCCGACGGCGGCGTGCGCTATTCGGGCGACGTCGCGAAAGCGCTCGCCGCGGGCGCGCACGCGGTGATGCTCGGCTCGCTCTTCGCGGGCACCGAGGAGTCGCCCGGCGAGATCGAGCTCTACCAGGGCCGCTCCTACAAGTCCTACCGCGGCATGGGCTCGCTCGGCGCCATGCAGAAGGGCGCCGCCGACCGCTACTTCCAGGACTCCGAGATGAACGTGGACAAGCTCGTGCCGGAGGGCGTGGAGGGCCGCGTGCCCTACAAGGGCAGCGTGATCTCGGTGATCCAGCAGCTCGCCGGCGGCGTGCGCGCGAGCATGGGCTACACCGGCTGCGCCACGGTGGAGGAGCTGCGCACGCGCACCGAATTCGTCGAGATCACCGCCGCCGGCATTCGCGAGTCGCACGTGCACGACGTGCAGATCGTCAAAGAGGCGCCCAACTACCGCGTGGAATGAGCGCCGTTCACGAGAAGATCCTGATCCTGGATTTCGGCGCGCAGTACACGCAGTTGATCGCACGCCGCGTCCGCGAGGCGAAGGTCTACTGCGAGATCCACCCGCACGACGTGTCCGACGACTTCGTGCGCGGCTTCGGCGCGAAGGGCATCATCCTCTCCGGCAGCCACATGTCGGCCTACGAGGAATCGACCGGAAAGGCGCCGCGCGCCGCCTTCGAAGCCGGCGTGCCGGTGCTCGGCATCTGCTATGGCATGCAGACGATGGCCCAGCAGCTCGGCGGGCGGGTCGAGGCTGGAAGCGTGCGCGAGTTCGGCTACGCCGAGGTACGCGCGCGCGGCCACAGCAGGCTGCTCGAGGGCATCGAGGATTGGCGCTCGCCGGAAGGCCACGGCATGCTCAAGGTGTGGATGAGTCACGGCGACAAGGTGACCGAGCTTCCCGCCGGGTTCAGGCTCATGGCCTCCACCGAGTCCTGCCCGATCGCCGGCATGGCCGACGAGGCGCGCCGCTTCTACGGCGTGCAGTTCCATCCCGAGGTGACCCATACGAGGCAGGGGACGAAGCTGCTGCAGCGCTTCGTGCGCGACATCTGCGGCTGCCACGGCGACTGGAGCATGCCGGACTACATCGGCGAAGCCGTCAACAAAATAAGAAGTGAAGCGGGTAAAGACGAGGTCATTCTCGGCTTGTCCGGCGGCGTCGATTCGTCGGTGGCCGCGGCGCTCATCCATCGCGCCATCGGCGATCAGCTCACCTGCGTGTTCGTCGACCACGGCCTCCTCAGGCTGAACGAGGCAAGGCAGGTCATGAACACCTTTGCGGAGCACATGCACGTGAAAGTGGCGCATGTCGACGCTTCGGAGGATTTCCTTTCCGCCCTGAAAGGCGTGGCCGACCCGGAGGAGAAGAGAAAGATCATCGGCCGCCTCTTCGTGGAAGTGTTCCAGCGGGAGGCCAAGAAGATCCGCAATGCGAAGTGGCTGGCACAGGGCACGATCTACCCGGACGTGATCGAGTCGGCCGGCGCCCGCAGCGGTTCGAGCGGCAAGAAAGCCACCACGATCAAGTCGCATCACAACGTGGGCGGCCTGCCCGAGACGCTGCACCTCAAGCTCCTCGAGCCGCTGCGCGAGCTTTTCAAGGACGAAGTGCGCAGCCTCGGCCTCGCGCTCGGCCTGCCGCGCGAGATGGTTTTCCGCCATCCCTTCCCGGGGCCCGGGCTCGGAGTCCGGATCCTGGGGTCAATCGAAAAAACCTATATCGACCTTCTGCAGCGGGCCGACGCGATCTTCATCGACGAGCTGCGCTCGAGCGGATGGTATGAAAAGACGGCGCAGGCCTTCGCCGTGTTCCTGCCGGTGCGCTCGGTCGGGGTGATGGGCGACGGCCGCACCTACGAGTACGTGGTCGCGCTGCGCGCCGTGCAGACCACCGACTTCATGACCGCCGACTGGGCGCCGCTGCCGCACGAGCTCCTCGCGCGGGTCTCCAACCGCATCATCAACGAGGTGCGCGGCGTGAACCGCGTGACCTACGACATCTCCTCCAAGCCGCCCGCCACCATCGAGTGGGAGTGATCGCCAATACGCCCGAATCGTGGGGCGGGCTCGCCAAATTCTTTCACTGGACGGTGGCGCTGCTCATCCTGGCGCAGATCCCGCTCGGCTTTGCCGCGGCGCTGTGGCGACTGTCGCCGTTGAAGCTCGAGCTCTTCGTCTGGCACAAGTCCACCGGCATGCTGATCCTCGCGCTGATGCTCGTGCGCCTGGGCTGGCGGCTCGCGAATCCGGCTCCGGGGTTGCCGCCGCAGACGCCCTGCTGGGAACGCCGCGCCGCTCACGCAAGCCACGGCCTGCTCTATGCCCTCGCGATTGCGCTGCCGCTCTCGGGGTGGGTGATCAACTCGGCGGCGGCAGTGCCGTTCAGCGTGTTCTGGCTGGTGCCGCTGCCGCCGATCGCGGCCCCGGACGAGCGCCTGGAGGACCTCGCCAAGCTCGCGCATTTCTCGTTGCTGGTTGCACTTTGCCTGGTTCTCGCTGTCCACATCGGAGCCGCCCTGAGGCACCACTTGATCAAGCGAAACGACGTCCTGCTCCGCATGCTGCCCCGGGCCTGGGGGCGGCCGTGAGGCCCGAATGGGTTCTCGCCCTGGGCGTTCTCGTGAGCGCCCAGGCGAGCGCGGCCGACTGGAAGATGGACCCCGCGCCGAGCCGCCTGGAATTCGTCGCCACTTTCGAAAAGACCGCGGCGCCGGGCGTGTTCAAGGAATTCGATACCCGTCTGGAGCGCTTCGAGCCGGAAAAGCCCGAGGCCGCGAAGCTCGACGTGACCGTCAAGGTCACGAGCGCCGACATGAAGAACGGCGACGTCAACCGCGCCATCCGCGGCCCGGAGTGGTTCGACTTCGCCCGCTTCCCGCAGGCCGAGTTCCATGCCGACGATATCCGGCGCGTCGCCCCGGGGCGCTATCTGGCGCGCGGCGTGCTGAGCCTCAAGGGGATGAAGAAGGATCTGGAGGTGCCCTTCACCTGGCAGGAGTCCGCCAACGCGGCCACGATGGAGGGCGAGCTGAACGTCGAGCGCCTGCAGTTCGGCATCGGCACGGGAGAATGGGCCGACGGCAAGACCATCGGACTCGGCGTGCGGGTGAAGTTCAACGTGCGCCTGAGGAAGGTTGGCTGAGTGCGCAGGGCCTGGCGCTTCCTGCTCGGCGCGGCGCTGCTCGCAGCGGGGTGCGCGCAGGTGCCGCCGTCGGCGCCGCCGGAGGCGGCGCGCCCCGGGGCGCCCGACCTCGACACCGCCTACTATCGCGACGCAGCCGGGCGCGGCGCCAAGGTGTACCGGGTCGAGCCCGGCGATTCGCTGATCGTCGTGCGGGTCTACCGGGGCGGACGGCTCGCCAAGCTGGGCCATGACCACGTGGTGTCGAGCCGCGAGCCGCGCGGCTTCATCGACGCCGACAAGGGCCGCGCCGACCTCTATGTCGCGCTGCAGAGCCTGGCGGTCGACGATCCGGCGCAGCGCGCCGCCGCCGGCTTCGAAAGCACTCCGAGCGAATCCGACATCGCCGGCACGCGCAGCAACATGCTCGAGAAGGTACTCGAGGCCGAGCGCTTTCCCTTCGTGGTATTACGCGTGCGTGGAGTGGAGCAGGACGCAGTGCAGGCCGAGCTTTCGCTCCACGGCGTGACGCGGCCGCTGCGCATCCCTGCGAAGGTCGATGCGGGCGCCGAGCGCATCGACGTCAGCGGCAGCTTCCCGATCAACCAGTCCGACTTCGGCATCGAGCCCTTCTCGGTGCTCGGCGGCGCGTTGACGGTGCAGGACCGGGTGGATCTGACTTTCGCGATCCGCGGCGTGCGCATAGCAGGATGACCTGGGCCCCGAGGGAAAGCACAGCGTGGCGCTAGCGACGATATACGGCATCCGCAACTGCGACACCGTGAAAAAAGCGCGCGCCTGGCTGGACCGGCATGGTGTCGAATACCGGTTTCATGACTACAAGGCGGAAGGCATCGACGCCGGGCAGCTCGAACGCTGGTGCGACGAGCTCGGCTGGGAAGCGCTGCTCAACCGGGCGGGCACGACTTTCCGCAACCTGCCGCCGTCTCAAAAAGAATCCCTCG
>Ga0247825_10002299_pt1 | contig 12643 bp, 10 predicted proteins | sample 13C_Vanillin_Day_FD_194413 | JGI IMG/M metagenome (GOLD analysis project Ga0247825, IMG submission 194413) | Soil microbial communities from agricultural site in Penn Yan, New York, United States - 13C_Vanillin_Day48 | ecosystem: Environmental > Terrestrial > Soil > Agricultural land | place...
GTAATCGTCCGCCCCAAGGTCGAGGCCGGCCACCTTGTGCTGGTTATCTGACATGCCCGTGAGCAGGATGACGGGTACGGCTGACCGGCTCCTTATCCAACTGAGCACTTCGAGGCCACCCATCCCGCGCATGGTGACGTCAAGCACGACAACGTTCGGCTCGTTGGCTTCGAAAGCTGCCACTGCTTCTTCACCACTGCTAGCACTCACGACCTCAAAGCCGTCGACGTTAAGTTGGAGTTGGATCATTCGCAGGACCGGTGGCTCATCGTCCACGGCAAGTACTGTGGGCATTCCGACGTCCTTGTAACGATCCTGAATCGAGGCTCCATAAATAATCGTGCAAGAGCGCGGCGATCCATAGAATTAAACGCGGCGAAAGCTTTGCCAAGTGGCTAGCCTTCCTTCCACATTCCTATCAGGGATGGGATCGCGAGACGGCGGTTCGCCGCCGGATCCCGGGGCTGCTGCTGAGGGCGAGCGTGTCTCGCGCACCTCACTGCGGAGGCCGACCGGATTCTCTGACGGCCTCAACCATCTTCTGATTCCTTCGGTCAGCGCGAACATCATTGACGACGAGGATGGCGTGGATGACGCCTGGGATCCACAGGCATACCGTGAGGAGGAGGTTGAGGACGGCCGAGCCTGGGCGCCCTGACAATAGGACGGCGAGTGGCGGCAGGATGATGCAGAGCAGGTAGATCATGGACAGCCTCCTGTGAGTGGCGGAAATCTACTCTGATGGCGAAGCCCTGACAAGTCTATCAACCAAGTCCCGTCAGGTGCCTGTTCGACAGGGACCGCTGCGACGGTGGTTCGCCTCGAACACTATCGAACCATCGTGAGGGCACAAGTACATTCCGACGCTCCCAAGGCTGCACAGGAGCGGTGCGCCATCGTCTAAGAGTCAGACTCCCCTGAGGACCTCGAGTAGAGCCTCGTATGCAGGCTTCCGGCCGAAATTGGAATCGAATGGCGTGGCTTCCGACTGGGTCAGGCCATCAGCGTTGTACCAAGAGTACGCATCGTTCACACCAAAGAGGCAGAAAAGGTCCCTCCCTCGATAAGATAGGCCTCCAACATGTCCCGATAGATTCGAGCCTGAAGGGCGAATCGCTCCTCTCGAGATCCAGCGACACCGGTCATATCAACGTCGAACTCCGTGCCTTTCCTCGGGCGCGCCGGGTGAGCGCTCTGGTGCGGGCCAGCCCAGGTTCAGTAAGAAGGAAAGAATCTGGAGCGGAGGACGGGGCGCGAACCCGCGACCTCTACTTGGAAGGCAGGTTACTTCTCCGCGTCTGGCGGTGGGCTGCCCTGTCCAGCTGGCAAGGGAAGGAAATCCGTTGCTCAACGGGACTGGGCTAGGTGCCTGCGAATTGCCAGGTCTGGCAGGCAACTTATTCAATCGTGATTGCAAGCCGGTCCGAGGCGACCGTTCCGCACTCGCACTCTGCCTCGCTCCATGATTAGCTCATCCGGCGCCTTACGACCCAAACTGTCAGTCCCAGCAGCACCGCTGTAATTCCCAGGAAGATTGCGGCCTCGATCGCTTGGAAGGTCCAGAACCGGTCCGCGGGATGGTACAGAAGTCTGCTGAAGACCCCCTCGAGACAGGAAATGTCGGTCCTTTCGACCTGGATACCTGGGCCTACCCCGCTAGGGGGGCAAATTTCGAACAAATGTTGATTGGTCAGGGTATTCCCGGCCGCGTCAACGAGCCGCTCATCGACGGTCCAGGCGCCATCCGGGATTGCCAGTTTTGGTTTGCTGTCGGGGGCTGGCGCTCCTAGGGCAATGACCTTCTCTAGGGGAGTGATGTAGTGCGGCCGTAGCATAAATTCCACCGTCAGGCGCACAGCAAGGAAGCCAACTATGGTCGCGACCATGGCCACGATCGTCCGCCGGCTGAGGACGCCCGCCGCCACAGCGAGTGAAACGGCGAACAAGGTGTAAGCCAGGGGCATGGCGCCTTGGAAGCTGAAGTGCTCGAAGCGACCCGTCACCTTATCGAGCGGCGAGTACCACCATGTCATCAGGAGCGTAAACACGACCGAGAAGATCGCGGCTCCAAGCAGGGCGAGGCCCAGTTTGGTTACTAGCCAGCGGCCTCGCGTGATGCTTTGGGTCCAGGCAAGACGGTAGGTCCGTTGCTCAAATTCCATGACTACTGGCGCGGCCAGCAGAGCCCCGACTATCGCCGGCGCAAAGTTAAACCAGCCCACGATCGCTTCGAGGCTCTCGTACTCCTGTATGAATTGCATCACTTGCCGTGAGCAGCCTGGCGAACCAGCATCGAGGCAGGTCGCCAGACCCAAATCCTCGAACAAGGCAAGTTTTTCTAGTCCGGTTGGTAGCAGAAACGCCGTCAAGGCTGCGAGAAGCGCCAGCCCGATGATGAGCTCGACCCGGTATTGTCGCCACGCTACCCAGGTCATGGCAGCACCTTCTCCACTTCGCGCGAAGAAACGACATCGCCACGCTGCAAATAACCAAGGACGATGTCCTCCAAGGAAGGCTCCTGGACGAACCATTTGTCACCGAGGACGAGCGGGCTCTCAAGCCGGAGCAGGGTCGCGACCTGCTTCGCACTGCGGCTTCGCTGAATGACCTCGTGCAGGCAAGAGGAGAGCATCTCTTCCTCGATTGGTCCAACGACGAAGCGATGCGATGCTAGGATTTCCTCGATTTCGCCCAGGAGCTGAATTTGGCCGGCAACCAGCAGGATCACCGAGTCGCAGACTCGCTCCAAGTCCCCGAGGATGTGGGAAGAGAGCAGGACGGCCGCATCGCTCTCCGCCACGGTCTCCATCAGGATCTGGAGGAACTCCCTTCGGGCCAAAGGATCGAATGCTGCGATGGGCTCGTCCAGAAGAAGCAACTCCGGGCGTTTCGCGAGGGCCAAAACGAGGGCAACCTGCGCCTGCTGACCACCCGAGAGCTGGCCTACCTTCTTCTTGAAGGGGAGACCTAATTTTATGATCCGCTCTCGTGCGAAGGAATCATCCCAGCGGGGATTGAGCTTTTTACCGAGCAGAAGCGTCTCTTCAACGCTGAAGCCGCGGTACAACGGGTGTTCCTGAGCCACGAAGCCCACACCTCGGAGGACCTCCGTGGGCTCTCGCGTCGGCGACGCGCCCAGCACCTCAATCGAGCCTTGCGTCGGCGACAGCAGCCCGATGGCGAGCTCCAGCAGGGTGGATTTACCAGACCCGTTAGGACCAACTAGAGCCGTCACCTGACCCGCTTGCAGGCTAAAGCTGCAGTCCCTGAGGGCCCATTGCGACCCGTAGCGTTTACCCAGATTTTCGGCCCGAAGAACGGCGCTCACGCCGAGTCTCCGACTAGGCTTGCTCTCCTGGCAGAATCAAACAGGGCGAGAATGCTCTCTTCGTCAAGGCCTGCCCGACGCGCCCCATCCAGCCAGTCGATCAGAGAGAGGCGCAACTCAGGGTGATGAGTTAGGGCCTGGCCAGCCAGCGACCGAGTTATGAATGTCCCAACGCCGGGCTTGCTTTCAATCAGGCCTTCATGCTCTAGCTGCCTGTAGGCCTTAAGGACGGTATTGGGGTTGATCGCTAGTTTGCCGACCACATCCTTAAGCGTTGGAAGCTGGTCGCCTATCTGCAATGTGCCGAGAAGGAGAGCCCTTTTGACCTGCTCCACCAGCTGCAAGTACGGACTGGTGCTACTTCGTCGATCGAGATAAAGTTCGATAGCCATCTATACCTCTATTTATATAGCAGTATAGGTAAATTACCTTCCAACGAACATCGTGTCAAGGCTCCCACAGACTGGCGCGACCGAATAGTCAGAAGTCGTGTGTCCCTTGCAAACCGTGAGAGCTTTAATCAGGATGTGACTCAGTTTCTGATTGAAGCTGTCGACTATTAGTCCCCGTGGAGGATACGAATGCTAGGCGACAAGATCGGCGAGAGTGCCGGCAAAGTAACGGGCATGCGAATGTTGCCCGGTGACGACTATAGGTATCTCAAGATGGAGGTGTCGTTCCAGGAAACCGGCACCATCTTCGGAATCGATGGCACCAACATGGGCACTTTCACCGCTTTTGAACGTGTGCCTGGTCAAGTCTACGGGGAAGGTCAAGGAATCGCCGCATCAACGGATGGAGAGACCGCGATTTGGAATGGCCATGGCGTCGGCGGGATGACAGGCCAGGGTATGGCCATGTCCTTCAGGTTTTCCGTTGCCTATCAGGCGGGCCAGGACGGGAAGTTGGCGCGACTGAACAACGTCCTCGTAGTGGGAGAGCAGGAGATAGACGACGCAGGTAACACCAAGACCACGTACTGGGAGTGGAAATAAAGACGGGACGTAGTGAACCCGTCAACGCACTGACACTATCAAACAATAGTGATAGGGAACGTATAATCCGACCCTGAACATCCGGGGTGGCGCTGGATCGGACTGTAGAGGTGCGCGGTGGCTTCCATTCCACTTAGTGGTCGATGGAAACTAGAGTCCTTTGTCTTGCACGAGGCCGATGGCAAGGACACCTTCCCGCTTGGACCTGATGCGATTGGCCAACTGTCTTATGGAGACGACGGTTACGTTAATGTGCTCATGATGTCCGCTACTCGGCCGCAGATTGGGTGGCAGGGGCTCAATGTTGGCACGCCACAAGAGTTTGAAGATGCCTATAACAGCGTGGTGGGTTATTGCGGACGATACGAGGTGAGTGGGGACCAGGTAATCCATCACATCGAGATCGCCATTATCCCTCGTCAGACAGGCACCGAGGTTGTACGGCAGTTCAAGCTCGAAGATGGGAAGCTCTACCTCAACTATCAAAATCCCGCCGGCGTGCAGGGTAGTCTGATTTGGACACGGATCTAATCTTCTGTTTACCTTGAACGAAAGGACTTGGTTTCTCCGAAGCACATACTGCTCTGAGGTCAAGCTACCTAACACCATGCCGTGACCGTGCGAACAATCCGTTGCTACCCAGTCTGATGAACATCTAGCGGGACTCAGGTGATGCGCTGCCCAATCGGTGGGACATCCCGCTGAGTCCGCGGTTCGATGCTATGGACGGCGCTCGCGGCTCCCGCCACCGCACTGGCAGGGTCGTCTCCTCCCGCTTGAGCTGCCACGCGCTTCAGGTAAAAGGCGATGTCGTTACCGTCCGCGCCGGTCGCCACGGTCTTGTCCGCAGTCTTCGGAAACGCAGCGGGCAACGGGATAAGGAGCTGCTTCGATCCGTTGGTAGACACCGGCCGTGGTACTCCTGTGGGTGCGAGGTACTTTCCGGACCAGGTGTCGAAGAAGCGGCATTCGTAATCCCCACCGCTTCCTGTCAGTTGGATGGTCAGCCGGGCGTCCGGTGGAGGCCTGCCTGCTGAATTGAACTCGCGGTTGTAGAGCCATCCCACCACCAGGTCCTCGTTTACCGAGCAGAGGGCGAATACGGAGAAGGAGCCGACCTTCTTCTGGCCCGTGAGGTCTCGCACTTCTGCGCTGCGCTGTCCGGTTCCACCTCCTTGCGGCTGTGAGGCGATTCTTTCGCGCAAGACGGTCAGGTCAAGTCGGTTCCCTCGGTCGCCTAGGAAAGCCTGCAGCCTGGAGACCTCTGTGTACACGTCCACAGGGTAGAGCGGAGCCGTGGACCCCTGCGGCGCCTGGGGGTTCCAGACCGGACTATCCTTGGCCTTGCCGTCGGGTAACCACCGCGGCCGGCCCTGCATCTCCCCAAACTCCCGGTCGTTCCACTTGAACGGGATGCCAGCCAGCCCCAACGAGAACGCAGCCCAGCTTGCGAAATGGGCCAGCGCAGGCATCCGCTCGCCGTACTGGTTCCACTTCTGAGGCACATTGTTCACGGGGTCGTCGCGCTCATACGCCCCGTATTCCGTGACCAGCTGGGGCTTGCCGGGCATGGGTCCGAAGCACCTGCTCCAAGAGGACAGGCGCTGGCAGAGTGCGTCCCACGACCAGCGACTGTTGCCGATACGGTCGGCGTGGTTCACACCGGTCGCCTTGTCAGTGCCATCGTTAATGGCATGCCACGTCGGCAGCGGGTCGTTTGGCTTTGGGGGCGGCTTGAACGAGGGCACAGCCGGATACACATGGTGCGCATAGAAATCGGGCGCCTGGGTCCCTCCCTTGAAGTTGCCAAATCCGGCCCTTTCCTTGGTGTTGGCCAGCAGGGCCGCCGTGTCTTGTGCACTGAGTGCCGTCTTGCTATACGGCCACTCGTAACGTGCGGCAGAGCTTGTCACGGGATGCTTGAGGTAATTGCCGAAGCTGTTGTCCCTGAGGAGTTTCAGCACCTGGTCGTGCCACTCCGTTTCCGTGGTGCCCCATGACTCCTTCTTGTCACCAACGTCCTCGATCTCGTCCACAACCACCCATGCACCTAGGCCGGGATGCGACCCCCAGCGGGCGACCACGTAACGGAGATAGTTCACGAAGTGTCGCCAAAGCCTTCTGCTGGCCGGCGTGCCTCCACTGGCCGACGCCTTGAAGAAATCGGTGGTCGAGATCGAATCGAAGAGGGCGAAGCCGTTGTACTGCCCAGGTGAGTCGGGTCCCGAGGTCCAGTCCCAGCGGCTCACACCGGACTTGTTCTTGCTGCTCCGAATGCTCGGGTGCGGGAGGAGGACCATGAAGACGAGGACGTTGAAGCGCTCCGCCAGTGTGAGCAGCGCATCCACACGCCGCGCGCGCGTCTGGTCGAAGCGTTTGTACCCAAGGCTCTTGTCAGTACCGGCGAGTTGCTTTTCCTGCTTCGAGCCTCCCTTCGGCTGAAGCGGTCCGCCCTTCCAGCCGGTAACTTCGGACTCCTCGGTCGATTGGTGCATCAGCATCGTGTCCCAGGGGGCCAGCCAGTGATAGAGGACGTTGAAACCCGCCTTCTGCAGCCCTGGGAACAGGTCTTGCTCGCGGTCGACGTAGGAATCCCAACCGGGCACGTCAACCGACCATGGCCGGCACATGCCGTACAAGAAGAAGGGCTGGCGCCCGAACGTTCCGTCCTTCTGGTACGTGCGGTGGAAGTACGCCGCATTGTCCGATTCGGCAGGCAACTCGAGTGGGCCCGGCGCGTTGCCCGGGGACACGTCGAAACTGAGCGGCACGGATTCGGCTTTATGCTCGTAATAAGTCAGTCCGTCGGGCTCCTTCTGCTTGAGTTTCTCTGTGTCGCTGGCATCGACACGAATGGGATGCGATACGCGGGCCTTGACCGTCACCTTCCAACTGCCGCTCGCCGGCGGTCGAAACCGGAGGAGCCATCTCCACTTACCCTTCCCTGTACCCACGAACTCCAGGTCTGGGTCAGGGTCAGGGTCGAGGGCGGCAAAGACCGGCACAGTAATCTCCTTGCCGGATGGGTCGAGGAAAATGGCCTCGCAGTCTATGCGCCGTCCGTCGTCATCTGCCGCCGCGGCGTTGTGATACTGGGCCTTTCCGAGGTCCGACGAATCGATATGCAGTGACTTGGGAAAGTTCACCTCTATCTGCAGTAGTTGCCACCGCACGCAGCCTACTAACCTCGTCACAGGCTTGTGGTTGACCCGGAAGCTACTCAGATTGATTGTCTCGGCCACGCCCGTCGACCCAGTCTACGGACCCGAGTCGGGCTCATACTCGACGGCGACAACCTGCTCTGTCGGCAGAATCTCCACCCACTGGTCGAAAACGGCGTACGGCGTGCCCGGCTGCGAATTGCCGGGATGCCGGAAGCCTCCTTGCAGCGGGTCAAAGCCGTTCTCGAAGACTGTCTCCGTGCGAAGGAGGTTCTGAACGTCGTTGTTGCTTTCACCAATGCGTCTCGCCAGCCGCGCCAGAACATCGCGGATTGTGCGGTCGCCAGGCTCACGGTCGGCACCCGTGTAATCTTCGTCCAGTCCGTCCGATCCTTCGATGTTCTGGCGCTGAAGCCAGTTAAGCGCTGCCATCTCTCGCCCGGGATGGATGGGGATTACGGCTTTTACCCAGGGCGTGTTGAGGAAGCCGTTGCGGTGAGAGTCGCCGTCAAGCTGGAGCACCCAGCCCAAGGAGGCGCCCAGACGCGCCGGGAGTGCGTCCTCGGTGATCTGGTAGTTCAGCCGACGTTTGGAATCGACGCCGCCCCAACCGACTGTGTCCTCCTCAGTAAGCACGGTAGCGTTGCCCAGCTCTGCCTGATCGTCTTCATCGAGTTCTGGCTGAAAGATGCCCTCAAATTGTTGCTTGCGTGTGCGACGGCGTCTTGGTAGCCACCATTCTGGCGCCACGAAGTACAGCAGTTTGTCGACATCGAAGATGGACCGAATCAGCTCGGCGGTGACATGCATGTCGTCGCGTGTTTCGCCCGCGTCGGTGAGTTGGGCAATGAGCTGGCGGTAAATAACCGTGCGCTCTTCCTCGCGCAGGTCGTTGGCCGGCCGGGGTGTGATGTTGCTGGCCAACCGAATGCGCTCGCGGACGGCGCTCACGTACTCCGCATGAGCGGCTTTCTGAGACTCGATGTTGTACTGGGTCACGCGGCTTTCGTAATCAGCGGTCGCGGCGTCCTGGGCCTCTTGGGTAGGAGTCCAGGTCAGAGCGACGGTCAGTCGGATATGACGGTTGTGCTGAAAGTTCACCGCCTTCATTCTCACCGTGAACCCGGTCCTGTCGCGGGTGGTCACGTAGGTCGCCGAAAGGTACGGCTGCTCCTGATCCGGGTCTGAGCCGTCATAGGAGACCTCAATGATTCCCTTCGGTGCAAGGCGGTAGCCTGCCGCCGGCGCGGGAGCGTGGAAGGTAAACTCGGGTGTTATCTGGTTGTCGGTGCCTCGTCGCTCATCGGGAGTATCACCAGCGGCACCGTTGTAATAGGTGTCATGGGTGGGGTCACGCCGAACCACCCGGGCCTCGAACGGCACGAGGACAGTCGCCTCCGTCTGCTTCGGTCCCAGCGTGGCCGGCCCCTCGGGTGGCTGTGGGGAGGAGTCGCTGCTGGGCGGTCTCGCGACGTGAATCAGTTCCGCGACGCCGAGGTCCTGACCGGGGTTGTCGACGTAGAACTGCCAGCACAGTTGCGTGCCGATGTGTTGGACCTGCACCCCGACGCGGCGCATCTTGCGCTTCAACTCGTAGTTGATCAGTTTGTCCGTGTTGTTCTGGAAGACGTAGCGTCTGCTGGACGTATCCGTGGTCTCCACCGACGTGCGGAAAGTGGTACGGAAGTTCTTTCGGATCTCGTTCGAGAGCTTCTCGCTCTGCTCGCGCGAATGCTTGTGCGCCTCCTGCTGCGAGTTCTGCTGGGTGGTCGTCAAGTTGAGACTGGCTGACGTACTGGCGGAGACCACCCCCAGGTTGAACCCACCGCTGGCGCTGATGCCGAGCGAGGTGCTGCGCCCGTTTTGTTGGGAAACGGCCGAGGAGAGTTCGTCCAGGTCCGTAGATTCCGATTCAGAGCGGCTGGTGATCTCCACCGCCGTCTCCGCCGTGCGCTCCTCCACCGTACGCCGGGAATGCACCTCGAAGAGTTCCACGCTGCCACCCGGGCTGACCCATACATGCTCCACTGGAGGGCCTAGGAAGGAACCAAAATCGAAGAAATACTGGCGGTAGAGGTCTACGACCCCGACCGGTGACAGGATGGCGCGGCCGTCATCGGGGTCGAAATTGGCAAGCGGGTCGACGAACGAACTGAGCACCTCCCATTGCGCTTTGCGTCCCAGGAGGGCTGCGTTCAATGCCTGCGGAGCCAACTGGCTCAGGTACTTGAGGGAGCGAGCCATCGAGGCGGTGTCAGGCGCGGCGGAAGCCGGCGTGTCCAGGCGGACTACCATGAAGCGGGTACCGACCAGCGGTTGCCAGTTCCTCCCATCGCTCGCTGTTGAACTCCGAGGCCGGATGGCGATTCCCAACCCGGGTAGCTCGCGGACACCGTCACCGGCAGCGGGCGTAACCACAGGGGACGCGCCATTGAGAAACTCCGGCATGCTGTCGAAGACACCTAACCATTCTCGCGCCGTCGGAGCACGGTTCCGCCGGCGCACTATGGCGAGCGCTGCCCCCTGCAGTCGGGTTGTCAGCAGCGAACTCAAGCTGGCAGACAGGAGTGGTTCGATGGCGGGTTGCGGGTCCAAAGTGCCTGCGATGCGCAGCTTGCTGCGAATACGAGAGTCGTTGAGTAGCCCGCCTGTAACCGACAGACCCACCTGGCGCATCTCGTTCTCCAGCCGCCTCTTGCCCTGATTTGAGCGCCAGGAGAGAAGCGGCTGGTAGACCCCGAAGGTCTCCGTGGCATACGCCCACGTCTTCTTGAAGTCCTCGATCACGAACTCGTTAGCGCTGGGTGCCATTGGGGAGCCTCCGGTCAGTGAGCAACTACTGGCGAATTAAATCGCGCACGCAGTAGCTCTGTCAACGAGGTGACGCAACTTGCCGATCTGAGAAATTTGCCGCGCTCTGACCCCTTTGTTCGTTGCGCGGCAGGCCCCACTATCAAACGCTAGTGGCCGAGCATCTGTAGGGTCGTTGCCCGCCCTGACTTGGCCGCGTTAGACTGCGCCCGACCCAAGCGGAAGGTCTCATGCGTGTAGCAGTCGTCGGAGCTGGTGGGCTAGGTGGCATGTTCGGCGGTCTTCATGCCCGTGTTGGCCACGACGTAGTCTTCATAGCACGTGGTGGCAACCTCCTCGCCTTGCGGAATGACGGCCTCACGGTTCGCCTGCCGAACGAAGAGTTTCACCTTGCGGTGACAGCGACGGATAGTACGGCGGAACTTGATCCTGTGGACTTGGTGTGGTTTTGCGTCAAGACCTATGACGCCCCGTCAGCAGCCCAAATGTTGCAGCCTTTACTGCGCCCAGAGACCATCATCCTTCCTATACAGAATGGCCTCGGAACAGCCGAGATGATCGCATCGGTGGTGGGCCCAGGACATGTCGTTGGTGCGGTCAATCTTGGTGGCGCGACCTTAATCGCTCCTGGGGTGGTAGAAGCAAAGGGCCCGCGACGAGAGGTCGCGATTGGCGAACTAGCGGGCTGTGAGACTAAACCGAACCGTCTGCTGACTGAGGTGCTTAACGATGCCGGCATCGAGGTTCAGGTCAAGGACGAGATCAGAGCAGAAATTTGGGATAAGTGGGTGGTGGCGTGTGTCACGTTGGGACTGTGCGCATTGCTCCGGCAGCCGCTCGAACCCATCTTTGCGCATGCCGAAACGACGCGACTTGCCGAGGGCATCATGCAAGAGGCTGCAGCAGTGGCTCAGGCAAGCGGCGTCTCCTTGCCAGAGGACACTGTGGATCGGTGGGTTCGATACATCAAAGAGCGGGTCCAGGCAAATCCCAGCGTGGCTGGCTCGATGTACTACGACATCCTCGGTGGACGCAAACTCGAGTTGGAAGCGATGAATGGTGCCGCTGTCCGCTTCGGCCGCCAACTGGGTGTACCCACCCCATTGAACTTCGCGGTATTTGCAGCTCTACTCCCATACTCCAACGGCATACCGGCAAATTGAGCCGCCCTCAGTCATCTCGCTGAGTTGCGACACACTATCGAAGGATCGTGCGCCTTAGCTGGGAGCTGTGATCAAGTGGGAGCCAGCCCACCGGTGCTCTGCCGAGGGACCAAAACTGGCTCGACAAGGATCTTTCTTGGCTTCCCGGTGGCACCGGTGATCTCGTCCAACAGCAACCCGATCGCTCGCTGCCCAACGGCTAGAAAGTCTTGCCGAACACTGGTAAGAGGCGGGGTGAAATAGGCAGCTTCCGGGATGTCGTCGAATCCCGCGACAAGGACATCCTCTGGAACTCGGACGCCGTGCTCATTGAATGCTCTCAGTAGACCGAGCGCCATATGGTCATTGGCAACGAATACCGCCCTTACGTCCTTCTGCTCGGCAAGACGCCTTCCCTGCACATAGCCCGACTGAGGACTCCAGTCACCGCGAAGCAGTTCCGGAATTTCGGCTCCGTGAGAGGTGAGGGTCTCATGCCAACCCTCGATGCGCCTGTTGGCTTCCAACCACCCTTCGGGTCCCGCAATGTGCCAGACGGTCGGCGCACCCTGGGCGAGTAGATGCGACGTGGCAAGTTCAGCACCGAGCACTTGGTCGACAGCGACTGCGGGGCGGTCTGTTCCATCGTCGCCCTGCGTGACCACAACTGGAATGTCGGAAGCAACGGTGGCCAGCACTTCGGCGGCACCAGTCAGAGGAACGATGGCGATGACGCCTTCCACTCCCTGCAGAGTGAGCCGGTCAAGCGCGCTTGAGATCCCTTGATTGGAGTTCAAGTCGATTGCCGCGACGCTAACGAAATAGCCAGCGTCACGAGCGGCCCGTTCGATCGCGTACAGAGTGCTGGCAGGACCGTAAAGGGTTGACTCCATCGCGAGCACGCCGATAACGCCGGAGCGGCGTGAGGCAAGGGCCCGAGCTGCAGCATTGGGCCGGTAGCCGAGGGAAGCAATGGCTTGGAGGACCCGAGCACGTGTCTCGCTCAACACGGATGGACTGTCGTTCAAGACCCGCGAAACTGTCTGGTGGGAAACTCCTGCGGCGTGAGCCACATCTTCGATTCCCGGGCGCTTCGCGGTGCTCATTGTGGTGAGCGTAGCCCTTATACACTGAGAAGAAAAGTCTCTCTGAGGGCTTGCAGCCGTCACGTGTGAGCGCTAACATGCGCCTGCACTCAGGGATGTG
>Ga0247825_10002300_pt1 | contig 12638 bp, 10 predicted proteins | sample 13C_Vanillin_Day_FD_194413 | JGI IMG/M metagenome (GOLD analysis project Ga0247825, IMG submission 194413) | Soil microbial communities from agricultural site in Penn Yan, New York, United States - 13C_Vanillin_Day48 | ecosystem: Environmental > Terrestrial > Soil > Agricultural land | place...
CCAGATCCTCCACAGTCACAACGAAATCGCCCATACCACAATATAGTCCGAAAACACCGAATGTTACGATTTAATTCTCTGCATGCCCTTAGGCGCCGAGGAGGCCCGAGGTCGGGTGCGCCGACCCCGGGCTGAAGCTCATGCGCCGAGATGGGACATGAATTTCGACGACCAGTCGTTGAGACTGGCTGGGACGTAGTACCCATCTTGGGAGTTGACCTCGTCCCAGTGCTCGACGACATCCTCGATCGCAGGTTCGCCGCCGGAGAGCCAGCCGGGCGTCATACCAAGGAACCATCGAGAGAACCGCTTGGCGCCGGCGACGAGAATCTCTCCGTTCACCGGGCACGACTCGTGTGCGAGGAACGCGACCATGGGGGAGACGAGTCCGGTCTCCATCGCTTGCAGGAGAGCCGGATCTGCCTGAGTGGCAGAGACGATGTTCGGCTTCTTCGCCGAGAGACTCGGCCGGGTAACAGCATTCGGGGCGATGCAGTTGACGAGGATGCCCTTTGGAGCCGCCGCAACGGCAAGGCTTCTGGTGAATCCGATGAGTGCGCCCTTCGCTGTCGCGTAGGCGAGATTGTCCGGCAGACCGAGCATGCCGGTCGATGTCGTCGTGACGACACGGCCGTATTCTTGCTTCTCCATGTGGGGCCACGCCGCGCGGGTCGTGTGCCAGGTACCCCGTAGGTGCACGTCGAGCGTGCGCTCGAGGTTGTCGGCGTCAGCCTCTGGGAACGTGGCCCAGCGGGAGATGCCCGCGTTGTTCACGACGATGTCGATCCGTCCGAACTCGCGGACGGCGGTGGCGACGAGCGAGTGGCAGTCGTCCTCGAGGCCGACATTATGTGTGTCGGCGACGGCCTCACCGCCGGCTGCCCTGATTTCCTGCACGACGTCGTCCGCCGGGCCCGAATCGCTGCCCTCGCCCTCCTTCGAGCCGCCGAGGTCGTTGACCACTACTTTCGCGCCGCGTTCTGCGAGAAGCAGCGCGTGAGCGCGGCCGAGGCCACGACCGGCGCCGGTGACGATGGCGACTCGTCCGTCGAATCGGAGGCCAGTGCTGTCGTTCATCATTCTCCCTTGAAGTGGTCGTCTCCAGATTTCACCACAGGCGCTCATGTAGTGCAATCCTGTTGTCGCACAAAAATAGGTGCACAGAACAATTCTCTTGGACATATTAAGCAAATATGCTTAGATATGGATCAGTGGCCACATGGACCGAGATCGAGTGGGAGTAAGTCGAATGGCGAATATTTCTGACGATGATGTCGACGTCGAGGTGTTGGTGATCGGTGCCGGAGTAGTCGGCATCTACGCCCTCTACCGGGCAATCGACGCCGGCTTCAGCGCGTTGTCGCTGGAAGCCGCCGATGGCGTCGGCGGTGTTTGGTACTGGAACCGTTACCCGGCTGCGCGATTCGACTCGGAGAGCTACACCTACGGCTACATCTTCTCCAAGGAGCTTTTCGAGGAGTGGCGTTGGAAGGAGGAGTTCGCTACACAGCCCGAGATCGAGGGCTACCTCAACCACGTCGTCGATCGCTTCGGGCTGCGCCCGCACATTCGAACCGGCACGCGAGTCGTGTCCGCTCTCTGGGAGGAGGCCGACAACGTGTGGGTCGTGACTACCGAGCAGGGCGACACGTTGCGTGCACGCTGGGTCATCTCCGCGACCGGCGGCCTGTCCGTCCCGCACTACCCTGAGGTAGAGGGTCTGGACGACTTCCGGGGAGAGGCCCACCACACCGGTGCGTGGCCGCACGCTCCGCTCGACTTCGACGGCAAGCGCGTCGCGATCATCGGCAACGGGCCGAGCGGCGCGCAGCTCCTTCCGGCGATTGTCGACGATGTCGAAGCAGTCGACCTCTATCAGCGGACGCCGACATGGACGACTCCGCTGAACAACGCCCCGATTGCAGATGAACGGCACGAGTGGCTCAGTGACCACTTCGACGAGATCGTCGCCATCCTCACCTCGAGCCCGTCCGGATTCCTGCACGAGCCGGCCGGCAAATTCTCGACCGACGACTCCCCGGAGGAGAGGCAGGCCTTCTATGAGAAGATCTGGAAGAGCCCCGGTTTCGCGAAGCTCACGGCGAACTACTACGACATGACGACGAACCGCGAGGTCAATCTCGAGTTCTGCGAGTTCCTCGCGGACAAGATCCGCACCATCGTCGACGACCCGGAAACCGCGGAGCGACTCATCCCGAAGGATCACCTCTTCGGTGCGAAGCGTCCGCCTTTCGTCGCGAACTATTTCGAATCGTTCAACAAGCCGAACGCCTCGCTCATCGCGCTCCGAGAGACTCCGATCGTTCGAGTCGACGCCACGGGAATCGAGACGACCGAGCGGCACCGCGACTACGACATCATCGTGTACGCAACAGGATTCGATTTCGGTACCGGCGCCCTCACACGAATGGGGGTGAGGGGTCGGGAGGGCCTCGATCTCCACGTCGATTGGACGGACGGACCGTCCGACTTCGCAGGCTTCAGTGCGCATCTCCTGCCGAACTTCTTCTTCCCGGGGGGCCCGCACGGCGCCGGTGGCGGCAACTACCCCCGCTACTCGCAGGATCAGGTCGACTGGATTCTGGACACGTTGATCTACGCGCGTGAGCACGGGTTCGACCGTTTCGAGCCGACCGCCGCTCACCAGGACGCCTGGATGACCATGGTCGAGACCCTCGCGCCGCTCTCGATCTTCTCCGCTGAGCACAGCCATTACTACGGAGCGAACGTCGAGGGCAAGCTGCGAAAGTTCCTGCTCAACCCGGGGGGACGCGCCAAGCTGCACGAATTCCTCGACGAGATGTCCGCAACGCACGATTTCGGTGGCGCGCTTACCGCCGTAGCCCGCGTGAGCGTCTGACGACGTGCGTCGGCGACATCACCTGACCGCGACGGGTCCGGGAGTGATGCCAGGGCAGGTATATTCGGTCCGGCTGGGACCTCCCGGTTTGTCGGGGACGCGGACCATCAGGCCCGCTGCGCCAGCTGCACGATCAATCCACCCGACGTGTCGGATCGCCGCGCGCGGCCAGTGTCTCAGCCAGCCTTGTGGGTACCTCTATTCTCGAAGTTGTTGTAGAACAGTGTAAATGGAGGATCGAAAAGTGGCGGGCGGGACCGGACGGGTCGCGACATCGCCAAGGTAGCGAGCGAAGTGTATCGAGCTCGCGGGTGAATTCCCCGAACCGTTGTGTCGGAGAGATATCGCGGTGGGCACTCATGCACCTTTGTCGAGTCGAACTCGAGCACATTCGATATGGGTGCCACATCCACGCTCGTGTGGCGACCGTCGATCCGCCGCCGGGTTGGGGCCTCCGTAGTCGGAACGGCATAGACACATAGGTTACTATGTTATCTATGTTATCTATGTTGCGTTCTGTATGGGGACGTCATCGCCGTGAGGAGGCTGGAAGTGCAAACGCTGGTTGTGAAACGCGGAGGCGGTGTGGTTACGGTCGTGATGTCACGCCCAGAGAAGAAGAACGCGGCCAATCCGACAATGTGGCGTGAACTCACCGAGACCTTCAGTGCTGTCGCGGCAGACGCCAAGGACCGCGTGCTGGTGTTGACGGGCGCCGGCGGCGACTTCTGCTCGGGTGCGGACCTGGGCGGCAGGAGCGATGACGCCCTGACCTTTATGGCGACTGCCGGGGAGGCGGCACGGACGCTGCATGCGCTGACCATTCCCACCATTGCCAAAGTGGATGGCGTCGCAGTCGGTGCGGGCTGGAATCTTGCACTCGGCTGCGACCTCGTCATTTCGACCGATCGGGCCCGGTACTCTCAGATTTTCGTCCGGCGTGCCCTCTCAGTCGATTTGGGCGGCAGTTGGCTGCTTCCCAAGCTCGTCGGAATTCAGAAGGCGAAGGAGCTCGCGTTCTTCGGTGACATGCTGTCTGCGGCCGAGGCGGCGGAACTGGGCTTGGTCACCCGGATCGTGACTGCGGAGGAGCTCGACGCGACCGTCGACGCGATGGCCACTCGTCTTGCAGAGGGGCCGGCACGGGCCCTGTCGCTCACTAAGCAGCTGCTCGATGCCGCCGCTGAGGGTGGGGGCATGGAAATTGCCCTGAGGCGCGAGAGTTATGCGCAGGTCAACAACATCAATGGCCCGGACGCGGAGGAGGCAAAGGCAGCGTTCCTCGAGCGGCGTGACGCGGTATTCTACCGCTCGGCCAAGCCCTCCGATACCAATCCGGGCCCCTCTGGAATTTGAGCGGCGGAGGGGGATTCGAGTGGCTGGTCGTTCTATCGGTCGTCGGCCGCCCGTTATACCTCGGGCCGTGGACGGACAGATCGGTGCACGTGGAGAAGTGCTGCCGAAGTAGCCAGTTCGTGTTCTCATTCGTGCCGTGCAGCGAGAGTGACGCTGAACGGGCGAAGTGGACGCCCTCGGCGAATAGAGTTCGGGATCGAGGCATACGAGGGCGCGGGGGATCGAAGGAGAGCAGCGGCTGCGCTCGAATGGCGACGCCGTCGAACGTGCAGGCCGAGATGATCCGAGTCGGTCATTCGGGTCTGAGCGCGGCCATTACGAGCCGGACATGCTCCCGAACTGCATCGTCGTCGAGTGGTTTGTGTCCGACGGTGAGCCGAAAGTAGAGCGGCGCGTACATCAGGTCGAGCACGACGTCGGGATCGGCCGGGCGGATCTCGCCTGATTCGATGGCTGTGCGCACGATTTCGACTCCTTGGAGTCGCCGTGCATTGATATAGCCGTCTCGGAAGGCTCGAGCGATCTCTGGGTCGAACTGTCCCTCGGCGATAAGAGCGGCAACCACGGTTCCGGTGGCGCCGCGGAACGACTCCGCCATTCGAAGCAGGCGGTCCTCGACCTGATCGAGCTGGAAGTCCTCCGGGTAGGGCAGTACATCGCCAGACTCGCGGAGGAATGCCGACATGATGACCGCGGCACGATTGGGCCACCACTTGTAGATGGTTACCTTGCTGACGCCTGCTTTCGCTGCGATCGCCTCGACGGTCGCGGCCTCCAGCCCCTGTTCCAATAGCAGCTCGTAGGCCGCGTCGAGGATCGCCGCTTCGGCACGCGGACCGCTTCGAGCGCGTGGTTGCTGGATCCCGTGCTCGGCCGAACCGGTCCGTGCCGGAGTAGACATGTGGCGCACCTCACTGCGTGATCTGAACGTACAGTTCAAGCTAGTCGACGTCGATCAGCCACGGTAGGCGGCAGGTGTGACTGATCACTGTTTGACGCCTTTGGCGTCGAACACCTTCTGTTCTCTTGGCGTCGGCGGTCTCGGCGGACACGTCGATCGAGGAGGCGAACCACGTTTGCGGCCACGTTGACTCTCGGCTCGGTGCACACGTATTCCGTTGCACGTATGTGACTTTCGCAGCCCGCCGCATGAGTGACCGCCGGCGTCTCGGTCGGTCGGCCGGTTTCCGGGGTGTTGACATTCCTCCCCTCGCGACCCAAACTGTACTGAACGTTCAGTTCTTACTGAGTGTGCCAGAGAAAGGGCAGCTTATGACCACTGTCACCGATTCCGAGTTCTCTTCCTTCGAGCTGCCTGTCACCCGAAAGGAGGACAACGGCCCGATCGCGGACGCGGAACTCGCCGTTCGACGCGATCTTGCGGCTGCATACCGCCTGTGCGCACTATTCGGCTGGGACGACCTGATCTACACCCATATCTCAGCGCGCGTGCCCGGCCCCGACCATCACTTCCTGGTCAACCCGCTCGGTCTCGGGTTCGACGAGATCACCGCCTCGAACCTCGTCAAGATCGACCTCGACGGCCATGTCATCGGCGACAGTCCTTATCGCCCCAATGCTGCCGGATTCGTCATCCACGGCGCGATCCACAGTGCACGAGAAGACGCCCAGTGTGTGATGCACCTACACACCGAAGCCGGTATGGCGCTGTCCACATTGGAAGAGGGGTTGCTGCCGCTGACCCAGCACGCGATGCGCTTTCACGGGCGTCTCGGTTACCACGACTACGAGGGCATCGCCCTCAGTTCGGACGAGAAGCTACGGTTCATTGCTGATCTCGGTGACAACATCGGTCTGATCTTGCGCAACCACGGCACTGTCACTGTCGGCCGCAGCGTAGGGCAGGCGTTCACTGAGACCTTCTACCTGGAGAAGTCCGCTCGGGCCCAGCTACTCGCCCTATCCGCCGGCCGCCCACTGGTCGTTCCTCCGCAAGAGGTGATCGAACTGACCGTTCGGCAATGGCTCGGGGATCTCAGCACTTCCAACGATCGCGAGTGGCCATCGCTGCTACGCAAGCTGGACCGTGCCGATGCGTCCTACCTGGACTGAGGTGGTTGCCATGGCGACGGGAGCCGACTCGTGACCGGTGCGATCCACCGCCGGACCTTCAACGAGCACTGGGAGACTGCCGTGGCCGAGCACGGCCGCCGGCCGTTCCTGATGTTTCACGACGACACCGACACGACCGGGTATACATACCGGGATTTCGAGCAGATCGTGGCCAAGACTGCGGGCACGCTGCGCCATCACGGTGTCCGGCCCGGCACGTCCGTGCATGTCGTCCTCCGAAACAGCCCCGCGTTCGTGGCCCTCTGGCTCGCGGCCACCCGTCTCGGCGCGTGGCTGGTCCCGGTCGATCCGGCCTCGACGGCACGCGACATCACCGGGCAGGTCCGGCGAACCCGGCCCGCGGTTGCTGTTTGTGCGGGCGCGCGCGCAGCGACGTTCAGGGAAGGCGCGCAGGGATTAGTACCCCACATAATCGAGATCGGCGAGACCGCCGCAGATTTCGCTGTCGAGGGGCCATTCGGTGCCGGGAACCCGGTTACCGCCGCGGCGCACGACATCGGGCCATCCGATCGGCTCGCAGTGATGTTCACATCGGGCACAACCTCCGAGCCCAAAGGCGTGGTTCTCACCCAGGAGAACTACAGCACCGTCGGCGAGATCATGGCCGCTGCGGTCGGACTCGGCCCCGAGCACCGCTGGCTGGTGACACTGCCACTGTTCCACGCCAACGCCCAGTACTACTGCTTCGCGCCCGCCATCGCTACCGGGGCGAGCATTGCGCTGACCCACACCTTCTCTGCCTCGCGGTGGGTCCACCAAGCTCACGAACTGGGCGCGACCCATGCCAGTTTGTTCGCCGCTCCCATCCGCATGATCCTGGCTCGTTGCGGCCCGGACCGCCCACCGCTGCGCCTGGAACACGTGTGGTTCGCGCAAAGTCTCGGCCGGGAGCACCACGAACAATTCGGCGAGCTCGTCGGTTGCCGTCCCCGCCAGCTCTATGGCATGACCGAAACGGTCGCCGCGGTGACCGGGGACACCAGCGATCCATTGCGCCATGACGTCATCGGCGAACCGCTGGGCGGCCGTGAGGTAGACGTCGTGAACCCCGAAACCGGTGGGCCGACTCCGCCCGGCACGCCGGGAAAGCTTCGCGTGCGGGGGGTGCGTGGTGTCGATCTGTTCGACAGCTACCTCGACGATCCGGAAACGACAAACCGTGGGTTCACTGATCTCGCCGATGAGACGAGTTGGTTCGACACCGGCGACCTGGTCATTGCCGACGCCGAAACGGGCGCCTTCCGGTTCGTCGGCCGTGCCGATGACGTCATCAAGGTTTCCGGCGAGAATGTGAGCCTTACCGAGGTGGAGTCCGTACTCGGGCAGGCACCGGGAGTGCTGGAGGCCGCCGTCGTTGCGCAACCGGACCCGATCCGCGACCAGATCCCTGTGGCGTACGTGGTGCCTCGGGACGGCGCCGCACCGCCCGACGTGGAAACGTTGGAGCAATGGGCGTCTGTCAACCTCTCGCCGGCCGCCAGGCCGCGTGTGTGGCACCTCATCGATGAACTTCCGCGTACCAGCGTGGGCAAGGTCAGGCGATTCCGCATGACCACGGATCCGTAGGCACAGAGGTGGTGGTGACTTGGTGGCGTTCGTTCGTGCGAGCCGGACTACTTCTTCTTGGCGGGTGACGTAAGTCCGGGTATGGGAGTCTGCCGCTGGGCAAGGTACTCGCGCATGCGGTCTTCGAGGTCGTCGACTTGGTAGGTGGGGTTGCGGAAGCCAGAGATGAGGGTTGCGCAGTACTCGCGGGAGAGGGTCTCCGCGTCCCAGTCGCCGCCGGGCTTGACCCACTGATAGGTGTGGTTGTGCATGTTGAGAAACTGCAGCGTCGCGAGCCTCGGGTCGAGCTTGCGGAACGACCCGTCGTCCATCGCTTCGACAAGCAGTTCCTCGACGAGGCTTTCGAACTCTCGGCGCTGGCGCAGCAGTCGCGTGCGGTTGGCGCCCTTCAGGCTCCGGTAGTCGTGCTCGTACACCCAGACGTGATCCAATCGGGCCAGGATGTTCTCCAGCAGCGTTTGCGACAACATCCGCAGCCGCAGTACCGGGTCCACGTCCAGGGCGGCGATCCGGCGTACGGACACCAGCAAGGGACGCATGACTCGGTTCTGGATCTCGACGAGCAGGTTCTCCTTGGACCCGATGTAGTAGTAGAGCGCACCCCGGGCTAGCCCGGTCGCCGTTCCGAGTTCCGCGATGCCGGTGGACGCATATCCCTTTTTGGCGAACAGCGCGGCAGACGTGTCTATAATCTCTTGGCGCTTGATCTCGTAACCCGGCCCGTGCCCTGGTGGTCTTGGCATGACTCAGCAGCTTATTCCGCGTTTCGCGGCACGTCGAATCGCTGGGGTGAGAAGCCGCCCGGCGGACGATGTGGATGGTTGCGTCGCCCTGGCGGCCACCCTCGCTCCCGCCTCCGGTTTCCTGGGCCGATCGGTACCTGAAACCCCGTATCGCCGGCGAATGAGGACGACAGCTGTGCGGCCCGGTAGGAGTTCGCTCGTCTCTGTTGTTCATTTGCGTCGCCTGCCTGACGCGCGGCGTGCCCCCATTGTCCGGGCGGCGGACGAACTGTGTCGTGGGGTCGGGTCAGAGCTCGCGCCGGCCACGATGAACATCGACTCGCTTTCTCCGGACCGTCTCTCCGGCGATCGGCCGACGTCAGGGATTGCTTGGACTCACCTCCTCACGTAATGTGACCCAGGCGATAGTTCGACCGATCGATCTAACTTTGGAACTCGTGCCGAAGCAGGAGATGCGGCGGCCGGGGAACGGTCGTCGGGCCAAGTCCGGATCGCGCTGATCACCGGATTGGCCGAGGGTGCGATCGGCGAGGTCATCTATCACGCCGGCGACTACGCCGGTCCCCGCGCGACCGCTTCCGAAGGTGGGGCGGCGCGCTGGGCGAGTACTGAACGTGAATGTCCACTCAACGGAGAGGATCCATGATGGCACTGGATGGAAGAATTGCAGTCGTGACGGGCGGCGGCCGTGGAATCGGCCGCTCGATCGCGATCGTGCTGGCAAGTCAGGGTGCGGCGGTCGCCGTGTGGGACCTGAACGCCGCAGGTGCGGAAGAGACGGCCACCGCGATCCGCGAGGCAGGCGGAAAGGCAGTGGCCATCGCTGGTGACGCGGCCGACGCCACGGCCGTGGCGTCGGCGGCTGCCCGGACGCGTGAGGAGCTCGGCCCGGTCACGATCCTCGTCAACAACGCCGGGATCACCAACTACGTTCCCTTTACCGATATGACCGAAGAGCTTTGGGATCGCATGATCAACGTAAATCTCAAGGGGCCGTTCCTGGTCTCGCAGGCGATCCTGCCCGACATGCTCGAGGCAGGATGGGGCCGGATCATCAACATCTCGTCGTCGTCCGCGCAGACCGGAGCACCATCGTTGGCCCACTATGCAGCGTCGAAAGGCGGGGTCATCGGTCTCACGAAGGCGCTCGCCGTCGAGTTCATCGGCAAGGGGATCACCGTCAACAACGTTCCACCCGGATTCGTCGATACGCCCCTGCTGCGCGAAGGTATCGATCCAGACAAGGTAGCTGCCACGATGCCTATGAAGCGCGCAGGTCAGCCGCAGGACATCGCTCACGCGGTCGCGTACCTGGCCTCCGAGGAAGCCGGATATGTGACAGGACAGACGCTCAGCGTCAACGGTGGACGGTACTTCGTCTGAGTTGATCGGTCCGTCCAGGCGCCGTAGAACGCCTGGCTCGGTTGAACTTCCATACAGCCAACAACGATGCCGGACGGGAGTCGTCGTGGATGAGTATTCGGGCGTAGCGGGAGGCGGCGTGACCATCCCGGCCGAGGTGCTGGTGGTGGGAGCGTCCGCGTCCGGCCTGTCTACGGTAGAGGCGCTGCGCCGCAAGGGATATGTCGGCAATATCACCGTGATCGGCGAGGAACTGCACGCACCGTACGATCGACCGCCGCTCTCGAAACAGGTGCTGTCCGGCGCGTGGGCGCCGGACCGGGCTGCGCTGCGGACTCAGGAGATCCTGGCGTCGTGGAATACGGGGTTCGTTCACGGGGACTCGGCGATCGCGCTGGACCTGCTCACGCGGACCGTGCGCGCGGAGTCCGGCCGGGAGCTACAGGCGGACGCCATCGTGATCGCCACAGGAGTGCGGCCGCGGACGTTAGCCGGGCAACCCCGCCTGAACGGTGTGCATGTGCTGCGCACACTCGATGACGCGTTGGGGCTGCGGACGGATCTACTCGACTGCTCGAGGCTGGTGGTCGTCGGTGAGGGCGTTCTCGGTTCCGAAATCGCTGCCACAGCACGAGCGATGGGTGTCGAGGTGACCATCACCGGGCCCCAGGCGGCGCCGATGGCGTTGCAGGTCGGCCCGCTGGTGTCGGGGTTGCTCGCGGAGTTGCACAGCGAACGCGGTGTGCGGCTGCGGCTCGGTACCGGCGTGGTGGGTTTGACCGGCGAGGACGGCCGGGTAGCCGGCGTGCAGCTGGGCACCGGGGAAGATCTTCCTGCCGACGTGGTGGTAGTCGCGATCGGCGCCGCACCTGCGACGGACTGGCTCGCCGACAGCGGCCCGCGCCTCGACAACGGTGTGGTGTGCGATTCCCGTTGTCGCGCGGCGGAAGGAATCTACGCGGTCGGCGACGTAGCGCGTTGGTATCACGAGCAACTCGGCGGGCTGATGCGTCTGGAGAACCGGACGAACGCCACGGAGCAGGCTGCGGCCGTAGCCGGTGTGATTCTCGGTGAGGATCGCCCGTACGTTCCGGTGCCGTATTTCTGGACCGACCAGTTCGACGCGAAGATCCAGGTGTACGGAGCGCTCCCGGCCGATGCCCACGTGGAGATCGTCGACGGCGACATATCGGCTCGGCGCTTCGTTGCGCTGTATCGCGCCGATGGGGTGGTCACCGGTGTCCTCGGCTGGAACATGTCCAAACAGGCGCGTCAACGCCGGCAGGAGATCGTCGATGCGTTCGGCGACCTCGTTCCAGTCCACTAGAGAACAAGGAGAGATCGATGAAGGTTGTGATCGACGAAGACAAGTGCGTTGCGGCGGGACAATGCGTTGCCGCAGCATCAGAGGTATTCGACCAGCGTGACGAAGACGGCGTCGTGGTGCTCCTGAACGAGAATCCACCAGCCGAGATCGCCGACGACGTCCGGCAAGCAGCGGCGGTGTGCCCGGCGCTGGCAATTCAGATCGCGGAGTAGCGCAGTTCTTTCACCTTTGACGGAGAAGACGACGAGAGTAGGACGATCATGACTGAGACAGTGGCCGGTACCGACAAGGTCGATGAGCTCCCGGAGTATCCGACACCCCGGTCGGGCCAGTGCCCGTTCGCGCCCCCGCCGGATCTGCTCGCGCTGCACGACGCGGACAAGCCCGTGGTCCGTGTCAGGACGTGGGACGGAAGTACCCCGTGGCTCGTCACGAGCCATGCCGCCCAACGCCAGATTCTTACCGACCCGCGGATAAGCGCCAACATCGGTCTGGATGGATACCCGCACACAACCGAGGCGATGAAGGCCCACGCCGCCGAGATGCAGCCGTCCATCAACAACACCGATGGAACCGAACATGCTCGCTGGCGTCGGATGTTGACGAGCTCGTTCACCCGCCACCGGATGGAGAAGTTGCGTCCGGCGATCCAGCAGATCACCGATGACCTGATCGACAAGATGCTAGCCGGCCCGAATCCGGCTGACCTGAACGAGGCCCTGTCCCTGCCTCTTCCGTCGCTGATGATCTGTGAGCTCCTCGGCGTGCCATACGACGACCACGAGTTCTTCCAGAAGCATGCGGGATCCACCAACGCACGATTCCAGACCCCGGAGGAATCGGCCGCGTCGACGAATGAACTGCGGCGCTATCTCGCCGAGCTCATCGAGGCGAAGATGGAGACTCCGGCTGAGGACGTCCTCTCCGACCTCGGCGCGCGCGTCAAGGAGGGGGTGCTCACCATGGATGAAGCCGCCCCACTGGCACACATCCTGCTGGTCGCCGGCCATGACACCAGCGCCAACATGGTCACGCTCGGTACCGCACTGCTGCTGCAGAACCCCGACCAGCTCGCGGTCCTGCGCGATAACTGCGACGACCCGAAGTTCGTGGCGAACGCCGTCGAGGAACTGTTGCGCTACCTCACCATTCCGCATCTGCTGGCGCGACGAGCAGTGCTCGAAGACATCGAATTCGAAGGCGAGACCATTCGCGCGGGCGAGGGAGTCATCACGGCTCTGTCAGCCGCCAACTGGGATCCGCAGGCGTTCTCGGAGCCCGGGAAGCTCGATCTCGCCCGCGCGAATGG
>Ga0247825_10002301_pt1 | contig 12634 bp, 9 predicted proteins | sample 13C_Vanillin_Day_FD_194413 | JGI IMG/M metagenome (GOLD analysis project Ga0247825, IMG submission 194413) | Soil microbial communities from agricultural site in Penn Yan, New York, United States - 13C_Vanillin_Day48 | ecosystem: Environmental > Terrestrial > Soil > Agricultural land | place...
CAAGTACGCGTTCTAAGAAGTCTCTCGGAGGGTGAGGTCACGGACCACAGAGACGCAGAGTCACAGAGCGAACCTACATGCTCGGTGGCTCTCGTGACTCTGTGGCCCGTCGTCCTCGTGTGAACACCAGCGACGGCGGCGTTTCTCCCGCCCCCGTCAACAGCGCCCGCCAGGTGCTCTTGGCGAGCCTCATCGGCACCACGATCGAATACTTCGACTTCTACATCTACGGTACGGCTGCAGTACTCGTCTTCCCGGCCCTCTTCTTTCCCGCGTCCGATCCCTCGACCGCAACACTCGCGTCGCTCGCCACGTTCGGCATTGCCTTTCTCGCGCGTCCGATCGGGTCGGCGCTCTTTGGCCACTTCGGTGACCGCGTCGGCCGCAAGACGACGCTGGTGGCCGCCCTCTTGACGACCGGCGTCTCGACCGTCGCGATCGGGGCGTTGCCGACCTATGAGTCGATCGGCGTCGCGGCTCCTGCACTACTCGCCCTGTGCCGCTTCGGGCAAGGACTGGGCCTGGGCGGGGAGTGGGGCGGAGCGGTACTCCTGGCGATCGAGAACGCGCCGCCCGGCAAGCGCGCGTGGTACGGAATGTTTCCCCAGCTTGGCGCGCCGCTCGGGTTCTTCTTGTCCACAACCGTGTTCCTGGCCCTCTCGAACGCGCTTGGAGATCAACGTTTCGCGGCCTTCGGGTGGCGGGTTCCGTTTCTCGCGAGCGCCATCCTCGTGGTCGTCGGCCTCTACGTGCGCCTGACGATCGCCGAGACGCCCATCTTCGCCGCTTCGTTCCAGCGTCGCGCACGCGTGAAGGTCCCGATGCTCGTCGTACTCCGCGAGCACCCGGGCACGGTGGCAGCGGGCACGCTGATGTCGCTGGCAACGTTCGTCATCTTTTACCTGATGACCGTGTTCACACTGTCGTGGGGCACGAGCGCACTCGGGTTCACCCGCGAGGAATTCCTCCGGATCCAGTTGGTCGGCGTGATCTGCTTCGCAGTGACGATCCCGATTTCGGCACGCATCGCGGAGTATGGCCGCCGGCGAATGCTCCAGCGCGCCACCATCGCCATCGCACTGTTTGGTCTGGTCATGGCGCCGCTGTTCTCGGCTGGCACGATTGGCGCCGTGCTGACGCTGGCGGCCGGTCTGGGCCTGATGGGACTGACTTACGGTCCGCTCGGGACGGTGCTGACGGAGTTATTTCCGACCGATGTCCGCTACACCGGCAGTTCCTTGACGTTCAATCTCGCGGGCATCGTCGGCGGATCGTTTGCGCCGTACATCGCAACGTCGCTGGCCGGCAGCTTCGGACTCCGTGCAGTGGGCTATTACCTCACGGGAGCGGCGTTACTCTCACTCATCGGCCTCGCGCTGACGCGAGAAACGAGAGACGAGGATCTGACTCGTTAAGAGCGTTCCATACCTACACGGGCCACAGAGGCACAGAGTCCTTGAGCACTCTTGATCTCTGTGTCTCCAGGACGCCGTGGCTGGTGGAAGTGAGGCGTCAGTCGGGGCCGCCGCCGGAAATAAGGGTCTGCCCCGTCTCCTTGGTGCAACCGCCGGCGGGCATCGTGGTCCCGCACTTGATCAGCAACCCGGCCATCGCGCCGAACGGCCGGCCGTCTCTCAACGGGTGCAGCATCACCGTGAAGATCGTGCCGTCGGGGAAGGTCTTCGGCGAGACACCCTGGCGCGCCAGCGCCGCGGCGGATGCCGTCTCAACGCCCCACTGCGCAGGCTTGCCCTTCTCCATGACAGGTTTGCCGCTGGCATCCAGCACGTCGAACACCAGCTGCGCGTGATTGGCGCCTGGAATGTACCGGACGAGCCTGCCGGTCATCGTGCGTGACTTCGTGAGGTCGTACATGGCGAACGAGTGATGCGACAGAGCGGGGGCCACCATGACCGCGAGCAGCAGGACGCCGACGGCCCACGCGACCCACGATGACTTCGGTGCTGTTTCTCTCACGACGCGCCTCCTCCTCAAGTATGCCTCGACACGGGAAGCTACTCAGGCCGTTCCCAGCCCTGTTCGAAGTGCTTCTCCCAATTCTGCGCCCATGGCCGCCCGAAGTAATCCACGTAGCCCTCGTCGACGAACGTGAGCTGCGTCGGCCGGCCATCCGGTCCGTTCACGATCGTGCTCTGCACGCGACACTCCACGAACGTGTGCCTGGCATTCGGATCGTCGGGGCCGCTGTCGAGCTCCCATGGCGTCACGGCGTGCAGCGGCCGCGTAAACGCCTCGGGATCGTAAAACGTGGCCTCGACGGTGATCGTCTTGCCGTCCGCACTGGGCCTGAAGACCTCGACGATCTCCATCGCGCTGCTGAACTCGAACATCGAGTGCGACAGGGTCCAACCCTGAACGTTGGCGGTCCACGCCACCAGCGTGTTGCCATTCCAGAAACCGACTGTTTCGCCGTACCACTGCGGTACCTGCTGCACGTGCTTCTGTCCGACATGCACTTTGCGAAGCAAGTTGTCGGCGATACCGCTCAGGAACTGCACCTGATTCGGCGTCGTCAGCACCTCGATGGTTCCGCCAAGCGAGAACTGCGCCCACCACCGCATCAGTCCTTCTGGGTAGCAGAAGGCGGCGTTCCACTGCGGTGAGTTGTTCACGACCTCGTGGAAATTGTGCTGCACCATACGCTTCTGGTACTCGGGCGTGAGCAGCGAGATCATCGTCGCGGTCTGCAGGTTGCGGCCCCAGATCCATTGTTCGCCCGGCGCGCCTCGGCGATATCGCCCGTCCCAGTTTGGGAGCGTCTGGCGGGTATGGACCGTCGGTCCTCCCGTTTTCTGCGCTTCGGCCATCAGCGCCGCGTAGTGTTCGCCGGCTGTCTTGTAGGCGTAGGGTGTGACGATCTTCGCGACCTCGCGGTCGAGCTTGCAGTCACCCCACTGACCGACCCTGTTGGCGGTCCACATGTCGGTCAGTTGCCTGGGAGTGTTGCAGCGCACGTATCGCGGGTCCGTCCAGTACTGCCGATCGAGATAGAAGTTCTTGGTCGTAAAGAGGTCAACCGGAAGGGCCTGCACTCCGGCTGGAGGTACCGGTGCGGGAGCGGGCTTGTCCTGCGCAGGAATCCTCGCTGCGAACGTTACCGCCAACGCCGCGGCGACGAGCACGAAGTACGTGGACGCCGACACGCGCGTGCGTGTGGCGGCGGTGCGGGGCGTGACCATGGAACCTTCCTCCTCGCTCATTCGCGGGCTATTCTATGCCCTATGCCATCCCATTGTCGTCGCAAGGGCTCCCTCGCCACGGTCCTGGCCGTTGCGACGACGGCGGGTCTCGTCACCGTGGCGGCACAGGCGCCGCTCCCCGTCGCCGGACAGCGTGGACAAGGCGCCGCACCGACGCAACAGGGCCAGCCGGCCGCGGTGTTGCCTCAAGCGCCGATCGTGTCACCCCTCGCGTCAATCTCGGACGCCGTGACGGGTCCTGGACAGCCGTTCTCCTCCCTGATGTCGCTGCCCGCCGGAGGAGACATGGCGCATTTCAGGTACGAAGCCACCGAATACTTCGTCACCGGGCTGGCAAACGGCAAGCCCTACAAGACGCGACTGGTGGTGCGACGGCCCTCGGAGAGCGCGCGATTCAGTGGCATCGTGCTCGCGGAGTCGATGCACCCAAGCGGCAACGCCTGGATGTTTCACTTCACCTACGCCTATACGATGACCGCCGGCCACGTCGCGGTGGAGATCCTGACCAGCGACCCGGCGCAATTCGTTGCGTTCAACGGGCTGCGCTACAAGGAACTCAGCATCCAGCCCGGTCAGGCGAACGAAATCCTTGCGCAGGTCGGCGCGCTGCTCCGTTCGAAGCAGCCATCCAATCCGCTGGCTGGTCTCACCGTCCGACGGCTGATCCTCGCCGGCACATCAGCTTCTGCGGGAGTGCTCGTCAACTATCTTCCTGCACACATGCTCTACCGCCTCGGCGAGATGAAACCGATCTACGACGGGTTTCTGCCGACGAGCAATGGGGCAAACCTCCGATCCGTGGACGTCCCGATGATCCAGGTGCCGACCACGACTGAAGCGATGCGCGGCACGGTCCCAACACGTCAGGACGGCGACGCGCCAGGTGATCAGTTCCGCGTGTACGAGTTTGCCGGGATGGCACACCTCGACACCCGCAACGTAGAGGCATTCAAGCCGAACCCCTGCAAGTACCCGATCAGTTTGTTCCCGATGAGCACCTACATGTCGGTCGCGCTCCACCACCTCGTGCAGTGGGTCGATGCCGGCACCGCTCCACCACGCGCGGACAGAATGCTCGTGGACCGCAACGTCGCGAATGATGGCTCGCTCATCGCTCTCGACGAGTTCGGCAATCCGAGGGGCGGCATCCGCAGCCCCTACGTGGACGTGCCCGTGACGAAGTACGGCGTTCCGAACGAAGGCGCCGTGCCAGCGACGCCGAATACCGTGCCGTGGGTCGCGCTTCGTGGTGACGCAGGCATCGATCAGTTGTGCAGGCTCACCGGATACCAGATTGCGCTGTCGAATGCCGAGCTGAAGACGCTGTATGGCACGAAGGCGGCCTATCTCGCGAAGGTCCAGCAACGCGTTGACGAACTGACGCGCCAGGGCTGGTCGTTGCCCCTCTACAGAGATCAGATTCTCGCCGACGCTTCAGCGGTGACGTTCTAGCCGGGCGACGTCGCGCGACTCGAAGAGGCGCTGTGCGGCCATTTCGTTTATTCTTGGCCGCATGGCTGACACTCAGACTTTCCACAGCACCAAGACAGCCGTCTTGATCGCCTGCCTTCCCTGTCTTGTCCTGTTCCCGCCGCCATCATCGGCGCAGGATCTCGGCCCGAACTTCCGCAAGATCAAAGAAGGGATCTACGTTCAGTCCTCTCGCGAGGTGAATTCGACCTCCAGCATCATCCTCACGGAAGAGGGGGTCGTCATCATCGACACCGGTCAGACGCTCATCGACTCACGAGAGGTGATGCAGGCGGTCAGGAAGCTGACACCGCTCCCGGTGCGACTGGTGATCAACACGGAGGTGCACCCCGATCACACGACCGGCAATTTCGTGTTCTCTCCCCCCGGCCTCGTCGTCAACCACGCAGGCGCATCCGATGCGATGCAGAAGGCGTTCGATCCCGAGCGAGCGAACACCTTGGCGAAGCAGTCTCCCGAGATGCGCGAGGCCGCGCAGGGCTACCGCCTCGTCACGCCTCACATCGAGTATCAGGACAGGACGACACTGCGGGTCGGGGCACGCGTATTTCACCTGATACACATGCGCAACGTCCACAGCGAGGCGGACACCGCGGTCTGGCTTCCAAACGAGCGGGTGCTCTTCGCGGCATCCGTGGCGCTTCCGGGCTCGATCAATAACATCCGGCCTTTCGTTCAAATCCCAGACATGCTCGCGGCGATGAAGATGATGAAGGCCCTGAATCCCGACGTCGTCGTCCCCGGCCATGGCTCGTTCGGGACGGTGAAGATCTTCGACGATAACGAGCGCTATTACACGTTGCTGCTCGAACGGGTTGGCGCACTGGTGCGCGCCGGACGAACGCTCGAACAAGCCAAGCAAGAGCTGCGGATGCCGGAGTACGCCGACTGGTCGTACCAGGAGCGGATGCCGAGCAATGTCGAGGCGGCCTACCGGGCGGCCACGGCACGCTGATCGGGGAAGCGCTGGTATTCAGTCGGGGAAGCCGGGCGCAAAGAGGCGCGCCATCGCAGCCGGGTTGCGAATCTCCTGTCGCGCCATGTAGATGTCGGCCTCGGCACGCAGGGCTCGTGCCCGGGCGCCATCGACAAGCCCGCTCAGGCGCCAACGACAGACCGCGGCATGCAGCTGCATGTCCGAGGCCTCGAACCCCTCGATTGCCAGGGCCAGCCCGTCGACCGCGGCGCCGGCGTTGCCCTTCTGGTACGCCACCGTCGCCCTCAGGAGCCGCACGTAGGGATTCGCCCAGGGCATGCCTTCGCGGAGAATGCGCTGGGCTTCGCGCTCGACAATGGCACGCATCTGTGGCGCCTCTGTACCCTGAGCCGCCCGCGCCAGAGCGCAACGGGCGCGACAGTTCGCGGTTTCGATGCGGGTGTGCTGCACGCGCCGGAAGTGGTTTTGACGAAGGGCGTCCCGATGGCGTTCGACGAGCTCCCACGCCTCCGCCGGTCGACCGCAGTAGAGCCGCGTTTGGATCAGCGTGAGGAGATGGTGGTAGTGCGGCCGTTGAAATCCGCGTTGCGACCAGCGAGCCATGCCCTCGTTGGCCAGGCGCTCGGCCTCGTCCGGCTCGTCGGCCGCCACATAGACGAGGCTCATCCGCGTACCCAGCTCGAGCTCCAGGTAGACGTTCCCGTGTTCCCGCGCCGAGCGGAGCAACCCGGGGAGGTGGGAGGAAGCCTGGCGCAGCTGGCCCAGAAGAACGAGTGAAAAGAGGAAGAAGTTCTGCGCGAGGTTCAGCTCCCACGTCACGCCGGTGCAGTGATCTCGGAGCGTCGTCAGGGCCCGCCCGCAGAGATCGGCTGATTCCTTCCAACGCCCGGAGACGAACGCGCCGATACCAGCCCATACCGAGCTCAAGGCCGAGACGTAGTGCCGGCCTGCGTGAGGTGCGAGCGCTGTCGCCTGGCGACGCAGGGTCTCGACGCGTTGTCTGCCTGCCCCGACGGGAATGATCGTTGAGAACCCCGCCTCGATCGCCAGACCCCTGGCGACGCGATACGGGTCGCCTACGCGGAGCGCCCAGAGCAACTGCCTGACGTTGACGTCCGCTGCTCGCAGCGGATCCACCATTGCCATACCGACCGTAATCGACCAGCACGCATCGATGCGCAAGAGGTCTCCTTGGGTGATCGGCGCATCCGGCCGCGCGCGGAACTCGATCCCTCGCAAGCGCAGCAGCAGACGCCGCAGCGCCAGCGACGCCAACGCAGCGTGAGGGCCGGAGGCCAGACGCACGCCCACGGTGCGGAGCACAACGTCGATCGCCGCAAGCCCGCGATCGATCTGTCCGCCGATGAGCAGTAGCTCGGCGGCCTTGCGTCTCCATTCCAGCCGGTCTGCGTCTGGCACTTGGGCCGCCGCGTCGAGGTAGGCATCCGCCGCTTCCACCGGACGACCGGCGTTCTCGAGGGCCCTGGCGAGGCCCGTGCTCCACGCCGCTCGCTCACCGGCGTCGGGGTGCAGGTGGAGCGCATGACGATAGAACGTGGCTGCGAGGTCGAAGGCCAGGACGCCGCTCGCCTTGGCCGCGGCGGCGGCGGCCTGGGTGGCCGCGAGGGTGGGGTTCCCAGCGGCCCGGTAGTGGTCGAAGAGCGCTTCCGGGTCGTCGTCGCCGTGCGCGACCAGCACCTGCGCGAGCAGTTCGTGGATCCGTCGTGTGGAGTCAGGAGAAACCCGCGCCGCCAGCGTTTCGCGGATGCGGTCGTGGTACATCTCGACGCGTTCCGCCGACCGGCTGTTCCGCACCAGATGCTCGGCCCTCAGGCGGGCGACGAGCGGCCGTTCGTCGCCCCGGAAGCCGCAGGCCTCGAACAGGCGCGCCGGCAGCACTGGACGTCCGCAAACGGCGAGAGCTTCGAGAAACGCACGGGACTCATCGGGTAGCAGCTCGAGGCGCTGCGTCAGCATCTCTTCGAGCGTGGCCCCACCGCGATCCCGTACGCCGAGCGCGACGTGGCGCGCGAGCGCCTCGACGAGAAAAGGGTTCCCGCCGCTGTCGCGGACGATCTCGACTCGCTGTGTCGCTTCCGAGACCCCATGCAACGGGAACAGCGTGTCAATCAGCTGCGTGACCTCGTCGTTCGACATCGGCGTCAGTGACAGCGACAGTCGCTCGCCGATATCGATGCGCTCGATGAGCGATCGCAGAAACGGTTTGGCGTCGAGCTCTTCGCTGCGGAACGACACCAGCGTAAGCACCGACGGGGGGCTTGGTGGACGAAGGAGTTCGGTCAACCACCTGACGCTGTCGGTATCAGCCCAATGAAAGTCGTCGATGTCGATGACCAGCGGTTGACGCGCCGTGAGGAGACCGAGGAGATCGCGAAACGCCGTAAACGCCTGGCGATGCAGAAGGATCGGATCGGTCTCGGTGTCGATGTCACGCGCAGGTTCGACAGCCACGGCGCGCATGACCGGGAAGAGCCTGGCCAGTGCCTGCACGTCGCGGGGCATCACGTGCGCCAGTTCCATTGGCGGCAGCGCGCTCAGGTGCCGCGCAAGGCTGTCGACGATCCCGTCCAGCGCCTTGTATGGGATGGTTTCATGCTCATGACAGCGACTCCGCAAGACAAGAACGGATTGTCCGCGAAGACGTCGCTCGATGAAGTGCTGCACCAGTGCGCTCTTGCCGATGCCCGATGGTCCGTGAACGAAGACAGACGCGCTGCGCCGGGCCTGAACGTTGGCGAACGCGGTGCTCAGCGCATTCAGAGGAGCCTGGCGGCCAACGAACACCGCCTCGGAACTCTCGCCACCGCCAGCGGAGGTCTCCCTGTAGGCGACCGAGAGGCGGTCCAATGCCTCACGTCCCGACATGCGAGCGCCCGGATCGCGATTGAGCATCGACATGCACACCTCGCTGAGGTCATGAGGCGTGTCCGGCGCGAGGGCCGTCACGCACAATGGGCCCTCGCTCATCTTTCGCTCGATCAGCTCTTGTACCGGTCCGTCGAGAGGCAGCCGACCCGTCAGTGCGTGGTAGAGCGTCGCTCCGACGGCATACCAATCACTGGCGTTCGACACCACCCCGCCGGCGCACTGCTCCGGCGACAAGTAGGCGGGAGTGCCGGCGAATTCGTGACCAGGCAGGTCTCGAAGAGCTCCCGCCGTCAACCCGAAATCGAGAATGACGACGCGTCCGGTCCGGGTGACGAGTACGTTCGACGGCTTGATGTCGCCATGCTGCATCCCGCGCCGGTGCAGTTCCTGGACACCTTCCACAAGCTGTGGAAACACTCGCCGCATCCGGTCGGCCGCGCTCGAGCCCGACGATGACTGACGCGCGTACTCCACGAGCGACATGCCATCGACGAATTCCATCGTGAAGAAACACTGCCGGTCGTCGATGACCAGGTCGTAGAGTGAGACGAGATTGGGATGCGCGACATCAGCGAGGTGTCGGAACTCGCGTTTCAGCTGGTAGATGTCATGGCCACTTCGGCGCTGCAGGGTCTTGAGCGCCACCACCTGGCCCCGGGCCAGGTCCTCCACCTCGTAGACGATGCCCATTCCCCCAGCACCGACTTGCCGACGGACACTGTAGCGTTCGGTGCCCTCGAAAGGGTCGTGGCGCAAAGGCGTGGCCTGCGGGCGCGCGGGGGGCGGGGCGAACGGTACCGCGGCGGCTTCGACGTCGTCGAGGGCTTCGAGGGTGACCCTGGCGCCTTGAATAAGCAGCGTGGGTTCTTCGTACAAAGGGGCGGCGCGGTCGGCCGCCGCCAGCAGCGATTCAACCTCGGTGCGTGTCGGACCGTCCGGGCCACACTGCGCGCTCAGGTACGCGGACCGGTCGGCGCCAGGTCGTGAAAGCGCACCGGCAACGATGTGCTTCAGCTGGGCGTATTCATCGCGGGTCACGTTATTTGGCGGAAGGCTTGGGCGCAGGGAACCACACGTTGTTACGCGTCACCTGGAGCGAGCCTGGCTCATTCAGGCGCCGAGGCGGTGCTCCCGGTCTTCGCAGTCAGCTCGCGGAACAGCCAGCCTTTCGCAACGGCCCACTCCCGTTTGATGGTCGCCGGAGACACCGCGAGCGCCAGTGCCGTCTCCTCGATCGTCAATCCGCCGAAGAACCGCAGTTCGATGATGCGCGCCTGATCGGGATCGAGGGCCTCGAGCCTCGTGAGCGCGCGGTCGAGATCGAGGACATCCACGGCATCAATGGCCTCGGTCGGCGTGGGGATCGTCGGATCCAACTGCACGGGTACCGTCATGCCCCCTCGCTTCTGCCGCGTCTGGCGACGAGCGTGATCGATGAGGACGCGGCGCATCAGCTGAGCCGCAATCGCGAAGAAATGCCCCCGATTCTGCCAATCGACCTCGCGCTGATCGAAGAGCTTGAGGTACGCCTCGTTCACGACCGCCGTGATCTGGAGCCGGTCGTGCCGCCACTCGCGGCCCAGCTGCCGAAGGGCGAGCGTGCGCAGCTCGTTGTGGACCAGCGGCACGAGACGATCGAACGCTTCGCGGCTCCCGCCCTGCCATTCGCGCAGGAGCTGGGTGATATGGGCGGGATCAACGGGCTCCTGCATGCGTAACTGCTTGTAGGTGCGACAGTTAAACACACGGCCAAACGTAACGTCAAACCACGGATCGGCTGGAGACCGCCCCCAGCGCGGATCGGGCTGGCGCCCGCCTGAAGTCGAGCCCACATGAGTGCCGCAGAGCTTGTTGAGCCGGTTTCTCGGGGCCTGACGCGTATTCGCTGTGAGCCGAGCCGCCGTGCCATCAGCCGACCGGCCCTGACGGTATCGGCGGATGAATGGCGTTGCGGCTCGGACGGTAGCTCCGGTTCTGGTGACACTCAAGGAGAACTCCGATGCGCGCTCGACGACATCCGTTCTGTTCTGCTGCGGTGATGCTGCTCTTCGTCACCCTGGGGCTCGCGGTGACGCCAGTCGAGGCACAACTTGGCGGACTCGGCGGACTGGGTGGCGCCGCCGCCCGTCGAGCTGAAGAAGAGCTGCGGAAGAAGAAAGAAGCCGAGGAGCAGGCGAAGAAGGAGGCCGAAGCGAAGGAAGCGGCCGCCAAGAAAGAACAGCCGGCCGCGCCGGCCTCAGCACCGGCCCAACCTTCCGCCGCACCACCGCCAGCGGCTGCAGCGGCTCAACCTCCGGCACCCGCGGCGGCGCCGGCAGCCGATACCGCGCCAGCTTTCCAGGCGTTCAGCAAGTTCGACTTCGTGCCAGGCGAGAAGGTAGTTGCTCTGGACGACTTCACCCAGGACGCCGTCGGGGACTATCCCGCGAAGTGGAATACCAACGCGTCGGGCGAGATCGTCACGGTTACTGGTAAGCCAGGACGCTGGTTGAAACTGGCTGGCACCGGCTTCTACCTGCCGGAGTTCGTCAACGCGCTGCCCGACGACTTCACGCTCGAGTTCGACGTCCTCACGCCGCCAACCTTCTCAGGGTACCCTCTCAACGCGGTCATCACCGACCTGCCGTCCAGCGGGGCGGCGGGCTGGACGGCTGCGACGAACTCCGTCATCCTGCGACTAAATCCCGGGGCCGGGGACGCCGGCACGTCGGAAACCCAGGTTAGACAGAACGGGGACTCGGCGGCCCAAACCACGAAGTCCGTCACACAGTTCACGAAGACGGCCAACCCCGTTCATGTGTCGATGTGGCGTCAACGCCAGCGCATCCGTGTGTACCTGAACGAAGAGAAGGTGTGGGACCTTCCGCGCGCGTTTCTGGCCACGGCAAAGTTGAACATGCTCGTCTTCGGGTTGCGCGTCGATGACCCTACAGGGGAGTACTACGTCGGGAACCTGCGCCTTGCCGTCGGCGCGCCGGATACGCGCAACAAGATCATTACGGAAGGCAAGTGGGTGAGCCACGGCATCCTGTTCGACGTGAACAGCGACCGAATCAAAGGCGAGTCGTACGGGTCGCTCAAGGAAATCGCGGGCGTACTCACAGAAGCCGCCGATGTGCGCGTGGTCATCGTGGGCCACACAGACTCGGATGGCGACACCGCCGCCAATCTCGACCTCTCGAGACGAAGAGCCGTCGCCGTCAAGGCCGCGCTCGTCAGCGAATTCAAGATCGATGCGGCGCGCATGGACACCGACGGCAAGGGCGAAGGCGAGCCGGTGGACAAGAACGAGACGCCGGCCGGCAAGGCCAACAACCGGCGCGTCGAGTTCATCAAGAAGTAGGAGGCGCCGTGGCTGCCAGACCCCGACTCGTCCTCGGCCTCGTCGTTGCGCTCGCAAGCCTTGCCTGCGGGTCCGGTGTCAGTGCTTCGGAACAGCAGGACCTCGCCGCGCTCCGTAATCTTCTCAAGGGGCTCATCGTCAAGCAAGTGTTCGTTGGCACTGTCGTCGTCAGCGACTCGGCATCGGGGACGTCAAGCCGTCAGGACATCATCGAAACGTCTAGTTCGAGCACGAGCCTGAACCACAACGTCGTCTTCACGGTCACACCCGGCAGCGTCGTGGCCAAGATCACCTATGAGGAAAAGACACGTGTGGATTCCAAGTTGGATTATCAAGCCCACACGGTCACCGGCACCAAGACGACCGAGACGATGGCGTCGGGGACGAACAACGATCCGGTGACCGTGAGCGTCAACGTCGACCTACGCTCGGACGGCACCTACCAGATCAACTTCGGAACCGGTGGGGTCGAGGGTCTGTACAAGATGGTCGACACCGGGACCACGACGTGTAAACCCAAGATCGAGGGTTCTACGTGTCGGCCTGGCACGTCGACGAACAACGATTCGGGGAAAGTGCCCAGTCAGGGTGGACTCGGTGGCTCGGTGGATGGCCGCCGCGACGGCGAGCAGCCGAACGTGCTCGCCGGATCGGTATCGGAGCCGCTCACGCTCAACGACGGCTCGACGGGCAGACGCACCGTGACCTGGAATCTGTCCAGGCAGCCATGAGCCGATCGCGCCGAGTCGTCAT
>Ga0247825_10002302_pt1 | contig 12632 bp, 10 predicted proteins | sample 13C_Vanillin_Day_FD_194413 | JGI IMG/M metagenome (GOLD analysis project Ga0247825, IMG submission 194413) | Soil microbial communities from agricultural site in Penn Yan, New York, United States - 13C_Vanillin_Day48 | ecosystem: Environmental > Terrestrial > Soil > Agricultural land | place...
CTGTACGCTGCTCGTTGAAAAGATCCTCGACGTCAGTCGACGATGTCGATTACCGCGACCGCGCCCGCTGCGGTCGCGCACGCCGCCAGCGTTTGAATCGCGATGAGGGCTAGCACTATTGCCAATGCGCGCCTCATAAGTTCTCCTCTCACGTACACGAGCCTTTCGGCCGGGTTCCTGAGAAGCAAGACGCAAGTTGCATTCCAGGGCGCCGGTGGGGCTGGCGCCCGGAGAAATGTCGCAGCAAGGCGACAATTAAAGGCGGAACGGGTGATATTCGACGACAGCGCCTGGTTAAGGCCAATTCGCGCGAGCGCGCAGCGCGGCGGCGGACTCCGCGGCTTGCGCGACGACTTCGGCGTGATCGAGCGCCGTGAACTCGCCGCGGCGCCGCAGGATGCGCCCGTCTACGATCACGGTATCCACGTTGCGCGGCTGCGCGAAGGAGACGAGCGCTTCATAGGGATCGCCCACCGGCGCGATGTTGATGTCGCCGGCGCGCACCAGGATGAGGTCCGCGCGCTTGCCCGGCGTGAGCGACCCGGTGCGGTCCGCGATGCCGAGATCGATCGCGCCGTCGAGCGTGGCGAGCTGCACCAGCCGCTTCGAGGTGAGCGGAACGCGCGCGCCGACGCGATGCTGGTGCAAGTTGTAGAGAATCCGCATGCCCTCGAAGAAATCGCAGTTGTAGGTGCCGGTGTGGTCGGTGGACATGCTGACCTTGACGCCGGCCTCGAGCAACTCGGCTAGCTGGATGACGCCGGCTTTCGCCGGACGCCGCGACTCGCCGACCGGCGCGATGCTGTAGCTCACACCGCGCTCCTTGAGGACGCGGCGGTCTTCCGCGGTGGTGAGCAGCGGATGGACCATCTGCACGTCGGGTCCCAGGAGCTTCGCGTCGTCGAGCATCTTGACCGGGCTCGGGCCGGAAGTGTGCAGCGTGATCGGCAGTCCGAGCGCCCGCGCGCCACCCCAATCCTTGCGCGCGATGTCGATCGAGATGGTGCCGCGCAGCGCGGTCTGGCCCAGGCCGACGTTGCGCGAGCAGATGCCGAGCGTGAGCATGCCGTCGTTGGGCATCCACTCGCGCTGGATCTTCGCGAGTCCCGCGAGATCCATCGGCTCGTCGTTGGGCATGCCCTGCGCCGGGCCGTAGGCGAAGCGCCCGCGCAGACCCATGTCGCGCATCGCGCGCAGCTCGGCGTCGGCATGCGCGGGCGAGCGCACGTTGTGCGCCCAGTTGTGCACGGTGGTGACGCCGGCCGAGAGCGCCTCGGCCAACCCGAGGCGCACGCTGCGGTAGCCGTCTTCCGGCTCGTAGTGCCGGCCCAGGCGGTTGGAAACCGGGAAGTAGCCTCGCGCGGCATCGTCGATGCGCATCAACGGCCGCAGCACGCTCGTCCACAGGTGCCAGTGCGTGTCGATGAAGCCGGGCAGGCAGATCATCCCGCGCGCATCGATCACGGTTGCGCCGCCTGCCGCGATTTCCGGCGCGACAGCGACGATCGCCCCGTCGCGCACGTGAACGTCGCCGCGCACAAGATCGCCGAGCTTCGCGTCCAGCGTGAGGACGATGGCGCCGCGGATCACGAACTCGCCGCGGCCGGGCAGAGCGCGGCCGCCCGATTGCGCGAGCGGCAGGCAGGACGCGAGGCCGGTCGCTGCGAACGCCGTTGCCGCCTTGAGGACCGTCCGCCGGGTGAACCTGGGTGCGATCATATGTGCCTCCCCTTTCGCCGAATTCTAAGGGAAAAGAGACAAGGGACCAGGGACAAGGAGTCAAAGCACGCCGTGTAATTCCCCCTTGTGCCTTGCCCCTTGTCCCTTGTCCCTTTGTTTCCCCCGGTCCATACTTTCCCGCGCAGCCAGTCCACCAGGGAGGGGTCCATGGTCCGCATCGCTGTCTCGATGATCCTGTTCGCCGCCGCGGTGTTGCCGGCGGGTGCTATCCACGCACAAGCCTATCCGGTCAAGCCGGTACGAGTCATCGTCCCGCAATCGCCGGGGGACAGCTGCGACGTGCTCACGCGGCTCATCACGGGGAAGGTCTCCGAGCGGCTGGGACAGCCGTTCACGGTGGACAATCGTCCCGGGGCCGGCGGCCAGCTCGGCCTGCAACTGCTGACGCAGGCGCCGAAGGACGGCTACACCATCGCCTGCGGACAGGGCGGCAACATGGTCATCATCCCGATCGCGCAAAAGAGCGTGGCCTACGACACCTTGAAGGATTTCGTGACGATCCAGGTTCCGGTGTCGAACTTCCTCGCCCTGGTGGTGCACCCCAGCGTGCCGTTCAAGAACGTGAAGGATCTCGTGGCCTACGGCAAGGCCAATCCCGGCAAGCTCGCTTTTGGCACCAACGGCGAGGGCGCGTTCATCCATTTCTCGGTCGAGCTGCTGCGCGGCCTGGGCGGCTTCACCTACCTGCACGTGCCGTATAAAGCGGTATCGGCGATCGTCTCCGACATCATGGCCGGACGGATCGACGCGACGATTTCCTCCTACATTTCGCTCTCTCCCCACATCAACGCCGGCCGCATCCGCATGCTCGCGATCGGCCGGGCCACGCGCTCGCCCAAGCTTCCCGACGTGCCGACGATCGCGGAGACGCTGCCCGGCTACGAAAACGGCGGCTGGTTCGGATTCATCGGGCCCACCGGCATGCCACGCGAGGTCGTCGTGCTGCTCAACAAGGAGATGAACCGCGCCGTGCAGCTGCCCGACGTGCGCGATACGCTGGAGAACAAGTATGGCCTCGAGGTCCATGCCGAGCCGCCGGAGTATTTCGCCACCATCCTCCGGCGCGACATCGAGAAGTGGGGCAAGGTCGCGCGCGACATTGGCTTCAAGCCAAAATAGCGCTTAGAGCGCGTAACAAAATGACCTGGCCCGTTGCCCTTCGACAAACTCAGAGCGAACGGTCCGTTGGTGGTGAGCCTGTCGAACCATGAACGGCCATGTTGTCCGTTTCATTTTGTTACGCGCTCTTAGGGACTCTTAGGTTTTCCCGGCGTGCCGGGCGCTCTTGATGAAGAGGATAAAGGCGGCGGGCACGTGCACGAGCCCGAAGGCGATCAGGAAATTCAGGGCGGCGGGGCCCGGGTCGAGAGGGTAGACGGTGGCTGCGGCGTATCCGAATGCGATGCCCGTCGCGAGCAGCACCACACGGGTGAATAGCACGCCCCGGCTGTTGGCGGTATAGCGGGGTATCTGCGTCTGCGCGTAGACCGCACAGGACAGCAACGCGACAACCGCAAGTCCTTCGAGGAAGTTCGGCACCGAGGTACGACATCAACCGGTACGGTTGGTTTCTCTCCTTCCGCCATCAAGAAAACGGGCGACAGGCCGCCCCCGTCGCCCGCCTTGCTGTTTACTGCTAACGCTTACCCGCGCTCCTCGGGCGCGCTGCCCGGCTCCCGGTTCAACGGGGCGGGATTGGCTGCCGCGAGCACCGTCACGGAACGGGCCTCGACCTTCGGGTCCCGCATGATGCGGGTGTCGACCTTGCCGTCGATCTCCACCTGCGTACCGGCCATCAACTTGTTGCCGTTCAGCAGCTTGTCCCCGATCTCGACCAGCACGTTGCCAGTGCCGTCGGAGAACAAGTACTGATTCCCGGTCTCCTGCTTCACGATCTTGCCGCGCAGCTTCACGGCCTGATCATCCCTCGCGGCCGCCACGCCCTTGGCTTCGGTGATCGGCGCGGCGCTTTGTGCCTGGCGCTCGCTCTGCGCCGGGCGCTGGCTCGGCCGCGGCGAAGTGTCCTGCGCGCTTACGGCACCGGCGCCGACCAGAACCACCAGCGGCACCACGTACTTCAGCGGTTTCTGCATAAAACCTCCTTTCCGAAGACTGCATTAGTACGAACACGGGAACGGCGCAGCGGTTCCCATTATTTTTTTAATAAAATTAAATACTTAACGCACAGAAAAACAGGCCTGCAGAACTCCGAGGCCACCCCGATCTCGCGCGACGAATACCGGAAGAACATCGACACCCGTTGCCGTCGTTGTACAAAGAAGCGCCGGCGTAAACACGCCGGCGCTGTAGCGACGCGTGCTACGCGCCGCCTGCAGTGTCCTTACCGGATGCCCTGATCAGGGCCGCCGCTCTTGGCCGGGCCGCTACTGCCGCTTCCCGGCTGGTTCATTGAACCGCCGCTGCTTCCCGAACTGCCGCTACTCGATCCGCTCGGGGAACTGCTCGACGCGGGGCTTCTGCCGAAACCGCCGGTCGCATCCTGCGCGTTGATGCCCAGGGCGGCCAGCGTCTGCTGGTCGATCCGGCCGGTTGCGCTCAGGTTCTCCTTCTCCTGGAACTTCTTCAAGCCGGACTGGGTGCGCGGGCCGACCTGGCCGTCCGCCGCGCCGACCTCGTAACCCTTGTCGTTAAGCTGCTTCTGGACCTGCTTCACGACCTCGGGCGATTGCGCTTGCCCGCTGGCCTGCGATTGCGTGGCGCTCGAGCTGCCGCTGGAGCTTTGCGAAGACGGCCGCTGGTGCGACGGATCGCCCGCCGCGAGCGCGCCGGTTGCAGAAATTGCCGCCACTGCCGCAACGATGTGCTTCAAAGTCATCTCGACTCCTTTCTAATGGTTGCAGTTAAGGCGGCATCGCGCGGGAAGAGTATTTTCCCTCCGGCCTGTGCATCGCTGCCGGGCGCGCGATAGCCGCAGTCCAATTCTGCTGCAACATCTGTGCCGGGCGTTGAGCGCCGGGGCGAAAGAGAGGTCGCGGACCGCGACGGCGCGATGATGTGACGCCTGATGACTACATGTTCAACTTGAATTACACGCCCCGGTGCGTCGCTTTTTTTCATGCGCCGACTTCTCGCAGGAAAACAACAGGGAGGACGACACTCGCGGCCGCGACCCTGCGATTTCCCGCGTCGCCGCATCCAGACATCTCCGGATCGGCCGTACACACTTCCGCCTTACGCCATCCGCCTTCAGCTGGGCGTCAGTTCATTTCCTCGCGCAGGCGCAGCGTGTCCTCGAACAACCAGACGCGGCGGATCTCGATCACGTCGAACTGTCGCGCCAGCTCCGGCGGGAAGGCGCTGTACGGCGCGTGCAGCATTGCGATGCGCCGCACCGCGCCGTCGAGCTCGCGTCCGCTGGAGCGGTGGATATGAATGTCTTCCAGGCTGCCGTCGCTGCGGATCGCGACCGTGACCAGCGGATGCTCGACCTTTCCTGCGCCGGCCGAGGACCGGTAGTTCAGCGTGCCGTTGCGTTCGATCTTGGCGCGCCAGCTCTCGACGTACAAGCGCACGATGATGTCGCGCTCCACGCCGATGACGGCGCGGCGGCGCGGGCTGTCGGGCCGTCCGCCCGGGAGAGGTCCGCGCGGCGGACCATCGCGCGAGCCGCCGGGCGTGCGCAGCCGGCCGAGCGCCCTCGCCGCGATGTCCCGGCCGGACGGCGCGCCGGGCGTGGACGGCGCATCCGCGGGACCGTCGCCGCCGCGAGGCGTGGGCGCTTGCCGGGCCGCGAGCGCTTCGCGCTCGGCGCGGGCCGCGGCTTCTGCCGCTCGCTGCTGTCTCTCGCGCTCTTGCTGGCGCGCGGCCTGCTGCCGCGCTTCTTCCGATCTCCGTCTTTCGACTTCCGCCTGCCGCGTCGCTTCCTCCCGGGCTTGGGCTTCACGCGCCAGGCGCTCCTGCTCCTTGCGCCGGGCTTCCTCTTCGAGCGCCAGCCGGCGGGCCTCTTCCTCCCTCCGCCTTTCGTCTTCCGCCTTCCGCCTTGATTCTTCGAGCGCGAGCCGTTTCGCTTCCTGCTCCTTCTTGAGCGCCAGCGCGCGCTGGCGCTCGAGCTCCTCGGCCTCCAGTCGCGCGGCCTCCTCGGCCTGCCTGCGCGTCTCGAGCTCCAGCGCGAGACGGCGCGCTTCCTCCTCGACCGCCTGCTGGCGCGCGACGGCCTGTTGTCGCGCCTCTTCTTCCTTCCGCCTTTCGCCTTCCGCCTTTCGCCTTGCTTCTTCGAGCGCGAGCCGCTGTGCTTCCTCTGCTTTCCGTCGCTCGCCTTCGGCCCTGCGCCGGGTTTCTTCCTCCGTCTTGCGCCGCGCTTCCGCTTCCCGCTCGGCCGCGAGCCTCGCGACCTGCTCGGTCGCTTCGCGCCGCGTGGCTTCCTCCGCCTGCCTGCGGCCCTCGGTTTCGAGCGCGAGCCGCTGCGCTTCCCGCGCCGCTTCCTCTTCCTTCTGCCTTTCGCCTTCCGCCTTCCGCCTTGCCTCCTCGAGCGCCAGCTGCTGTTGCTCTCTTCTTTGCCTTTCGACTTCCGCCATGCGAATGGCTTCTTCTGCCGGATCCGCCTCCGCCTGCACGGGTGGCGGCACCGTGAACGTGTCTTCCTGCGGTGGATCGAGCGCCAGCACGGGCGGCTGCGGACTGGGCAGGATCGCCGGCGGGGGCGTCGGCACCTCGATCGCGGGAGCGGGAGGGGCGGCCTTCGCTTGTTGCTTCCTGGCGCGCTTGCGCGGCGGCGCAGGCTGCTCGGCCAGTTGCGGATGGAGCTCGAACGACTTGTCGGCGCGCGGCGAACGTTCCGCGCCGCGCCGCGCGGGTTCCGCTGCAGCGAGCGGCGTCGGCGGCGCGACGATGGGCGGTGCCGGCATTTGCTGCACGCTTTCCAGCCGGACGACCAGGCGTGGCGCCGGTGCCTGGCCCACGTCCCACTGCAGCGCGAAGCCGCGCAGGGTGGAGCCGAGATCGGTGAGCTCCAGCGTCAGGATGAACACGTGAAGAGCCAGCGAGAGTGCCAGCATGAGCGAGAAGCGCGAACGCACGCGCGTGCGCCACGCTTCCCTTCCAGGCACGAGACCGGGGCCGGCCGATCGCGGGTTTTTCATGCGCTGGTCGGGGAGGATCAGGGACGGCTGCGCCGCTGGCCGCTGCGCTCGAGAGGGCGCCGGGAGCTGCGCGGCACGTTAACCCTGCGGGTTAGCTGCCGGACTTCGTGGCGATATGACGATGTTTTTTCACGGACAAACGCCTTGGCGGCGCGCTTCGGTTTCTTCTTCATGATTGCGAGCCTCGATCCGGAGAACCCTACGTTCAGACTCGCCTGTCGCCGCGGTGGTTCTGGCCCCGGGCGAGGAGAATGTGTCGTTGAACGACTACAGCCAATTGATGGCGGATGGCGAATGGCGAATGGCGGAAGTAAGCCCGCCCGGTGCAGCGTAAAATGCCACTATGAGCGAAACGTTTGCCCAGGCGCTGGAAGGCCGCGCGCAGGAAGTGCTGGATCGCTGCACGCGTTGCGGGCGCTGCTTCGAGGTGTGCCCGATGACGGCGCCGGCAGGACTCGCGGACCGGAAAGCGGCGGACGTGGTCGGCGGAGTGCTGGACATCATCAAGGGCGGCGGCAGCGCGGCCGATTCGGCGCGCTGGGCGCAGGTGTGCTCGGGCAGCGGTAGCTGTATTCCCGCCTGTCCGGAAACCGTGAACCCGCGATTGATGCTCGCGCTGGCGCGCGTCGCGCTGCAGCGGCGCGCGAGCGTGGAAGAGCAGCACAAGAAAGGCAGCGCCGGATTCGCCAACATGGGCCGCGGCGTGCGCGTGCTCTCGCGCATGCAGCTCCCGGCCGAAGTGCTGAAGCGCTTTCGCGGCGAGGCCAGGACGGAAGCGCCGCCGGAAGTGGTGTTCTATACCGGCTGCAACGTGCTGAAGACGCCGCACATCGTGCTGCTCGCCCTCGATATCCTCGATGCGCTCGGCGTGTCCTACCGCGTGATGGGCGGCCCGGGCGACTGCTGCGGCGTGATCCAGTTTCGCACCGGCGACCTCGATGCCTCGGGGAAAATCGCCTACCGCACCACCGACCGCTTTGCCGCCACCGGCGCGGGAAAGGTCCTCGCGTGGTGCCCGACCTGCGCGATCCAGGTCGGAGACTACGTGCTGCCGGGGCGCAGCGAGAAACCCGCCTACAGCCTTGAAGCTTTCGCCGTGTACCTCGCGAGCCAGCTCGACCGGCTGCGCCCGCTCATGCGCCATCGCGTCGAGAAGCGCGTCGGCCTGCACGAGCATCCGGGTCTCGACGGCGTGTGCGAGTCGGTCGTCGCCATACTCAAGGCGATCCCGGGACTGGACTACGTCGAGCTCGAGCAGCCGAAGGTAGGCTACATGTGCAATACGCTGCAGCCGTTGCCCGCGTTCAAGCGCGAAGTGCATCAAACCATACTCGAGGCCGCCGCGGCGGCGAAGGTGGATGCGCTTGCCGGCGTGTACCACGCCTGTCACCGCGAGCTGTGCTCGCACGAGAGGGACTGGCCGTTCGAGGTGGTGAATTTTCTCGAGCTGATCGGCGAGAGCCTGGGCATCCGGCGCGAGGACAGCTTCAAGCGCCTGAAGAAGATGCAGGACGCCGATGCGATCCTCGCGGACGTGATGGACCTGGTGGAAAAGCACGGCCTCGACCTCGAGGAAGTGCGCGCGGTGATCGAGAAGGATCTGCTCGGCGAGCAGCCGCTGCCGTTGCGCGGCACCGGCGCCGAGCGCGATGCTGCCTCAGCGCCGGGCTAGCATCTGAAGGCGTAAGGCGTAAGGGTCCACCCACAAGCCACGATCCACGACCCACGGAATTCCAGCAATGATTGACATCGAAACGGTGGATCACATCGGCATCCGCGTTGCCGATCTCGACCGTGCGATGGCATTCTACGGCCTGTTCGGCTTCGTCGCGGAGCACCGGGCGCAGAACGACGCCGTGGTGGTGATGAGGACCGCCCACAACGTCGAGATCAACCTGGTCTACAACGCCAACAACGACAACGGCGGGCGCAACGTCCTGCTGGATGTGCCGGACAAGTACCCCGGCTACACCCACGTCGCGTTTCGCGTGGGCTCCATCGCCGCGACCATCGGCGTGCTGCGCGAGAAGGACATCAAGATCACGCAGGGGCCGGTCTCGTTCGGCCGCGACGGCCACGTCTCGGTGTTCGTGCGCGATCCCGACCGCAACGTCATCGAGCTGCGCGGGCGCGCGGAAGATCTCTCGGCGCTGGGCGACGTGGAGCGCTACGTGCCGCAGAACTGAAGCACGCTGCGCTCTATATTATTTTTTAATTAAATCAAATACTTACACTAACATCCGGACGCCGGCTCACTTCGTCTTCGGCTTGAAGCCTTTTTCCGCGAAGAACTTCAGCGCGCCGGGATGGAACGGGATCGGCGAGTTGCCGCTGAACTGGTTCTCGTAGGTCATGTACTCCGCGTCGCGCGCCACGATCACCAGGTCGGGCTTCTTCTCGAATAGCGTCTTTACCGTGTCGTAGGCGAGCTTCTCGCTCGTCTTGCTGTTGGTGAGCAGGACCGCCCACACGTCCACGGTCTTCGACTCCCCGCGCTGGCCGGGATAGGTGTTCGCCGGCAGCGTCCCCGCGCTGTAGAGCGGGCCGAATTTCTTGTTCATCGCGCCGACCGCATCGGCGTGGTCGATCAGCTTGAGGCGCACGCCGGGCGAAGCGCCGAGGTCGATCACGGCGGGAATCGGGATTGCGGCGTTGTGGATGAAGGCGTCGATCTTGCGGTCCTTCAGCGCGTTGACGGCCTCCGCGACGCCGAGGCGCTGGCGCACGATGTCCTTGTCCGGGTCGATGCCGTAGGCCTCGAGCACACGCCGCGCGATGATTTCCGAGCCGCTGCCCGGCGAGCCGATCGATACCCGCTTGCCTTTCAGGTCGGCCATCTTCTCGATGCCGCTGCCTTCCAGCGTGACGACGTGGTTCTTCTGCGGGTAGAACACCGCCAGCGTGCGCAGCTCGATCTTCTCCTTGAACTTGCCCTGGCCGCGGTAGGCGTCCCAGGCGGCGTCCACCATCGAGAAGCCGAGCGCCGACTGGCCGCTGCGGATGAGCAGGATGTTGTCCACCGAGCCGCCGGTAACCTCCGCGGTCACGGTCATGCCCGGCACGGTCTTGGTGAGAATATTGGCCATCGCGCCGCCGAGCGGGTACCACACGCCGCCGGTGCCGCCGGTGCCGATGGAGATCATCTGCGCGTGCGCCGTCCCCAGCGCGAGCGCTGCCGCCAGCCCCCACCCGATCAGTTTTTTCATGGCCTCCTCCTTTATGGTGTAATTCGGCAATTACACCACAAACGAAGTCAGAAGTCGGAAGGCAGAAGAAACGTCCATGAACTTGGTTTTTCCAACCCTTCCGCCATCCGCCATCCGCCATCCGCCATCAGGAGGGCGGGAGAGATGAAATCTCTCGAAGCCCTCCTCAATCCCCGCTCGATTGCCATTCTCGGGGCTTCCACCGACTTCACCAAGGTCAATGGCCGCACGCTCAAGTTCCTGCTCGCGAAGGGCTATCGCGGCCGGATCTTCCCGGTCAACCCGAAGTACCAGCGCATCGGCGAGCTCGCCTGCTACCCCGACGTCGCGAGTCTGCCCGAGGCCCCGGATCTTGCCGTTGTCGCGGTGCCGGCGCGCGCGGTCGCGGCGAGCCTGCGCGAGCTGGGCCGGCGCGGCGCGAAATCGGCCATCGTGTTCAGCTCCGGCTTCAGCGAGATGGGCGATGCGGGCCGCGTGCTGGAGGAAGAGGCGGTCGCAGTCGCGCGCGCCGCTGGCCTGCGCCTGTGCGGGCCCAACTGCCTGGGCCTGATCAATTCCTTCGACAAGGTCATGGCCACCTTCGGTCAGTACGCGGATGGCGAGACGCCGCCCGGGCCGGTCGCCTTCGTCACGCAGTCGGGCGCGTTCGGCACGGCGATCGCCGCGCTTGCACGCCGGCGCGGGCTCGGGCTCGGCTATTTCGTGAACACCGGCAACGAGGCCGACATCGAGTTCGTTCAGGTGATGCGAGCGGTGCTGGAGGATCCCCGCGTCAGCGTCGGTGCGGGCTATCTTGAAGGGCTGCGCGACGGCCGCGGGCTGGTCGAGCTGGCCGAGTACGCGCTCGCGGCGGGAAAGCCGCTGGTGCTGGCGAAGGTCGGCAGGACCGACGCCGGCGCGCGCGCTGCCGCGTCGCACACCGGCGCGCTGGCGGGCGCGGACGGCGTGTTCGACGGCGTCACGCGCGGCCGCGGCGTCGTGCGCGCGCGCAACGAGGAGCAGATGCTCGACATCGTCGAGGCGTTCGCGTACTGCAAGCTGCCCGAGGGCAGGGGGCTCGGCATCGTCACCCAGTCGGGCGGCGCCGGCGTCCTGATGGCCGACCGCGCGGAGGAGCTCGGCATCGAGGTGCCCGTCCTCGCGGCGGAGACGCAGCGCCGGCTGAAGGAAGTGCTGCCCGGCTTCGGGACGAGCGCGAACCCGGTGGACGTCACCGGCCAGTTCGTGGCGGAGCCGGCTCTCCTGCGCGACGCCGTGCGCATCATGCTCGACGATCCGCGGGTGCACATCGGCGCGGTGTGGATACAGCTCATGGACGCGCACGTCGATGCGCTGCTGAAGATCTTCGAGGAGATCAGGGCGCAGGCGAAAAAGCCGTTCATGGTTTGCTGGGTGGCCGCTTCCGACCGCGCGCTCGCCGGGCTGCGGGAGCGTGGCATCGCCGTGATGCGCGGCGCGGAGCCCGCCGTCGATGCCTGCGCCGCGCTCATGCGCTTTGCGCAGGCGCGCCGCGAGTTCCTGGCGGAGGAGGGCGCGCGCAAGGCGCTGCGCTTGCCGGCACTCGGTCTGCCAAAAGTCGCCGGATCCGTTTCGACGCTGGCCGCGCGCTCGCTGCTCGAAGGGGCCGGCATTGTGACCGCGGCGTGCGAGCTCGCGCGCAACGCGGAGGAGGCGGTCGCGGCGGCGACGCGCCTGGGCTACCCGGTCGCGCTGAAAATCGAGTCGCCCGATATCCCGCACAAGACCGAAGCGCAGGGCGTCAAGCTCGGACTGCGCGACGCTGGTGCCGTGCGCGCTGCCTTTGCGGCGGTGATGGAGAGCGCGCGGAAGCACAACACGCAGGCGCGCCTCGACGGCGCGATCATGCAGGCGATGGCGCAGGACGGCATCGAGCTCGTCGTCGGCTTGAAGCGTGACCGCGTCTTCGGGACGGTGGTGATGGCGGGACTGGGTGGCATCCACGTCGAGGTGCTGAAGGACGCGGTGTTCCGGCGGGCGCCGGTCACAGCGGGCGAGGCCGCCCGGATGTTGGACGAATTGCGCGGCCGCGCGCTGCTTGACGGCGTGCGCGGCGTCCGCCGTGTGGACCGCATGGCACTCGCCAACTTCATTTCGGCGGTATCGTGCTTCGGCGCGGCCGCGGGGGAACGGCTCGAGGCGCTGGACCTCAATCCCGTGCTGGCGGGACCGGATGGTGCAGTCGCGGTAGACTGGCTGCTGTTTTTGAACCCCGTGACAGGTGATAAGTGATAAGTGATAAGGCTCCCGCGCAGCGGGCCAGTTTCGACCTGGCCCCCTATCACCTATCACCTATCCCCTATCACCAATCACGCCTTATGATGCGAAGCCACCAACGATGAGAGATCACCGTTCCATAACATTGACCGGCGGGAAATTCGACTGGGCTGACCCGCTGCTGATCGAGCGCCTGCTGACCGACGAGGAGCGCCAGATCCGCGACGCGGCGCGCGTCTACGCGCAGGAAAAGCTCGCGCCGCGCATCCGCGAGTGGAACCGCAAGGAGTCCTTCGACACGGAGATCATGCGCGAGATGGGGGAGCTGGGCTTCCTCGGCGCGCCGCTGGAA
>Ga0247825_10002303_pt1 | contig 12629 bp, 9 predicted proteins | sample 13C_Vanillin_Day_FD_194413 | JGI IMG/M metagenome (GOLD analysis project Ga0247825, IMG submission 194413) | Soil microbial communities from agricultural site in Penn Yan, New York, United States - 13C_Vanillin_Day48 | ecosystem: Environmental > Terrestrial > Soil > Agricultural land | place...
CCTCGTCCCCAGGATCCAAACCAGGGCATCCCGTACAACCAGCAGTGGACGCTCCTGCTGTTCGACCACACGACGCAGCAGATTCGTGTGGTCCCCGTCGATCTGCCGAAGACGCTTCCCGAAGGCGAGACACGCACGGTCATCGTCGATGCGCTTGCCGGCCGTTACGTGACGTCGGAGACCGTCGCGCCCGACGGCTACCAGGTGACGAGCCTGTCCACGGGTGGAACCGGCGGCATTGTCGGCGAGCTGTTCGGCATGAACCGAAGCTACCGTCGTCGCGTCGCCATTGGCCGCGACGGCCGGACAATCGAGCTGGATCTTCCCGCTCCACACCGCGACAGCTACGGATCGGTCGTCCCGATCGGCTGGATTCGCTGATGAGCGACGAACGGCGGGCCCGGGCCCTCGATCAGATCGTCGCGCTGGCGCGCGATCATGGCCTGACCGCGGCAGAGATCGGCGCCGCGATGTCTGCAGGCACGCCGACTGCTGCGACACAGCCCGAAAGCCGGGCGCGCACGATTGTGATGCGCGTCCTCGGCTACCTCGGTGGCACGTTCGTGTTCGCCGGGGTGGCGGCGTTGATTGCCACGCAATGGGGCACGATGAACAGCGCGGCCCGGGTGATCATCACCCTCGGCCCCGGCGTCGCGGCCTGTGTGCTGGCGGTGCTGTCGAGCCGCGACGAACGCTTCGAGAAGGCCGTGGCGCCGCTCTTCCTGATCGCAGCAGTGCTCGAGCCCGCGGGAATGCTCGTCGCCTTCAATGAATTCGGATCCGGCGGCGACCCGCGCTGGGCCGCTCTCATCACCGCCGGCGTCGTGGCGTTCCAGTTCGGCGCCATTTTCAATGTGCTGCGGCAGTCGATGCTGCTGTTGCTGACCGTCTTCTTTGCCACGCTGTTCTGGATGACGGCGTTCGATCTCCTGCAGTTGGACGACGAGCGCGGTGCGCTGGTGCTCGGCGCGAGTCTTCTCCTCGCGGCCATCGGCATCGATCGGACGCCGCACAGCCTGATCACGCCGCCGATTCATCTCGTCGGCGGCATCGCGTTCCTCTACGGCCTCTTCGACATCGTCGAGGGCACGCCGTTCGAGATCCTGTTCATTCTGACAGCCAGCGGTTTTGTCTACCTGAGCGCGGCGATTCAGAGCCGGACGCTGCTGCTCGTGGCGACCGGCGCAATACTCGCGTATACCGGATGGTTTACCGGTGAGCACTTCGCCGACTCGGTCGGCTGGCCGCTCGCGCTGGTCCTGTTCGGCCTCCTGATGATCGGCATGAGCGCACTCGCATTCCGCATCGACCGGCAGTACATTCGGAATCGAGGGTAGGCGTTATGGGCAGGTCACCATTCAGCGCGTTCAGGATCGTCAACGCAGACGGGCACATCGCCGGGCACGTCGTGGAGACGACGATCGACGATCTCACTCCGGGTGACGTCGTCATCAAGACGGCGTACTCGAGCGTGAACTACAAGGACGCGCTGGCGGCGACGACGTCGAGGATCATCCGCACTTTCCCGCGCATCGGCGGCATCGATGCATCGGGCACCGTCGTGTCCAGCACGGATAAGCGTTTCAAGGAGGGTGACCAGGTCATCGCCACCTCCTATGAGATCGGTGTCGGGAACGACGGTGGATACGCGCATTACCTGCGCGTGCCGGCAGACTGGGTGGTGCCGCTTCCTTCTGGACTCACGTTGCGCGAGTCGATGGTGTTCGGAACCGCGGGATTCACCGCCGCGCTGGCGATCATGCGTCTCGAGGACAACGGCCTCACGTCTGCGCGCGGTCCCGTAGCGGTCACGGGCGCGACGGGCGGCGTCGGTGGCGTGGCGACCGCAGCGCTTGCGGCGCTCGGGTACACCGTGACGGCGATAACGGGTAAAGAGGCGGAGGGCAGCTATCTGCGGCGGCTTGGCGCCTCGGACGTACTGTCACGGCACTCGATTGAGTTCAGCGATCGGCCAATCGAGAGCGCGAAGTGGGCCGCGGCGGTGGACGCCGCGGGCGGCGAGCTGCTGTCATGGGTCGTGAAGACGACCACTGCGTGGGGCGGCATCGCGAGCACCGGCCTGACCGGTGGCATCGATCTCAAGCTGACGGTCATCCCGTTCATCCTTCGCGGCGTGAGCCTGATCGGCATCGACTCGGTGACCTGTCCGATGGAGATCCGGCGGAGGGTCTGGCAGCGGCTCGCCACCGATATGAAGCCGGCCCTCGCGATCGCGGTTCAGGAAATCGGCCTCGACGCGTTGCCGGAAGCGTTCACGACGCTCGCGGATGGACGCGCTCGGGGGCGGTTCGTGGTACGAATTGATGAACGATGAATGATGAATGATGATTTGATTGATTCATCGATGAAGGAATCATTGGATCAAATGATGTCGATATTGATCCAATGACCATTTCATCGATGATGTAATCAAATCCTCAAATCATCGATCGTCATTTCTCAAATGCTCGAAACATCTATCGTCGGAAGCCTGCCCAAGCCAGCGTGGCTCGCCGAGCCGAACAAACTGCGCGCGCCGTGGCGGCTGTCCGGCACCGAACTGCTCGACGCACAGGATGACGCCGTGCGGCTCGCGATTCTCGACCAGGAGGAAGCGGGGCTCGACGTCGTGACCGATGGCGAGCAGCGGCGGCGGCACTACATTACGGACTTCCTCGGCGGTCTCGCCGGAATAGATGTCGAACGGACGGCGAAGAAACAGACCCGCGGCGGCCGGTACACCGAATCAATGGCCGTTCCGCGCATTGTGGGCGAGGTCGCGCGCCGCGAACCCATCCTCGTGGAGGCGTGCCGCCGCGCGCGGGCGATGACCAGCCGCCGCCTCAAGGTCACGCTCCCGGGCCCGATGACGATGGCCGACGACGTGGCTGACGAGCATTACGGCAGCAGCCATCAGTCGCTGGCCATGAAGTTTGCGGCCATCCTGAACGAGGAAGCGCGCGCGCTGGTTGACGCCGGCGCCGACGTCATCCAGTTCGACGAGCCCTGCTTCAACGTGTTCATCGACGAAGTGGGGCAGTGGGGTATCGAGGCACTCGAGCACGCAATGGATGGCGTCCGTTCGGTGAAGGCCGTACATATCTGTTACGGGTATGGCACGCCGCTGGTCCTGGCCTGGAAGTCGACGAACAGCAGCTGGGGTCACTACGGTGCGACGCTTCCGCTCCTGGCCCGCAGCGGCGTGGATCAGATTTCGGTGGAGTGTGCGGCGTCCGGGGTGGATCCCGCCGTCTTGCGCGAAGCCGGCGACAAGGACGTCCTGGCCGGCGTCATCGACGTCGGCTCAGAGGAGGTCGAGACGCCAGAAACCGTTGCCGGACGTATCCGCCGGGCGCTCGAATACGTGCCTGCCGCGAGGCTCAAACCGACCACGGACTGCGGCCTGGTGCCACGCAGCCAGGCCGCCGCTCGCGGTAAGATGCATGCGCTGGCAGCGGGAGCCGCCATCGTCCGAACAGAACTGGCGGATTCCTTGACACCTGCGCGACATCTTTGATAGAAGCAGCGGGCACGTATAGCTTTTTTCCACGAGATTCAGAGGAGACCTAGGCACATGCGTAAGCGGTATACAGGCGCATTCATAGCGATGGCGATGGCAGCGGCAGTCACGCTGACCCTCACGGCACAGCAGGGGCGTCAGGGCGGTGCAGCTGCACCGGCACCGGCAGCGCCGGCCCAGGGGCGTGGCGCAGCAGCGCCCGCGCAGGGTCGTGGTGCGGCTCCCGCTCGTCCGGACCGCATCGCTGGCCGGCCGAACCTCAATGGCATCTATCAGGCGATCAACACTGCCAATTGGAACCTCGAGGATCACTCGGCGTCGTCGACTGCGTTCTGGCAGCTCGGCGCCGTCTTCGCGATTCCGGCGGGGCAGACCGTCCTGACCGACAACAACGGGACGATCCCGTACACGCCGGCTGGTCTCAAGAAGCGCGCGGAGAACCAGGCGAGCTGGCCAAAGGGTGATCCCGAGGCGAAGTGCTACATGCCCGGCCTGCCGCGAGCGACCTACATGCCGTACCCCTTCCAGATCGTTCAGGGGCAGAAGGACATCCTCTTCGTCTACGAGTACGCCAGCTCCAATCGCATCGTCCACATGAGCAACCACACCGAAGCGCCGGTGGACAGCTGGATGGGATGGTCGAACGGCAAGTGGGAGGGCGACACGCTCGTCATCGAGGCGAAGGGCTTCAACGACCTGTCCTGGTTCGACCGCGCCGGCAACCACCACAGCGAGGCGCTCGTGGTGACCGAGCGGTACTCAGTTGCACCGGGCACCGGTGGCAACGTCCTGAACTACACGGCGCGGATCGAGGACCCGAAGACCTTCACCCGGCCGTGGACGATCAGCATGCCGCTCTATCGTCGCGTCGAGCCGAACGCGCAGCTCCTGGAATACAAGTGTGTGGAATTCTCGGAAGAATTGCTCTACGGAGACCTGAAAAAGAAGGCTTCTGAGTAGGTTCCGGCGATTAAGCTATACTGTCCAGCGGACCGCTTCAGTTTGACGATCCGGGACGGCAGTCACATATAGTTTCTAGGCAGGAGAGAAACCCGATGCGTACGAAATTGTTCAGCGTTATCGCCGGCGCCGCGCTGCTTATCGCGGCTGCAGCACCGGTCATGGCGCACCACTCATTCGCGGCCGAGTTCGACGCGAAGAAGCCTGTCAAGATGAAGGGCACCGTCGTCAAGATGGAGTGGATCAATCCGCACTCCTGGATTCACATCGACGTGAAGACCCCGGACGGCAAGGTGGAGCGCTGGATGGTCGAAGGTGGCGCACCGAACGCTCTGCTGCGCCGCGGCTGGAACAAGAACTCGCTGCCCGAGGGCACCGAGATCGTCGTCGAGGGCTTCCAGGCGAAGGACGGTTCGAACCGCGCCAATGGCCGCGACATCACCTTCCCGGACGGCAAGAAGCTGTTCGTCGGCTCGTCGGGCATCGGCGCGCCGGACGAGAAGCCGGGCAACAACCGGTAAGGTCGTATCGGCAGGCGTAAAGGCCCGCCCTACGAAGTAGAATCCAACTCCCAACTGCCGACCATCCGGGTTGGCGGTTGGGAGTTTTTTTATGCCCACACACTCCACCCTGGAAGCCGTCTCAGCCGCGCGGTGGCGCATCGCCGTTTCGTTGACCGTGGCGATGATGGCCGCATACTTCGGGTTCATCCTGCTTGTCGCCTTCAACAAGCCTCTGCTGGGCACGACGCTCGCGCCCGGACTGAGCCTTGGCATTCTGCTCGGCGCACTCGTCATCGTCGTGGCGTGGGTGCTGACGTGGACGTACATCCGATGGGCGAACGCGCACTACGACGCGTCGCTCGATGGATTGCGCGTGCGGGCTGACGCCGGAGGCAGACGATGACGGCGCTCGGCGAACCCAACGTCACCGCGATCGTCTTCTTCATCGCCTTCATCGGCCTCTCACTCGGCATCACGGTCTGGGCCGCGCGAAAGACGCGCACTACCGATCAGTTCTACGCCGCCGGCCGCAGCGTCACCGCCTTCCAGAACGGACTGGCGCTCGCTGGCGACTACATGAGCGCCGCAAGCTTTCTCGGGATTGCCGGGCTCGTGGCGTTGTCTGGCTTTGACGGCTTGATTTACTCCGTCGGCTGGCTGGTCGGCTGGCCCATCGTGATGTTCCTGATCGCCGAGCCACTGAGGAACCTCGGACGGTATACCTTCGCGGACGTGCTCGCCGCACGGCTGCGCGCCACGCCGATCCGAATCGCGGCCTCGATCGGCGCGCTCGCGGTGATCACCTTCTATCTCATCGCGCAGATGGTGGGTGCCGGCAACCTGATTCGACTGCTGTTCGGGCTCCCGTACGAGACCGCCATCGTGATCGTCGGGATGGTGATGCTGGCCTACGTGCTGTTCGGCGGGATGATCGCGACGACGTGGGTGCAGATCGTGAAAGCCGTGATGCTGCTCGGCGGCGCCACGCTGATGGCGCTGCTCGTGCTGTCACGCTTTGGAATGAACCCGCTTGCCTTGTTCGCCGCGGCGCAGGCGCGCTATGGCGATAGCGTGCTCAGCCCCGGCCGGCTGGTCAGCGATCCCGTTGACGCGATCTCGCTCGGTCTTGCCCTGATGCTCGGCACGGCCGGCCTGCCTCACATCCTGATGCGGTTCTACACGGTGCCGGACGCGAAAACGGCGCGGACGTCCGTCGGATACGCGACGGCGTTCATCGGCTTCTTCTATCTCCTGACGTTCATCCTCGGCTTTGGCGCGATGGTGCTCATCGGACGTGACGCGATTACGGCCGTTGACGCCGGCGGCAACATGGCGGCGCCTCTGCTGGCGAAAGGGATCGGCGGCAATTCGTTCCTGGGCTTCATTGCGGCTGTGGCGTTCGCGACGATTCTCGCGGTCGTCGCCGGCCTGACACTGTCGGGTGCGGCCACGCTGTCACACGACCTCTGGGTGAACGTCGTGCGCGGCGCAGATGCGGATGAGCGCGAGCAGCTCGTTGTCGCGAGGCTGGCGACCATCGTGCTCGCGGGCCTTTCCATCGCGCTGGGGATCGCCTTCAAGGGTCAGAACGTCGCGTATATGGTCGGGCTCGCATTTGCGATTGCCGCGAGTGCAAACTTTCCTGCGCTGGTGCTGTCCATCTTCTGGGGCCGTCTGACGACGGCCGGGGCGCAGGCCAGCATGATCGTCGGAACCGTGTCGACGTTGACGTTGATCTACCTGTCGCCGACCATCCAGCTCGACGTGCTCAAGCACGCCGAGGCCTGGTTCCCGCTCAGGAATCCGGGCATCGTGACAATCCCGCTGTCGTTTGCCACGGCCATCGTGGTGTCGCTGCTGCGTCCGGCGCCCGCCGAGGCGCGGCGTTTCGTCGAACTCGAACGTCAACTGCATCTCGGTGTCGAATAAGAGGCTCATCCTCATCGCACTGGCCGCTGTGGTAGCGGTCGCTGCTGCCGCCGGCTATTGGTTCCTCGGCCGCAAGGCCCCACTGCCCGGTCCCGGTTCGGAGGTCTACGAGCAGGCGACGCGTGCGTTCTACCGCGGCCTCGCCTCACTCGACGTCGGCCTGCTCGAGGACGCGAAACGGGAATTCGCGGAAGTGACGGCCCGTGTTCCGGAGGAGCCTGCAGGGTGGGCGAATCTGGGACTGGCGCATCTCCGGCAGGGCGAGCTCGACGCTGCGGCTGAACCGATCGAGCGGGCGCTGATGCTCATGCCGGACAACGCGTCGCTCGAACTGCTGGCCGGCCGGATGGAGATATCACGGGGGCAGATCGAGGCAGGACTGGCGCATCTGCGACGCGCCGCGATGATTGCACCCAACGACCCGCTCCCGCGGTTTGCGCTGGCGGAGGAGATTGAGCGGGCAGCCTTGCCGGACGGCGACAAGCAGGCGCTGGCCCTGATGGACGAGCTCGCGAAGCTTGCTCCGGAGAATGTTGCAGTTATCGTCGAACGCGCCCGCATCGCTGCGAGGGTGCAGGATCGCCAGCGGCTCAACGAGGCGGTCGAGCGGCTGAAGCCCGCCGCTGCCAACTGGCCTCCGGTAGCCGCGGAGCAGTATCAGGCGCTGCAACAGGCCGTCGCGTCGGGCGATATGCAGGCGATGCCGCTGACCACAGCCCAGCTGCGCAACGTCCTCTCGCGTGTGCCGTCGTTCGTCGAGGATCTGGGGGCCATCCGCACACCCACCGAGCTGATTTCAGAGCCGATCGATCGATTTCTCGCGCTGACGCCACCGTCGTCCACGCCTGCTCCCCGCGATTTGAGGATTTCGTTCGCGACTGAGCCGATCGGAGAACCACTGAAGACACGCGTCGTGACGCTGGCTGCCATTCCGCCGGACGGCGACGAGGCACCGCGCATTGTTGCCGTGGAGTTCGACAGCGTCAGCGTCGTGAACGAACCGGGCGTGCGTTTGCCGTTTCCCTCGCGGCTCGACAATCGAGCTCCACCGGACGCTCAGGGAGTCGCCATCGCTGATATCAACAACGACTTCCGGCGGGACATCATCGTGGCCGGAACCGGTGGCATACGGCTGTTCATTCAGCAGGCAGATCGCCGGTTTGTCGACCGGACACCGAAGGACGAGACCGCCGCGGGCTGCGTCTGCCGCGGCATCTGGCCGGCCGACATCGAAATGGACGGAGACCTCGATCTGGTGGCCGCTCCGCATGTCGGTCAGCCGTTCGTTCTTCGCAACAACGGCAATGGGAGCTGGACGTCCGACACGTCGCTCTTTCAGGGCCTCAGCGACGTGACGCAGTTCGCCTGGGCGGATCTGGATCGCGACGGAGATCCCGACGCCGCCTTTCTGGGCTCGATCTTCAACGGCTCGGCCCGAATCGAGGTGTACGCCAATCGCCAGGCTGGAGACTTCGTACGCTTGCCCGAGGCGTCCGTCATTCCCGTCGCGTTCACCGTCGCCGACATCGACAGCGACGGTTCCTTCGACATCGTCGCGCTCGAGCGGACCGGGGTCCTGCGTGGCGCGTCCCTGAGTGGCGGCAAATGGACCGTTCGGGACCTCGGCTCCTGGCCGACAGCGGAGCCGATGATTTCAGCGTCGCGTCTCGTCGCCGCGGACTTCGACAACAACGGCGCGATTGATCTGCTCGCCTCCGGGACGGAAGCGACACATCTCTGGCTGGGCGATACCGGCGGCCGATTGATCCTGCTCGACGCCTTGATGGCCGGGAACATTTTCCCTGTGGGCGATCTCAACAAGGATGGACGGCTGGACCTGGCGGCGATTGCGCCCGTGCGTCTGTTCGGCGTTCCGTTCAGCGTCCAGCAGCTCGTGAACAAGGGGACGACCAATTACCACTGGAAGGAGATTCGTCCCCGCGCTCAGGAAACGGCAGGCGATCAACGCATCAATTCCTTCGGCGTCGGCGGGTACGTCGAGGTGCGCGCAGGCCCGCTGTTCCAGAAGCAGATGCTGACCGGCGGCCCGGTACATGTCGGACTCGGTACGCAAACGGACATCGACGTCGCGCGGATCGTCTGGCCCAACGGTGTTCCACAGGCGGAGTTCGGCGTGAAGGTGGACGGCGTGCTGGTTGCGGAGCAGCGCTTGAAGGGCTCCTGTCCGTGGGTGTTTGCGTGGGACGGATCCCGGATGGTGTTCGTCACCGACTTCCTGTGGCGATCGCCACTGGGGTTGCGCATCAACGCCCAGGACACCGCAGGTGTCACCCAGACGGAAGACTGGGTCCGGCTCCGGGGCGATCAGCTCGTGCCGCGCGACGGGCTCTACGACGTGCGGATCACCGCGGAGCTGTGGGAAACCCATTTCTTCGATCACGTCTCGCTGCTCGCCGTCGATCATTCAGACGACACCGAGGTGTTCGTGGACGAGCGCTTCTCGGCGGCGTCGCCGCCGGCGCTGAAGGTGCACGCGGTCAGCGGCATGCGCGCGGTGAAGAGGGCATGGGACCATCGCGGCACCGACGTCACAGGGACGGTTGCGAAGGGTGACGGGCAGTACCTCGCGACGTTCTCGCGCGGCCGCTACCAGGGGATCGCCGAGGATCACTTCGTCGAGATCGAGCTGGACGATGCCGGCGCGGACGTGCTGCTCGCGAGCGGCTGGATCTATCCGACCGACAGCAGCATCAACGTCGCGATTGCGCAGGCGGGCATCACCCCGCGCGGACTGTCGCTCGAGGCGCGGAATCCGGACGGGACGTGGCGCGTGGTGAACGGAGACCTTGGCTTCCCGGCCGGAAAGAACAAGACCCTGGTGATTGATCTGAACGGCGCGAAGGGCGCGCAGCGGCTCCGTCTTCGGACGAACCTCGAGATCTACTGGGACTCGCTGATGCTCGGCCGGCGTGCTGACTCTCCGGTGCGCACGACGCGAATCGCCGTCTCGGGCGCGGACCTCCGCTATCGGGGCTTCTCACAGACTGTCTCGACACGAGGCGATGTACCCGAGACCCCGGCATACGATCGCGTGGCCTCGACGTCGCCGCGCTGGCGCGATCTCACTGGTTACCACACCCGCTTCGGCGACGTCCGGGAACTCATCGAGCGCGTGGACGACCGCTACGTGATCATGAACGCCGGCGACGAGATGCGCATTCAGTTCAAGGAGGCTCCAGCCGTCGCACAGGGATGGCGACGTGACTTCGTCCTGATCGGCGACGGATGGGAGAAGGACGGCGACTACAACACCGGCTTCTCGCAGACGGTGCTGCCGCTGCCGTCGCACGACAAGCCGGCCTATGGGTCGGGGACGACCAGCCTCGCCCTCGAGGACGACCCGGTGTACCGGCGGTATCCGGGCGACTGGCAGCAGTACCACACGCGCTACGTGACGCCGGAGCGTTTCCTGAACGCGCTGACCCCGGCAAAACGGAACTGACTCCAAACGCCCGCCTAGTCTGTAGGGACTATTGTGTCCGCCCTTGCGAAGTGTGATCCTCCATTGCTCGGGATTCCCTGGTGAAAGGCAAGTGAATGGCGTTACCCCTCAGGCAGCGGATCGCGTGGGTCGCGTGGACGTTCGTCCTCGTGGCGTCGCTGACCGCCGTCTACGCGCTGAACAGGCAGGCCGAGGGGCGCCCGGTCCTTCCGGACGACGAGGGCGCTGATACCCGGTACGGCTTCCACCTGAAGGAATCGGCGAAGGCGATGGGGGTGACGTTTACGCACCAGGCGCCGACGTTCGACGCACAGCTCGAGCACATCATGCCGCAGGTGGCGGCGATGGGCGCCTCGGTCACCGTCGCCGACTTCGATCGCGACGGCTGGCAGGACTTCTACGTCACCAACAGCGCCGAAGACAGCCTCAATCGGCTGTATCGCAACAACGGCGACAGCACGTTCACGGACGTCGCGCAGACCGTCGGCCTGGCCGACCTGAATCGCCGCGGCTCCGGCGTCTCCATGGGCTCGGTGTGGGGCGACTTCGACAACGACGGCTGGGAAGACGTCCTGGTCTACAAGTACGGACGCCCTGAACTGTTCCGCAACATCGAGGGCCGATCGTTTGTCGCGGTGGGCGAGCGCGCCGGCCTCCCGGCGTGGGTCAACGCCAACAGCGCGACGTGGCTGGACTATGACCGCGACGGCCATCTCGACCTGTTCATCGCCGGGTACTGGCCGGACGGCGTCGACCTCTGGAAGCTCGAGACGACGAAGATTATGCCGGAGAGCTTCGAGTACGCGAACAACGGGGGCCGCAAGTACCTGCTGCGCAACCGGGGCGACGGCACGTTCGAGGATCGCACCGAGGCCATGGGGATTCGCAGCCGCCGCTGGACGCTGGCGCTTGTTGCGGCGGACCTTCACGGCACGGGGTATCCCGACCTGTTCCTGTCGAATGACTACGGGGTGTCGGAGCTGTTTGCCAATCGCAGTGGCAAGCGATTCGACGACGTGGCGGCCAACACGGGAGTCGGGATGACGCCCAAGAGCGGAATGAACGCCTCCGTTGGAGACGTGTTCAACGACGGCCGCCTGGCGATCTACAAGACCAACATCACCGAGCCCGGCAATCTGGTGCAGGGCAACGATCTCTGGGTGCCCGCGTCGGCGCGGAACCCTGCCGGTTTCGAGAACATGGCGCCCGCGCTCGGCGTGGACCTTGGCGGCTGGAGCTGGGGCGCGCAGTTCGGTGATCTGAACAACGACGGCACGCAGGACATCTACCTGACGAACGGATACATCTCGACAGGCAATCGCGGCGACTACTGGTACGACTTCGGGGTGATCGCGGGCGGCCACAGCACGATCATCGGCGACGCGAAGAACTGGCCGGCGATGCGCGGCCGCAGTTTCTCCGGGCACGAGCGGAAGCGCCTGTGGGTGAACGACGGCGCGGGCCGTCTCACCGACGTCGCCCAGGTCGTCGGCGCGACCGACACGTTCGACGGGCGCGCAGTCGCGCTGGCCGATCTCGGCAATCGCGGCATGCTCGACGTCATCGTCGCCAACCAGAAGGGGCCGCTGCTCGTGTACCGCAACGCGGTCGAGCCGGGGCGTCACTGGATTCAGTTCGAGCTGGAAGGCAGCACGGGCAATCGCAGCGCCATCGGCGCGCATGTGGAACTGCACTGGGCCGGCCGCAGGCAGGCGCAGATCGTGGCGGCGGCAACCGGGTTCAGCGCGCAGAACATGCGGCGCGTGCACTACGGGCTTGGCGCCGCCACGGCCGTCGATCGCGTCGTGATTCGCTGGCCCTCGGGTGCGACCGAAACGATCGAGCATCCCGCGATCGACCGGCTGCACAAGGTGAAGGAAGGAGCGTCCGGTGGCCGTTGAGACCAGCCCCTCGACCGGGCTAGGGGCAGGCGCGATGCCGCGTGCCAGCGCAGTTGCGCCGTGGAAGCGGTTCTTCGCGATCGACAACCGTTTCCTTCCGCCGCTGCTGATCACGTCGATTCTGCTGACGGCTCACGTGTCGTTCGGGATTCTCGAAGGCTGGGAGCGAACCGGTTTGGCGATCGTCACCGCCATCGGCGCCGAGCTCGTCATGGGGCGCCTGACATACGGGGCCTGGCCGCATCCGGCGAGCGCGTACATCAGCGGTATCAGCGCAGGCATCCTTGTCCGCTCACCGTTCTTCTGGCCGTACGTCCTCACCAGTCTCATTTCGATCACGTCCAAGTACGTGC
>Ga0247825_10002304_pt1 | contig 12627 bp, 11 predicted proteins | sample 13C_Vanillin_Day_FD_194413 | JGI IMG/M metagenome (GOLD analysis project Ga0247825, IMG submission 194413) | Soil microbial communities from agricultural site in Penn Yan, New York, United States - 13C_Vanillin_Day48 | ecosystem: Environmental > Terrestrial > Soil > Agricultural land | place...
TGAAACCCGACGGTGGGGTGCCGAGCACACTCAATGACACCTCAGACGACGAGCAGCGGGCCTCGAGCGCGACGATCGCACGGGCGGCAGCGGCCAATGCTTCTGGAGCGGAGCCACAAACACACCGTCTCTCGAACCCGGCCTCGCGTACGACGGCAAGCAACAGATCCGATTCCGTTCCGGCGAAGACGACCGGCACCTCTCCGATGAACTCACGCAGGCGCGCCATCATCGCCAGCGCGCGCTCACCCTGCCACTCGGCTTGCGGTCGGCCCGAGTCGGCGACCACACACACCTCGCTTCCCGCGACGCGCGTGAGATCCGTCGACCCTTCCACGCGTGTGTGAAATCCCTCGACGGCGCCTGCCTGCTGGATGTCGAGCGCCTTGCCCGACGCGATCGAACCTGCTTCATCGATCAGGAGAACGCGCCGCACACGCTCTCCTCGCGCCAGAGCGTGCGCGACCGCACCGCCGAGCTCGCCGGCGCCTATGATGCAGACAGTCATAGTCGGTGGGGTATTGTAATGAGTTACGACAACTCCCAACGCCCAACCTCCAACTCCCAAGGTCTCGTACGAGGGAGAGCGCGGTTGATTGGGAGTTGGGAATTGGGAGTTGGGAATTGACCGGCCTCTCAGGAAAGACCGCGGTAGTCACCGGCGGCTCACGCGGCATCGGCTTGTCGGTTGCAGAAGCGCTGCTGCAGGACGGCGCCTCGGTCGCGATCAGCGGAACGAGCAAAAGTCATCTCGACGCCGCAACCGCCAGTCTCGAGGCGAAGCATCGCGGCCGCGTGCTCGCCGTTCAGGCCGACGTGCGCAAGTATGCCGATGTGGAAGCGTTGATGGCCGCTGCCGTGTCGAAGTTCGGCGGCCTGGACATCCTGATCAACAACGCCGGCGTTGGTGTATTCAAGCCAGTCGCCGAAACGTCCGTGGATGAATGGCACCGCGTCCTGGATACGAACCTCTCGGGCGTCTTCTATTGCTGTCACACGGCGATCCCGCTGATGAAGCAGCGAGGCGGCGGCTGGATCATCAACGTCAGCAGCTTGGCCAGCAAGAACGCCTTCGTCAACGGCGGCGTGTACTGCGCATCGAAGTCGGCGCTGAACGCGTTCTCCGAGACGCTGATGCAGGAGGTCCGCTACGACGGCATCCGCGTGGCGTATGTGCTGCCCGGTTCGGTGAACACCGGTTTCGGCGGGCTGTCCAACACGAAGTCGGAATGGGCGCTCATGCCTGAGGACGTTGCGCGCGCGGTGGTCGATCTGCTCGCGTTTCCCGCTCGCAGCCTGCCGAGCCGCGTGGAAATCCGTCCGGCGCAGCCGCCGAGAAAAGGCTGACGTGTCCGCTTTCGACAAGCACGCCGACGCCATCGAGCAGCACGAGACGATGATGGGCGAGGCCCGTGGCCGCCTCGCTGTGGCGCTCGACCTGCTGACCGACGCGCTTGCCATGGTCGGGCAGCACGGCGTCTACTGCCAGAGCGCCCGGATTCCCGGCAAACCCTCCATGGACATCGCCATCGTCCTGGAGCACATCACCGACGCCAAGGAACTGCTGCAGAGCGTCATCGAGCTCGACCGCAAGGGATGAGCCACGACGCGCTCGCTCCGATCGGAGTCGTCGCGCACTACAACCTGCTCGAAACGATTGATGCGACCGGCCCTGGCGAGCTGTTCCGTGCCCGCGACACGAGACACGGACGAACGGTGGCGCTGCGGCTCCTGCCGGAGAACATCGTTCCCGATCGGAATCGATTCATCGAGGACATGCGAGCCGTTCAGGTCCTCTCGCACCCCAACGCGATCACCGTGTTCGACGTCGGCGAGCACGATGGTCGCGCCTACGTGGTGTTCGAGTTCCTGAAAGGACGGTCCCTCCGCTCGGAGATGGCGGGGCGCGCGGTGAACGTCCGGCGGGCCGTCGAGATGGCGATCCAGATAGCCGACGCCGTTGCCGAGGCGCATACGGCCGGGTTCATGCACCGCGGCCTCAGTCCCGACTCGGTCGTCGTCACCGCCAAGGGACACGCGAAGATTCCCGCCCACGACCTCGCGGTGCAGATGGGACTGGAATACGCCGGCGGTCAGGCGCGACTTCCTGATTACGATGCGCCTGAGGAGGCGCGAGGCGAAAGTCCCGATGATCGATCCGATGTCTATTCGGTCGGCGCGATCCTGTACGAGATGCTGACGATGAGAAGGCCGATGCATCGGGGAGCGTCGGCGCCCAGCGGCTCGAACAACCGTGTCTCACCTGAGCTCGACGCTGTCGTACTGAGGGCAGTCGCGCCGAATCCGCACTCCCGCTATCAGAGTGTCGCGGCGTTTGCTGGTGAATTGAGGGCCGTTGCCGCGGCGCTGTCGTTCGATGAAGGCGACGAGAGCGCGGTCACCGCGCCGTCGACGTCAGTGGGCCGCGTGATGCTGTTGACGGCAGCCATGCTCGTCGTGCTTGCAGCCCTCCTGTGGTGGGTCAACCGCTCTTGAGGATGTCGGCGACCTGGCCAACGAACGCGGATCGCGCGAGCACCTGATCGATGCCTGCCGCGCGTGCGGCGTCAATGGTCGCCGCGTCCGTGTGGGAGACATATCCGAGCGTCCGGATTGAGGCCAGCGCCGGATCGTTCTTGAGGAGGGCGATCGCCTCGAGGGGACGCATTCTCGCGCTGTTCAGGTCGAAGATCACGAGTGATGGACTCTTCTCACGGATCGTGTCGAGCAGCTTGTCCGCCGAGCGCTCGAAATAGACCTCGGCCTGAAGCGCCTTCGCCGCGTTCACAATCCGGATTGAGAACATCAGATCGTCGATCGCGCAGACAATCATTGCGTCATCATTATGTAGTGTCCGCCTTTAGGCGCACCTTCTTGTCTGAACGATGATTCTCGAAGTACGAGCCGTGGCGCCGTTCTACAAGAACGGTTTTGTGGTGGCTTGCCCGCGCACCCGCGAGGCGGTGCTCATTGACCCGGGCGATGAGGTCGATCAGCTGCTGGGCGCCGTGCGTGACCTCGACGTCGAGGTCGGAGCCGTGCTTCTGACGCACGCTCACGTCGATCACATCACCGGCGTGGCCGCCGCCAAAGACGCGTTCGACGTCCCCGTCTACCTCCATCGCGACGATCAGTTTCTCTACGACATGGCGGTCCAGCAGGGGGCGATGTTCGGGTTCAAGGTCCGCCAGCCGCCGCCCGTGAACTCGTACTACGGTGCCGATCCCGTCACGTTTGGCGACTATGAAGCACGCGTGCACCACACGCCAGGTCATTGCCCGGGCGGGGTATGCCTTCAGATAGGCCGCACAGGAGAGCCCGGAGGCCACCTCTTCGTCGGCGACACGCTCTTCGCGGGATCGATCGGACGAACAGACCTTCCCGGTGGCGACTACGACGTGCTCATGCGCTCCATCACCGGCGTCCTGTTTCCTCTTGGCGACGCTGCGATCGTTCATCCCGGTCACGGGCCCGACACGACGATCGGTCGCGAGCGGACGACGAATCCTTTCGTGCTGGAGTACCTGCAAACCAGACCGTAGATCACCCTGGCAGGCGCCCCTTCAGCCGTAAGTCGCCCCCCGTAGGGCGCCCCTTCAGGGGCGCCGGGAGTGCCGCGCCACGCGGTTGGCGAGAGCGTTGGCGATCGCCTCGGCCGCGACGCGGTTCCCGGCCAGGTTCCAGTGCGTGTCGGCGGGCTTGTAGAGACGTTCCTTCCTGGCGGCTTCCAGCATCGCCGGCAACAGATCCAGGACCTCGATCTGCTCGGCGGCGAGTGCCTCAGTGAGCAGCTGGTTTGGCTGCTTCCAGTCGAACTGCTCGGGAAAGAGCTCGCGCGCAGCCGACACCCGGTCGCGCAAGCCCGAGTCGATCTGGCTTTCGTCCGGCATGAGCGTGACGAGTACGTCCGCACCGCTGCCACGGGTCAGGTCGCGCATCTGGCGGACGAATCCCGCCGTGCGCGCGACGCCGGCGCTCACGCGAGCGGAGTCTCGTTCGTAGATCCAGGACCTGTCCACCTGGACCTCCATGAACGCGTCCAGCGACATCCCGGCGGCATTGTCGTCATACACGGAGCCTTCGCCAGCAGGCTGGGTGAGCGTTGCCGGCTGCTGGCCGATCCGCCAGAGCGCTCGGGCGAGTGTTGCCAGGTACGACCGCTCGTGCCAGCGCGGCTGGCGGCCCTCCAGATCGTTTCCGATGAACAGATTCACCAGTACCAGGTCTGGACGGTAGGCGAGCCCCTCGTCGGCGAGAACCGAGAGATAGTCCTGCGGGTCGGTTCCAGCGACGCCCATGTTGATGACCTCGACGGGCGCCCGGGTGGAGAGCTGCGCCTCGACGCGGCTCAGGAAGTTCTCGCGCTGCGGCACCACGCCTACGACGAACGAGTCGCCCAGCGCGACCACGCGATATGACACGTGTCCCGGACGTGCAACGGCACGCTCCCTGTCGTTGAAGCCGCGGCTGTTGAAGGTCGCGTCATAGTGGCGCGCGCCAGGCTGGCCGCGGAAGCGAGCCGCGGAATCCGAGTAGAAGACGTAAATCGGCGTGACGTAGTTGATGAATCGAAGGGCGGCCTCCAGAACGACCAGCGTCACCACGACGGGCGCGACCACGGCAACGGCGGTGGCGCGATGCGCGATGACCCATGCGGCCAGCTGCACGAACAACCATGGGACGAGAGCAAGGACGACGAATGCCTCCGGTGAGAGCCACAGATGCAGGGGCCGGCCGGCGCTGTACGCGATCGCCGCGATCGGTCCGACAGCCACTGCCACAACGTGCGCTTCCGGCCATCGCATCGCCAGCGGCCTTCCGATGCGACCGAGCAGCCACACAATGGCGGTGCACAATCCAATCAGCAGACCAAGTCTCGCGACCCTGGCCGCCATCGAGGTTGCGGTGAAGCGGTGGACAACGGCGTCATCGCCGACGACAGCGGCTCGGGGAAAATCAGGTGCGATCCCGGAGTAGTTCTGGATTCGGGCGTGCATGTCGAACGTGTTGGCGTCGTCTCCGCCAACACGAACTCGCAGGACATTCGTTCGCTGCCGGATGGCATCGAGCGGCAGTCGCACCCTGGCCCGTTGGGTCAGGTACGTCGAGGCAACCGCAGGGACCTGAACGGGCAGATCGTTCAGGGCGACAGTCATTGCCGGCCGCTCGCGCCCTGGCGCACGAACGATCAGCTCGTATTCTAGGAAGAGGGGTTCGCGTTCATCGAGGCGGAACGTGGCAGACGCGTCCCGTCCGCTCAGCCTGAAGCGTAACGAGACCGGCTGGAACGCCTCGTTGACGAGCACGAACGCCGAACCGGCGATCAGCAGCCCGGTGACGAGGGTCATTGTCAGTGCACGGCGGTTGACCATCGGCGACCGGCGTCCGGCAGACAGCTAGGCGGTGTCGGCGGCGGCATCATCGGCGTCGCGTAGCGCGACGACCTCGAGACGGCCGATTTGAACTCGATCCCCGGGCTCGAGCCGTGCCACATCGGCCCGCTGGCCGTTGACGAACGTCCCGTTCGTGCTCTCCAGGTCCCGGACTTCGAGGCCACCGTCCGGCATTGCGGTGAACCGGCAGTGAACCCGTGAGACAAGGGCGACGTCAACGATGAAGTCAGCACCCGCGGCCCGGCCCATCGTCCGCACGGAGCCGGGCAGCAAACGAAACGTTTTTTCAGGAACTCCGTCGGTTACGGTCCTCAGCACCCACATGGGCCCACCGTGCGTATATGGTTGTGAGTAGATATGAAGAAATCCAAAAAGTGGAGCCTCGTTGCCGGCACGTTCGTGGTGCTGGCCGTTGCCGCCGCCTGGGGGTTCTCCACCCTCAAGGGCGCGTCATCTGCACTCGATCCGTCCAGGCTCGCCACCGTGGAGCGCGCGACGATGACGCGCTCGGTCGTGGCGACGGGCAAGGTCGAGCCCATCACCAAGGTCGAGATCAAATCGAAAGCGAACGGCATCATCGAGCGTCTGTTCGTCGACGTCGATCAGGTCGTGATGCCGGGACAGGTGCTGGCTGAGCTGGACAAGGAGAATCTTACCGCACGCGTTCGCGAGGCTCGCGCCAATCTCCAGGCAGCTGAAGCCGCGCGTTCGGCTGCCGCCGCCCAGCTGAAGAAGAACGAGGTCGAGGCCGAAGCGCCCGATGTCGCCTTCGCCAAGCGCAGCTTCGAGCGCGCGCAGCAGCTTGCGGCGCGGAAGCTCGTCGCGGCGTCGACGCTGGACGAGGCACACAGCGCTCTGGAGCAGGCGGAGAACCGTCAGCGCGCCGCCGCAGGACAGCTGGTGATCGCTCAGGCGAAGGTGACTGAGGCCACCGCCAACGTTGCGCAGGCGCAGGCCGCGGTCGAGCGCGCCGAGGAGGAACTGGCCAACGCCACGATCAAAGCGCCGATCAGGGCCACCGTCCTGACCCGCGACGTGGAGATCGGCAGCCCGGTCTCGTCGATCCTCAACCTCGGTGCAAACGCGACGCTGGTGATGACCCTGGGCGATATCGACAAGGTATTCGTACGGGGCAAGGTTGACGAGGCCGACATCGGGCGCGTTCAGCTCCGCCAGCGCGCCCGCATCACCACAGAAACATTCCGCGACCGCGTGTTCGAAGGGCGCGTCACGCAGATCTCGCCGATCGGCGTGGAGAAGGACAACGTCACGACGTTCGAGGTCGAGGTATCCATCGACAACGCGGCCAAGGAGCTGAAAGCGCTGATGACGGCAAACGCCGAGATCATTCTCGAAGAGCTGCCGAACTCGCTCCTTGTTCCGGAGTCGGCCATCACCTACGACCCGAAGCGCCGCGCCTTCGTCGATATCGTCGATCCCGCCGAGCGCACCGGCTACCGCCGTGTGCCGGTGAAGGTCGGCGTCGGCAACGGAACAAAGATCCAGGTGATCGACGGGCTCAAGGAAGGGGACAGGATCGTCCTCCCGGGCTGATGCGCGAAGCCATCATCCAGGTTTTCCAGAATCTACGCGCCCACAAGCTGCGCAGCTTCCTGACGATGTTCGGGATTCTGTGGGGGGTCATCTCCGTCGTCGTGCTGTCCGCGACGGGGGAGGGATTCCAGCGCGGCAATCAGCAGGTCCTCGAGGAACTTGGCCGCAACGTGGCCATCGTCTGGGGCGGCCGCACCTCGCTCCAGGCCGGCGGTGAGCGTGCCGGCCGTGCGGTCTTTCTGACCCTTGGCGATGCACGAGCGCTCCAGCGCGAATCGAGCCTGATTCGCGTCGTCAGCCCGGAGATTCAGCGTTACGGCATCTCGGTCAAGAGCTCGTACAACGCCGCGGCGCTCGCGGTGCATGGAATCGAGCCGCAGTATCAGGAGATCCGGACGATTGAGATCGAACGCGGGCGCGGCTTCCGATTCTCGGACGACGAGCAGTCGCTTCGCGTGGCGGTCATCGGGGCCGACGCGACAAAGCAGCTGTTCGGCACGCGCGACAGCATCGGGCAGACCGTCAACCTCAATGGCATCCCGTACACGGTGATCGGCAAGATCCGGAAGAAGGATCAGGACAGCAACTACAGCGGGCCCGACAACGACAAGGTGTTCGTGCCGTTCTCGTCGATGGCCCGGGACTTTCCACGGCTGGGCGTCGCGGCGGGCGTCCTGTCGCAGATCATCGTCGCGCCGGATCAGAGGGTCATCGACCAGCTGCCGACTGTGCTCGACAGCCGCACGGGGCGGATCGAAGACATCGACTGGCCGCTCGAGCGTGAGATTCGACGAGTGCTCGGGCCACGCCACCGGTTCGATTCCTCGGACACGAACGCGATCGCGGTGTGGGACACGACGCTGCAGACGCTCCTCTTCAGCCGCATGATCCTGACGATGAAGCAGTTCTTCCGGATTGTCGGCTTCGTCACGCTCATGCTCGGCGGCATCGGCGTCATGAACATCATGCTCGTCGCCGTGCGCGAACGGACGCGTGAGATCGGCGTTCGCAAGGCGCTCGGCGCGACGACGCGGCAGGTGCAGCGACAGTTCTTCCTCGAAGGTTTCCTGCTGACGATGTTCAGCGGCGCGGTGGGATTCGCAGTCGCGCTTGGACTGTGCGCGGCCGTCAACCTGCTGCCGATGCCGACGCGCTTCCAGGGAATGATCATCACCTGGCAGGCCGGCGTGTGGGCGGTCAGCATCCTCACGCTCATCGGCGTCGTCACATCAACGTATCCGGCCCGCCGGGCGGCACAGCTGCCGCCGGTTGAGGCGCTGCGGTTCGAGACGTAGATGAAACGGGCACGCGTCGTTCGCGAGATTGGACGGGAGGCCTTCGTCGGCCTGGCGCGTAACAGGGTCAGGGCCGGCCTGTCGATGCTCGGCATCTCGTGGGGCATCGTCTCGGTGGTTGTCCTCCTCGCGTACGGCGAAGGCTTCAACCAGGCGATCCTGCGCGGGTTCCAGGGTGCGTTCGGCGACGGTGTCAGCATCGTGTTTCCCGGCCAGACCAGCATGCAGGCTGGCGGCGAGCGTGCCGGCCGTCCCGTCCGCCTCCGCTTGAGCGACGCCGAGATCCTCGACGACATCCCCCTCGTCAAGGCGTGGAGCCCGGAGTACATGCTCGACCTTCCCGTGTCGTACGGCGCGAAGCTCGCGAGCTACCGTGCGCGCGGCGTCGCCCCGTCCTACGGGACGATGCGCACGCAGCCGGCCGCCTCCGGACGGTTCATCGACGCCGAAGACGTGCGCCTGCAGCGCCGCGTCGTCTTTCTGGGCAGCACCGTGGCATTGAAGCTCTTTGGCAACCTGCCTGCGGTTGGCGAGACCGTCCGCATCCGCGGAACGGCCTTCGAAGTGATCGGCGTTCAGAAGGAGAAGGTGCAGCTCTCGAGCTACGGACGCCCGGACAAGGAGAGCGTGTTCATCCCGTACACGACGGCGGGGCAGCTGTGGAACACCGAGTTCGTCAACGTCCTCGTCTATCAGGCGCTGGACGCGACACTCGACGCGAAGGCGACGCGGCAGGTCAAGGAGGCGCTCGGCAAGCGGCTGCGCTTCAACCCGGACGACGAGCGCGCTCTCAATATCTTCGGCTCCGCCGAGTCGCAGAAGATCACCAGCGGCATCGTGCTCGGCCTGAAGCTGGTGCTCGGCTTCATCGGCGTTCTCACGCTCGCCATCGGCGGCGTCGGTGTGATGAACATCATGTTCGTCTCGGTTACGGAGCGAACCCGCGAGATTGGTCTTCGCAAGGCGCTTGGCGCACGCAAGGGAGCAATCCTGCTCCAGTTCATGCTCGAAGGGCTGGCGACGACGTTCGCCGGCGGCGCCGCCGGCATCGCGATCTCATACGCCATCGTCTGGCTGATCAGTCCGAGACCGTTCCTGTCGGAGCTGCTGGACGACGCCTCGCGATCGGCGGACATCTACCTGCTGCTGACCGTTGAACTGGTCGGGATCTGCGCGGGAATCCTCGTCTTCGTCGGGATGATCAGCTCGTTCCTGCCCGCTCTTCGTGCGTCTCGCCTGGACCCTATCGAAGCGCTTCGTTACGAGTAATCATTCGTTAGCTGGTTGACGAGATCCGACGGCTCAACCACGCCGGTTGTACGCACGTTGCAGAGCCCCCGTGAATACTTCAACTGACTGGGCGCCGGACACGCCAAAACGCCCATCGATAACGAAGAAGGGAACACCGCGTGCTCCCAGCGCGTGGGCTTCCTGATGGTCGGCGATGACGTCGCGTTCGTAGCGAGTGCCGCCCAGCAGTTCCTCGATGTTGCGAAGTCCCGCCTCCGTACCGAGCGCCGTCAGCGACTCGTGGTCGAAGAGCGATCGGTTCTCGGTGAAGTGGCCGCGAAAGAGCCGTTCGATCACGGCATCCTGAATGCCCTGCTCGCGCCCGAGATGCACGAGGCGATGCGCGTCCATGGTGTTGCCGGTGTACGAATCGAGGTGATACTCGAGCCCGTCCACCGCGGCGAGCTGTTCCAGATGCTCCTGCGCTGCGACGACCTCCGGCTCGCTCATCCGGTACTTGCGCATGAGCATGTCGCGGGCCCGCACCGGCTGGCCCTTGGGCATCGAGGGATCGAGCTGAAATGAGCGGTGGACGGTTTCGACGTCGTCGCTGTACTCGAACGCCGCCAGCGCCTTTTCGAAGCGCCGCTTCCCGAGGTAGCACCACGGACAGACCAGATCGGACCAGATGTCGACGCGCATGTCAGTAATCGACCAGCAACCGGGCGGCGCGCTCGATCTCGGCCTCGGACGGAAGGAAAACCGCTTCGAGCGGCGGCGAGTACGGCACCGGCGTGTCGAGTGAGCCGATGATTCGCACCGGTGCATCAAGAGACTCGAACGCCTCTTCCTGAATGATCGCCGCCAGGCTTTCGCCGATTCCGCCCGTGCGGGTGTCCTCATGCACGATCAGCACGCGATTGCAGTGGCGGGCGACAGTCAGCACCATCGTCCTGTCCAGCGGCGCCAGCGATCGAAGGTCGAGGACGCTTGCCTGAATGCCGTCCGCAGCCAGCCGGTTCGCCACCCGCAGCGCCGTATGAACGTAGGCGCCGTACGAAACGATCGCGAGATCGTCACCCGCGCGGCGAAGGGCCGCCTTGCCAATTGGGAGAGGAGCGGGTGCTTCAGCAGGCAGCCGCTGCTTGATCTGTGGATCGCGATAGAGCGCGATGTGCTCGTAGAAGAGGACTGGATCCGGATCGAGCACCGCGGCGGCCATCAGGGCACGAGCGTCCTCAGGCGTCGATGGCACGACGATCTTGAGGCCGGGCGTTCGATAGAACCACGCCTCGGTGTTCTGCGAGTGGTACGGGCCCGCGTGACGCAGTCCGCCCCACGGCATCCGCACCACCATCGGCACCTGTCCACCCCACCGGTACCGGATCTTGGCGGCGTTGTTCACGAGCTGATTGAAGCCGCTGGCCACGAAGTCGTTGAACTGCATCTCGCCGATCGGTCGCTGGCCGGCGAGCGCGGCGCCAACGCACACGCCGAGGACGCCTCCCTCCGCTAGCGGCGAGTTCACGATCCGGTCACCGAACTCACCGAGCAGCGGACGCAACAGCAGAAACGCGTTGCCGTATTCGCCGCCGACGTCTTCGCCATAGACGAACACACGCGGGTCCGCGCGGAGCGCATCGCCGATGCCGAGCGCGATGGCGTCCAGGACTGTCCTGCCGTTTCGATCGGGTGGAGACCCGGGATCCACGGGCGGCAAGGGAGGATCGAAGTCTGCTTTCGCGCGTTGGTCAGGATCGAGCGGTTCGACTCGCACGCGCGGCGGATCGTCTGCCAGTACGCCCGTCCCCGCGGCGGCCGGTGACGGCCATGGCCCGTCGACGACCGCGCGCGCTTCGGCATTGACGATGGCCTCAGCCTCGCGCTCGAGCTCGTCGAGATCGCCTGCGCGGATGACACCTTCGTTCTTCAGTGTCGCCGCATAGCCCGCGATCGGATCCTTCGTGTACCAGAACTCGTACTGCTCCGCGTTGGCGTACGCGCTCTCGCCCGCCAGCTTCGGGTAGTCCCAGCCGATTGGCGGCTCCTTCCCGAGATACAGCATGTCGTCGTGGTGCGCGTGGCCGCACATCCTCATCGTGACGAGCTCGATGAGGGTGGGCCCATGGCCCTCGCGCGCACGATCGGCGGCCCACGTGAAGGCCGCCGCGATGGCGTCAGGATCGGTACCGTCGAGTGTGAGGCCGCTGATTCCGTATCCGATTGCCTTGTCCGCGAATGCCCGAACCGCGGATTGCTCGCGTACCGGTGTCGACAGCGCGGTCTGGTTGTTCTCGACGCAGAACACGGCCGGCAGGCGCCGGGCCGCGCACAGGTTGATCGCCTCGTGCCACTCTCCGAGTGACGACCCGCCGTCGCCGATGAAGGAGACGGCCACACGGCCGCTGCCTTCACGCTGAAACGCCATCGCCAGGCCGGCAATGGTGAGCGTGCTGATGCCGAGCGGGGCAGCGGCTGGCAGGATTCCGGACGACAGGTCGCCGATGTGCAGGTCCCTTCCGTTCATAGGCGGACCATCCTTGGCCGCCTGCGCGTTCAATACCATTCGTACCGTAGCGCTTGTCCGCTGTAGCGCGGAGCGCGAAGGCGGATCGCACCCCATGGCCAGCGCCACGCCAAGGTCGCGGATCATCGGCGCGACGATATCGCCGCGCCATTGGCCGTCGCCTCCGCGCCACACATCGCCGCGGCGCAGCCGGATAGCAGCCGCGTAGATCGCTTCCTGCCCGAGTGAGCGAAAGCCCTTCCCCTGGAACGGGACACCCTGATACGTGACCTCGCCGCTCGAGAAGAAGTGTTTCAGCTTGTTGTCCACGGCCCGGGTGAGCACCATGCCGCGCAGGATTTCGCGCCGCTCGGCAGCCGTCAGCGAGCGGGCGATGGCTTCGCGCGCGAAGAAACCATCACAGGCCTCGAGCAGCTCCTCTCGGGCCTGCTGCAGACGCTGCACCGCCGTGACGCGTGGCGACGTTTCCGGAACGTCCTCCGGATCGAGCCGGTTCAGTTCCCTTTCAAGGGAATCGTGAAATCGGGCCCCGGAGTCTGGGGCAAGATGAGGGGTCGATCGAATGGCGGCCTGCACCAGCTCCAGCGCAAACGGGAAACGATCGAGGACGAATGCGCTGAGCCGCTCC
>Ga0247825_10002305_pt1 | contig 12626 bp, 10 predicted proteins | sample 13C_Vanillin_Day_FD_194413 | JGI IMG/M metagenome (GOLD analysis project Ga0247825, IMG submission 194413) | Soil microbial communities from agricultural site in Penn Yan, New York, United States - 13C_Vanillin_Day48 | ecosystem: Environmental > Terrestrial > Soil > Agricultural land | place...
ACGCAGGTGAGCACGATACCTTCGCAACGAGTGTGGCCCTGATAAACCCGTTGGCATTGCGGAACGAGGACCTCGGCGCCATCGCTGAAGCGGTCGCCCGCGGCCGGCGCCGGGTCGACACCCTGACCGGCAGCGACGGCGACGTCGACACACTGGCCCGCGAAATCTCGCTGGATGGATGGCGCCTCCGCGCGCTGCGGTGGAACATCGATCATGCGCCTCGGAGGGTCGGCTCGTTATTTTCGATGACCGATCTCCTGTATCTGGGCGGCGGCGGACACCTCGATCTTGACGCATGGGGCATGTCCGCGAGGAACGTTACCGGGTGCCTGTGCACGCGATTGGCGCCGCCGGGCCTGTGGACAGCTCTCGTCGGCCGGCTGCAGCCCGGCCTGCTGGTGGCGGCCGTTGCCGATGTGAACCTACGCGTGGCCGTGGCACTTGCCGAGATGCAGTTGCCGGCCCGGCTGGCCAGATCGCTCCTGGCGATCGCCGTGCAGGACTTCGTCGAAGGCATCCAGTTCGTGCATATCGACGACTGGCTGGCACGCGTCCAGACCGCGCAGAGCCTGACGCGCGAGCGCATTGAGGATTACGTCGCCGCTGTTACGGTCGACGGTCCGCTGATGCCCGTTGGCAACGACAGTCCGAGCGGGCGAGTGCCATGAGAATGCGCTTGCATGTCGCGTTCGTTCTCGCTCTGGCCGGCGTCGGCTTCGTATTCGCCGGGACCGGCGTTTCGGGACAGACCGCTGCGCCGCCACCGCAGCAGACGCGTTCCGCGAACGTGCGAATCGTTTCACCGGTGGATGGAGCCGTTGTCGTCGGCCTGACGCGGTTGCGCGCGGCAGTGGAGCCGCCCGATGCCGCGTCCGGCGTCGTCTTCTTCGTAGACGGCCGGCAGGTGTGCACGGTGACAGTGCCGCCGTTCGAATGTGATTGGAACGCCGGATCGATGATCACGCCGCACCAGGTGCGCCTGGTCGCGAACCTCGCCGGCGGCGGCCGTGTTGTGCGAACGACTCGCACCACGGCCGCCGCGTTTGCCGAAACGATCGACGTCGACGTCGTGAAAGTCACCGTCACCGTCACCGACGATCGGGGCCGCGCCCTCAGGGGCCTGTCCCAGTCGGTGTTTCGTGTGTCAGAGGACGGCCTGCCGCAAACGATTTCTCACTTCTTTGCGGAGGACGCACCACTCGAGCTGGTCGTAGCCGTGGACATGAGCCAGAGCGTGCAGCCTGCGATGTCACAGTTGAAGCGAGCGGTATCGGACTTTCTGGGCGCGGTGCCCTCGCGCCACGGCGTGACCGTGCTCGGCTTCAACGACCGCGTCTTCACGCTTGCGGGCAGGACGGCTAATCCGGCCGAGCGCATCAAGGCCGTCGATGCCTTGTCGGCATGGGGATCTACCGTGCTCCACGATGTCATCCTGCAGGGCGCCGATCTACTCGACGAGCAGGCCGGGAGGAAAGCGCTCATCGTGTTCACCGACGGAGACGACTCGAACAGCTATGCCACCCTCGCCGAGGTTGAGCAACGCCTGCAGACGAGCGACCTCACCCTGTACATGATCGGTCAGGGGCAGGGTCTGACGCGCCTTCCTCTGAAGAGCGTGATGGAGCGTCTGGCGCGCCAGACCGGTGGTCGCGCGTTCTTCACCGAGCGCGTCGAAGACCTGCATGGGGTGTTTCGCGAGTTGCTCGATGAACTGTCGCAGCAGTACGCGCTCGGATATCAGCCAACGAACAGCGCCCGCGACGATACCTGGCGCCAGATCAGGGTTGACGTCGAGGGGCAGAAGCATGTGCGCGCCCGGCAGGGATACCGCGCGGCTCCGTCCTCAGACCGGCGCCGCTGAGCGCCCCTGAAACCGTTGATGCCGCGCGCCCGGCGCACCGGTTGTGAAGCCTCAGCGCTAATTCGGCGTCGGCCGTTCGACGTGGTCGACCACGTAGATCTCGAGAGGGCCGCGAATCGGTTCGAGACGAAGCCCCAGCGGCTGCAGCACGGTGGAAATCGAGGGAGCGCCCGGATCGGGCTGCGGCTCCGGGTCGGGGTCTGCCGACTGGTCGCGCAGCGGCAGACCAGGGTTCCATGACGGCAGGTCGATGTCGTAGCGGCCCTTGATACCGGTGCGATCCACAACCGACCGGTCGAGCAGCGAGTTGAGCATCTCGGCGAGCATCGCGACTTCGGCGCCGCGAAGCCGCAATCCGCCCGCGGGACCGCCTCCCTGCCCTCCGCACGGATCGTCCGTCGGGGTTTTCGGCGCACAGTCTCTCTCGGCAGGTTTCAGCTTTGGCCCCTTGCTGCCGACGACCAGCGCGTAGAGCGGCACCTCCCGCTTCTCGATGTGGCCCGCGAGCTTGAAACGCTCCGCCAGCAACGTCTTCAGCATCTCCTGGAGTACCGGCGCCATGGCACGAATGGTCTGGTCGAACGTCGCACGCTCGGGCGGCAGCGCACTCGCCGGGGCTCTTGCGTCGATCGCAAACCGCTCTTTCATCAGATCGTCCGGGCCCTCGATCTGCCTCCACGGCAGGTCATAGGCAGCGGCGACGATGGCCAGGATCGGCACTTGAGTACCGTTAACGACGCCGCCCGGAAGAAACCCGAGCCCGCTGAACCCGCGTGGCCCGGCCGGATCAGCAGGCCTGATGGAAGCGACTTCGAATCGCAACCGCTCAGACTGACCCTGAACCCGATTTACCGCGACGGCAGCGAACGCCAGCGCGATGGCGACAGCCGCGAATCCCGCGCCAACTGGCCGGCGTTCCGCGCCGCGCATACCCAGGAGGCGCCCGACACGAGCGGTCAGGCTGCCGCCCGAGCTTCCCATCGCAAACAGCGGCACCTGCTGCCTCGCCATCGTCACCAGCGCTCTCGCGTAGGTGGTCGCGTTGCCACACAGTTTCACCGCTTCGTCGTCACAACAGAGCTCACGCTCAACACGCATGCGATGCGAGACCCACCAGACGGCAGGGTGATAAAACAGCAGCGTCTCGACGGTCATCTGGATGATGTTGACCAGATAGTCATGCCGGCGGATGTGTGCGAGTTCGTGCGCGAGGACAGCTTCGAGCTGTTGGACCGTCAAGCCCATGGCCGCCGCAGGCGGGAGAAGGATGACCGGATGCAGCCAGCCAATCGTGCTCGGCCCCGCGGCGCGGGGCGAGGTAAGGAGTCTGACGTGGCGGTTGACACCCATGCGCGGCATGAGCCTGGCCGCTAATGCACATAAGCCGTCGTCCGCCGGCTGCCCGCTGCGACGGAGCGTCCGCACTTCGATGCCGCCGAGGAGAAGTCGTAACGACAACGCGAAGACCCCGAGGGACCAGACGGGAAGTATCCACGGCGCGATCATCGTCATCACCGGGGCTACCGGTGCGCGTGCGTCGACAAATTCGACGCCATCATCGCTGCCGGCGACCACCAGGTGACTGATGAACGACTCCGTGGATTCCGGCACCATCGTGGGGCTGTATCGTTGCGTCGTGGTGACGATTGGCAGAGCGACCATCACAATCAGCGCGGCGCAGCACAGCACGTAGCGAGCATGCGGCGACGCGCGCCGCATCGCGAGCAACGCTGCGGCGGCCACGAGGCCGACCGCGGTTCCCTGCCACACGAAGTCGACCAGGGCGGATACGAACGCCGACGTCAGATTGCTCATACGTCGCCTTTCTCAAAACGATCCAGCAGTGCCTCGAGCTCCTCGAGGTCTTTGGCGGACGGTTTCTTCGTCGACAGCGCGTGCATCACGAGCGCGCGTACCGACCCACCGTACGCACGGTCGATGAAATCGCGGAGCAGGTGCTTCTGGGTCTGCGACTGCTTCTGCCGGGCGCTGTATAGCTGCGGGCGCACGCTGTCGTCACGATCGAGCAGGCCCTTCTCCGTCATGATCTGCATCAGCTTGAGCACGGTCGTATATCCCGTCGGCTTCGACGCGTTCAACGTCCGCTGAACCTCGCGCACGGACAGCGGCCCGCGCTCCCAGAGGACGCGCAGAATCGCCAACTCGGATTTCGTGGGGCGTGCGGGTTCCGTCATGCGCCGTATAGTGACGAAATATTTCGTCATTATCAACGAAATTTTTCGTCAATCAGTCGGTCGCGCGGAACCGGCGGCTTTTGATCCGCCGTTCGGATCGGTATTACTCTTACTGGTAGGAGTAATACTGTGAGGATCACCAGCAAAGGTCAGGTAACGATCCCATTGCACGTGCGCGAGGCGCTCGGTCTCGTCCCGGGAAGTGAGGTGGAGTTCACCGTTGACGGCAACGCCGCCCGGCTGATCAAGCAGAAGACGGGAACCCGGCGGTCTCTGGGGCGCGAGATCGTCGAGCATGCCCGCGGCCGCGGCACCGGAGCCCTGACGACCGACGAGATCATGCGGCTGATGCGGGGCGACTGATGGCGGGAACGCTGGTCGACAGCAACGTGCTGCTCGATCTGTTCACCGAAGACGGCGACTGGCTGGACTGGTCGGCCGCCATGCTCGAAGAAGCGGCTCATGCCGGCGCGCTCTATATCAACCCGATCATCTACGCGGAAGTGTCGGTTCGATTTTCCCGCATCGAGGATCTCGACGAGGCGCTGCCGCGGCGATACTTCCGCCGCGCCGAACTCCCGTGGGCCGCTGGTTTCCTGGCCGGGCACGCCTATCTCGCCTACCGGCGGCGTGGCGGACAACGGCAATCGCCGATGCCGGATTTCTACATCGGCGCACACGCGGCGATCGCCGGATTCGATCTGTTGACTCGGGATGCCGGACGCTACCGCGAGTACTTTCCGACTGTTCGCGTCATCGCTCCGTAGCCGGCCTACTTCGCCTCGTAGGCGATCCGTCCGTTGACGATGGTCATCGTCGACCGGATGTCCTTGATCTGATCCGCTGGAACCGTCAGATAGTCACGATCGAGCACGACAAGGTCGGCGAGCTTGCCGGCTTCGATCGATCCGAGGTTCTTTTCCTGGAAGATCAGGTACGCGTTGCTGCGCGTATGGGCGATCAGCGCCTCTTCTCGAGTGAGGCGATGCGCTTCGCGCAGCACGACTTCCCCGCCAACCATCCGCCCGGTTACCGCCCACGATATCGTCTGGAACGGCAGGACCTGGTTGGCGCGGCTGCCGTCGCTGCCAAGTCCCCACAGCACGCCGCTGGACTGCAGGGCCCGCAACTGCACCATGTCGAGCGCCGCGGTTCCAAACACCGTGCGGTTGATGCCGCCATTGATCACCGCCCACGGATGGACAGCGGCCGACATGCCGAGCGCCTTCATGCGCGCGAGATGGGACGCGTTGACCTGATTGAGGTGAGCGAGCGTCCAGCGAAGGTCCTTGACCGGGTACTCGCGGTTAATCAGCTCGATCTGATCGAGAAACGCGCCGATCGTCGCCGTCAGGTTGGCATGCACGTGCAACGGCAGGCGCGCCTTTGCGACTTCCGTCGCCACGCGGCGCCACTCCGCCAGCTGCGCCGGCTGCGGATCGGACCCGCGCACAAACATCGGATCGTGCAGCGGTCCGTACACCGTCTCACCGTAGGCGACGTGGTTGATGAACGCGTCGCCCTGCAGCACTTTCATCGCGCGAATCTGCGGCAGCACGTCGGTGACCGCCTGCGGTGAGCCCGGCGAGAAACCGGTGATGCAGAAGACACGCACGTTGAGCTGTTTCTTCTCCGCCCAGCTCCGGTACACGGGCAGCACGTTGGCTTCGCACGCCGCGCTGCCGAACGCCGTGAGCCCGGCGCGATTCAAATCCACGAGCATCTGCCGGGTGCTCGACTCGAGCTCGGCGCCCGTTGCGACGGGCAGGCGCGCGGCGACGCCGCGCAGGGTGGCCTCGTCCACGACGCCCGACGGGCCAGGGATGCCAAGCAGCTCCGCGCCGCGCGTGTTCGCATACCCGCGGTAATACGACGCCTGAAGAAAGACCGGGTTGTCCGGCGCGATCCGATCGAGCTCCGCGTTCGTGAACGGACGCGGATCGTCGGCGAACTGCTCGAGCGTCCAGCCGCCGAGGGTGTAGACCCACTCACCGGGCTTGCTCGCCTGCACCCGCTCCCGCAGCAGGTCGAGCGCCTGCTTCCGCGACGGAACGCCATCCAACCGCACCTCGCGCTGCCAGGTCGTGCCGGCACGGAGCAGGTGCATGTGGTTGTCGATCAGCCCGGGAACAACGGTCCGGCCCTGCAGGTCAATCCGCCGCGTCGTCCGTGCCGCGAGCGCCTCGATCTCTTTGTCGGTACCAACCGCGGCAATGCGGCCGTCAGCGATCGCAACGGCCTGCGCGATCGAGAACCGCGCGTCCACCGTCACGATCTTGCCGTTGGTGAGAATCAGCTCCGGTGCGGGCCGCTGCGCGAGAGCGCCGCCGGCTCCCGCAATCGCGAACAGGTACACCGCGCCGGCCTCGGCCGCGGAGTTGTCCGCCTGGTTCGCGTTGACGCCGCGCGCCGCGCTGTCCTCGCCGCGTGCCGACGCTGCCAGCGTTGCGCCGCTACGATCAAAGGCCACCGAGCTGCCGAACTCGTCGAACGCTTCGGTGTTCGATCCCTTTACGTACGCGCGCTGCTGCCATGTCGTTCCGGTCCGCGTGAAGACATAGACGGCGCCGGCCTGGCTTGCTGAGTCGTCGTTCTGCCGCCCGTTGACGCCTCTGGCGCCGCCATCCTCGAACGGCGCGCCAATCGCTGCCGTATTGCCGTCGCCGCTCAGCGCGACCCGCGCGCCGAACCAGTCGTTCGCGCCGGTGTTCGACGGCTTCAGGAACGCCTGCTGCGACCAGGCCGTGCCGGCACGCACGAAGACGTAAGCGGCGCCCATCGACAGATCGCTGTTCCAATCGGTATCGCAGCCGCGCGGGTTGACGCCGCTCGCCGGGCAGTCTTCGTCCAGCGATCCTGCGAGCAGCGTTGCACCGTCTTCGCTGAGCGCAAGGTGGACGCCGAAGGAATCCTGCGGTTCGCTGTTGCCGGGTTTGAGGTAAGCCTGCTGCGACCAGGTGGCACCGGCGCGCGCGAAGACGTAGACCGCGCCCGATCCGGCGTTGCGATTATCTGGAGCCGGATTGATGCCGCGCCCTGACCCGTCCTCGTCGAAGCTGCCGACGGCGAGCACGCTGCCGTCGCCGCTCAGCGACACCGAATAGCCGAACATGTCGCCCGCGTCGAGATTCGACGGCTTGACGTACGCCTGCTGGGACCACACGCGGCCCGCTCGGGTGAAGACGTAGACCGCGCCGGCCGACGGCGACGCGTTGTCGCGCTGGTTGCCATTGATGCCGGCTGCACCGCCGTCTTCGGTGATCGCGCCAACGGCGATCGTGGTGCCGTCGCCGCTCAGCGCCAGCGACCAGCCGAACTGATCGCCCTCGCCAAAGGTGTCCGCGGTCCCCGCTTCCCCGGTGTTCGACGCTTTGACGTACGCCTGCTGACTCCACGCGGAGCCGGCGCGCGCGAACACGTAGACCGCTCCCGCCTGCGGGATCGACTCGTCCTGCTGGTTGCCGTTGACGCCCGTCGCGTTGCTGGCCTCCCAATAGGCCGAGACGGCCAGCGTGTTGCCGTCCGCGCTCAACGCGACGTAATGGCCGAACTCAGCGCCGCTCTGTGGATTGGACGGCTTGAGATACGCCTGCTGGGTCCAGGAATCACCCGTGCGCGTGAAGACATACACGGCGCCGGCGTCGAAGACCGAATTGTCCCGCTGATTGCCATTCACGCCCCTGGCAGCGCTGGATTCGTGCGGCGCACCAACCGCGAGCGTCCGGCCATCGGCGCTCAGCGCAACGCTCTGGCCGTTGTGGCCGTGATTCTCGCCACCGCAGCCAAAGTGATCCGAAGCGTCCGGATTCGAGGCTTTCAGATACGCGATCTGGCGGATCGGCAGCGGCACGGCCGGCGCCTGCGCGAGCAGTCCCGTTGTGAGAACTGTTAACACCGCCACGCGACACACCGAGGCATTGAGACACCGAGAGAACCAATGGATTCCTCGGTGCCCTCGGTGGCTCGGTGTGGCGTAGTCGCTGATCATTGCGCGATAAACGAGCCTTTATCGCTCTTCGGCGGCGCGGGCTTGCCGAAGTTCTCAGTCCTGTAAATTTCCTTGCCCGTGTCGGCGACGACAATGTTCGCGCGCTCGGTCAGGTTGAGATACGGAGCCTTCCCTTTGAGCTGCCGCCCGATCATCGTCAGCTTCATTCCCTGCTTGATCGTCGCTGGCGTCCAGCCGAACTGCTTGATCAACTGCTGCGGCGTGCCGAGCTCCGCCTGCCAGCGGACGGCCTTACCGTTCGTCACCACGTCGAAAATGATGTGCGTGTGCGGGTTCACCATCTGCAGCGCCACGACGGTGCCCGTGACGGTGATGACCTCTTCGTCATAGCGGCCCGCGTCGCCGTGATGTGCCCGAAGGACCGGACCAGTGGCGATCAGAAGCACGAACGCCGCAACGGCCCTAGTCATGGCCTTTGTACGCTTTCTCGCCGGCCAGAATCTTTACGGCCAGACGATTCTCTTTAATCGGAATCGGACACGTCGTGTACTTGTTGAACGCACACGGCGGGTTGTACGCCTCGTTGAAATCCAGCACCGTCGTCCCGTTGTCCTTCAGATCGGAATACAGGAAACGAGCGACCTCGTACGTCTCCTGGCCACTCGAGCCGTCGCGGAAGACGAAGAAAAACCGTTTGGGACGCGTTGTGAAGGGGCGAAGCCGTATGGTCTCGCCGTTCAGGGTAAACTCCACGACCCCCTCCGATGGGTAAATGTCCCCGTCGCCGTAGGTGTTCATGACCGCGACCTTCTTCGGCGTTTCATCGGGGATGAACTTCGCGACGACGCGATAGTTGTCCTGGATCGGGAACCAGTCGAAGCCGACGAATTCGCGCGCCTCCTTGCCGTCGGGATCCCACACACGAAGCAGAAGACGATCGCCGCTCTGGTGAACCGCGAACTTCACATCGCCAACGACGATCTCGTCGGCCGGATCCTTTTCCGGTTCCTTGAGGACAACCGTGCCGCTCAACGGTTTACCGTTCTGCGTGGGCGTAATGCCGGGCGCCGGCTCGTAGCGGACCCAGCCGTCGGCCACTACCATCCTGCCGACGGTTGCCGGAAGGTCTGCCGGGAGGTCGATCTCGTTCGCCTTGTCGCCGCCGAGAGAATGCGTACCGGGCTCCAGTTCATGGAGGCCGGCAATCGTCGCCCAGTCGCGGCGGTAGTCCGTCTCGTGCTTGGTCCGCCACGCATTGACGCTGGCCAGCCATTCCTCGCCTGACGGAAGAGGCTCCTCCGCAGGCTTCGAACAGCCCATCAGCAGGAAAACGGCCGCAACCAGAATCCGCACGTTCATTGGACGAATCTTAGCGTGTACACTCTGCCTCGCAATGGCTAACTTCACTCTTCGAGTCAACGGGAAGACACACACGGTGGACGTCGATCCCGCCACCCCGCTTTTATACGTTCTGCGCAACGACCTCGACCTGCACGGCCCCCGGTTTGGCTGCGGCCTTGGCCAGTGCGGGGCGTGCACCGTCCTCATCAAAGGCGAGGCCGTCCGCTCGTGCATCCGTCCGGTGTCCGGCGTCGCCGGCGCCGAAATCACGACGCTCGAAGGGCTGGCCACGAGCGGGAAGCTGCACCCGCTGCAGCAGGCCTGGATCGACGAGCAGGTGCCGCAGTGCGGCTTCTGCCAGAACGGCCAGATCCTGACCGCCAAGGCGCTGCTCGATCGCACCCCGAATCCAACCGACGCGCAGATTCGCCAGGGAATGTCGGGCACGCTGTGCCGCTGTATGACCTACTACCGCGTGCAGGCTGCCATCAAACGCGCGGCGAAGGCGATGGCTTCCGCGCGGCAGGACAGCGAGGTGATCGCATGACGACCACCAGGCGCGACTTCATCAAAACGTCCGGCTACCTGGTCGTCGGCGTCGCCGCGATGGCGAACGCTGACCCCTTCGTCGGCCTTGTCGAGGGGCAGGCCGCGGGACCGTATCTGGATCCCGACTTTCGTCAGCTGGATTCGTGGATCGTCATCCGTGAGGACAACACGGCGACGTTCTTCGTTGGCAAGACCGATCTTGGTCAGGGGACCGGCACGGCATTCCGTCAGATCATGGCCGACGAGCTCGACATGCCCTACGCGCGGACGAGCTGTGTCATGGGAAGCACCGACGTGACCGTCGATCAGGGCGGATCGGGTGGATCCGACGCGCTGCAGACGGACGGATGGCCGATGCGCCGTGTCGCCGCCGAAGCGCGCCGCGTCCTGCTCGATCTCGCCTCCGCACGCCTCGCCGTTCCGGTGGCGCAGCTTGCCGTCGCCGACGGCGTCGTCACCGTGACAGGCGAACCCTCGAGGCGAGTCACGTACGGCGAGCTGATTGGCGGGCGCAAGTTCAACGTCACGCTCAAGGGCAACAACACCGATCAGACGACCGGCGCAGCGCCGATCAAGACCGTGCAGCAGCTGAAGATCGTCGGACAATCGCCGCAGCGCTACGACATTCCGCCCAAAGTGGACGGCTCGCTGACGTGGGCGGTCGATGCCAAGGTGCCGGGGATGCTGCACGCACGAAACGTGCGGCCGCCGGTCGCCGGCGCCACGCTCGTCAGCATCGACGAATCGTCGGTGAAGGGCGTGCCGGGCTTCGTCACGGTGGTCAGCAAGGGCAATTACGTGGCCGTCGTCTGCGAGCGCGAGGAACAGGCGATTCAGGCGGCGCGTCAGTTGAAGGTGAACTGGCGGAATCCCGCGACGGCACCATTCCCGTCCTCGGAGGATCTGTTCCGTTACATGCGGGAGACGACGCCGACCGCTCCGGGCAACCCCACCGTCGTCGGCAACCCGGACGCGGCGTTCGGAAGCGCGGCGCGCGTTGTGGAAGCCGATTACGAAGTGCCGTTTCAGGGCCATGTTTCCATCGGCCCGGCCCATGCGATGGCTGATCCGTCTAACGATCAGTTGACGATCTATTCCAACGACATGAAGTCGTACGGGCTGCGCAGCGGCGTCGCGCAGTTCCTGCAGATGCCGCGTGAGCGGGTGCGCGTGCTCTGGATGGAGGGGCCGCAGGCGTACGGCCGGACGGCCGCCGACGACGCCGGCTTCGAGGCGGCGTACCTGGCGAAGGAACTCGGGCGTCCGGTTCGCGTGCAGTGGACACGCCAGGAAGAAACGGTCTGGGACACGAAAGGGCCGGCGTTCACGGTGAAGATGCGCGGCGGGCTCGACGCGCAGGGCAACCTCATGGCGCTCGACTTCGAGGCACGCGCCGCGGATCACAATCACCTCGGCTACAACGAGGTCGAGACGGTGCTGATCTCGCAGCTCATGGGGACGCGGCGGGCCACGCCGGCGCGCGGTGGTGCCGCGACCCCGTCGGAGATGTACGCCATCCCCCACCGCCGCACGACCGCGCACGTGGTCGGACTGCCGCTGGTGTGGGAGACGCCGCTCCGCACCGGCAACCTCCGCGACCCGAACGGGCCGCAGGTCACCTTCGCGTCGGAGTCGTTCATCGACGAGCTCGCGGCGGCCGCGAAGGCCGACCCTGTGGACTTCCGTCTCAAGCTGCTCAACGGCAGCACCACCGACGACAGCGGCTTCAAGCGGGTGCGGTCGGTCGCCTGCATCCGGGCCGCGGCTGACAAATACGGCTGGAAGCCACGGCCCTCACCGGCCGCGCGAGGCACGGGCGACGTTCTGACCGGCCGCGGCATCGCCTACTCGTTCCGCAGCCAGACGGTCGTGGCGCAGATCGCCGAAGTCGAGGTCAACCGCCGTACCGGCCGCGTCTGGGTGAAGCGTCTCGTCTGCGCCCACGATTGCGGTCTGGTGATCAACCCGGAGGGCCTGAAGCGGACCGTCGAGGGCGGCATGATGTACGCGCTCAGCCGCGCGCTGCACGAAGAGGTCACGTTCGATACGCAAAAGGTGACGAGCGTGGACTGGGCCAGCTACCCGACGCTGACGCACGCCGACACGCCGGAATCGATCGAGGTCGTGATCGTCAACGGCGATCCGAACCAGAACCGGCCCGACCTGCCGCATTACGGCGCGGGCGAGGCCGTGTGCAAGCCGCTCTTTGCCGCGGTCGCGAACGCGATCTTCGACGCGACGGGTGTCCGCCTGCGCCGGATGCCGTTCCGTAATGCCCGTGTGCTGGCAGCGCTGAAAGCCGCGGGGGTGTAGGTGGAATCCGTAGCTTCCGGCTTCACGCGGAAGGCACGTGGAGTCCGGCTTCAGCCGGATTAGGGAGCACATGGCAGATGCCGTGATCTCGGTCGAGGGTCTGGTCAAGAACTATCGAGCGGGAATGCGGCGAAGCATCGTCCACGCCGTCAGGGGACTCTCTCTGACCGTGCCGCGCGGCAGCATCGTCGCCTTTGTCGGCCCGAACGGCGCCGGCAAGACGACGACGATCCACACCCTGCTTGGATTTCTCAAACCCACGGCCGGACAGGTGCGTGTGTTCGGCGAAGCGCCGGGCCCGGCAGTCGCCCGGCGGATTGGCTACCAGCCGGAAATCTTCTACACCTACGCGTTCTATTCCGCGCGCGAGGCGCTCAGGTACTACGGTCAGCTCGCGGGGATGTCATCGGCATCCCTG
>Ga0247825_10002306_pt1 | contig 12625 bp, 17 predicted proteins | sample 13C_Vanillin_Day_FD_194413 | JGI IMG/M metagenome (GOLD analysis project Ga0247825, IMG submission 194413) | Soil microbial communities from agricultural site in Penn Yan, New York, United States - 13C_Vanillin_Day48 | ecosystem: Environmental > Terrestrial > Soil > Agricultural land | place...
TTACAACTCGCACCGCGGGGATTGTGTTCTGCGGCAAATCGAGGTATGGCGGAACAGGCTTTAAAAAACACCTCCGCGTGGACCCTGCGATGTCATGGCTGGTCGTGCAGACACAACCCGGGATCAATTACCACGATTATCCGCAGAACTGCTGGCGACGCGAGCTGCCGTTGGCGCTCCGTCATTTCAGCCAGCAAAATATCGAGTGGTACAATCCGCGATACCGCCGACGGGTTCGAGCTGGATATCGTCGGTCGCAATTGTTTCCGAGTTACGTTTTCGTTCGTGGGCAGTGGTCGGTCGTGAGCAACACGATCGGCGTGCGCGAAGTTCTTGGCGAGGTGCCGAACAACGTCGTGGACGATATCAAGGCGCGACACGATCCGGGCGGATATGTGCAACTCAACGTCAGCAAGTTTCGTATTGGTCAGCAAGTGGTCATGAAAGGAAATATCACGGCGTTGTTTGATGGACAACGCGACCGTGATCGTGTCTACGTGTTGATGAAAATTTTGGGATCGCAGCGTCGTGTCGAGTGTGATGAAGCCATCTTGGTGGCCGCCTAGGCCAGTAAATCCAAGCTCTGGTCTTCGGTGTACCTACATTAAGGATGTAGGGGAGCGGTAGCTATGGGCGTTGGATTCTAATGTAGAAATTTCATGCCGCAAGGAAGACCAAAAGGACAACCCAAGAGTGGCGGCCGTGTTAAGGGCGCTCCGAACAGGGTCAATCTAGTTCGCACACGTCGCTACGAGGCCAGCGGAGTCATGCCGCTCGAGGTGATGGTGCAGACGATGCGGTACTTCTTTGCCGAGGCGGAAAAAGAGTACGCGAAAAAGTTTGCGAACGATCCGCAGTACAAAAAAGAACTGGTCGAGGAGAACTTGGTACAGGCTTGTGAGTTTGCCGAAAAGGCGGCGCCGTACCTTCACCAACGTCTTGCTGCGATCCAGATTTCTTCCGACAAGAACTTGGAACACTTAGAGGATGATCAGATCCAGCAACTCCGAACTCTCCTCATTACGGCAGTTGAATCCGCACCTCCTGTTGCAGCAAGTGGACGCGGAGATAGCGCGGAGGGAGAAGGTTCGGATCACGCAGAACCTGCCGGCGATCCGCCAACGTTGCGAGTCGTTGAGCGGGTTCGTTAAGGAAGCGTGGCCGATACTGCATCCAACGACGCCGTATATTCACGGCTGGCACATCGACGCTATTTGCCAACACCTCGAGGCCATAAGCGACGGGCGAATCAACCGACTGCTAATCAACGTGCCGCCCGGTACGATGAAGTCGCTGCTTGTGTCTGTGTTCTGGCCGGCGTGGGAATGGACCCGTAATCCATCGCTACAGTATCTCACGACGAGTTATAGCGACGGCTACGTGAAGCGCGACTCGAGACGTATGCGCGACCTCGTTACGTCGGATTGGTATCAGGCGATATGGGGAAATCAAGTTCAACTGTTGCGGGCCGCCGAGGTCTCGTTCGAAAACACGCGAAAGGGATTCCGTGAAGGCAAGCCGTTTGCTTCGTTGACTGGCGGCCGTGGTGACAGGGTAATCATCGACGATCCGCATTCGACGGAGACGGCGGAGAGCGAGGCGGAACGGGAAAGCACCATCCGCATCTTCCGCGAATCAGTGCCGACACGTTTGAACAATCCGGAGAAGTCGGCAATCGTAATCATCATGCAGCGACTACACGAAAGCGATGTATCTGGCACGTGCATGTCGCTCGGTCTTAACTACGTCCATCTCATGTTGCCGATGGAGTTCGAACCGGAACGTCGTTGCGTGACGTATGTGCGAGGTCAGGAATTCTTCCGTGATCCTCGGACACAGGAAGGCGAGTTACTGTTTCCGGGACGTTTCACGCGCGAGGTAGTGGAGCGCGACAAGGTACCTCTTGGCAGCTACGCCGTCGCTGGACAGTTTCAGCAAAGACCGGCGCCGCGCGAAGGCGGCATGTTCAAACGGCATTGGTTTGAAGTGGTAGCAGCGGCCCCTGCACAAGCGCGCCGCGTTAGAGGGTGGGACTTGGCCGGCACGAAGAAGAGTACGTCAGCATTCACGGCCGGTGTTCGCTTGTCTGTTTTCAACGGCATCTACTACGTGGAGAACGTGCAACGGGAACGCGCATCTCCAAGCGAAGTGGAGCGACTAATTCTAAGTACGGCCCGCAGCGATGGTTTTGCTACTCAGCAAAGCATTCCACAAGATCCCGGACAAGCGGGACTGGCGCAGGTACAGGCGTTTGCCAAGTTGCTTGTCGGGTTTAACTGCAGGTTCTCCCCGGAAAGCGGTGATAAGGCGTCGCGAGCGATACCTGTCAGTGCGCAGGCCGAGGCTGGCAATGTCAAGATTGTTGCCGGCGCGTGGAACGAGCCGTTCATCGAAGAGTTGTGTTTATTTCCCGCCGGACAATACAAGGATCAGGCTGACGCCTTCTCGCGCGCATTTGCCGCATTGCTCGAGACGGAAGACAGAATTCCGCAGCCGATCTTTGGAACATACGGGCACCGCTAAATGGTCGTCGCAATCTCCAGTGGTTCAACGGCTTTTGGTTCACCATCCGCCAGCGGTGACGACAAGCCAAACCCGCTTACGACGTCGTCGGATTACAACACGATGGCGCCGTTTTGGGCGATGGTGGAGGCTATCCTTGGTGGCGCAGAGAAGCTGCGTGAGTCGCATGGCGTCACGTCTAGCGTTTCCGGTCCGCAAGTCCCGGCCGCTACGTTGGTGCAGCTACGACGACGCACGCGTGGGCCAGTGTCACCGTACTTGCCTCAGTATCCGAACGAGACGGATACTGATTATGAAATCCGTAGGCTTAATGCGCCGTTGACGAACATTTATGCGGACGTGTCGCAGAACCTTTCCGACAAGCCGTTTGCGGAGAAGTGTGAGCTGGAAGAAGGCACCGCGGAAGACCTTGTACGGCTGACGGAGGATATCGACGGGCAGGGTAACAATATGCACGTCTTTGTCAGTGAGACGTTTAAGAACGGCATCGACAAAGGCATTGATTGGATACTGGTCGAGTTCACGAAGGTACCTCCCGGCGCAACACTGGCCGACGAGCGCAACATGGGCGCGCGTCCTTATTGGCTGCACATCCCGTGCGAACGACTGCTGGCGGTGTACTCGGCTTTTTTCAACGGCAAAGAGATACTGACGCACGCACGCATCTACGAGCCTGTCACGCGTCGCAACGGCTACGGTGAGGAATGTGTGCAGCGTGTGCGCGTGCTCAACCGCGAAGAAATTGTAGACGGCGACGACAAGGTTATTGGCTATGCGCCCGCAACGTTCGAGCTTTACGAGTTGCAGGAGGACCAAGCAACGAAGCAGATGGTGTGGAACGTTGTTGATACGGGGCAGATTTCCATTGGCATCATTCCGCTTGTACCGTTCATGACCGGCAAACGCAAGGGCGCGTCGTGGCAAGTGGAGCCGCCGCTGCGCGACCTTGCCTACATGCAGATCGAGGAGTTTCAGCAGGAGTCCAATCTCAAGACAGTCAAGGAGCTTACTGCGTTCCCGATGTTGACGGGGGACGGCGTGCCACAGCCGGTTGACGCTGCTGGTGAAGCTATCCTTGTGCCGGTGGGTCCAAAGGCGGTGCTATTTGCGCCGCCGAACAACGCCGGGCAGCACGGCTCGTGGAAGTATATCGAACCGCAGGCTTCGTCATTGACGTTTCTGCAGGCTGACCTCGAGAAGTTTCGCAACGAGATGCGCCACATCGGCAAGCAGCCGATGGCAACGGCGAACTTGACGGTCGTCACAACGGCCAACGTTGCCATGAAAGCAAACAGCGCGGTGCAGGCGTGGGCGTTGTATCTCAAGGACGCGCTCGAGCAGGCGTGGGTCATTACGTGCATGTGGTTGCAGAAGCCTGACGCAGAAGTCGGCGTCTTTGTCTATACTGATTTCGGCATCGACATTCAGGCGGGCAAAGAGCTGGACATCCTCGACAAGGGTCGCGCGCGTGGCGACTTGACGCTGGAAACGTATTGGGGCGAGCTTAAGCGACGTAAGGTTTTGTCCGCTGACTTCGACCCTGAGGAAGAACATGAACGCATGGCCGAGGAGCAGGAAGGCTTGGAGCCTGAACAGCCCATCGACCCGGCGACCGGCATGCCCATCATGCCGCAACCCGGTCAGCCGCCCGCCGTCGACGACGACGCGCCGCCGACCATCAACTGAGGAGACGTGCAGTGGCTAAAAAGACTCCATCAACAAAGAACAGCAGGACGGCTCGTGCGCCAAAGGCCAAGGCCAGTCCAAAGACCAATCAGCCGATGCGTCGGTCGGCGCCGGCAACGCTGCCAAAAATGGGCGCTGTACGAGGGCGCTAAAATAGTCTGGAACTAAAACCTTTCTCGGACGTTGTATGCTGTAGCAGCTAACACGGCCATTAGGAGGATTTGTTCCATGGCAACTACCAAAGAGGTCGATCGCGTGAAGGATCGGCCTGTAAACGACCGCATGGAAGGCATTCTGCGCGATCCCGTTCGTTGGAAGGGGGGAGAACTTGTCTCGTACGTCAAGGACATCGGCAACGGTGATCCCGGCTACGACGCAAAGATCCGCAAAGTGCTTATCATGAAGCAAGACGGCAGTGAGCATGTTGTGCCGGAAACTGAAATCCTGCGCGAAGCAAACGCTCCTGTCTCGGAAGCAACGTTTGTCCCGGACCGTGTACCGGACGCGACCATGCCTCCGGCCAATCCAGCGCTTTCGGGAGGTAATCCGCAAGCGCGGCCGGATGTGCCTGACGACGATGACGACAAACCTGCAGCGAGGACGACTCATCGTACGTCAACTGCGGCTGCTGCCAAAAAGAGGCGGTAGCGCTACCGGCCCGGCGTTCACTTCACGACGCCGGGCCTCTTTCGGGGGCTGAATGAAACGATCAATCTATCTTGGCTTTGAGCCACGCGAGAGCGTGGGCTTTGACGTTTGCAAGATGTCCATCTTGCGGCGGATGTCAGAGTCGATCCCCATCCACGCCTTGCACCTCGAGGACATGCAGGCGCGCGGACTGTACACGCGGCCGACGGAGCGGCGCGACGGCAGGCTCTACGATCTGTTGTCAGCGACGGATACCTACAATGGCGCGATGGCCACCGAGTTCGCCATCTCGAGATTTCTCGTCCCCACGCTGGCGCGCGAGGGCGCTGCGCTCTTCCTCGACGGCAGCGACATGCTGGTGCGCTGCGACCTTGCAAGAGTTTTCGAGATCGCGGAACACGAGTTCAAGCGGGGCGCGGCTGTCGCGTGCGTCAAACACTTGAACAGGTCTCAGCAGGTCGATTTCAAGATGGATGGGCAACTGCAGACGTACTACCACCGCAAGAACTGGACGTCGGTGATCGCGTTCAACTGCGACATGCCGCAGGTACGGAACATGCTCTCGGTTGAGCGCGTGAACAAGTTTCCCGGGCGCGATCTGCATGGGCTGTCGTACTTCGACGGCCTGATCGCGGGACTGCCTCCCTGTTACAATCACCTCGTCGGCGTGGACGAGCACGATCCGAACGCAAAGATCGTGCATTGGACACTTGGCGGACCAATGCTTGACGGTTATGCTGACGTACCGTTCGCGGAGGAATGGCGCGCGGAGCAGCGGGGACTAGCGGCGTGATACCTCCTCAAGTCATCATCGGCAAGCCGCCCGAACGGGAGTACATCGTCCTCTCGTTCGATCAATTCATGCTGCTGCACGGCATCATCATGGCCTATCCGACGCCGACGAAGGTGAGTGTGCTCAACCCGCACCTTGCAGCGCTGGTGGATAACAAGTTTGTCAAGGCCGCGCCGGGCGGCGGTTACTTGCCAACGGAGGAAGGCGTGCGGCACGTAGCGCCGAAAACGCAAAGCACGGTGTTGCAATAATGGGCTATGGCGACGCTATCATGGCTACCGGCATCGCCAAGGGCGCACGCGCGCGTGGCAAACGGATCGCTTTCGGTGACGAGACCAAGATCCTGTGGGACAAGCGCACGGAGGAAATCTTCCTCGGAAACCCGAACGTTGCGCCGCCCGGGAGCGAGCGCGACCCGGACATCGAGTGGGTGCGGCACTACAAGGGCAACCGCCTCTACAATCAGCAGATGGGCCACAAGTGGCGCTGGCGCATGAACCATCGTGCCAAGCCGGGCGAGATCTACTTCTCGCCAGCGGAGGCGCGCTTCGGGGAGGCAACCGGGCGCGGCTTCATCCTCATGGAGCCGCACATCCCGCCAGAGAAGTCCTGCGCGCCGAACAAGCAATGGCCGCTGGAGAAATGGGATGCAACGGCGCGCACACTTGCAGCGGAGGGCCATGAGGTCGTGCAGCTATGGTACCACCGCTGCAGGCATCGCCTTCCGGGCGCGCGATTAGTTCAATCTCCGAACTTCCGGATGGGCCTAGCGGCGTTGTCCGGAGCCAAGCTGGCTGTCCTGCCGGAGGGCGGTCTGCATCACGGCGCGGCCGCGCTTGGCGTCAAGGCGGTCGTGTTGTTTGGCGGCTTCATCCCGCCAGAGGTGACCGGCTATCCGCAATGCGGACATATTAACCTGACGGGTGGGGCGCTCGCTTGCGGGTCGATCCACAAATGCGAGCATTGCGTCGTGGCGATGAACAGCATCACGGTTGACGAAGTGCTGGACTCGGCGCACTCTCTGCTGGCGATGGGAGACGGACGATGCCAGCGGACTTCGAGCCTCAATATGGGCTTCAACGTCGCGTAGCGGGCGAACACGATCAGCGGTTAGACGGCCTCGAGGAATTGCTCACGCGTGCGCGTGGCATGTCCGTCTTGGACATCGGCTGCAATCGCGGAATGATCTGTTACGAGTTTCATCGGCACGGCGCGCAAGTGCTGCACGGCTGCGACTACTCCGACGATGCAATCCTCGTGGCGCGCTCAATCTTCGCCGACATCCGCAACAAGGAAAGCAAGTTCGAAGTCGTGGATCTGGTCAAGGACGGCCATAAGTTTATCCGAGAGTTTCATTCCCGGTACGACATCGTGCTGATGCTGGCGACGCTGCACAAGATCAAGCGTGAATTGCCTCCGCCTGCATTGGCGACCTTGCTTGTTGCCCTTGGCCGGATGACAGGGCGCTATTTCGCGTGGCGTGGCACCGAGAACCAGCATAAAGAAAACGGGGAGGAATTGGCGCTGCTTGACACGACAGTCGGTCTGGAGTGCGGCCTGAACCGCGTCGTCACAAGCACCATATCCGACCTTGGGCCGACGGCGATCTGGAGGCGGCAGTGAGTTACCTCAAAGCAGAGCAGCACGACGAGGAGTTCTCCCGCTTCCTACAGATCATGCGTGACGAGGAGATCGAGAGCTACCTCGAGATCGGCAGCAAGAACGGTGGCACGCTCTGGCGCGTCGCCAACGAAGTGCCTACCATCAAGAGGATCACGGCCGTCGATCTGCCGCACGGCGATGGAAAGACGTTTGTGCTGCTGCGCGAGTGCGTCATGGTCGTGCGCGACAAGGGCGTCACGGTCAACTTAATCAAGGGTGATAGTACCGATCAGACCGTGATCGAGCAAGTCGGCAGCTACGCGCCGTTCGATCTCTGCTTCATCGACGCCAATCATACGTTGAAATACTGTACGCAAGACTGGCTGAACTACGGGCCGATGGCGCGCATCGTTGCGTTCCACGACATCGGCTGGAAGGAGATGCACCGCAAGGGCAAGTTGCCGATCGAGGTTCCGCTATTGTGGGACAGCGTCAAGCGCATGCCCGGCGCGCGTACTGAGGAGATCAGTCTCTGCCCGCGCGACAATGGCATCGGCATCGTGTGGAGGTGAACGTGACTAGACGCGCATGCAAGGATCAGATTTGTTGCTCGTACTGGGACAAAGAAATATCGCGCAAGCAAGCCGCCGCGCAATTGAAAGATCTCAAATACGAGGAATGGGAAATAAACTTGTATCTTGATAATGATTATTCAGGGCTAGAATGCTTGACCAGATCGTAAAGGACGTGCTGCCGATCAGCATGCAGTCGCGCGAGCGTGTGGTCGGGCTGCTGGAGGCAGTCGACTACGTTCTCGCCAGCGACATACCGGGCGACTTCGTCGAGTGCGGCGTGTATCGCGGTGCCTCGGCGATCGCGGTGCGCAAGCGCGCGCCGAAGATGAAGTGCTGGCTCTACGACACGTTCGACGGCATGACAGAGCCGACCGAGGAAGACACGAGCCGCAAGGGCCGCGACGCGCGCGAGAAGTGGAGCCGCATCCGCGACGCCGGTCAGAGATGGCTGGCAGTCAGCGCCGCCGAGGTGTGGCAGAACTTGCGCGACTGCGGTGTGGCCGACGAGAACTATCTGCGCTTCGTGGTCGGCGACGTGTGCAACACGCTGCGCGAACCGGCGAACCTGCCGGAGCAGATTGCCATTCTGCGCCTGGACACGGACTGGCACGAGAGTACGAAGGTCGAGCTCGAAGTGCTGTATCCGCGCCTCGCGCCCGGTGGCGTACTGATCGTAGACGACTTCGGCTACTGGTACGGGGCGCGTAAGGCGGTCGAAGACTATTTCCGCGAGATTCCGGGTGGCTGGCGCATCACGGAGCCGTCGTACAATAACAAGTACAGGCTGCGCGGGCGCATGTACGACTCGACGGGACTGGAAGTCATCAAACCAAGGGAGTGAATCATGCCACTAGGACTCGCGTTTTGGATCATCATGCTGATCTGGCTCGTCTTCGGGCTGTGGAACGCATACCCGAACCACTACCTAATCGGCAGCAACCTTCTGCTGTTCGTGCTCTTCCTGCTGCTCGGATGGAAGGCATTTGGATCGCCAATCCAGTAATGCTGACCATCGTCACCTACCTGTGGGGCAGCAAGTACAGCGACGACGACGTTGCAAGGCTGTTTGCCGGTCTCAAGCGCAACGTCGAACAGCCATTTAACCTCAAGGTCATGCCGATCCCGACCTCGGACATGCCATTGACGAAAATCCCGGGCTGCTTCGCGCGGCTGCGCTTGTTCGACCCGGAGTTTCAGAAGGCGCATGGCCTGACGGACCGCATCGTCTGCATTGATCTCGACGTCATCGTGACCGGCAAGATGGACGTGCTGCTCAACCGTGCCGAGGACTTCATCGTCCTCGGCGGTGCCAATGCCGTGAACAAGTGTCCCTACAACGGCAGCATATGGATGCTTCGCGCGGGCGCGCACGCCAACGTCTGGTACGAGTTCAGTCTCGAGGCGGCGGCGGAGGCGATGCGCAAAGGCGGGCCGACGCCGATGCTAGAGTACCCTGATGATCAGGGCTGGTTCTGGCATATGTTTGGCAACCGCGCGCCGACGTGGAAGGTGGGATCGCAGAGCGGGATCTACGCCTATAAGAAACCGGGATGGCCAGAGGACAGCGATGACCTGCCAAGCGACGCGCGCCTCGTGGTCTTTCCCGGCTGGCGCAGTCCGGCAAGGGTTAAGCATCTGCAGTGGGTGAAGGAACACTGGCGATGAACGAAGCAGAGAAGGACGCCTACTACCGCCGGCGCGTCAACGAAATACGCGCGCCACTGCGGTTTCGCCTGCTCATGGTTGTCGCGGTGTCGGTCGGCGCGTGGTTTCTGCTCTTTCTTTTCGGTTTCTGGATCTACAAGGCGTTCACCGGATGATACCGTGGCGTTTCACTGGCGGTCTGCCGGAAACGAAGTGCGGCCTAGGCTCCACGCTGGAAACGACGGAGAATCTTCGTCTTGCGCTTACGCTGCTGGTGCGGTCCTTCGGGATCGAGACGCTGATCGACGTGCCCTGCGGCGATTGCAACTGGATATCGCGCGTTGACCTCGGTGACGCACACTACATTGGCATCGATCAGGATGCCGACCATCTCAGCGTCGCGGTCCAACGCCAATGGTCGTTCCCGCCAGCCTCGGTTTCTTTCGTATCTGCCGACGCCATGCAATTCAAACTGTCGCCCTGCGACGCCATCCTGTGCCGGGACTTCCTGCAACATCTGACAACGACGAACGCTGAGATGTTCGTCGACAACCTGTTCGCGTCGTCGTGGAGCTGGTTGTTCGCCACATCGCACACGAACGAGGTAAACGAGGAGATCGAGAGCGATGGGATGTTCCGGCCGCTGAACCTGTGCCTGCCGCCGTTCTCGTTTCCTGTTCCGACGTTTTCGATATTCGATCCGCCCGGGAGCGGGCGGATCCTCGGATGCTGGCAGCGCGGAGACATCGAGTGATCGATCCAGCGCGCTGCGCGCTCTACGTTCCTCCGGGGCTGGCGGACTTCAAGCTAAACCTGTTCAACCGGATCGGTCGGCACATCGAGGCGCGCGGTGGGCGCATGGTGCTTCATGACATCACGCGGCTGGACAACTCAGGGCTGATCCCGATTGTTGGCTGCACACCGGAGCTACGGCCGCACATCGACAGGTGGACGGCGGAAGGCAGGCAGTGGATCTACTGGGATCGCGGCTACTGCGACAGGGTATTCGCGACGTGTCTGCCAGTCGGCGTGAACATGGGATACTACCGCTGGCACGTCGGCGCGTTTCAGGCGCGCAAGATCAGGGATGTACCAGACGACCGTTGGCGGAAACTGAGGGCAAGCCACGTTGTGCGGCCTTGGCAGAAGGACGGCAAGCACATCGTGATCGCCGCGCCGACGCGGACATACGGCAAGTTTCACGGCACGCGCGATTGGATTGCGAACACCATTGACGCGCTGGCGCGCGTCACGGACCGGCAGTTAGTGATCCGCGACAAAGAACAATACAAGCGGCGACCGATCCAGCGGGACTTGGAAGGCGCACACTGCCTCGTCACGCATGGTAGCAACGCAGCGGTTGAAAGTGTAATCCTTGGTTGCCCGGTATTTGTTGACTCATCATCTGCAGCGGCGATGATGGGACAGACTGACCTGAGTAAGATAGAGTCTCCGGTCTACCCTGACCGCGAGAAGTGGCTGCACTCGCTGGCATACGATCAATTCACAGAAGCTGAATTGTGCAACGGGACATTGTGGAGGCTACTGTCATGAGCGATTGGGATGAATCGCAGCATCCACGCGATGAAGCTGGAAGATTTGGTGAAGGTGGCGGTGAAGGTGGCGGTGAAGGTGGTGGCGTTAGTGTTGGTGGTGGAGGGTCAAATAAGGAAGCCGTGCAGGCTGGCGTCAACGCAATACCAAAGGAGCATTTAGCTGAAGCCGGAATCAGTTCGATATCAAGTCAGTCAACGGTTGAAAATCAGAACGGAAAGCAGGTTGCTGGATTGGCCAGAAGATCAGGAAGCGGAGGAACCGACATTTTGGTGGCGGATAAGGTGAACGGAAAAGCTGTTAGAGACCCGACCGGAACGACTGTACATGAGATTGGTCACGCGATTGATAACAAGTCTGGGAACAGATTGTCGCGTGAACATGCAGAAACAATACGTGCGGACGCCAATAAGATGAGCGCAGCCGACAAACATCTTGCACAACATTATTTGCAGAATGATCGAGAATTATTCGCGGAGTGTTATAAGCTGAAGTATTCTCCCTCGAAAAAAGGTGCCTTTGGTATGGGACAGAAGGCTGCTGAAAAGAAGTTTGCGAAAAGTTTGGCGGTGATGATATGATTCAGAACGGGTTTAGGTTATTCACCGACGACGAGGGCGATCTTAGACTCGCTCAGATCGTTGATTGGTCCGTCAATGAATTAGTACCGTCTGCTATGGATCGAGGGCGCGCTCTTGGTTACTACGACGAGAGCATGAATTTCCTTGAGCAAGAGATTATTCGGCGAAAGAGCGATTTCAAAACCGGGAAGGAGCGAGCCTCCTTTATTGATAGCAATGGACTTGGAGCGTATAAAGATTTACCTCCATGACAGTCGTTGAATACAAGCAGCGCATCGCTGGCTCGGTGCGCTTGCATCCAATGAGCCACGTCGAGCATCGCACGGTTTACATCGGCGCGCGGACTTGTGTGTGGCAGTTCGCGAGTGTCATTCGCGGCGCGAAGATAGGACGGGGCTGCAGCATCGGCTCGTGCGCCATCGTCGACGGCTCAAGGCTCGGCAACAATGTCAGCGTCGGGCACGGCGCACAGATACATCCCGGCATGGTGATCGGCGACAATGTATTCGTCGGGCCGGGCGCGATCTTCTGCAATGACCGATGGCCGCGCACGATCAAGCAGGGCTGGTCAGTGCAGTCGGGCATCACGATTGTCGAGCGCGGGGCGAGCATTGGCGCGAACGTACTCATCATGCCCGGCACCTTCATCGGCGAGCGCGCCATGGTGGCGGGCGGCGCGGTGCTGACGATGGACGTGCCAGCGGATCACATCTATCGCTGCGGTCAAATCTTCAAGATCGAGAGCGAGGCGGAGCGCCTCGCCACGCGCATACGGATGGCCAAGCGTGCTTAAGATCGGAACATGCCTGTGGGACGCCAACGAGAAGTCACAGAGGTTCTCGACGCGCTACAATGAGACGTGGGTCGAGAGGCTATACCGTGGATGCCGCCGCAACCTGACGCGGCCGTTCCGCTTCGTCGTCTTCACTGACCGGGCGCGCAAGTTTCGTGAGCCGATCTGGCAGGAGCTACTACAGGCGGAGAGGCCGGACTACGGCTGCATGATCGAGCCGTTCCGT
>Ga0247825_10002307_pt1 | contig 12617 bp, 6 predicted proteins | sample 13C_Vanillin_Day_FD_194413 | JGI IMG/M metagenome (GOLD analysis project Ga0247825, IMG submission 194413) | Soil microbial communities from agricultural site in Penn Yan, New York, United States - 13C_Vanillin_Day48 | ecosystem: Environmental > Terrestrial > Soil > Agricultural land | place...
TTCCGGGAGAACGGACTGCGGCATCTCGTCAACGAGGTCGGCGTCAGCCAACTCGTGTACGGGACCGACTATCCCTTCGACTGGCCCGTGGGCGTGGATTTCATCCTCAACGCGTCGTTTCTCAGCAACGCCGACAAGGAAGCGATCCTCGGGGAAAACCTCGTGAAGCTACTTCGTATCACCACCTAGCGAAGCGAGGGCAAGAACCTCTATCTCTTTCGGTACTACTGAATCCGATCGCGGTCGTTGAGCAGGCTGCTGAAGATCGTCTCACTGGAGCCGACCGAATCCATTGAGGCCGGCAGGACAACGGGCGGGCTGTTGTTCGCGAGAGGAGGCCGCCCGGTCGCAGCATCTGCGCCACGTTGGCGACGGCGAGCGAGCGCTCGTCACCCGCGCCGCCCTGGGCCGACTCGGCGCCGGCAGCGCTCTGCGAGGGCGACGCGCGGCTCGAGTCTAGCCGCGTCGGCGCGGATCCAACGGGCGTAGAATCAGCGCCGACACGGCAACCTGCGGCGACGTTGCGGAGGTACTCATGAAGAGGATGTGCTCGCTGGCACTGCTCGGTGCGATGCTGGCAGGGTTCGAGGCGGCGGCTCAGGATGCGGCGGCGGTCATCGATGCCGCCGCCAGGGCGATGGGCACCCCCAGTCTGCAGTCCATTCAGTATTCTGGAACGGGCTCGGTCTTCATGCTGGGTCAGAATGCACGGCCGGATGCGCCATGGCCGCGGTTCACGGTACCCAAGTACAACGCCGGCGTACGGTACGACGCTCCCGCCTTCCGTGAGGAGCTGGTTCGAATCGATACCGAAAATCCCCCGCGTGGTGGCGGGGCCGGCGGCTACAGTGCGACGACCGGCCAGGGCGGGATGCGGCCGATCATCGGCGAGCAGTCCCAGGTGCGCCAGGGAACGCCTGGCACCGACGCGGGCTTCCTGCAGGTATGGATGACACCGCACGGATTTCTCAAAGCCGCGGCGGCCAATAGGGCCACGGTCGGCAACGCGGGCGGCCGGCGCACGCTGTCGTTTCAGGGGCTCGGCAAGTACACCGTGACCGGTACGCTGACCGCTCAGAATCTGGTCGAGCGGGTCGAGACGCACGTGGACAACTCGATGCTCGGCGACATGCTCGTCGAGGCCGTGTACACAGACTACCGGGATTACAACGGCGTCAAGTTTCCAACCCGAATCGTGGAACGGCAGGGTGGCCACCCGACGCTCGACGTCAGCATCAGCGGCGTCCAGCCGAACGGCGCGGCCGATCTCGCGGTCCGCGTCAACCCACCGGCCGAAGGCGGTGGCGCGGCCGCGACATCAGAACGGATCGGCGACGGTATCTGGGTGATCACCTCCGGCCTCAACAGCGTCCTTGTCGAGTTTGCCGATCACCTCGTTGTCATAGAGGCTCTGGGCAACGACGCGCGGTCGCACGCCGTGATGGCGGAAGTAAAAAGGCTCGTGCCCTCCAAGCCAGTGAGATATCTCGTGAACACCCACGCGCATTTCGATCATACCGGCGGCGTGCGCGCCTTCGCGGCCGAAGGCGCCACGATCGTGACGCATGACGTCAACAAGCCGTTCCTGGAGCGGGTCCTCGCGCTGCCTCACCGGATCACTCCCGACAGTCTCGCGAAGAACCCGAAGAAGGGCCTTGTGGAGGGCTTCAGCGACAAACGCATCATGGCCGATGCCACGCAGACCCTGGAGCTTCACCACATTCGAGGCAATTTCCACAACGACGGACTGCTGATGGCGTACTTGCCGACAGCCAAGCTGCTGGTGCAAGCCGACGCGTTTCACCCGCGGCCTGGCGCGACCTGGTCGTACCCGTCGCCGCCGCAGTTCACTGTGAACCTCTACGAAAACGTGCAGCGGCTGAAACTCGATGTCGCCCGGGTCCTGCACATTCATGGCGGCATCGACCCGTTCGCGGTCGTCGCGAAAGCGGCCGGGCGTTCATGATCGTCCCTTGACGACGCGTCAGCCATGGTGGTATGAAGCGTGGACCGTTTAGACGTACACACCCATCGCGGCATTCCCGCCGCGATTGGCGAGGTTTCGGGGCACGACGGGCGGAGGGTTCCAGATGATGGATAGGACCCGGGGTCTCGCGCGTATCGCTCTCACGAGCCGCTCCCCTGTCGCGTACACACCGATCCGATCGACCGACACCGAACACGCCGCGGGCACCCGTGCCTCGGGCATCTCGCGGGTTCATCAGGACTGGAGGGCAGCTGTGGGTAGAACATCCGTGCTCGTCGCTTTCGTGTTGGCCGTCGCGGGTGCCGGATGCAGCCAGTCGACGGAGGCCCAGACTGGCGGCGCGCCGATCCCGTTCAAGCTGGGGAGCTTCGAGCAGAACGGCCGGGCCTTTGTGGGCCTGGTGCTTCGTGATACCCAGGTGGTCGACATAGCCCGGGCGAACGCCGCGTTCGAGACGAGCAACAGTTCAGCGCCGCGTCTGACGCCGCCGGCCGACATGAAGCAGTTGATCGCCCGCTACGACGCCGAGTGGAAGGATCGCCTCGGCGCCATTGCCAGGATGGCATCGGGGGCCGGCAGCGCGCCCGCCTACGCCTACGCCCTCACAGGCCTCAAGACCCTCCCGCCGGTACGGCCGTCCGTGCAGCTGAACGCCGGCGGCAATTACGTCGAGCACACCGAAGGCATTGCGGCAAACCAGGCGCGCGGCGCCGGAGCACGCGGAGCGGCGCCAGCGGCAGCCGGAGCACGCGGGGCGGCGCCGGCAGCCGGGGCACGCGGGGGGGCGCCGGCGACAGCGGCTCAGACCGCGCCCGGCATCTGGGAACGTCGAGCGGGTGACACGCGAGACAACCCGTACCTGTTTCAGAAGTCGCCCAGCATCCTCATAGGCAACAACGATTCCATCGTCGTCCCGCGCGGACGCACCAACATCGATTTTGAATGCGAGTTCAGTGCCGTCATCGGGAAGCGCGCCAAGTACGTGCCGATCGAGAGTGCTTCGGAGTACATCTTCGGCTACACCGCGCATCACGACGTCTCGGATCGCGGCGGCCGCGGCGATCGCAAGATGGGAGGCTCGGACTGGCTGATCCAGAAGAACCACGACACGTTCGGGCCTCTCGGTCCGTTCATCGTGCCCAAGGAGTTCATCAAGGATCCGATGAACACGAGGCACACAATGACCCTCAACAGCGAGGTGATGCAGGACTCGAACACCAGCCGCATGAGTCACAACATCTACGAGTTGGTGTCGTACGCGTCGAACATCATGACGCTCAATGCCGGCGACGTCATCGCCGGCGGCAGCCCCGCGGGCACTAATATCGAGCGGGCCGACCCGCGCTGGATGCGGGCGGGCGACACCGCCAAGTGCACGATCGAAGGGATCGGTGACCTGATCAACCCCGTCGTGGCGGAATCGAGCGCGTCGACGAACTAGCGGAAAGGGGTCCCGCGAAAAGGAGGAGGTCGAATGCGACGACCTGCTCCGCCGTGTCAGTGTCCAGTCGCTCCTTGGTGCCAAAATGAAGGAGAAGCCGATGGGATCTCTGCGAATTGGGTGTGTGGCCGTGGTGTCGTGTCTCCTCTTGTTGCCCGCCGCCGGATGGGCGCAGACCAGCATCGCCGGAGTGGTGCGCGACAGCTCAGGTGGCGTGCTGCCCGGCGTCACGGTCGAAGCCGCCAGTCCCGCGTTGATTGAAAAGGTGCGCTCGGTCGTGACCGACAGTCAGGGCGCCTATCGGATTGTCGATCTTCGGCCGGGCCCTTACGTCGTGACGTTCACCTTGACCGGCTTCAACACATTCAGGCGGTCAGGCATCGATCTCCGTGCGGAGTTCACGGCGACCGTCGACGGCGAGATGGCGGTCGGTGCCCTCGAGGAAACGATTACGGTCACGGGCGAAGCGCCGCTGGTCGATACGCGTAGCGCCCGCGGGCAGACGCAGTACTCCACCGATACCCTGCAGTCGCTCCCCGGAACGGGGCGCCTGTCGACCTTGATCTCGGTCCTCCCGGGCGCGGTCCTGAACAACGAAGGCGACCGGGCGTCCGGTAATCTCAGCGACCGGTCGCAGACCCGCTTCGCGATTCACGGCGCGCCGAATGCGCAGCCCGTCATCGACGGCATGAATACCGAGATGGCGGCGTCGAACACCGGTGTCTTCGTCTGGAATGCGGTGAACTTCCAGGAGGTGGTGGCCGAGACCAGCGGCATCGGCGCCGACCGCGACACCGGGGGTGTGCAACTGAACATGATCCCGAAGGACGGCGGCAATGTACTGTCGGGCACCGCCCAGATCGCGTACTCGGGTCCCGACCTGCAGAGCAACAACATCACCGATGAGCTGATTGCACGTGGCCTCGACAGCTCGACTCGCGGGCTGTCGTCGATCAAGAAGTTCATCGAGGGGGCCGGCGGGATCGGGGGCCCGATCAAGCGGGACAAACTGTGGTTCTTCGGCGCGGTGCGGAGGAGCGTCACGCAGCAGTACGCCGCCGGCATCTACTGGAACGCGCACAAGCAGCCCGAAAGCCTGCTCTACGTGGCTGATCTGAACCGGCCGGCGCACAGCAACGACTTCTACCGGGACTACAGCCTTCGGCTGACCCTGCAGGCGACGGAAAAGCACAAGGTGGTCGCCTTCGGCTCGTTCCAGCACAACTGTAACTGCGTCTACGCGTTGTTCCGCCCGCAGGGCGGGCCGCTGGTTACGCCTGAAGCGGCCACGGAGCACGAATACGAACCGGCGTTCAACGCCACGGCCACCTGGACATACCCAGCCACGAACCGGATGCTCCTCATGTTTGCCGGCGGCGCGAATCAAATCACCCAGCAGAACCTGCGGGGCGAGGGGGTGGACATCAACAGCATCCAGATCACGGAACAGTCGCTGGACCTGAAGTACGGCGCGGCGTACGGGCCCACGGCCGGCGGATCGTCCTATTCGACGCTGCCGCGCCGCCAGTACCACCAGCAGTTCTCCCTCACGTACGTGACCGGATCGCACAACCTGAGGACCGGGATCAACATCCGCGAGGTCAGAACCGGCAACAACGAGAAGTTCGGCCACGACCTGTACATGGCCAACCAGGCGATCCTCTACACGTTCAACAACCAGCGCCCGACCTCGCTACAACTGCTGGCGACGCCGACGCACTTCGAGGAGTCGGCCAACGACATCGCGGTGTATGCGCAGGATCAGTGGACGATCCGGCAGCTCACGGTCAATCTGGGACTGCGCTACAACGACGTCGACATGTCGAGTCCGGAACTCGTGCTGCCGGCCGGGTTCTTTGTTCCCGAGCGGCTGGTGCCGGCGGCGGAACACATCCCGCACTGGCGCAATCTGAGTCCCCGCGTCGGCGCAGCCTATGATCTGTTTGGCACCGGCAAGACGGCGATCAAGGCATCATTCGGCCGGTATCCGGACGTCATCCGCGTGTCGCCGGCCAACCCCGTGAACCTGTTTTCGCTGACCACCAACCGAACGTGGAACGATGTGATTTTCGGCGCCGGCGATCGGCGGAGCGGCAATTTCGTCCCCGACTGCGATCAAAAGGATCCTGCGGCCAATGGGGAGTGCGGCGCGTGGTCCGACCAGAACTTCGGCCGGCAGCGGCAGACGACCCGCAACGCCCCCGATGCACTCGAGGGGTTCAACGGGCAGTTCCACAACTGGCAGGCCTCGCTCACGTTCCAGCACGAGCTGACGCAGGGTCTCGCGCTGAACGTCGGCTACTTCCGCACGTGGTACGGCGGCTACCTCGTCACCAACAACGAGGCGGTCCCGGCATCGGGCTACGACTCCTACTGCGTGACCGCGCCAACCGATTCGCGGCTGCCAGGCGGCGGCGGGAATCGGGTCTGCGGCCTGTACGACATCAAGCCCGCCTTCTTCGGTCGTGTCGACAACCTGGTAACCCAGTCGTCGAACTTCGCTGACGGGCAGCAGCAGGTGTACAATGGCGTGGATCTGACCCTGAGCGGGCGCTTCGGCCAGGGGGGACAGTTCTCCGGCGGGTTGAGCGTCGGCCGGACGGTCACGGACAACTGCTACATCAACGACAATCCGTCGCTGACCCCAGCGGCCTTTCTCAACGTCGTGGCATTACCGGCCGGGACGCTGGTACCGAGAAGCTCGGAGTTCTGCAAGGTGACGCCGCCCTGGTCCTCCGTCACGCAGGTCAAGTTCCTCGCCGTCTATCCATTGCCGTGGGACATCGAGTCGAGTGCGATCGTCCAGAACAGCCCGGGCATCCCGATTACCGCAAGCTACGTGGTTACCAATCAGCAGGTGAGGGACGAGATCGGCCGTAACCTGGCGGCGTGCCCCAGCCAGGCAGTCGCCACGTGCAACGCGACCGTGAGAACCGAGCTCATTCCACCGAACACCATGTTCGAGCCACGACTCACGCAGGTGGACGTGCGGGTGTCGAAACTGTTCCGCCTGTCGGGCACGTACCGGGTGAGGGGCAGCCTGGACGTCTACAACCTCTTCAACGCGAGCAGCGTGCTCAGCATGACGCCGACCTACGGCCCGGCGTGGCTGAACGCCGCTCAGGTACTGAGCGCACGATTGCTGCGAGTAAGCGCGCAGTTCGACTTCTGAGGGTGAAGGAGACACCTCCGTCCAAACGCCTCCGGCCGCGGCGCGGCGCTTACCATCTCGCCCCGTCGCCACAATGTCTCCACGACCGGGGAGGATTTCGCGGGCACTCGTGAGTTGCCGAGTATTCGCCGCGGCGGTCGTCGCCTTGTGCCAGCCGACGCGACCCGCAGTCGCACGCGTCGGCCGCGCTCCGCGGGCGTTCCGGCGCTGACCGACGACCACCCCATCGTTCGCCTGGGTCGGCGCCGGGCGAGGTGGCGGGAATACTCCGGGGGCGCGCGACAAGCACGGGATCCTCGATCAGTGACGCGCGGCGTCCTCTGGGGCTCGAGCGCCATCCTGGCGCTCCTTGATGCCGACGACGCCGATCAACGCCGCTGCCCTGTTGTACCCCCACGCGACGACACTGGACCAAACGCTGGCGGCTGCGTGCGATGGTGCGTCGCCACCTCGTAGGCCGTACCAATTTTGATCAGCGTCGGCTCCTCACCCTGCCCTGCGAAGAACGTGATCGCGATCGGCATAGGGTGCGGCAGCGTGGTCTTCGGCGTGTTCGACGCGAGTTCCGAGACATAGTCTGTCTTCGTCGCGTTTAGCGAGTACCGCGGCTCGTACACGACGTCCGTCATGCCGGCCGGGACCACCACGCGCGGAATCTGCAGGAAGGGCGTGATGCCTTCGAGGCTGATCTGACCGACATTCGGCCCCTGAATCTTCGGTGTCGGCACCGTGTTCTCGGGATGCACGAACGCGTCGATACCGTTCTCGGACATCACGCGCTGCAGCGCCAGACGCGCGATGAAGCTGCGCGCCACCTGATCGGCCCTGCCCGGCGCATGGTGATTCTTGAGGGCCAGCCAGTTTTCCGCCCCGGCGCGCGACGCGTCCTCGCGGAACCGGGCGTTGGCAACCCAATCGGCCCAGCTCCTGATCCTTGCATCCTTGCGATCCTCGAGGTAGCGGTCGATGTCGAACATCAGATCGTTGCACCGCCAGGGCTCCACCGCGCGCGGGTAGCACGGCTCAGCGCCGTAGCTGACGATGTTGGTCAGGTTGATCCGATCGGTGAGTGGCGCCTGCCGCTTGCTCAGCTTTCTCAGGTAGTCATATGACGTGACGTCGTGGCCCGGCACCGCGAACAACAGGGCGCCGCTGGCATCGCGGCGCGTGAAGATCTCCGGCATCATCCGCGGCAACAGTTCGGCCAGCGCGTGGGCAAACGTGTACGTCAGGTTCGGCACGCCGGGATCGTCGGGATACGCCGGCGTGATGGTCTCCACGAGCTCGGCTCCGAGCCGGTCGCGCAGCACCGTCTTGATCTCGCGATCGACCTGGTCGGAAATAGTCACGTGATTCGGCGTGGGCTTGACCATGTACTCACGCAGGATGGCAATGCGAAGTCCCCCCAGCGGCTTCGGCGTGCTTGCGAGCGTCGTGTCGTCCAGTGAAAAACTGGCGTACGGCTGCACCGGAATGAGCGCCTTCGAGATCGCCGTGAACGGCTCGCGGGGATCGTAGTAGCTGGTGGACGAAACCCTGACGGCGTCGAGCACCTTTGTCGCGTCGCCGAGCGTGCGGGCGTGAATGCCGGCCCTATCAACGAACCACTGGTTGCCGATGCCGCCGTTGTCCGGCATGACTCCTGTGGTTGCCAGCAACGTCGCAATACCGTTGCGAGACGCCGGCCCCTGGCATGACGCGATGGTCTGCTCGCAGATGCCGATGGTGGCCAGGTTGGCCGATATCGCCACCCCCGAGCCGCTACTCGATCCGCGAGTGACTCGCTCGGTGTCGTACGGATTGCAGGCCTGCCCCGACCACGCGCTAATGGCCTGACCTCCCGGCACAAGATTCGTCCGGCTCTCGGCCGGCCCGCCGGGGTTTCCGGGGCCGGCGTTGAACTCGTGGGCGACCGATTTCGCATAAATGATCGCGCCCTTCGCACGCAGCCGCGCCACGAGGGTAGCGTCGAACGGCGGCACATCCATCGCGAAGGCGACGTCGCTGTTTGCCGTGGTCCGCATGTCCTGGGTGTCGAACGGATCCTTGAAGGCCGTGACGACGCAGTACATCGGCATCATTGCCAGGTCGGGATTCGGACCGTACTGGGCATCGAGCTCGGCCGCGCGCTCCAACGCGTCTGGCTGCTGACGAAACGCCTCGCAGGCCGCTGGCGCGCCGGCGGGTAACGGTCCGGACGAGGGGTGCGCATCGAACGCGCCTTTGCACGTGACCGAACGCTCCCCGCGGATGTTGAGCGTCTCGAGCGCGTTCAGTTGTCCGGCGTTGGGGATCCCCACGCGCATGCCCATCTGCGCCGCCACACTCGGGTCGGAGATCGTCGGCTCCATGCGGCCGTAGTCGAGCGGCTTGCCGCGGTACTGATCCAGGTCTGGAAAGATCGTCGATGCCTTCGTTGTCCGCGTCGGAAACGTCAGCGGCGCCCCAGCGCGCACGTAACCCGTGGCGGATGCGATGTCGGCGCCGTCGGGCGTCACAAGACTCGTACACGTACCGTTGTAAGCGCGCGCGCGATCGATGTAGGCCTCAACGATCGCTGAGCAGGTAGTCCGCCCCGACCGGATCGCGGCATGGATACCGTCGATGGTCGCCTCCTCAACGGTGAATGCCGCAGGAGGTGCAGCCGGTGCAGAGGCTTCGCGCCCGCACGCGGCGCTTCCCGCTGCCAGACTCAGCGCCACAAGCGTTAGCAGTCCATTTCTCACCGTCACAGCCACCTCCAGTGTCCGGTCATGCGCTCAGATGAACAGAGGATTATAGGCCTTAAGTAAGAGAACGCGCCTGTTCGCGCGCATATGACAAGGCAGCCACCAAGAAGCTCACTTCCAAGTAGCCGCTGGTCGTCGGTGAATCCGGCGCGCAGCACCGCAACCGCGGTGTTCGCCGGCGGCTGCGCGCTTCAGCAACTCTGGCTGTTCTGGCTTGCTCCAATCGTCGGCGCCATCATCGCTGGTGTCACCTACAGAGCGCTTTTCGACGTCGAGGAACCACCGGTGACGGGGCGCACGCGTTCGTAAAAAGACTCCGCGTCTTCAAGAGCGCGTACCTCCTGAACTTCTCGCTCTCGATCAAGAGGCCTTCGACGACGGCAAAAAGAAATTTCAAGTAGAGCGATTTGCGTTTCTCCGTAGAGCGCACGCTTCCGCCTTCGCGTGAAGCCTTCGGCGGACCGCCGTAGCCTTGACGGAGGCGGTCAGCGTGCGCGTGTTCGCGGAGGCTGACGCCTCCGCTCTACGCCGAATCGAAAAGCAGTCTCACGGCATCCATCGAAATCGCAACGCCGCGATTCAGTTTGCTGTTGCTGCTGCCGATTACCTCATACTCAAGCCACCAACGCGGACAGAGAAGACCATGTCCTCGAGTCTACGGACATCGGTCACTTGAAGTCGATCTTCGCCAGCGGTGACTGACCGACGTCGCGGATCACGACATCACCAGAACATCAGGCAAGCCGGCGCGAGGCGAAGGCGTGTGAGCTCCTTAGCCTCCACACGCGTGGTCACGACGGCTGGTTGCGGTTTCACGGCGTGTTGTGAGGCGTGACTGTGACCAACAACAACATGACCCAAATAAACCGGGCAAGGAACTCTCTGTCGGTGTCTGGCACCGCTCTTGCTCCGCGCTGTGAAGTGACGGCGCTCCTCCACGGCTCGATTTGATGCGCCCGACGAGCCGACCCCTCATAAACAGTGGCGCGAGATGGAGCCTTGCCGTGTTGAAGCATGTCCGACTCACACTGTTGATGTTTGTGTCCATGGCTCTGTTAGCCACCTTTGCGAGCGCGCAGCAACCCGCGGTGGTCAACGACCAGATCACGCTTCGCGGAACGGTGGAGGCCGTCGACCAGACCGCGCGAACGGTCACAATCCGCGGCGAACGAGGAAACCTCGTCACACTCGACATGCCAATGGTGGGCTCGCCCGCCCTCCAGGTCGGCGACGTCGTGAGCGTGGCGTACTACGACCGCGTGAGCGTCCGCCTGAAGCCGGTCGGCGAGGCCGCCGTTGACCGGACCGAGCCTCCGGTCACCACGGCGACGCCCGGCACGCTGCCCGAAGCCACGGTCGCGTCGCAGCGCATCACGACGGTCACCATCACGGGCTGGGACCCGACACAACGCGTGGTGACGTTCACGGGACCCGGAGGTACCGTGTACGCGCGCCGCCTGTTCGAGGCGACAGACGCCCAAGTCATGGCGGGGCTCAAGGTCGGCGATCGCGTGGACGTGACGCGGACTGAAGCTGTTCGCCTCACGGTCGAGTCACGCACGCAGGTGACTGTGAATGCCACCGGAGAAGATTTCCTGAATCGCTTGACGGTGGCGGTCCTCTGGGGATGGGACAACCAGTTCACCGGCGACATGATCCACAACGCGGACGGGCAAACGACCACCGGCGTGCCGATCAACATCCGTGACACGAGCTACGACGACGTCTACGGTCGCATGGCGATATTCAAGATTGGCGTCGGCTACCGGCTCACCCCCCGCACCGAAGCGGTGCTCAACTTCGTCTGGTCGGAGAGCGCGGCGGAGCAGGTGGTCATCGGCACCGCGGGCGCTGCCGCCGTACCGTTGACCGTGAACTTCGAGGACTACTCGTACTGGGGATTCGAAGGCGGCCACCGAGCCTTCTTCGCCCGCACCCGCTTCACGCCGTATGTGGGTTACCTGGTCGGGATCAACCGGCACGGCGACATCAGAGGCACGTTCGAGGGCGTTCCGCTGAATGTGACGCCGGGACTCGCCGCTCAGGACGGCAAGTTCTTCGAGAAGTCCTGGGCGCTGAGCCTGGGCCCAACCGGCGGCTTTCTGGTGGGCATCGGCCCCGTCGAGTTCATGATTGAGTCGCAGCTCCGCTGGATGGGCGGGCTGTCGGACGTGGACTGGCTCGTCGAGGAGGGCCTGAGAGACATCAACGAGGAGAGCTCGCGCTGGTCGTATCCGATTCAGTTGGGCGTCAGGATTCGGTTCTGAAGATCGCATGAGCGACGATCATCGTATTCGCATCGAATGTGATCCGAACACGTAGCCTACGACGCCACGTTATGTAGCCTCGGGAATCCCGAGTGGCGCAGATCGAGGATCGAGCGACGAGTCATCGCGACACCCGTCGCTCGATGCTCACCGCGCGCGCGGGTGAACCTGACCTCAATCCGATCACCCACGTTCAGGCTCTCGAGAAGGCGCCTGTCGCGCTAATCGCTCCCGTGCCAGGCCTTCGCATGTCCTGCCTGCGTCGGCGAGTACGCCTCGGTGAAGTAGCGCTCGTAGAACTCGGGATCGATGTGATGGCATTGCATCCAGATACCTGCTGCGTCGATGGCGTGGCAGTGCGCCGGAAACCGGCCGTACGTCTTCCAGATGTACCGGCAGATCGTGCGCACGACTTCGATCACCTCTGGTTCGACATGCGGCGCCTCACGAGCGAACGCGGCCGCGGCGTCGGGTTTCATCCCCGGTGCGGCGCTGGCGCCGTCCCGATAGAGACCTGACGGTCCGTACTTTTCGGCAAGGATGGCGTCGATCGCGGCGTCCGTATCCTTGAAGTACGGCGGCGCATACGACTGCAGCACGCCATCGAGTCCGACCGGATTCGGTGTCCCGGCTGGGTACGGTCGTGGCAGGCGAAGCCGTTTCTTCGGTTGCTCGAATCGGAAACCCAGTCCGGGCCCGATCTCTGGATAGCCACCGAGCAGAATCGACGTTTCGAAGGCGGCATGAATCCAGCCGCCAAGGCCCATGCTCTGTGCCACGAGCGCGAGGTTCTGCAGGAGCAGCATCGACTCGTACTCGGTGCGTCCCTTCGCGTAGAAGCTCAGTGGGATCGGGATTGTCTTGTTGAGGAACTTCGATTTGATCCAGCGCTCGCAGCCGCAGGGGAGAAACAGATTGAAGTCATCCACGAACACCGGGCGCCGGCCGGGCTCCTGGGCCAGCACATAGAACAGGCCGTTGATGTACTGCCGCGTCACTTCCGTCACTGGCATGAACATCG
>Ga0247825_10002308_pt1 | contig 12614 bp, 12 predicted proteins | sample 13C_Vanillin_Day_FD_194413 | JGI IMG/M metagenome (GOLD analysis project Ga0247825, IMG submission 194413) | Soil microbial communities from agricultural site in Penn Yan, New York, United States - 13C_Vanillin_Day48 | ecosystem: Environmental > Terrestrial > Soil > Agricultural land | place...
CCTGGATGACGACGGTTCCGGCGATCTTATCGTGCCAGGCCTGCTTCCTGCGATCGATCACGGCCCACAGGAAGCCGAGATAGAGCGGCGCCGCCGAGAGAAGATAACAGAGCAGGCGGATCACGAGCCGCCCGGTGGAAGGCGCGCCTCCGGTGCTGGCATCGACGATCTTGATGCCGACCGCAAGCTTGCCGGGCGTCGCGCCGCAGTAGCGCCAGAAGCCGACGACCAGGCCGCCGGCCAACAGGGCAATCACCAGGTCGCCGGAGCGGCGCACCGGGTCGAGCGAGAAGTACTCCGCGCCGAAGGCGACGACGATGATCGGCATCGCGATCACCACCACGATGAGCCAGTCGACGAGCAGCGCGAGCGCGCGCTGCCAGAAGGTGGCATAGTCGTGCGCCGGTGAATCCGCCGCCCTGACCGGCCGTGGCGTCGCGCCGCCCTCCCAGCGCGGCTCGACGCGCTCAGGCGAGCTTGACCAGCTGCTTTCCAAAGTTCTCGCCCTTGAGCAGCGCGATCAGGCCTCTCGGCGCATTCTCCAGGCCTTCGATCACCGATTCGCGGTATCTGAGCTTGCCTTCGCCGAAGTAGCCGCCGAGCGCCTTCAGCGCCTCGCCGTAGCGCTCCTTCCAGTCGAACACGATCATCCCTTGCAGCCGGATGCGGTTCACCAGCACGGCACGCCAGTTCCGGATCGCATACGGCTCGGTGGCGTTGTAGTCCGAGATGAGCCCGCAGACCACCACCCTGGAGAAGAGGTTCATCTGCGCAAGCAGGGTGTCGAAGATTTGCCCGCCCACGTTGTCGAAGTACACGTCCACCCCGGACGGACAGGCCTGCCTGAGCGCTTCCTTGAGATTCGCCGCCTTGTAATCGACGCACGCGTCAAAGCCCAGCTCGCGCTTCACGTAGTCGCATTTGGCCGAGCCTCCCGCGATTCCGACCGCGCGGCACCCCCAGATCTTCGCCAGCTGCCCCACCACGCTTCCCACGGCGCCCGACGCGGCGGAGACCACCACCGTCTCGGCCGGCTTGGGCTGGCCGATCTCCTTCAGGCCGAAGTACGCCGTCGCGCCGGGCATGCCTAAGACCCCGAGGTAGCAGCCGAGCGGCGCGCGGGTTTCATCAATCCTCGTCACGTCCCTGGCAACACCGTAGAGTTGCCAGCCAAGCTGGGTCAGGACCTTGTCGCCCTCCTTGAATTTTTCATTCCTGGAGGAAATGACTTCGCCGACGGTTTGCCCGACCATGACCTCGCCGAGCTCGACGCCCTTGACGTAGCTCTTCGCCTCGCTCATGCGGCCGCGCATGTAGGGGTCGAGCGAGAGCCAGAGGTTCTTCACCAGCACCTCGTCCTGCGCCGGCTGAGGCAGCGGCGTTTCCTCGATGCGGAAGTTCGCTTCGCTCACCCAGCCGCTGGGACGGCCGGCGAGCAGCACCCGGCGGTTGCGCATCAGAAGGCGGCGAAGCGCGCGAGATGGTGGTCCGCGTCGCCGAACTGGCCGGCCATGACGGTCAGGCGCCGGAAGGTATGGCTGATCTTCAGCTCCTCGCTCATGCCCATGCCGCCGTGGAGCTGCACCGATTCCTGGCTGATGTGGCGCGCGCTGTCGGCGATCTTGATCTTCGCCGCCGACACCGCGCGTGCCCGCTCCTTGCGCTCGCCGGTCTGGTCGACCTTGGAGCAGGCAAGGCAGGCCATCGAGCGCGCCTGTTCCTGGGCGATGAACATGTCGACCATGCGATGCTGCAGCGCCTGGAACGTGCCGATGGGCACGCCGAACTGCCTGCGCGTCTTCAGGTACTCGAGCGTGGCATCGCAGGCGAACTTCATCGCGCCGACCGCCTCGGCGCACACCAGCGCGGCGGCGAAGTCGGCGAGCTCCTCGACCAGCGCAAGCCCCCCTTCCAGCCGTTGGGCGCGTTCGCCTTTGAAGACGAGATCGCAAGCGCGCATTTCGTCCAGCGTCCGATAGGCCTTGCAGTTCAGGTTCTCAGTGACGAACAAGGCGACGCCGTCCCCGGTCCGGGCGGAAAGCACAAGCTTGTCGGCCATGGGCGCGCCGATGACGGCCGCTTTCTCGCCTTCGATCGTCCAGTCCTCCCCGGCTTTGCGCGCCCGCGTCGTGACGGCGGCGAGGTCGTAGCGCGCGCCCTTCTCCGCGTGCGCAAACGCGAGCTTCGTCTTTCCCTCGACGACGCCGGGGAGGATCGAGCCGGCGAGCGGGCTGCGCGCAACGGCGAGCCCGCCCATCAGCGTGGGCAGATAGGGCTCCACGACGAGCGCCTCGCCGAAGGCTTCCATGACGCCCATGAGGTCGACCGCGCCGCCGCCGAAGCCGCCGTGCTCGGAGGCGAACGGCAGCCCGGTGAGGCCCAGCTCGGCAAAGGTCTTCCACGCTGCCGGGCTCCAGCCCGCGTCGGACGCGACGATCTTGCGGCGTGCCTCGAAGTCGTAGTCCTTTCCCAGGAAACGCCGGACCGAATCGGAAAGAAGCTGCTGTTCCTCGTTGTAATCGAAGTTCATAAACCCAAAGTCATCTTTGCGATGATGTTCCGCTGAATCTCGTTCGAGCCGGCGTAGATGGTCGTCTTGCGCATCGAGAGGTATTTCCTGCGCACCGCTTCGCTGAAGGCGTCGCTCGCGGCGGGGTCGGTCGCCTGGAACATGAGCTCGGTGAGCCCCTGCTGGATCTCGGTGCCCTTGATCTTGAGCATCGACACGTCGGCGCCCGGCGGCTGGCCGGTGCGGCGCATGCGGTCGAGGAAGCGCAGGTTGGTGATCTCGAGCGCCATCAGCTCGATCTCGAGCCGCGACAGGCGATCGCGGAAGCGGCTGTCCTGCATTGCTGAAGAAGCGTATTCCTTCAGTGTCGCGAGCTGGCGCCTGGATTCGCCGATGCGGCCGGTGTTCATGCGCTCGTAGCCGAGCAGGTACTTGGCCACCGTCCAGCCCTTGCCTTCCTCGTGCACCAGGTTCTCCGCCGGCACCTTTACGTCGTCGAAGAAGACTTCGTTCACGTCGTGCGCACCGTCCATGAGGATGAGGGGACGCACGGTGATGCCGGGGGTCTTCATGTCGATGAGCAGGAACGAGATGCCTTCCTGGCGCCGCTCGACGTTGGGGTCGGTGCGCACCAGGCAGAAGATCCAGTCGGCGTAGTGCGCGAGCGTGGTCCAGATCTTCTGGCCGTTGACCACGTAATGCTCGCCTGCCCGCTGAGCTTTTGTTTTTAAGGACGCGAGGTCGCTCCCTGATCCCGGCTCGGAGTAGCCCTGGCACCAGAAATCCTCGCCCTGGTAGATGCGCGGGAGGAAGCGGCGCTTCTGCGCCTCGGTGCCGAAGCGCAGCAGCACCGCCGCGCACATGGCGAGGCCGAACGGTATGAGCGGCGGCGCGCCCGCGTAGCCGAGCTCCTCCTCGAAGATGTAGCGCTGCACCACGTTCCAGCCGGTGCCGCCCCATTCCCTGGGCCACGCGGGCGCGACCCAGCCCTTCGCGGCGAGGATCCTGTGCCAGCGCAGGAGGTCGTCCTTGGAGAGGTGGGCATAGCTCGCCACCTTGTCTTTCAGGTCCGGCGCCAGGTTCGCGCCCAGCCAGGCGCGCACTTCCTCGCGGAAGGCGGCTTCGTCGGCGGAATAGTTGAGGTCCACGGCTAGAGAATGGTAACGCCGCCGTCGGCGACGATGCACTGGCCGGTAATGAAAGCGGCAGCATCGGAAGCCAGGAACACCGCGATTCCGCCAATGTCGTGCGGCTCGCCCAGGCGGCGCAGCGGCGTCGCCTGGATGCGCTCGGCGGCGCGCTGGGGATCTTCCCACAGGGCACGGGCGAAGTCGGTCTTGACGAGCCCCGGCGCGATGGCATTGACGCGCACGTTCCGTGGCCCCCACTCGGCGGCGAGGTTGCGCACGAGATGGTGGTCGGCGGCCTTGGAGATCCCGTAGGCGCCGATCACGGTGCTGGCGATCAACCCACCGATCGAGCCGACGACGATAAAACTGCCGCCCCCACGCTGCGCCATGCCTTCGAGCGTCAACGCCCCGAGCCACAGCACGCTCTTCACGTTGTTCGCCATGATCTTGTCGAGCGCATCGTCCGGGATGCTCGTCAGGGGGCCGAAGTAGGGATTGGAGGCCGCGTTTGCAACGACCACGTCGATCCCGCCCCACTTCGCGCGCGTCGCTTCGACCAGCGCCGCCAGGTCTTCCTTGCGCGAGACGTTGCAGGGCTGGGCGAGCACCTCCAGGCCCATGCCGGCAAGCGCTGCACGCGCCTCTTCGCAGGCCTCGGCCTTGCGGCTCGAGAGGGCCACCCGGGCCCCGGCGCGCCCGAGCTCCTCGGCGATCGAGCGCCCGATGCCGCGCGTGGAGCCGGTCACCAATGCGACCTTCCCCTTAAGACTGAAGAGCTTGGATTCCACTATGCGGAATCTAGTATGACTAAGTTGACAACGGACGCCCGCCGACAGAATATCGAAATGCAAAACGCTCCGCTGCAGTCCCCCAAACCAATACAGAAACGCGAAAGAGGAGAGCTTTTTCCCATGGGCGCCCCCGAAGCATCGGTACCCCTTTCCCAGCCTACCGCGACTTTCAGCTATGAGCATGAAGGCGACCGCCAGTTCGCCACCACGCTCGCCCGCGGGCTCGAGGTCCTGCGCTGCTTCACGCCGCTCGAGCCCCTGCTGGGCAACAAGGAAATCTCGGTGCGCACGGGGCTGCCCAAGCCGACGGTATCGCGCCTCACGTACACCCTCACCAAGCTGGGGTACCTGCGCCACAACATGCGCCTGGGGAAATACCAGCTCGGCTCGGCGGTCCTTTCGATCGGCTACCCGCTGCTCGCCTCCATGAACGTGCGCCAGGTGGCGCGGCCGGTGATGAAGGAGCTTGCCGACTACTGCAGCGGCTGGGTATCGATGGGCGTGCGCGACCGGCTCAACATGGTTTACGTCGAGACCTGCCGCAGCGGCAACGGCATCACCACGCTGCCGGACATCGGAACGTCGGTGCCGATCTCGCAGTCGGTGATCGGCCGCGCCTTCCTCGCCGCCTGCACGCCCGCCGAGCGCGAAGCAGTGCTCAATCAGCTGAAGGTCAAGGATCCGGAGGCCTACCGCAAGTACCGCGCGCAGATCGACAAGGCTCTCGAGGACATCCGCGCGCGCGGGTTCTGCGCCTCGATGGGAGAGCTGCGGCGCGAGCACTTCGCCGTGGGCGTGCCGATGCGCCGCACGGTCGACGGCGAGATCGTCGCCTTCAACGCCGGCATCCCGGCGTTCATGGTGAAGAAAGGCCAGCTCGAGGACGACATCGGGCCGCGCCTGGTCACCATGGTAAGAAACATCGAGGCCTCGCTGGGACTGCACTGAGCAGTCTGCAAGACCTGGTCGCATACTTCAGCGACCTCGACGAGGAGGTCGTGCTGGCGCTGACGCGCCTCGGGCGCATCGCCATCATCCTGCTCGTCGCCTGGCTGCTGCAGGCGCTCGCCCGGCGCGTCATCCGCGCCTTTCACCACCGCATGTCGCAGCGCACCTCGGCGCCCGAGGAGCTGCGGCGCATCCGCACCGTGGGCACCGTATTCAGCTACTTCGCCACCGTGGTCGTGCTGCTGGTGGCGGGGACGGCGATCCTCAACGAGCTGGGCATCTCGGTAGCGCCTATTCTCGCCACCGCGGGCGTCGCGGGCGTGGCGATCGGCTTCGGCGCCCAGAGCCTCGTCAAGGACTACTTCACCGGCCTGGTCCTGCTGATCGAGGACCAGATCAGCGAGGGCGACGTGGTCGAGATCCTCGGCAAGGCGGGCGAGGTCGAGGAGATCACGCTTCGCTATGTGCGCCTGCGCGACGGTGACGGCTACGTGCATTTCATCCCGAACGGGGAGATCAAGACTGTCAGCAACCGCACCCGCGGCCACGCCTATGCGATGATCGATGCGGCAATCCAGGGGCACCAATACGTCGAGCCCGCCTGCGCCGCGATGCGCGACATCGGCGCGGCAATGCGCAAGGACGAGAAGTACGGGCCCAAGATCCTCGCCGAGCTCGAGATCTTCGGCGTCGAGCGCTGGGAGCTCTGGGGCATCGGCCTGCGCTGCCGCCTCAAGGTGCTGCCGTTCGAGCGGGACAGCGTGCGCCGCGAATTCACGCGCCGCCTGATCGAAGAGTTCGATCGCCGCGAGATAAAAAGCCCCTGAGGATTTCGTGAATCCGGCGCACCCCGTCGGTGAGCGCGCCCGGCCCGGGCTGCAGGATGTCGGCCGACTTGATCTCGAAGAGCTGCTGATCGCGGACCGCCGGAACCGCCTGCCAGCCCGGACGCGCGGCCACGCGCTCGGGGCGGAATTTCTTGCCGCACCAGGAGGCCAGCATCACGTCGGGTTTCCTTTCAATTACCAGGGAATGGTCGGAAAGGACGCGTCCGCTGGCAGCCTGTGACCGGGAAAGCTCGGGAAAGATGTCTTCCCCGCCGGCGATCTCGACGAGCTCGCTCACCCAGCGGATGCCGCTGATCATCGGCGCGTCCCATTCCTCGAAGTAGACCTTGGGCCGCCTCGGGAAGCGGCTTGCCGCAGCCCGAATTTCCTGCAGCCCGGCCTCGAGCGTCTTCACCAGCTCCTGGCCCTTGGAGGCCGCGCCCACCATGGACGCGAGCGTCAGGATCATCGACAGGATCTCGTCCACCGAACGCTGGTTGAAGATCAGGATGTTGAGCCCGGCCCTGGCGAGCTCGAGCGCGATGTCGGCCTGCAGGTCGGAGAAGCCCAGCACGAGGTCCGGCTTCAGCTCGACGATCCGGTCGATTCGCGCGGAAAGAAACGCCGCCACCCGTGTCTCCTCGGTGAGACAGACGATGCGCTCGGGATAGCGCGCGCTCATGCGAGGAATATAGACTACGCCATGGTGCCGTTTGCGCCCGGCGGGCAGACCGACGACTGATGGGGCCGCTTCAGGGAATCCGCGTGCTCGAGTTCGAGGCCATCGGCCCCGGCCCCTTCGCCGGAATGCTGCTCGCCGACATGGGCGCGGACGTGCTGGTGATCGACCGCCCGGCCGCCGCCGACCTCGGGCTCAAGCGTGAGCGCTGGTACGACGTGATGATGCGCGGCAAGCGCTCCGTGACGCTGGACCTCAAGGGAAAGAACGCGCCCGAGGTCGCACTGGAGCTGGTTTCAAGGTCCGATGCGCTGATCGAAGGCTTCCGCCCCGGCGTGATGGAGCGCCTCGGCCTCGGGCCGGAGGCGGCGCTCGCGCGCAATCCGAAGCTCGTCTACGGCCGCATGACCGGCTGGGGCCAGGACGGGCCCCTCGCCGCGCGCGCCGGGCACGACATCAACTACATCGCGCTCGCCGGCGTGCTGCACGCCGTCGGCCGGCGCGGCGAGGCGCCGGTGCCGCCGCTCAACGTCGTCGGCGACTTCGGCGGCGGCGGCATGCTGCTCGGCTTCGGCGTGGCGTGCGCGCTGCTCGAAGCGAGCCGCTCCGGGAAGGGGCAGGTGGTCGACGCCGCGATGGTAGAAGGCGCATCGCTCCTCGCGGCCATGTTTTCCGGCTTTCTTGCCACCAACAACTGGTCGGAAGAAAGAGGTGTGAACATCCTCGACGGCGGCGCGCCCTGGTACGACGTCTACGAGACGAAGGACGGCAAGTACGTGTCGATCGGCGCGATCGAAGCGAAGTTCTACGCGGAGCTGGTTTCCCGCCTGAATCTTCGCAGCGAGGAGTTGCCCGGGCAGTACGAGCGCGCGCGCTGGCCCCGGATGCGGGAAATCTTCGCCCGGGCCTTCAGGGCGAGAACCCGCGACGAATGGTGCCGGGTTTTCGAGGGGTCGGACGCCTGCTTCGCGCCGGTCCTGACGTTCTCCGAGTCGCGGCACCACGCGCACAACGCCGCGCGGCAAAGCTTCGTCGAGGTGGCGGGCGTGGCGCAGCCGGCGCCGGCGCCGCGGTTTTCGCGCACCCCGGGCGCGGTGCGGCGCGCGCCGCCGGCGCGCGGCGAGGGCGGCCTCGCGGCGCTCTCCGACTGGGGCTTCAGCGCGTCCGAGGTGGAACGGCTAAGATCGGCCGGTCTCGGCCACAAGTAAAGCGAGGAAACCCAGGATGCTCGGACGCCTGATGCCACGCGAGGCGAAATTCTTCGACCTCTTCAACGCCCACGCCGAGCGCATCGTCGAGGGCAGCCGCGAGCTTGCCGCGATGATCGGCAGCTTCACCGAGCTCGACGCCCACGCCGCGCGCATCGACGCCGCCGAGCGCGCCGCCGACAAGATCACGCACGAGACCATCGCGCTGCTGCACAAGACCTTCATCACGCCGTTCGACCGCGACCAGATCCACCAGCTCATCACCGCGATGGACGACATCCTGGACCTCCACCAGGACGTCGCCGAGTCGGTCGCGCTCTACGACCTGCGCCGCGTGACCCCGGAGGCGAAGCAGCTCGCCGAGATCTGCCTGATGTCCTGCGACCGGGTGAAGGCGGTGGTTGCGCTGCTCACCAACGTGAAGCGCGCGGAGGCGATCCTCAAGTGCTGCGAGGAGATCGACCGCCTGGAGTCCGACGCCGACCGCGTGATGCGCTCGGCGCTCTCCAAGCTCTTCCGCGAGGAGAACGACCTCAAGCAGGTGATGAAGCTGCGGGTGATCTACGACCTCCTCGAGTCCATCACCGACCGCTGCGAGGACGTCGCGAACGTCATCGAAGGCATCGTCCTAGAAAACTCCTGATGGACGGCGGCGCCGGCTTCCAGATGAGCCTGGGGGTGGTGATCGCCCTCGTGCTGGTGGCGCTCGCGTTCGATTTCATGAACGGCTTCCACGACGCGGCCAACTCGATCGCCACCGTCGTGTCGACGCGCGTGCTCAAGCCCTACCAGGCGGTGGCGATCGCCGCGACCTTCAACTTCATCGCGGTATTCGTGTTTCACCTCAGCGTCGCGGCCACCGTCGGGCGCGGCATCATCGAGCAGGGCATCGTCGACCATTACATTGTGTTCGGAGCGCTGATCGGCGCGATCGCCTGGAACATCATCACCTGGCACTACGGAATTCCTTCATCGTCGTCGCACGCCCTGATCGGCGGCCTCGTGGGCGCTGCGGTAGCAAAAGCGGGCAGCGGGGGCCTGCTCCCGGCCGGGATCCTGAAGACGGTCGCATTCATCTTCATCTCCCCGTTGCTCGGATTTCTTCTTGGCTCGCTGCTCATGCTGGCCATTTCGTGGATCTTCGTGCGCTCCACCCCCAGCCGGGTGGACCGGCTGTTCCGCAGGCTGCAGCTGTTCTCTTCTTCTCTCTACAGCCTCGGCCACGGCGGCAACGACGCGCAAAAGACGATCGGCATCATCTGGATGCTGCTCGTCGCGGCAGGATACACCGGCAAGGACGAGCCGGTCCCGCACTGGGTGGTCGTCGCCTGCTACGTCACGATCGGCCTCGGGACGATGTTCGGCGGCTGGCGCATCGTGAAGACCATGGGGCAGCGGATCACCAAAGTGAGGCCGGTGGGCGGCTTCTGCGCGGAGCTTTCCGGATCCATCACTCTTTTTCTTGCGACCGGGCTCGGCATTCCGGTATCGACGACGCACACCATCACCGGCTCGATCGTCGGTATGGGGTCGACCCAATCGGTGTCCGCCGTGCGCTGGGGCATCGCGGGAAATATTCTCTGGGCATGGATCTTCACCATCCCCTGCTCGGCCTTCATGGCGGGCCTTGCATGGTGGGTAGGGCGCCAGCTCTTCTAAGAGCGAGAACAGGGACGGACCACGTTCTCCCGGAATCCGCCTGACCCAAGAAAACGTGGTCCGTCCCTGATTTTAGAAATCTAGTGCTTGTGCTCCGAAGACGCCGGAGCGGCGAGCGGCCGCACCTGGAAGTCGACCTTCACCTCTCCCGATTTCTCGAATTTCAGCACCAGCGGGACCTTCTCGCCTTCCTTGAGGGGTCTTCTCACGTCGACCAGCATGAGATGCGCGCCGCTCGGCTTGAGCTCGAACACGCCGTTGGCCGGGATGTCGTAGCCCTTCACCTCGCGCATGCGCAGCACGTCGCCGTCCTTGATGTGGATATGCGTCTCGACCCTTGCCGCGACCGGCGAAGAACCGCCCACGAGCCGCTCGGGCTGCGCGGACTTGTTGCGGATGGTCATGTAGCCGGCCGCCACCTTGGCCCCCGGCGTGGTGGCACGGATCCAGGGCTCTTCGATCTGGACTTGGCCGAAGACGGGAAGGGAAAAGACGCCCAGCACTACCGCTGCCCATAACCTCATTTGGACCTCTCCTCTTCCTGGAGCTTGCGCCAGAAGATCTTGCCGGTTGCGGTGCGCGGCAGCTCGTCCACGAACTCGACGATGCGCGGCACCTTGAAGGCCGCCATTCTCCCACGCGCCCACTCGGTGATCGATTGCGCATCGATCTTGCCTTGGTATTCTTTTCTAGGGACAACCAAGGCCTTCACTGTCTCGCCGCGATAGGCATCGCGCGCGCCAATGACGCATGCCTCCTGGATGGCGGGGTGCGCATAGAGCATGGCCTCGACCTCGGCGGGCCAGACCTTGTACCCGGCGCAGTTGATCATGCGCTTCAGGCGGTCGGTGATGAAGAAATAGCCCTCCTCGTCGTAGTAGCCGAGATCGCCGGTGCGAAAGAAGCGCTTGCCGTCGTGCTGGATGAAGGCGATTTCGGTTGCCTCGGGCTGCTTCCAGTAGCCGCGGAACACCTGCGGCCCGGAGACAATGATCTCTCCCACGTCCCCCGGACCGAGTTCCGATTTCGATTCGGGATCGATCACCCGCGCATCGGTGTTGAAAAACGGAATCCCGGCGCACTGGCGCTTGGGCCGCTGCGGCGGGTTGATGTGCGTGGGCGCCATGGTCTCCGAGAGGCCGTAGCCCTCGACGAACGGCAGGCCGATCACCTCCTCGAGCTTGCGCGCGAGCGCCTCCGGCATGGCGGCGCCGCCGCCGCCGAGCACCTGGAGGGAGGACAGATCGTATTCGGCGAGCCTCGGGTTGGACAGGAAGTCGACCATCATGGTCGTGATCGCGGACCAGTTCGTCACGCTTGCGCGCTGGATCTGCAGCGCGGCGCAGTCGCGGTCCCAGCGCGACAGGATCACCATCGTGGCCCCGAGATGAATCGGGGAGTTCATGCCCGCCTGCATGCCGGTGACGTGGAACATCGGCAGCGCGCACAGCACCACGGCCTCGTCCTGCACCCTGCGCCAGCTGAGATAGGGCACGGTGGTCGCCTGCACGCTCGAATGCGTGTGCATGCAGCCCTTCGGCTTGCCGGTCGTGCCCGAGGTGTAGGGCATCACCGCGAGGTCGTCCGGGCCGGCAGCGTGCGGCCCCGGAGCCAGATTCGCCTCCATCGCTTCGGTCCACGAATTCGAGGGGGTGGGGTTGCGTAGCAAATCCGGCAGCGGCAGGTCGGTCGCGGCAGGCAGGTAGTCGGCATAGCGCGCGACGATGAGACGCTCGAGCCCAAGCGGCGCGATGTGCTCGAGCACATCCTGGCCGGCAAAGGCGACGCGCGCCTCCGAATCCTCGAGGTAGTGCGAAAGCTCCTCCGAGCGGTTCATGGGGTTGACCGGGACCGCGACCGCATCGGCGCGCAGGATGGCGTAATAGCCGATCACGAACTGCGGGCTGTTCTGCAGGTAGAGGAGCACCCGCTCGCCGCGCCGCACGCCGCAGCGCTGCTGCAGGAACCCGGCGAGCGCGTCGACCTGGCGCTTGAGCTCACGGTAGCTGATGCGCCGGCCGTAATAGTCGATCGCCGCGCGCTCGGGATGCCTGGCTGCGCTGGCGACGAGGTTGGCATACACGGTTTCGCGCGGCAGCTCGAGCGTTTTCGGCTGGTCCGGCGGCCAATGCGCAAAATGCCGATCGAACATCAAATCTGGTAGCGGCGGACAGCTTCCTCGTTCCAGGCGATGCCGACACCGGGCCTCGCGGGCACCTGCACCCGCCCGTCGACGACCCGGAAGGGTTCTTGAAGAACGGCGTCGGCCCAGTCCACGTACTCGAGCCAGTGCGCGGTCGGCGTCACGGCCAGGAGGTGCGCGCTCACCTCGGGAAAGAGGTGGCTCGACATCTCGAGCCCCGCGGCCTGCGCAAGCGCCGCGGCGCGCATCCAGCCGGTGACACCGCCGATGCGCTGCGCATCGGGCATCACGTAATCGCAGGCGTGCGCGGCGAGCGCCTGGGCCATCTGCTCCGGGCCCATGAAATTTTCGCCGATCTGGATCGGGGTTCTGATCTCCCGTCTGACTTCGCTGCATCCCGAGAAATCATCCGCGCGCACCGGCTCCTCGATCCACAGCACGCCTCCTTCATCGTCGATCATCCGGCCGCGCGCGAGCGCCTCGGCGACGGAGAGCGCCTGGTTGAAGTCCACCATCAGCGTCACATCCGGCCCGATCGCCTTCTTTACCAGGCGCAGGGCTTCGAGGTCTTCCTTTGCCGTCGGCCTGCCGACGCGCAGCTTCACCGCACGGAACCCTTCATCGACGAGGTCGGTCGCCTCCTGCGCCAGTTCTTTCAACGGCAAGAGACCCAAGCCCTTGGAGTTGTACGCCGGGACCGGGCGCAGCGCGCCGCCGAGG
>Ga0247825_10002309_pt1 | contig 12613 bp, 10 predicted proteins | sample 13C_Vanillin_Day_FD_194413 | JGI IMG/M metagenome (GOLD analysis project Ga0247825, IMG submission 194413) | Soil microbial communities from agricultural site in Penn Yan, New York, United States - 13C_Vanillin_Day48 | ecosystem: Environmental > Terrestrial > Soil > Agricultural land | place...
AGAGCCACCATGCCAGTCGAAATATGCGCCAGCAGCCACCAGCGACGCGTCCAGTAGCGATCGAACTGAGCCTCGTTGAGCGCGAAATACGGAAGCGCCGCGAGGACGACGAACACGGCACCGGTCAGGAAAACCAGCGACAGCACGACCAGTGCGGTTCGATGCGTACGCGCGGCGGACGTAACGGGCAACTGCGACTCGACGATAACGGTCATTGGGGGCATTTTGCCACAAGGTCCGCCTGAAGGCGGACACTACGTGGTCAAGGCGGACACTACGTGGTCAAGGCGGACACTGCGGTGTGGTAGCTTCTCACGGTGAACGTTCGAATGGTTCGGGGTGCCCGGGTTTCCGGGTTCTCGAAAACGTATGCGGCGAGGTAAATAGAGGCATGAGCCGCATCACACTGCGGGTCAACGGCACGTCGCAGACCGTTGACGTTGACCCGGCCACACCGCTTCTGTACGTCCTGAGCGATGACTTGCAGTTGAACGGGCCCAAGTTCGGATGCGGCCTTGGCCAGTGCGGCTGCTGCACGGTACTCGTCAAGGGCCAGCCTGTTCGGTCCTGTATCACGCCGGTGTCAATGGTCGCTGACGGCGAGGTGACGACGCTCGAAGGTTTGGGCAGCGTGGAGAAGCCGCACCCGATTCAGCAGGCGTTCATCGACGAGCAGGCCGCCCAGTGCGGGTTCTGCCTGAGCGGTGTGGTCCTCACTGCGAAGGCCCATCTCGACCGGAATCCGAAGGCGAATGAAGCGGACCTGCGCAAAGCAATGTCCGGCGTGCTCTGTCGATGCGGCGCCAATACCCGAATGCTGAAGGCGATCATGCGCTACGCCCGGGGGGTGAAGGCATGAACCGGCGCCGCTTCATCGTCCAGTCGGGCGCGCTCGTCGTCAGCTTCGGCGCGGCACGGCTGGCGGAGGATCTTGGCCTCGAAACCGCCGCTGCTGCACAGGGGCTGAATGGTCCCGGCAGCCGGCAGCTGGACGGCTGGATCGCGGTCAAGGCCGACGGCAGCATCGCCGCATTTACGGGAAAGTGCGAGCTTGGCCATGGCCTGTACACGGCGCAGACACAGCTCATTGCCGAGGAGCTGTGCGTTCCCGTCAGCCGCGTCACGCTGGTGCAGTGCGATACGGCGGTGACACCGGATCAGGGCACGACGTCCGGGGCGCAGTCACACCCGGCAAACTTCAACACCAGCAACCTGTCGCTGGCCGGCGCCACCGCGCGCGAAGCGCTGGTCGCGATGGCATCTGAGCGCCTCGGCGTGCCGGCGGGACAGCTCGTCGTCAGAGACGGGATCGTCAGCGCTGCCAGCGATTCCACGAAGCGTGTCAGTTATGCGCAGTTGATAGGCGGCCGTACGTTCAACCTGACGCTGAACCCGAACGCGAAGCGGAAGCCGGCATCAGACTGGACCGTCCTCGGAACGCCCGTCCCGCGCGTCGAGATTCCGGCGATGGTGACCGGGCGGTTCGAGTTCGTGCACAACGTCCGAGTGCCCGGGATGCTCCATGGTCGCGTAGTACGTCCGCCGTCGACCGGTGCCACGGTCGCTGCGGTTGACCGTCGCTCGGTCGAGGCCATGCCCGGCGTCGTCCGCCTCGTCATCAGGAACAACTTCATCGGCGTGGTAGCGGAGAAGCCCTGGCAGGCCATTCAGGCCGCGGCTGCCTTGAAGGTGACGTGGAGCCCTGGCGCGGCGCTGACGCCACAACGTGATTTCCACGCACGTCTGCGGAGTCAGACTGCGACGCGCGATACACGCATGGTGGACTCCGGCGATGTCGATGCCGTGCTGTCCAGAGGCGGCAGGGTCATCCGCGCGACATACCTGTATCCGTACCAAATGCATGGTTCCGTCGGCACAGCCTGCGCCGTGGCCGACGTGCAGGGCAACAAGGCGACGATTTGGGCTGCCTCGCAGGCGGTCTGGCCACTGAGGAGCTCGGCGGCTCTGGTGCTTGGCGTGCAGCCGGAGAACATCCGCGTCGTCTTCAAGCAGGGGCCGGGCTGCTACGGCATTAATGGGGCTGATACCGTCGCTTACGACGCGGCAATCCTGTCGCAGGCCGTCGGCATGCCAGTACGCGTGCAGTTGTCGCGCGCCGACGAAATGGCGTGGGAGAACTACGGCGTCGCGTATGTCAGCGAAGAGCGCGCGGCCGTCGATCCCAACGGCACGATCGCTGCCTGGGACTACGAGGCGTGGACGCCGACCCGCGGCGGGCGGCCCGGGGCCGGAACTCCCGGCAACCAGGTCACCGGCTCGCTGGCCGGATTCGAACCAGCGGCGTTTCAGCCGAGAAGCCCGGCGCCTGCGCCAACCGCATTCGCCAACAACAACAACTCGGTGCCGAGCTATGTGACCGGCTCTGTCAACGGACGCGCAGGAGGTACCGGGCGCATCGCCGCTCAGCGTGTGGTCATCCATAACGTGCGGTCGCCGTTCTTTACCGGTCCGCTGCGTTCGCCGGATCGTCTGCAGAATACGTTCGCGCACGAGTCGTTCATCGACGAGATCGCCGCCACCCTGCGCGTTGATCCGGTCGAGTACCGGTTGAAACATCTCAGCGATCCGCGACTGATTGCGGTGGTCAACGCCGCCGCGAAGGCGGGGAACTGGCAAGCCCGTCCGTCTCCGCGCCCATCGGCCCGCCGCACCGGAGTCGCGAACGGCCGCGGGATCTCCTGCGTGCTCTACGAAGGCGATAACGGTTATTGCGCAATGGTGGCCGAGGTCGATGTGAATCAGGACACCGGCGCTGTGATCGTGCGGCGGCTGGTGATCGCCAACGATTCGGGTCCGATCTCGAATCCCGACGGATTGCGCAACCAGCTGGAAGGCGGAGCCATTCAAGGCATCAGCCGGGCGCTGCTCGAGGAGGTGACCTGGGACGAAAGCCGGGTCACCTCGGTCGACTGGAGAACGTACCGGCCGCTCTATCTCAGCGACGAGATGCCGGCGATTGAAACAGTCCTCGTCAACCGCCCGGACATGCCGGCGGCCGGGGCAGGCGAAACGGCCGTGACGGTCGTGGCCGGGGCTATCGGGAACGCAATTTTTGACGCCACCGGTGCCCGGCTTCGGCAGGTACCGTTCACGCCGGAACGCGTGAAGACTGCGATAGCGGCAAAGTAGCGCGACTTGGCGTTAACGATTCTCAGCTCTGCGCGCTTCGCGGATCACCTCACACCGCCGGGCCATCCCGAGCGGGTCGAGCGCCACGTCGTCATGCAGGTGGTGGCTGCTGAATTTGGCAAAAGTGGCGGGTCTATCCTCGAACCGCGTCCCGCGAGCCGCGAGGAACTGGCCCGCATTCACGACGACAGCTACATCGCCTTCATTCGCGAAACGGCCGGCCGGGCAATCGCGCTCGATCCGGATACCTACACCTCGCCAGAAACATACGACGTCGCCTGCCTCGCTGCCGGCGCTGCCGTCCTGGCTGTCGACCATGTGCTGGACGGCGCCGCCGGCACGCGCGCGCTGGTACTGGTCAGGCCGCCCGGCCACCATGCGGAGCGAAACCGGGGGATGGGGTTCTGCTTCTTCAATAACATCGCCGTGGCCGCTGCCCATGCGCGGGCGCGCGGCCTGTCGCGTGTGGCGATCGTCGACTACGACGTGCACCATGGCAACGGCACGCAGTCGAGTTTCTACAGCGATCCGTCGGTGCTGTTCGTGTCGTCGCACCAGTATCCGTACTACCCGGGTACAGGCGCCGCGGGCGAAGTCGGCTCCGGGGCTGGCGCCGGTTTTACAGTGAACCTTCCGCTGGCTGCTGGCGCGACCGACGCGGATTACGAGCGCGTCTACGACGCGGTCGCCTGGCCGATCCTCCAGGCCTTCAAGCCGCAGCTGATCCTGATCTCGGCGGGGTTCGACGCCTATAAGGACGACCCGCTGGCCGGAATGCGTCTCGAAGCCGAGTGTTTCGGCGGTCTGACGGCGCGAATCGCGACCATTGCCGACGAGTGCTGCGAGGGCAGGATCGTCGCCGTGACCGAAGGCGGGTATCACCTCAAGGGAATCGCGGACTCGCTGCGCTCGGTCATCGCCGCACTCCAGGGTGATCGAGGCCCGTCGGCACCACCGCCGTCCGGCGCTCTTCGCGGAGACGCGGCGATCGCGGCCGTAAAACCGCACTTGGCGAAGTACTGGCCTTTATAATTGAAAGGCCGCAGGATTCAGGCCTCGGGCCTCAGTCCGCTCTGAGGCCTGCGGCCTGAGCCCCGGGGCCTTCCGATGCCTGATTACAAACCCCAAGAACTGGACAAGAAGTGGCAGCACCGCTGGACACATTCGCGCGTTTTTGAAGTCGAGGCCGACTCGACGCGGCCGAAGTTCTATTGCCTCGAGATGTTCGCCTACCCCTCGGGGCATGCGCACATGGGGCATGTGCGTAACTACAGCATCGGCGACGTCATCGCGCGGACGAAGCGGATGCGCGGCTACAACGTGCTGCATCCGTTCGGATGGGATGCCTTCGGCCTGCCGGCGGAAAACGCGGCGATCAAGAACGGCATCCATCCCGAAGAGTCGACGCGGGCGAACATCGCGCATATGAAGGGACAGCTGCAGCGGCTGGGCGTCAGCTATGCCTGGGAACGCGAGCTGGCCACGTGCGACGCCGAGTATTACAAGTGGAACCAGTGGCTGTTCATCCGCATGTTCGAACGCGGGCTGGCCTATCGACGGCGCTCGTCGGTGAACTGGTGCCCGAGCTGCAAGACCGTCCTTGCCAACGAGCAGGTCGTTGACGGCGGCTGCTGGCGCTGCGGAACGCCTGTCGAGACACGCGATCTCGAGCAATGGTTCTTCCGCATCACCGCCTACGCGGACGAACTGCTCAACGAGACGGCGGAGCTGACGGAGTGGCCCGAACAGGTTCTGACCATGCAGCGGAACTGGATCGGACGCTCGGAAGGCGCCCGCGTCAGCTTCGCGGTCGATGGCGATTCGAACACGCGCATCGAGGTCTTTACCACGCGGATCGACACGATTTTCGGAGCGACGTTCGTGCTGCTCGGCCCCGAACATCCGCTCGTGTCCCAGTTCGCGGAGCGTTCCTCCGATCCGGGCGCGTTTCGCAAGAAAGTCCAGGCGTTTCGCACGCAGGATCGTGCCGCGCGCATCAGTGGAGAGATCGAAAAGGACGGTTTCGATACGGGCGTTCGCGCCGTCAATCCGTTCACGAATGAGGCGGTGCCTGTGTGGGTCGCGAATTTCGTCCTGGGTGACTACGGCACGGGTGCGGTGATGGCCGTTCCCGCACACGACCAGCGCGACTTCGAGTTTGCGCGCAAGTTCAGCCTGCCGATTCGCGTCGTCGTCACCGCGGATGGAAAGTCTCATTCAAGCGACACGTTGACGGAGGCGGCGGACGCGTATGGCGTGCTCGTGGACTCCGGAGAGTTCAGCGGGCTCGCCTCCGAGGACGCGCAGCAGAAGATGACTGCGCTCGCGAGACAACGCGGCATCGGTGAGGCGACCGTCCAATATCGGCTGAAGGATTGGGGAATCTCGCGTCAGCGGTACTGGGGGACGCCGATTCCGATGATTTATTGCGAGAAGGATGGCATCGTCCCCGTTCCGGACGATCAGCTTCCCGTCGTTCTGCCGAAAGTCACGGAGTTCAGCGGGCGCGGCGATTCACCGCTCGCTCACGTTCCCGGGTTCGTCAACGTCAAGTGCCCGAAGTGCGGTGAGCCGGCCCGGCGTGAGACGGACACGATGGATACCTTCGTCGATTCGTCCTGGTACTTCTACCGGTTTGCGGATCCACGGAACGAGGGCAAGCCGGTCGATCCGTCGAAGGTGAAATACTGGCTGCCCGTCGATTTCTACGTGGGCGGCATCGAGCACGCCATTCTGCACCTGATCTACTCGCGTTTCTTTGCGCGCGTGTTCCGCGATCTCGGCCTCGTCGATCACAGCGAACCGTTCACGCACCTGCTCACGCAGGGGATGGTGCTGAAGGACGGTGCCGTGATGTCGAAGTCGAAGGGGAATGTCGTCGATCCGGACGCGATGATGCAGAAGTACGGCGCCGACGCGCTGCGGTTGTACGTCATGTTCGTCGCCCCGCCCGAGAAAGAGATCGAGTGGACGGACGCGGGGATCGAGGGGAGTTTCCGCTTTCTCGCTCGCGTGTGGCGGCTGGTCGACCACTGGAACGAGACCATTGCCGGCGAGGGTATCGACAGCCCGGATGCGTGCGACTCGCTGAACGCGGCCGAGAAGGCGCTCCGGCGAAAGACCCACGACACGATTCGACGGGTCACGGCGGACATCGAGCAGCGCCAGCAGCTGAACACCGCGGTCTCGGCGATGATGGAGCTCGTCAACGAGCTGTATGCGTTCAGCGAGAAGACCGTCACCGGCGGGCCGGCGCGGCGGGTTGACGAAGACGTCGAGCACGCGGGCGAGGTCGAACGCAAAGAGACGATCTGCGTCGTGCGTGAGGCCATTGAGGCGTTGCTCCGGATGCTGGCCCCCTTTGCGCCGCATACTGCAGAAGAATTGTGGGAGATGCTCGGATACGACTCCGGGCTGACAACCGCGTCCTGGCCGGAATTCAACGCCGACGTCGCGCGGGCCGACGAGATCGTCATACCGGTGCAGGTCAACGGAAAAGTCCGCGGCCGGCTTACGGTGGCGGCCGATATCGCCGACGATGAGTTGCAACGAATCGCCCTTGCGGACCCGGGTATTCAGGCACATATCGCCGGCAAGGCCGTGAAGAAGGTGGTCGTGGCCAAGGGGCGGCTGGTATCGGTGGTGGTGGGGTAGTGAAACAGCTATCTGCTCTGGCGCTGATCGTCGTTCTGGCAACGATGACCTACGGCTGCGGCTATGCGCTGGCGGGCCGTGGTTCGTTCCTGCCGGCTGACATCCGCGTTGTCGGGATCCCGTTGCTCGAAAACCGCACGCCGATACAGCGCATCGATCAGGCGATCACCGAAAAGATTCGCACGGAATTTCTCGGGCGCGGGAAATATGAGATCCGCCCGGCGCCCGGGGGCGCCCAGGCCGTGTTGTCCGGTGCGATTATCAGCTTCGTCAGCCAACCGGTCGGGTTGGACCAGCAGCTGGCCTCGGCATCACGTTATCGATTCACCGTGACGATGCGCGTGCAGTTCACCGATTCGCGAAACGGCGAGGTGCTGTGGTCGAACGACGCGCTGACCTTCAGTGAGGAATACGACGTGAGAACCCGTGGCGGCACGCAGCTCGAAAGCGCCGTGCTGCTCGAGCAGGAAGGGCCGGCGGTCGATCGCCTGGCCACGGATCTGGCGCGGTACGTCGTGTCCGCCATCCTCGAGGCTTTCTAATCTGCCTGTCGTAACCGCCGCGGCGCTGCGCAAGGACATCGCTTCCGGCGAGACGGCGCCGCTCTATCTGCTGATTGGGGCCGACGAAATCGAGAAGGCGGAGATCGCTGCGCAGTTTCAGGAGTTGGTCGACGAAGGGCTGCGTGTGTTCAACGTCGATGGGTTCTACGGCGCGAATGTCACGGCGGCGCAGGTCATCGACGCCGCCAACACGCACCCGATGATGGTGCCCCGCCGTGTGGTCGTCGTGCTCGAGGCCGAAAAACTGCTGATCCCGAAGCGCGAGAGCAAGGCTGTGGACGAAGACCAGGAGCGCTTGTCGGCGTTCATCAAGTCACCAGCACCCCATTCGACGGTCGTGTTCGTCTGCGGCGCTCTGGATCGGCGCCGCAACATCGTCAAGCTTCTGCTCAAGGAAGCGCACGTTGTGGACTGCGGGACGATCGAGGATGGCGCGGACGCGGAACGGTGGGTGAAGGCCCGCGCCGCGCGCGAGCGCGTGACCTTCGAGGCGGCGGCGGTGCGGGCTCTGATCGAACGCGCAGGGCTCGACATCGTCCGGCTGAGAGCCGCGTTCGATCGAGTGGTTCTCTACGCGCTCGGCCAGGCCACTATCACCGTCGCGGACGTTCGCGAGTCGGTCCCGCCTGGTCCGGAAACGGCGGCCGACTTCGGTATTGCGAACGCGATCCGTGACAACGATGCGGCCGAGGCGCTCACGCAGCTCGCGGCGGCGCTTGATAGCGGGGCAGTGCCGGTGATGGTGCTCGGGCAGCTTCGTGTGGCGGCTGAACGGCTGCCGAAGCCACGCGTGCGCGCGGCCGTTGACGCGCTGTTCCGCACGGACCTCGCCCTGAAGTCGTCGGGCGGTGATCCGAGGATTCTGCTGGAACGGCTGGTCGTGGAGCTGTGTGCCGAGGCACCTCGCAGGGTGCCCTACGCCGGGCGCTGAGATAAGTTGAAGCGTGGGGCGCCCCTTGAGGGGTGCCCGTTCTACGCCGATTTCGCCAACCGCGCCGTGAGGCGCGACTTGTAGCGTCCGGCGGTGTTGCGGTGGATGATGCCCTTCGTCGCCATTTTGTCGACGATCGAGACCGTCGCGCTCAGCGCTTTCCTCGCGCCGTCCACGTCGTTGGAATCGAGCGACGCGCGGATCGCCTTCAGCGCGGAGCGGAGGCGCGATCGCAGCTCCCGGTTGTGCTCCCGGCGCTTGATGTTCTGGCGGTTTGCCTTCAGGGCGGATTTCGTACGCTTGGCCACGTTTACTGGCGTCCTCTCTGTCTGGTGATCAGCTGACCTGACAAAACGTCAATTCTATCAGTTCTCGCTGGGCTGGTGGACGTCCATCACGACGTTCCACTGGCCATTTCGCTCGCGCTGCCAGACGCGCACGTAAAACCCCCTCTGCGCCGGCTTCTGTGCCGGACCGACGGTGTACCCGCCCCACGTGTAGCCGAGGTCGCCGGATCGGGCCGCCTCCGCGAAGCGCGAATCAATCGTCGAATAGGGTTTCTGGGTGGCCAGCCACTGCAGGGCGGCGCGGTCGCCGACGACCGGCGCCATGTTCTGCCGCAGGAAGCGGACGCCGGCCGCGAGCCGGCCGCGGTATCCCTGGGCCTGGTTGACGCGGAGCCCGCTGTTCAGCACGCCGTCCGCCGCAGACAGCGGTGGCGTCGTGTCGTCGTAATCGCCGCTGAAGCGGTTCGCGACCGGCGCACGCGTGAAACCTGCCGCAAACGGCACGGCGGCTGGCGTGTTGACGCCGAAGTCCATCACCACCTTGAACCCGCCGTCGCGCTGACGCTTCCAGATCGAGGCATACGTCGAATGCCGCGGGCGCCCGTTATCGCGCGACTTCCGCACATTGCGAACCGGGCCGGTCAGGTAACCGAGCTCGCCGCTCGCAGCGACGTCGCCGTAGCGCGGTTCCCAGATGAGCTGCAGGTCCGGGGGCGGATCCGGGTTCTTCCGGATTTGATCTTTGGCCAGGCCCGCGCCGCCCTCAAAGCCAACTGCGTCGTCGGCGAAGAATTCCAGGAACGCCTGCTTCCATCCGATGACCAGCGCGCGAGCGGCAAACGCGCGCTCGGCATCGATCATCTGTGTCAGCGCTTCGGGCAGGCGGCGCTGAGCCTGTGCCGTCAGCACCGCCGCGGCCAGAAGCACAAGTGCCGGGACGGTGAGAAGTCGGAATCGCCAGGACACGGCCAGATCGTAACCGGGATCGGGGATTGGCGATTGGGGATTGGGGATAGGGATCAGGGATCAGTTGAGGACTTCGTACGGTCCTCGGCGCGGCGGGTCCTGCGTGAACTTCGGAACGATGCGGTCCTCGATGATTTCGAACCATTTGTAGAGGACCGTTCGCTTGGGTGCGTTCGTGGTGGCGCCGGCCTTCGATCCGACCTTCCGGACGTAATCCTTCGTCTCCCGGTACGGCGGAACGCCGTCATATCTGTCGACTGCGCCTGGCCCCGCGTTATACGCGGCGAGCGCAAGCTGTTCGCTGCCGTACTTGTTGAGCAGCTGGCGCAGATAGGCGGTGCCGCCGCGGATGTTTTCCTCCGGATCGTAGGCGTTGACGACTCCGAGCGAGCGCGCGGTGTCGGGCATCAGCTGCATGAGGCCCATTGCTCCCTTCGGCGACGTTGCGCGCGGATCGAAGCCGGATTCGACCTGAATGACGGCGCGGACGAGCTCCGGCCGCAGCGAGTGCTTCTGCGAGTGTTCCTGCACCAGCTCCTCGAACAGCTCGGCGTTGCGCGGTAACCCTTCGGTTGTCGTGCGATACGCCGGCGCGCCGGGAACGTGGAATACCTGTGTGGGACGATCGAGACGCCGGCTGGAAAGCACTGTCGTGCCGTTCGCGTCACGAGCGATGAAAATCTGTGCAGCTGATGCCGAGGGAAAGAGCGTGATGACGAGGCCGGCGGCCAAGAGGGAGCGGAAGAGGAATGCCATTCCGTGCGAATTGGAGCCGCGGGGCGCACGTCAAGCGTGTGCTCGCGAAAGCTCTGCACGGAGTTATCGGTATCTGGATGAGGCGTCCGTAGTGTCCAGCTTATGCTGGACACTACGGTCGGATCCGCCTCCTAGCGACAGGCGGGATGCTGACAGTCGCACCGGAGCTCGATCTTGTCTCCGGCCTGTTTGCAGTGCTCGCTGCAGTACTTCCCGTGCGGTCCGTGTGGTTCGACGATGCACTCACAGGAGGGGTGCGCACACTTCGCTGCTGATGCGGCCATTGGATAATCCTTCCCGCATGTCCGCCTCGGCGTGATCGCGTTGGCGGGACGAGTCCCCGTAGGCGCAATCTACGCTTCTGCGGCGGCACGCACAAGCCCGGCCGCAATGAGCGTCGAATGGTGTACAACTCCAGCTCAACAAGGACATCAATGGGAACGTGGAAACAATGGCTGCGCCAGCCGCAGCGCGTCTGGCTTCGCCGCGCCGCCTTTCAGATTCACCTCTGGGTCGGCCTTTTCATCGGCCTGTATGTCGTCGTGTTGAGCCTGACGGGCAGCTTGCTCGTTTACCGGAATGAGCTGGACCGGTATCTGGCGACGCCGCACGCCACCTTCGACGAGAAGGCGCGGGCGATGAACGGCGACGAATTGCGATCGGCAGCGCAAAAAGCGTATCCCGGCTGGCAGGTCACCGACGTCGCCGAAGGCCGAACGGTGCGTCGGCCGCCGCGTGCCGGAGGGCCTGGTGGCGGCCCCGGAGGGCGCGGCCGCGGCAATCGCCTCCCGGATCCGACCGCGACGATCACGCTCCAGCGGGACGGCGAGAAGAAGGAGCGTCTGTTCAATCCGTACAACGGTCAGGATCTCGGCGACAACACGACGCGCGGGCAGTTCTTCATCATGTGGACGGTACGTCTCCACGACGAGCTCCTGATGGATCGGCCGGACGGTCCGTGGTGGAACGGGCTCCTCAGCCTCGTGTTCACCGCGCTCGTTTTGACCGGCGCGGTCGTCTGGTGGCCGGGCGTCAGCCGCTGGAAGCGCAGCCTCGGCATCAAGTGGAGCGCCGGCTGGCGGCGCGTGAACTGGGATCTGCACAGCGCGCTCGGGTTCTGGCTGTTCCTCTTCATGCTGATGTGGGGCGTTTCCGGCTGGTACCTCGGCATGCCGGAGCCATTGACGAATTTCGTGGAGCGGTATTCCGATCCGAATGGCGTGTACGGCGAGCGGCCCGGAGACGTCGCGCTGATGTGGCTGTCGCGCCTGCACTTCGGCCGCTGGCGTGATCCCGGCTGGGGACCATGGCTGAAAGCGGCCTGGGCGGCGGTCGGGCTCGTGCCGGCGATCATGCTGGTGACGGGCGTCGTCATGTGGTGGAACAGAAAAGTTCGCCACCGCGCCGCGCGAAATGCGCCCGAAGTTGAATCTGTAGCCTAACGTCGGCGCGGCAGCGCGGGACCGTAGGTCGCTCCGCAAAACCGACTTGAATACAGGTACGCCGCGGCCGCGATGGACCCGACACGCTCATTCACGATCGAAGTTCCCGGATTGCGGTTGCCATCGAGCGATACCGCCGCGCGCATCGAGACGCCATTCCGGCGACATTGACGGAGCTGGTGCCGACGTACCTCGACGACATCCCTGAAGACCCGCTTACCGGCAAGCCGTTGCTGTACCGCGCAGCCTCCGACGCGTACATCGTGTACAGCGTCGGACCGGACGGAAAAGACGACGGCGGGAGTCTGCTGCGGCGGCCCGACTCCACGCACAGAGGCCCCGGCACGATGTTCCCTCCAGGTGCCGATAGCGGGATTCGCGTTTTGACTCGGAAATAGAACGTTTGAGTTGACGTGCGTTCTTTCCTGCGGGTGGCGCCGGGAGGGGCCTCCCCGCCCGCCGCGCAGGCGCTACTTCCGTGACAGATGCATTTGGCGCCGAGGACGGGTGGGGAGACCCGGCGACAGGACCCGGGCCGCGTCAACTCAAAACGATAAGGGGAGTGAGGCACCCCTGAAGGGGTGCCCTACGAAGGGTGCCCAACGAGTAGGAAAACTACGAGGAGGAAAGTATCTTTTCGATGAGCGTGCGACTCGCGGCGAGCAGATCCTTGATCTTCGTCGCATCCTTGCCGCCCGCTTCCGCGAAGTCGGGCCTGCCGCCACCGCCGCCGCCCACAATCGGCGCCAACTGTTTGACTACCTGACCGGCAGGAATCCTTTTCGTCAGGTCCGGCGTGACGCCGACGACGATGGAGACCTTGCCGTCGGAGGGTGAGGCGAGCACCACAACGCCGCTTTTGAT
>Ga0247825_10002310_pt1 | contig 12610 bp, 11 predicted proteins | sample 13C_Vanillin_Day_FD_194413 | JGI IMG/M metagenome (GOLD analysis project Ga0247825, IMG submission 194413) | Soil microbial communities from agricultural site in Penn Yan, New York, United States - 13C_Vanillin_Day48 | ecosystem: Environmental > Terrestrial > Soil > Agricultural land | place...
GCGCAGTCAAGGGTTCACTCCGAGAGATGCGCCCCGATGACCTGGCAGCACAGATGGTGCTCGCCGCATTGGGAAAGGTGCCCGAGGTCGATCCCCGAACGGTGAACGACCTCATGCTCGGCACGGCTCAGCCCGCCGGCGAAAGCGGATACAACCTCGGACGGGCAGTGAGCGTTCTCGCCGGAATGGACCATCTACCAGGCGTCACCGTGAACCGCTACTGTTCCTCGAGCCTTCAGACCACCCGGATGGCACTGCACGCGATCAAGGCAGGCGAAGGAAATATCTTCATTTCCGCCGGAGTCGAAACTGTCAGCCGTTTCAACACAGGCATGGCCGACGAGAACCCCGAGACGCACAACGCCGTGTTCTCCGACGCGGAGTCCCTCACCGAACGGCGCGCTGGTGGCAACCAGGACCCGTGGGTGGATCCGCGAACAACCGGGGCACTTCCCGATCTGTACATCACCATGGGACACACTGCCGAGAACGTCGCGGAATACAGTGGGGTCTCACGCCGAGAACAAGACGAATTCGGCGTCCGCAGCCACAATCGCGCCGAGGCCGCAATCGAGCAGGGCTTCTTCGCCCGCGAAATCACACCCGTCACCCTCCCCGACGGCACCGTGGTCAGCACTGACGACTGCCCCAGGCCCGGAACGACGTACGACGCCGTCAGCAAGCTGAAGCCGGCATTCCGTCCGAACGGAACCGTCACCGCAGCCAACGCATGCCCGCTCAACGACGGCGCGGCAGCACTGGTCATCATGTCGGACGCGAAGGCGAAGGAGCTCGGGCTCACCCCCCTGGCCCGCATCGTATCGACCGGCGTATCGGGACTCTCACCCGAGATCATGGGTCTGGGACCCGTCGAAGCGACCCGGCGCGCACTCGACATCGCCGGCATGAGCATCGGTGATATCGACTTGGCAGAAATCAACGAAGCATTTGCGGCTCAGGTCATTCCGTCGGCTCGTGAACTCGGCATCGACGACGACCGACTGAATATCAACGGAGGCGCGATCGCACTCGGTCACCCCTTCGGCATGACCGGCGCCCGTATTGCCACCACGCTGATGAACTCGCTGGAATTTCACGACAAACAGTTCGGCCTGGAGACGATGTGCGTCGGCGGCGGCCAAGGAATGGCCATGATTCTCGAACGCCTGTCGTGACAACCCCCTGACAACACTAAACCGAAAGCAAAAAACGCAATGGGCAACATCACGTACGACTTCACAGGCAAATCCGTCATCGTCACCGGCGCGGCCCGCGGCATCGGGCAGGCGATCGCGAGACATTTCGTAGAGGCACAAGCGACCGTGTTCATGGTCGACTTCGACAAGGACGAACTTGCCAGCTCGGCCGCAGACGTCGGTGCAATCGGAATCCCAGCGGACGTCAGCGTTACCGACAATGTCGAACACGTCATTTCGACCGTTGTCGCCGAGACCGGCCGCGTCGACATCGTCGTCAACAACGCAGGAATCCTGCGTGACAAAGTGCTGTGGAAGCTCACCGACGACGACTGGAATCAGGTCCTGCAGGTGCACGCGGGAGGTACTTTTCGGTTTACCCGCGCAGCGGTCCCCCACTTCCGCAAGCAAGAATTCGGGCGCATCATCAATATCACGTCGTACACCGGGCTCCGAGGCAACCGCGGACAGGCGAACTACGCAACAGCGAAGGCAGGGATCATCGGATTCACCAAGACTGCTGCAAAAGAGTTGGCTGCCTTCGGAGTTACGGTCAATGCGATCTCGCCCAATGCAGCCACACGCATGACCGCCACGATCCCGGAGGAGAAGCTCTCCGAGCTCACCGGTCCGATCGCCCGGCTCGCGGACCCATCCGAGATGGCCGACGCCATCTGCTTCCTCGCGTCGGAGGAAGCCGCGTACATCACGGGCGTCGTGCTTCCCGTCGACGGCGGGGTGTCGATGTGATGTTGCACAGGATTCGGAGATCTCGATGACCGACGTACTGTCACGACGCGACTTGGACTTCTTGCTGTACGAGTGGCTTGATGTGGTTTCGCTGACATCGCGCGAACGGTTCTCCGAGCACTCGAAGGACACGTTCGCCGCGGTGCTCGAACTCAGCGCGGACATCGCCCACAAACATTTCGCACCGCACAACAAGAAGTCCGATGCGAACGAGCCGACCATGTCGCCAGACGGTTCGATAGAGATGATCGCGGAGGTAAAGCAGGCTCTCGACATCTACTCCGCGGCTGGACTACTGGCCGGACAGTTCGACGAGCGCGTCGGGGGCATGCAGTTGCCGACGACGGTGTCCCGTGCCGCGATGGCGTGGTTTCAGGCCGCCAACGCCTCGACCTCGTCGTACCCGTTCCTCACCATCGCAAATGCGAATCTGATTTCGACCCACGGCACCGACCAGCAGGTAGACGACTACGTCCGCCCGATGATCGAGGGCAGATACTTCGGAACCATGTGTCTGTCGGAGCCGCAGGCCGGCTCGTCGTTGGCCGACATCACCACTCGTGCCGTGAAACAGGACGACGGCCGGTACAGACTCACCGGTACCAAGATGTGGATCTCCGCCGGCGACCACGAGCTGACCGAGAACATCATCCATCTCGTCTTGGCAAAGGTTCCCGGCGGCGGGTCTGGGGTGAAAGGAATTTCGCTGTTCATTGTCCCGAAATTCTTACCCGGCCCGGACGGAGAACCCGGCATCCGCAACGATGTGACGCTGACCGGCCTGAATCACAAGATGGGCTTTCGCGGAACCACCAACACGCTCCTTGCCTTCGGTGACGGCACGCATCAGCCGGAGGGCGACGCCGGGGCGATCGGTTTTCTCGTCGGCGAAGAAAATCGTGGGCTGAGCTATATGTTCCACATGATGAACGAGGCGCGGATCGGCGTCGGGTTCGTGGCCATCGCCCTAGGCTACGTCGGCTACCTGAAGTCGGTCGAGTACGCGAAGATGCGGACACAGGGCCGGGCACTGGGCGCGAAAGATCCGTCCTCGCCTCCAGTGGCCCTGGTAGAACACGCCGATGTGCGCCGCATGCTGCTGGCGCAGAAGTCCTACGTGGAAGGAGCGCTGGCACTCGGCTTGTACTGCTCCTTCTTGGTGGACGAACACGACAGCGCCGACAACAAGGAAGATGCTTCCAACGCGACGTTACTGCTCGACGTATTGACCCCGATCGCAAAAAGCTGGCCGTCACAATGGTGCCTGGAGGCGAACAACCTCGCCATACAAGTTCACGGAGGGTACGGCTACACACGGGACTACGACGTCGAACAGTACTACCGCGACAACAGGCTGAATCCGATTCATGAGGGTACTCACGGAATACAGGGCCTCGACCTGCTCGGCCGCAAGGTCACAATGCAGGACGGCGCTGGACTAAAGCTACTGGACTCGAAGATCGCGGCGACCGTGCAACGAGCACAGGCGATAGGCCGAGACGCCGAGCGTTATGCGGCCGAACTGGCCTCTACCTGGAGACGAATTGTGGACCTGACAGCCGCGCTCTGGGAATCAGGTGACCCCTCACTTGCACTCGCCAACTCGACCATCTACCTGGAAGCCTTCGGGCACACCGTCATCGCATGGATGTGGCTCGAGCAAGTCATCGCCGCGGATGGTCAGGCCGGCAATTTCTACGATGGAAAACGGCAAGCGGCCCGGTACTTCTACGCCTACGAACTGCCGAAGGTCGGACCGCAGGTGGAGTTGTTGGCGAGCTTGGACAGAACGACACTCGACATGAACCCCGCGTGGTTCTGATCCGCGGGAGCGCAGACGGATGACTATCCTCGACAGATTTCGCCTCGACGACCGCGTCGCGATCGTCACCGACGCTTCGTCGGTGCTAGGCGCGGCCCTGGCCAAAGGACTGGCCGAAGCGGGTGCAGACGTGGTCCTCGCCGCTCGTCGCACGGACGGACTCCACGAAACGGCCGACATCGTCCGCCGATCAGGTCGACGTGTACTGACGGTTCCGACCGACATCACGGATCCAAGCCACTGCACTGCTCTGGTCGAAGCGACACTGGACAAGTTCAGGAAGGTCGATGTCCTGGTCAACAACGCCGAACTCGTGTCCGTAGGACCTGCGATCGGTGAGAGCGTTCACGAATTCCGATCCGTGATCGATGTGAACCTACACGGTTCTTACTGGGCGGCACAGGCATGCGGGCGAGTGATGCAACCGGGGAGCTCGATAGTGAACATCTCGAGCATTCTGGGAATCACGAACACGGGCCTGCCGCAAGCTGCTTACAGCGCGAGCAAGGCTGCCATCGCCGGCATCACCCGCGACCTCGCACAACAATGGGGCAGCCGAAAAGGCATTCGCGTCAATGCAATTGCTCCAGGCGTCTTCACGAGTGCCATCAGCAGGAAATACCCAAAGAGCCACATCGAACAACTGGACAGGCGCATGCTCCTCGGACGAACCGGCGAACCAGAAGAGTTGGCGAGTACGGTGGTGTGGCTTGCATCCGAGGCGGGCGGCTACGTCACCGGACAGACGATAGTCGTCGACGGCGGCATGACCATCACTTGAGCAGCGTGCACCCTTTCTACATCGGGGGGTTTCGACGTCGGCGACACCGATCGTGTACTGCTCCCGCCCGAGTCGCGTCACCAACTCGGGCACCCATGGCTTCCAGGCCCTCGTGCCGTCGATGATCACGTACTCCCTCAACGACTGCGTGACCACCGTTTCGAGCAGAAAGTTCGATTCGATGTGGACCAGTGCGGACAGGTCGTTCGGATAGAAGCGGCTCGGCTGCCCGGAAGCTGATCGAAGCTCCTCGGGCAGGAACTGCTGCAGCAAGCCGTCCGCGTCAGCCGCCGCGAGGAGGCGAAGTTCGAACTCGTCCGCATCCATATGCCGCCACCCCTGCAGGTGCTCCCCCACCATATGGGCTTGGGCGGTGGATTTGCTGGCACCGGGCGGACCGGCCATCAGAATGGCCACCCGGCCCTCGCGCAGTGGGGTTTCCCGCGCCAGACACCAGTCGATGACGGTGCGGCGAAACCGCAGCCAGGCCGGTGATGCCGCGAAGCGGATCATCGTGCTCGCGTCGGATTTGGTGTGCAGCGGACCACCGGGCATAGACATGGCGGTGAGCTGCGCGGCGACCTTGCCGCGCAGCGGATCCGGGGAGTTCACGCAGACCGTGCCGCCTGCTCGAGGGCGTCCTTGTTCCGTTCCACCGCTCGGATGTCCTCAAGGAGGGGCACTTTCCTGTCGAGTTACGCGGTCAGGTCCGTGACCCAGTCGCGGATGTCCTCCATGACGGGTCCTGGTCGCGCAACGCTGGAGTGCACCCGCACTTCCCGGTAGCGGGGATGGTCAATCCCCAGAGCGGGGAGGTCGTCTTCGCGCAGCCGCACCACCCAGAATCCGGCCGCGAGCAGGTCTCGGCTCTTGCGTTCGTCGACGAGGACCTTCGCCGGCGCGCGATGCCAGTACGCGCCGTCGTACTCGATCACCAGCGTGTGCTCGTTGACGCTGACGCTGATGTCGGTGGTCCACGACTTCCGGGTGGTGAAGGCCTTGTCCTTCATGGTCACCCCGGAGCGCGCGTTGCCGAACAGCTCCTCGGCGGCGGCGTGGTGAGCCAGCTCCACTCGCGATTTGCCGGCCTCGCGGCAGTCCGGGCATTCGGCGCCGTTCGAGCGGCTGCTCAGCGGTGCCTGCCACGTGTGTCCGGGGTTGGTGGCGCAGATCCACTCCGGCACGAATGGCGTGGAGGTGTGTGGGCGCACGTTCCATGCGGTGATCGGGTTCGCCGGGCTCCACTCCGCGGCCAACCCTGGGTCGTGCCAGGCCAGCGAGCCGAGGAAGGTGCGACAGGCCGGGCACCTCAGCCGCTGATACTTGTCGCGCGCCCGGACTGTGTCCGGCCATTCGTGGCCGCAGCAGTCCGCCCGCCACCAGACTGTGCGCTGCGAGTTCCACACCACGTTCTGTGGAGTGTGCGTGCCGTTGAATGTCGGATGCCACTGGCTGGCGATTTCAGGCGAGGTGTCGGCGAGCCACTTCTTCGCGGTCGCCGTCTTCGCGCCGCGACACTGCGGACACCCTGCCTTGAGGAACCGTATCGGGGTCAGCCGGGGATAGTGTTCCTTCGGGCAACGGAACCGCCGTTGTGTGCCATTGGCCACCATCACCTTTCGTGGGTCGGCGTCGTCCGCCCACGCTGCCGCCAGCTCGGGTACGTCAGCGATCGGGGTCGTCCTCCACTGCGCGTATTCGATCTCCCATTCCTCTTGCCGGCGGGTCGAACAGTCCGGGCAGGTCGGCCGGTCGGTCATCGTCGCCGGCTTCGCCTCAAATCGCAGCCCGCACTCCGGGCACCGCCACTGACACGCTCGGGTGGCCCGGACCGTTACGGTGCGAAACGTCGCCTCGTCGTTGCGTTCGTGGTCCCACCACTGCAGCGCCGGAGAGTCCGACTCGGACAGCAGCACCCGGCCAGCACGGGGGCTTGCCGGGTTCGAGGAGCGGGAATTGCGGGAACAGTTGCAGTGCCATCCGAAGTCCGCCATGCGGGCGGCCCAGATACGCCCACACTGGCGGCATTTGGCCACGAGGGGGCCATTGCCGTCGTCGCTGACCTCGTCGAGCGGATCGATCAGCTTGTACCCGAACTCGTCGAGTCGGCGGGCGATCTTCTCCCGATCGGGAGTGGCTCCCGGGCGAGGGCCTCGGTTGCCCGGCCAGGCTTTCCAGTGGCATGCCCGACAGGTCGCGATCCCGGCCGCGTTGTTGCCGACGATGTACTTGAGCAGGTAGTGGGCCTGCACCCCGCAGGTGCTGCAGGTGGTGAGCCGCCACGTGCTCGGTTTGGTGAACGGCTCCGCCGGTTCGAGGCCACCAGCGCGTACCAAGTTGTCGATGCAGTCGAGGCACCAGGCGGGTTCGCTGCGGGTGGCGAAGGCAGCTGGCCGCCCGCAGTCCGTGGTCGAGCACTCCTGAGTCGGCACCATCGCTCCTCACATTTCCATGGAACGGCCCCGTCTGCTCGCACCGATTTCCCACCCGCCACAGCCCTGCTCGCAGGTAGTCGTGACGATAGTCGCGCCAACTCATCAGCCGGCCTCCGCACTCATCCACGGGGAGGAACTCCGAGCCGAGGACTCACCTTCAGGGTTCCAGCCAGCTGCCAGAGTGGGCGAACAATATTAAGTGCAGATATAAGTATTACTCCGGAATTTCCATTTAGCTTTGACTATTGCGGGGCTATTAATACCCGAATACGCAATTCCCAATCCGCAGAAAAATACACGCCATGGGCACTAGACCTGCGGTGACGCATCCTGTAATGTGGGACCCTCGACACCGAAGAATGGCGGCGACGAGCACTCCAGAGAATTACTCCTTGGATCGTATTATGCCATTTTTCGGACAACAAAGAAAGGTGATGGATCACCGGAAGGAATAACTAAAATGGAAATTAAAAGAGAAATAGATAGAGAACAATCAAATAGTGAAGTAAAGAATAAGATGACACGGGCAGAGCGAATCCATTTGCTGTTCAATGGCATTCGGACCGTGGTATCGCTCCGGCACGTCCCTGAACTGTGGGAGTGTTTGAGCAAACTGCTGGAATGGTTCAGCAATCTGCTCGGCTAGCTCGGAGTGCTCGCACGCAGTCGGGGCGGACCCAGTCGTCCGTCCCGACTGCTCTGCAGTACCGCCGAAAAGCGCCGTATCCGCAGGTACGGCCAAGTTCGAGGCAGCCACCTGCTCCGTCGTCCAACTCACCGCAACCGCGCTATCCGCGAAGCCCACGAGCGACGACAACTCCGGCCATCAGCGGGTCAGGTTGACTACGCAGGTGTCGAGCGCCTGGACGATCTCGTCACCCGGTGAGATCTGCAGCGGTGCCGCACTGGCCTTCGGCCAGGTTGTGGTGTTGCGGGCGCCGCCGGTCGAGGCATAGACCGCGCCGTTCGAGATCACCCAGACATCGGAGCGGTTCTTCACCTTGCCGGTGGTGTCGACGGTGGTGCCGCCCAGGAACGTGTACGGTCCGGAGTCGATGACCGTGCCGTTGATCAGCGACAGCCCGGAAGCCGAGAAGCCGGATTCGACCATGGCGACCAGTGATTCGTTCGCCGGGGCGCACCTCGGGTCCGATGCCGGAATCGCGGGCCTCGGCGCAGCGGCCGGCGCCTGGGTGGTTGTCACCGGGGGCGTCGTAGCCGGTGCGGACGTCGACGCCGCTGCCTTCGAGGTCGTGGGTGCCGCGGTCGTGGTAGTGGTTGCGAGGGTCGCCGCAGCCGCTACCGCGGGCCTGTCGTCTTTCTTGTCGTTCCCACCGAGCACTGTCCCGAGGATCGCCATGACCACCAGCACAGCGGCAACGACCAGCAGCACCTTCCCGAACACCCCCCTTTTTCTTAGGCGGATTCGGGGTCTGACCGGCCTTCGGCCGGGTGTCTCCGGTCCACTGAGCGCCGTCCCAGTAACGCACGAGGTTCGGATCAACCGGATCCGGATGCCAGCCGGGCGGCGTTGTCGGGGAAGTCATTGCGGGGTTTCCAATCAGTCCGTGTCGAGGACCCCCCAATCCCAGGAGGTTCAGGCGGGGGCATCAGGATCCCGAAGGTTTTGGGAATGGCACCGCAGTCTGGTTCGCGAGGTCAGCTGTCTTCGTTACATCCTGGCCGGCCAGAGGTCCGCACCGACGGCACTTCGGGAGCCGCCCGTGAACCGCTGCGCATCCGTAAGTAGCTCGGACTGCGCGGACGAAATCAAGCCGGATCCCACGGCGATCGTTCGAGACTGTTGAGCTCATCGAGAACCTGGTCGACGGCGGTGGTCGGGATACGGAAGCCTTCGCCCTCCGAAGCCCGGAGACGGTCGCGTACGTAGGCGAGCATGGCGAGTTCACGCTCAAGGTCTGCTGTGGTTCGGTCGCTCACGGTCTCATCCTGCCCCGGGGTGGGCGGTGATCCGAACTGTGCCACCCGGCGACGTCGAGACGAAGGCCGGCGCTGTGCATGTTCGGCCAAAAATCCTTCAGGGGGACATGTCGTCTCCGCTAAATGGAACATTCAGCCGGTCCTGTCGTCGGCGATGCGAACTCCCGGTCGCCCTCTCAGCCGGGCGCCGAAGCCCCCGTACCCTTTGTCCCATGTCCGCAAGCACCGGAAACCCCAGCGCCGACCAGGCTCTGCCGTCTCTGGCCACCGGTGACATCTCAGCGGATCCGCACCTCATCACGGTGTCGGCGCGCACCGGACAGGACATCGAACTGCGGATCCACACCTCCATCGCACCGTTCGACGTCGCGGCAGAGCAGTGGTTCCCGGCCGTGGCCGGGTTCGCGGTCACGGTCCTCGTGCACACCCTCGACGCCGAGACAGGTCGGCCACGGTATCTGCCGCCCGCCGAGCCCGCCGAGTGGGCGCGCGCGATCTTCTCCACCGCCGGCGCCTCGCACGGATACTTCCTCGGTGCTGTCGACCCGGACACCGGCGGCCACCGGGACGGACAGCTCGCATACCGCCTCTACCTCGACACCGACCGGCAGGCGATTGCCGTGCCTCGACAGGTGGTCACCTCCCCGCACTATCTGCTCTCTGCCATCGACGGGAGAGAGCAGATCGCCATTCCCACGACCGCGTGAGCTGCCCTGCGCTATCGTGGCCCCCATGGCAGGATTTGCCCGGCTGACCGGTGGTGGTCGCCCCCGTCGTGCAGGTGGAGTGCTTGTATTGCAGGCGATTCCGTTGATTGTGTTCAGTGCGGCGGCGTGGTAAGCGGTGCCGTCCTCGGCGACATCTGCCGCCGGCGTCTAAGGTCCTGGGTCCCTCAACCCTCTGAGATTCATTCGCGCAGCGGATACCTTCAACTCAGTGGGGTTGGTAAGAACCTGTAGTGAAGATGAGTCTTGCTGTGCATCGTTTCCGACCGCGCCGCACTTGGCGGCATGCGATCTCCTGGCTCGGTGTCGCGGTTGCGGGGGTGGCTGGAGTTGGGATCACAGCCCCTGTTGCTCTGGCGGACACGGTGGTTGGGACGTGCACGATTAGGGTGCCGAATCCGTGGCCGCTCGAGCCGCTGACTTCCTGCCCCGGTGCGGATCTGAGGGGTGCGGACCTTCACGGAGTGAACTTCGTCGGAGCCAACCTGAAGGGCGCGGATCTCTCGGGCGGAAACCTCGAAGGCGCGAACATCCATCTAGCGGACCTGTCCGGTGCGAAGCTCAACAACGTCAACCTCAAGGATTCATACGGTCTCACCGTCGTTCTCCATTCCGCCGATCTATCAGGCACGGACATCACTCGTGGCTACTGGCTCGCAGCTGACCTGTCCAACACCAAACTCGTCGGAGCGAACCTCACCGACACCGACCTTGCCGGCGCGAACCTCGCAGCCGCAGACCTCACGGGCGCGAACCTGTCAGGTGCCAATCTCACCAGCACCCTGCTGGTGCCCTCAGTCATCTACACCGACGCGGACCAATCGGGCACCGCCGCGGTTACATGGCCCGCACCCGCCAATCTGCCCGGAACCGTCTTCGAGGGCTGCGACCGCACCTCTGGCGACCGATTCCCGGTCGGGCAGACCTTGGTTAATTGCACGGTCAATAGTGCCGGTGGTCGCGGAACCGGAACGTTCTCGGTGCACGTCAATCCTCCACCGACTGAAACGCCCAACCCGCCGATTGTTGAGCCCGGTGAGGGATCGAGCTTGTTCGGGAGTTGAATGAACGGCCGAGGTTGCGGGTATCCGCCCTCCCGCCCCACCCGGCCCGAAATCCGGACCCCTCAGGCAGCGCCCCGGCGTTGTGGAGGCGAACGGCCCCGGACTGGACCGCGAGCTCGGGTACTGACCGCCTCGGTGACGGTATATTCCATGGTGATGCCACCCCATCGAGGTGGGGCTGGAAGTGAGCCACAGGATTACTCGCCGGACGACGAGGCCTGTGGCTCGCGTCGTTTCCGGATCAAATCTGGCGCAGGTCGACCGCACCTGCCAGTTTCGCCAGGTAGCTGGGATTTCCGACCCGGGATTGGACCACCGCTCCGCACACGATGTCCGCGACCCAGAGCGCCGGCTCGACCATGCCGACTGCGTGATTCACCCGCAGCGATGAGGTGATCACCTTCGGGGCTCGAAATTTTCTGCAGGATGTCGACATCGCTGGCGTCCAGGTGGCTGCGGGATTCGAGTGTGATGTGGCTGCACGGCATCTCGGCCAGGTTGGGGAGCAGATACTCCAGGCATTTTCTGCGGTGGCACCGGTCGGAGACGGCGGCTTCGGTGTGAATGACGACGAGTCCTGCCAGCGGGAGCGCTGCGACGGCCTCGATGAGGTCGTGCCGGCGGTCGGCGCTGCTGCCGTGCCAATGGACCTTTTTCTCCGTGGACAGGCGGAGCGCTTCCATTGTTTTGCGGACGTCCGGGCATCGTCCTCGTCGCATAACGCTGCCGCGATCAGGTACGTGTCGGGGTCGCGGTCGGGCTGCGATCCGCTCTCATCGCCCCAGGCAGTCAGCATGAGTAAGAAGTCTCGGGAGTCGCTGCAACACCGATCACCGGAGTCTGGTCAAGTCCCGGCTGAGGGCGATCTCTGTGCCACCTGCCCCGGTCGGTGGTGCGGTGTGGTGCGGTGACGCCGTCGCCGGTTCGTCCCGTTGCCGGTCCGCGCGGCGGGACGCCCTGCGGCCAGCACTGTCTTGAGCTCGCGTATTCGCAGGCCCGACAACTCGTCGAACGAGTGCGCCCGCACCCCGCCGGAGCGCAGTGCGTCCACGGCTTCCGGGTCGTCGTCGACGAATGCCGACAACCACGACCCAACGGCTCGGCAGTGGCCGGCCTTGACCTCGACCGCCGGTCGGACGTCATTGCGGGAGCGGCACAACAGCGCCCGGCCGGGTGGAAAACCGTTATGCCCGAGCCATATCCGGGTCTGACCTGCGCAGGAGACGGGCCGGGTCGTGGAATACACCACCACCAACCCCAGACCGGCCACCGCCTCCACCAGATCTCGGCCCGGTTCGATGACCGCCGCCTGCCCGACATGGTCGAAGAACCGCTGCCACGCCTGTCGACGGCTCCCCTCCGGCTGGCCGGTCAGGAGGTGGGTGAATGCCGACAGGTCCGCCAGGCCGCCGTCGATGTCGAACATCACCACCCGCTCGCTGCCGCTCACCTGCCCGACCCTAGCCACATGGCCCGTAGAGATCCCGGCGCCACGCCCACCGCCGCGGATTCTGCCGGCCCCACCCGTGGTCGCTAGAGAGCCTTAGAAAGCGCAACTGAGGTTGCACCCTTGGAGTGGACACCCCTGACAATGGTTCTAGGAGAGCCAGGAGGGATGTCGAAGTGGGACGCCAGTCTCTGTACACGGAGGAATTCCGGAAAGACGCGATCGCGCTGTACCGCGCGGCCGACGGCCAGCGCACATATGCGGCGGTCGCCGCGGACCTGGGCATCAGTGGCGAAACGCTACGGACGTGGGTTCGCAAGGCCACCGCCCGCAATGGACGCCCGGAGGCCCGCAGCACCGCCGGTGGGGAAACCCAAGCGGACGAGCTCGCGCGGCTGCGGGCAGAGAACGCCCGGTTACGCGGTGCCGAGAAGGAATGGCAGCTCGAA
>Ga0247825_10002311_pt1 | contig 12610 bp, 11 predicted proteins | sample 13C_Vanillin_Day_FD_194413 | JGI IMG/M metagenome (GOLD analysis project Ga0247825, IMG submission 194413) | Soil microbial communities from agricultural site in Penn Yan, New York, United States - 13C_Vanillin_Day48 | ecosystem: Environmental > Terrestrial > Soil > Agricultural land | place...
TGCTCGCCAACGCCTCGCATGAACTGCGCACACCGCTGTCCCGCATCCGTCTTGGCGTCGATCTGTTCCAGCAGACGCAGGATCCCAAATATAAGACCGGCATCGAACGCGATATCGCCGAGCTCGATCAGATGATCGACGAGATCCTGCTGGCGAGCCGGCTCGACGCGATCAGGACGCCGCAACTCGAGGAAACCGTCGATCTGCTGGCGGTGGCGGCCGAGGAGGGCGCGCATTACGACGACTGCTCCGTCGAAGGCGAGGCGGTGGCCGTGCGCGGCGACCGGCGGCTGCTCGGCCGCATGATCCGCAACCTGCTCGACAACGCGAGGCGGCACGGCGCGCCGCCGATCGAGGTTACGGTTCGCCGCGAGGCCGCACGCGCGATCGTCGAGGTGAGCGACGGCGGCAAGGGCGTGCCCGAGGCCGAGCGCGACCGGGTGTTCACGCCGTTCCACAGGCTGGCCGGCGGCACCGAGGGCGCGGGGCTCGGCCTCGCTCTGGTGCAGCAGATCGCCCGGCTGCACGGCGGCGACGCGGCGGTGACTCCAAGGCCCGGGCGTCCAAGCTGCTTTCAGGTCAGCCTGCCTAACCTTGCCGCGACGGCCGCTTAGTTCGTGGGCTTGACCGGGCGGGCGCGGTTTTCGATTGTGGCCCCGTTATGCGCATCCAGGTGTCCCACGAGACGGTCTACCGGTACGGCCAGCCGGCGAACGGCGTCATCCAGACGCTGCGGCTGACGCCGCGCAACCACGAGAGCCAGTACGTGGTGGACTGGCGGATCGACGTGTCGGAGAACTGTCATCTCGACCAGATCGAGGACGCCTTCGGCAACCTCATCCACGTGTTCAGCGTCGACGGCCCGTTGCAGGAATTGCGGATTCTTGCCGAAGGCGAGGTGGACACCCAGGACGCCCACGGCGTGGTGCGCGGTGCGATCGAGCGCTTTCCGCCGAGCCTTTATCTGCGCGAGACCGCACTGACCGAAGCCGACCCGGTGATCGTCGAGTTTGCCGAATCGACGCGCAGCAAGAGTCAGCCGGACGTGCTCTCCGTCCTGCACGCGCTGCTCGATCGGCTTCACGCCGACATGACCTATGACGAGGAAAGCCCCACCACCTCGGCGACCACCGCGGCGGAGGCCTTCGCGCTGAAGCGCGGCGTCTGCCAGGACTTCACGCATGTCTTCATCGCGGCGGCGCGCAGCCTCGCGATCCCGGCGCGCTACATCGGCGGGCACTTCTTCCGCAGCGACGGCGCGGTGGCGCAGGAGGCGGCGCATGCCTGGGCGGAGGCTTTCGTCCCCGATCTCGGCTGGGTCGCGTTCGACGCCGCGAACGGCATGTGCGCGACCGACGCGCATGTGCGGGTGGCGGTCGGCCTCGACTATCTCGGGGCCGCTCCGATGCGCGGCACGCGCTATGGCGGCGGCGACGAGGAGCTCGACGTCACGGTGCGGGTGAGCTGTCCGCTGCGGCCCTCGCAGAGCCAGTCGCAAAGCCAGTAGCGAAACGCCGGGCTAACGGATCGCGTGGATGTCCGGCGAGGCCATGCGGATGGGCGTCGTGCGGACCGAGACGATCGCCGGTCTGCTGCGCGCTGGCTCCTTGATCTGGCACAACTCGTCCGCGGTTCTGTCCGGCAGCCGCAAGCCCCCGAGATCGAGGCTGGCCAGCGCCACCTGCTGGACCGTCGCGCTTTGCAGCGAAATGCTCGCCCGCGAATTGAGCTTCCAGTCCTGCGCCGCCGTCACCGTCGCGGGTCGCGCCGGCGTCGCATGCTGCACGTGCACGATGCGGAAGCCGCGCGCTTTCAGCTCGGCCAACAGGATCGGTAGCGCATCGACGGTGCGCTGATGGATGTCGTGCAGGAGCAGAATGCCCTTGCCCTTGCCTTCCAGCCGCCGCACCGCGCGCTTGGCGACCTCGTGCGCGCCGACCCGGAGCCAGTCGTCGGCGGGCGCGTCCGCGCCCCACACCATCAGCCCGCGCGAGGCGGCATAGGCCTCGACCGGCGCGCTGTGGCCGAACCCGGGAAAGCGGAAGAACGGCGCAACCTTCCTGTCATCGCCCAGCGCCGCAGCCGTCGCGGCAATACCGCCGTCGATCTGCGCCTTGGCCTGCTCCAGTCCCAGCTCGCGGAAGCGGAGCGGGTGGCTCATGCTGTGCGTGCCGACGGTGTGGCCGTGGTCGTGGACGCGGCGCACCAGTTCGGGATTGGCCCGCGCCATGCTGCCGACGATGAAGTAGGTGGCCTTGACGCATTCGGCGGCCAGGATGTCGAGGATGCGGTCGGTGTAGGGCGGCAGCGGCCCGTCGTCGAAGGTGAGCACCACTTCCCTGTCGACAAGCGGCAGCGTCTCCGCATAGTTCATCGTGCCGATCTTCCGGTGTTCGGCCGGATCGACGACGATGGTGCGGCTGGTGCCGATCGCGCCCGGATTGCCGGGGCAATGGGCGGCGAGAGCGGGGGCAACGGGAAGACCCAGGGCAAAAGCCGCCAGGCCCATGCGCGCGACTCGCGAAAGTCTGATTCTCATGAATGATTCTTATGACACTCAAAATATTGCGATGGCATCGGCGTGAAATTGAATCCACATGGATATTGAGTCGCACCAGAGCCCGGTTCGGTTCACGCCGTCGGAACGGCGCCTGATTCGCAGGCTGCGCTCGCCGTTGGCCGTGCAGCGCTATCTCAACCGCCTACCGTACAACACGGAAACCAGGGGTGACACGCTGCGCAGCCTTCGCGGGGTGGCGCGCAAGGGCACGGCGCATTGCCTGGAAGCCGCGCTGTTTGCCGCGTGCGTGCTGGAGCAGCACGGCTATCCGCCGCTGGTGATGGGGCTCGAGTCGATCGACGGGCTCGACCACGTGATCTTCGTCTACAGGCATCGCGGCCGCTGGGGCTCGGTCGCGCGCTCGCGCGATCCGGGCCTGCACGGGCGAAAGCCGGTGTTTCGCTCCCCGCAGGCGCTCGCCGAAAGCTATTTCGACCCGTACATCGACTACACGGGCATGATCACCCGCTATTCGGTGGTGCATCTGCGCATCATGGGCAATTACGACTGGCGGCTGTCGCGGAAGAATGTCTGGGCAGTCGAGCGGATGCTGTTCACGGTGCCGCACTGGAAGATCAAAAAACGCTCGCGCAGGCGTGTGCGCACCGAGCGCGAGAAGTACCGGGCGTACCTGGAAAAATACAAGAAGAAGCCGCTGTACTATCGCGGCCGCGAGAAGTGGACGGAGATTCCGAAGCACTTTCTCTGAGGCGGCGGTGCGCTGGATGCTCCCCGAGTCATTCCGGGGCACGCGCGAAGCGCGTGAACCCGGAATCCATTACCACTGCTGCGGAGTATGGATTCCGGGTTCGCGACATAGCGCGTCGAAGACGCGCGTGAACGCGCTTATGCGGTCGCGCCCCGGAATGACTGGCGGAGAGAGCGGCTCCCCGCTCACATGATCGCGTATTCGGAATTCTTCCGGTCCGTCACCAGCATGCAGCCCGGATAATGCGTGATGCAGAACTCCGGCTTCACCGTCGCCACCACCGACTGCGGCGTCACCCCGCAGGCCCAGAACACCGGCGTCTCGTCGGGGTTCATCTGCGGCGGGTCGCCCCAGTCGGGCTTCATGATGTCCTTGATGCCGATCAGCTCCGGCATGCCGATATGCACCGGCGCGCCGTGCACCGCGGGAAACCGCGTCGTGATCTGGATCGCGCGGATCGCGTCGGCGGGCTTCAGCGGCCGCATTGACACCACCAGCGGCCCGTGGAACGGGCCCGCGGCGGTGGTCGGCACGTTGGTGCGGTACATCGGCACGGTGGTGCCGTTGGTGATGTGGCGCAGCTCGATGCCGTCCTGCATCAGCGCGTCCTCGAACGAGAACGAGCAGCCGAGCGCGAAGATGACGAGATCGTCGCGCCAGTGCTTCGTCAGGTCGGTCGGCTCGTCGACCAGTTCGCCGTTGCGGAACACCTTGTAGCGGCAGAGGTCGGTGCGGATGTCGAGGTCGCCGCCGAGCGAGGGCAGGTGCGGATCGCCCGGCGCGCCGGCGGCCAGCACCGGGCACGGCTTCGGATTGAGCTGGCAGAACCGCATGAAGTCGGAGGCGAGCTTCGCCGGCAGGATCGCGAGATTGCCCTGCACGTAGCCGGGCGCCATGCCCGAGGTCGGGCCGTCCCATTCGCCGTTGCGGATCGCCAGCCTTGCGGCCACCCCGGTCTGCGGAATGTTTGCGGTTTTGCGTTGCGCTGCGGCGGTCGGCATGGCGGCTCCGGATGGCATTTCAGAAGGTCTTCACGCACCAAACCTAGCACGCTCCGGGCTGCAGCGTCCGCCGCACCTGCATGCGCTTCCTGCGCCACGCAAGGCCCATTTGCCGCATTTTTCCCCACGCCCGGCCCGTTGGCAGCGTTGAAAATTGGTGGCAGTCTGGTGGACGAAGGACACTGATGGCGGACGCGGCGGTGCGCGCTTCGTAGGGGGCATCAGAGGAGATCCTGAACGCCGCGCCGCACGCCTAGCCGACAGTCAGACCATCCAATCGGGCAGCCACCGGTCAACGGAGGCGCACGCGTTAAGGCATCGCCCCATGTGTTGTGGCGATGACCGCAACCAGGGCTTCGAGCCGACGCTTGGAGCCGACAGAGAGGGACGTAACATGGCAGACGATACTCGGGACCACGACGGCTTCTGGCACCGCGGCAAGGTTACCCGCCGCAAGGTCCTCGGTTACGGCGCATCGGCCGGTGCGCTCGGCGCCACCATGCTGGTGCCGGCGCCTTGGCAGGCCGCCTTCGGTCAGGCCAAACCTTACAAGATCGGCACGCTGCAGCCGCTGTCGGGCGCGGGCGCGGCCGGCGGCAAGACCGCCCTGGTCGGACTGCAGATGGCGGTCGACCGTATCAACAAGATGGGCGGCATCAACGGCCGTCCGGTCGAGGTCGTGGTCGCCGACGACGAGTCCAAGCCCGACGTCGGACGCCGCAAGACCGAGAAGCTGCTGGTCGAGGACAAGGTCGACGCCCATGTCGGCGGCTTCCTCTCCAACATCTGCCTCGCCTGCATGCCGGTCTATGAGGAGTACAAGGTGCTCAACATGATCAGCGTGTGCCTCGACACCACGCTGACCACCACCAAGTGCAACAAGTACAGCTTCCGTCCCTACGACTACGCGCCGTCGCAGGCGGTGGCATTCGCGCCGACGCTGATCAAGATGGGCAAGCGCTGGCACATCGCCTATGCCGACTACTCCTGGGGCCAGTCCACCAAGGACGCCTATGTGGAGCAGATCAAGAAGGCGGGCGGCGAGGTCGCCGGCACCACCGGCATTCCGCTCGGCACCGCCGACATGACGCCGTTCCTGTCCAAGATCACCGGCAACTTCGACGGGCTGTTCGGCATCTTCTTCGGCAAGGACGGCGTGACGATCGGCAACCAGGCGTTCGATCTCGGCCTCACCAAGAAGTACAAGTGGGCGGGCGACGGCGCGATTGCCGAGTCCACCAACATCCCCGCGCTCGGCAACAAGATCGAGGGCTTCATCGGCATCAACCGCTATGTGCCGACGCTGGAGGCTCCGCTCAACACGCCGGCGCACAAGCGGTTCTGGGATGACGCCAAGGCGCGGCTCTCCAAGATCGACTCCTCCAACCCCGATCCGGACCGCTACGTGCAGTCCAACTACGAGGCGATGAACGCGCTCAAGATCGGTATGGAGAACTCCAAGTTCCGCGGCCGCGAGGACACCGACAAGCTGATCGCGGCGCTCGAAGGGCTGGAGATGAAGGAGGGTGACGACTTCCCGCAGGGCGACAAGACGCTGCGGAAGGAGGATCACCAGGCCTTCCTGCGCCAGTTCATCTTCGAGGTGAAGGGCGGCAAGCCGAAGATTCTCGAGGTGGTCGCCAAGGACAAGACCATCTTCCCGCCGGCCTGCAAGTTCTCCTAAGTGCAGGAAACGGCGTCACCAGTCATGTCCTCCCCGGCGGAGAGCCGGGGAGGAGAGACGGTCCCTGTGCTCCGCACCGAGGGGCTGACCATCCGTTTCGGCGGATTGACCGCGCTCAACAACGTGAACCTGGACGTCCGCCGCGGCGAAATCCGCGCGGTGATCGGCCCCAACGGCGCGGGCAAGAGCACGTTCTTCAACTGCGTCACCGGCGTGCTGCGGCCGACCTCCGGCCGCATCCTGCTCAACGGCAACGACATCACCGGCCAGCCGCCCAACCAGATCTCGCGGTCCGGCATCGCACGCTCCTACCAGATCACCAACATCCTGCCGAACGCCACCGCGCTGGAAAACGTCCGCATCGCCGCGCAGTCGCGCAAGCACGGCTGGAACATGTTCCGGCACTACACCCAGTTCCGCGACATCATCGACAAGGCGGAGGCGGTGCTGGCCTCGGTCGGGCTTGCCGGCAAGGCCGACGAGCTCGCCTCCAACCTCTCGCATGGCGAGCAGCGCAACCTCGAGATCGGTATCGCGCTCGCGACCGAGCCGCAGCTTCTCTGTCTCGACGAGCCGACCGCCGGCATGAGCGCGGCCGAGACGCAGGACATCATGCAGCTCGTGCGCAAGATCGCCAAGGATCTGACCGTCCTGATCGTCGAGCACGACATGCCGCTCGTCATGGAGCTCGCCGACCGCATCACCGTGCTGCATTACGGCCAGGTGCTGGCCGACGGTCCGCCGGCGGAGATCCAGAACAATCCGCGCGTCCAGGAGGTCTATCTCAAGACATGACCACGCCGGACGCTTCCTCCTCGCTCGTCGCCGTCGACGGCATTCACACCTACTACGGCAAGAGCCACATCCTGCACGGGGTCTCGCTCACCGTCGGCAAGGGTGAGGTCGTGGGCCTGCTCGGCCGCAACGGTGTCGGCAAGAGCACGACGCTGAAGACCATCATGGGGCTGGTTCACCCGCGGCAGGGCTCGATCTCGCTGGAAGGCGCGGCCATCGCCGGGCTGCCGTCGCACAAGCTCGCCCAGCGCGGCATCGGCTACGTGCCGGAAGACCGCCGCGTGTTCCGGCTGCTCACGGTGATGGAGAATCTGCGCACCGGGCTCGACCGCCCGGGCGTCACCGACGCGCGCAAGCACGAACTGCTCGACAAGGTGTTCGCCTATTTCCCGGTGCTCGGCGAGCGGCGCAACCAGGCCGGCGGCACGCTGTCGGGCGGCGAGCAGCAGATGCTGGCGATTGCGCGTGCCATGATGCTCGAGCCCAAGATCATCCTGCTCGACGAGCCGACCGAAGGCCTGATGCCGCGCATGGTGTCGCAGATCCGGCAGATCATCGACGTGCTGCACCAAGAGGGCGTGGCGATCCTGCTGGTCGAGCAGAACGTGCCGATGACGCTGGAGGCGAGCCAGCGCGTCTACATCATGGAGAAGGGCGTCATCCGCCATCAGGCCGCGTCGCGCGATCTCAAGGTCGGCGACGACGTCATCAAGCAGTATCTGGGGGTGTAGGGTGGCATCGGTCCTCGCATTCTTTCAGAATTTTCCGTTCGAACTGTTCGTTATCCAGACGCTGAACGGCATCGTCACCGGCATGATCCTCGCCCTGATCGCCTCGGGGCTGACGCTGATCTTCGGCATCATGGACGTGGTGAATTTCGCGCACGGCGAGTTGTTCATGCTCGGCGCCTATCTCGGCGTGCTGGTGCTGGCGACCACCGGCAGCTTCTGGCTGGCGCTGATCCTCGCGACGCTGCTGGTCGGCGTGTTCGGCGCGGCGATGCAGATCACGACCTTGCGGCCGCTGATCGGCCGCGATCCGCTGACCACGATCCTTGCGACCTTCGGCGTGTCGCTGATCCTGCAGAACTACGCGCTCTGGCAGTTCGGCCCGGTGGCGCGCAAGATCCAGGAGCCGTACACCGGCCACTTCAATCTCTTCTACCTGGAATATCCCTGGTACCGCCTGGTGATCGCCGGCCTTTCGGCTGCGCTGATCGGCGGCTTCTGGCTGTTCCTGAAATACGGCAAGTACGGCATCTGGATCAGGGCGACCACGCAGGACCGCGTCATGGCGCAGGCCATGGGCATCCCGGTGCCGCTGGTGCACACCGCTGCGTTTGCGATCGGCGCCGCGATGGCGGCGGCGAGCGGCGTGCTGTTCGGGCCGCTGGTCGGCGTCAATCACACCATGGGGCTCGACTGGGTGCTGAAGGCCTTCATCGTCGTCGTGGTCGGCGGCATGGGCAATCTCGGCGGCTCGATCGCGGCCGCGATCTTCATCAGCCTGCTGGAAGCCTATGCCTCGATCTGGATGAGTCCGGCGCAGGCCGTGATCGTCTCCTTCGTCGTCCTCATCCTCACGCTCCTGTTCCGGCCGACCGGCCTGTTCGTGCCTACGCCGAAGTAGTTGCACCCAAATGAACGCCAAGCGCCACACCATCATCTACTGGACCGGCTTCTGCGTCATCATGGCGCTGCTGATCGTCGCGCCTCTGGTGCTGCCGGAGTACTGGCGGCGCTTCCTCACCGAGATCCTGATCTGGGGGCTGCTCGCGATGTCGTCGGACATCCTGATCGGCTACACCGGCATGGTGTCGTTCGGTCATTCGGCGTTCTTCGGGCTGGGCATGTATGGCGCAGCCGCAGCGCTGCTGATGGTCGCGCCGCCGAACCTGCTGCTGGCGCTGATCTTCGGCCTGGTCGCGGCCGCGCTGGTCTCGGCCTTCGTCGCCTACTTCTCGACGCGGCTGCGCGACATCTACTTCGCCATCACCACGCTGATCTTCTCGCAGATATTCTACGTCATCATCTTCACCTGGACCGAGGTGACCGGCGGCGAGAACGGGCTGTCGTTCCGCCGCCCAGCGCTCGGCATCCCCGGCATCTGGAGCACGCCGTTCACCTCCGAGACGCTGCACTGGTTCGTGCTGGCGATCGTGGCTGCGTCCTACCTGATCCTGCGCCGCATCACGCAATCGCCGTTCGGCATGGTGCTGCAGTCGATCCGCGAGAACGAGCCGCGCACCCGGGCCATCGGCTATCCGGTGGAGCGCTACAAGATCATGGCGGTGATGCTGTCGGGGATGTTCGCGGGGCTGGCCGGCGTGCTCTACGCCATCCAGAACCGCTTCGCCGCGCCCGACTTCGTGTTCTTCCTGATCTCCGGCGAAGCAGTGATCTTCAACGTCATGGGCGGCATCGGCACCCTGGTCGGGCCGATCGTGGGGGCGGGCGCGTTCCTCCTGCTCCGCGAATTCCTCGGCCGGCTGTTCGGCGAGCAATTCCCCTATCTGATCCCGCTCGGCTTCATCTTCATCGTCATGATCATCTTCCTGCCCCAGGGCATCCTCGGCTTCGCGCGGAGATGGCTCAATCGGTGACCCGTGTCCCGGGCGCAATGCAGCACGAAGTGCTGCGTTGCAGACCCGGGACCGTACCAAACACCGCCTTCGCGACGGTCCCGGATCAGCCATAGCGCGTCGAAGACGCGCGTGAACGCGCTTATGGCACCGTTCCGCTTCGCTACACGCTGCACTGCATCCGGGACACGTGTGGCGCCGACCGTTCCTTGGTGTAACATCGCCACAACAACCATTCGCTTTCGGGAGCAGAAACCATGGCCAAATTCGGAATCGGACAGGCGGTTACCCGCGTCGAGGACCAGCGCTTCCTGACCGGGCAGGGCCGCTACGTCGACGACATCGTGCTGCCGGCCATGGCCCACGGCGTCAACGTGCTGTCCCCGCACGCCCACGCCAAGATCAAGCGCATCGACGTGTCCAAGGCCAAGACCGCGCCCGGCGTGTTGGCCGTGCTGACCGGCGCCGATGCCGCGGCCGAAAAGCTCGGCGCCATGACGGCGCACCTGATGCCGGAGGATTTCGGCGCGCCCAAGGGACACCGCACGTTCCAGCCGATGCTGGTGTCCGACCGCGTCCGCCATGTCGGCGACCGCGTGGCGTTCGTCGTCGCCGAGACGGTCGAGCAGGCGCGGGATGCGGCCGAACTGGTCGAGCTCGACTACGAGCCGCTTCCCGCCATCATCAACATCGAGGACGCGGCCAAGCCCGACGCGCCGAAGGTGTGGGACGACAACCCGCAGGGCAACAACGCCTTCCGCCTGATGTTCGGCAGCCAGGAGGCGACCGACGCGGCCTTCGCCAAGGCCAAGCACGTGGTCAAGCTCCGCGTCGAGAACAACCGCATCTCGCCGGTGTCGATGGAGCCGCGCGTCGCGATCGGCGACTACGACAACGCCAACAATTTCTACACGCTCTATGCGGCCTCGCAGAACCCGCATGGGCTGCGTATGGAGCTCTCGCACGTGTTCCATGTGGCGGAGAACCAGATCCGTGTCGTCTCGCCGGACGTCGGCGGCGGCTTCGGCCTCAAGGGCGGGCCGTTCCCCGACGATCTCCTGGTGATGTGGGCGTCGAAGAAGCTCCGCCGCCCGGTGAAGTGGGTGGCGAGCCGCAGCGAGAGCATGCTCAACGACCACCACGCCCGCGAGATGGTCTATTACGGGGAGCTTGCGCTCGACGAGAGCGGAAAAATCCTCGCGCTGCGCAGCAAGTCGCTGTTCCAGATGGGCGCGTATTTCGTCGGCGCAGCACTCGCGGCCGGCGCGTTCTCGATCCGCTTCGTGCCCGCGGCCTACGACATCCAGACCATGCACATAATGTCGCAGGGGGTGTTCACCAACACCTCGCAGAGCGGGCCCTATCGCGGCGCCGGCCGCCCCGAGGCGGCCTACTTCATGGAGCGGCTCATCGAGCACGCGGCGCGCCAGATCGGCATGGAGCCCGCGGAAATCCGCCGCCGCAATCTCATCCCGACGAACAAGCTGCCCTACACCACGCCGACCCACTGGGTCTACGACTCCGGCGAGTTCGTGCGGCTGATGGACAAGTGCATCGAGCAGAGCGACTGGAAGGGCTATGCGGCGCGCAAGCGCGAGTCGCAGAAGAACGGCAAGCTGCGCGGCCGCGCGGTGAGCTTCTACATCGAGTTCGGCGGCATCTTCAACGAGCGCATGGAATTGAAGTTCGATCCCTCCGGCGCGCTCACCGTCTATGGCGGCACGCATTCGCACGGCCAGGGGCACGCCACTGCGTTCGCGCAGCTCGCGCACGAAATGCTGGGCGTTCCGTTCGAGCAGATCCGCTATGTGCAGGGCGACACCGCGCAGGTGCAGATCGGCCGCGGCACCTATGGCGCGCGCAGCATGGTGGTCGGCGGCAATGCGTTGAAGGCCGCGGCCGACGCCATGATCGAGAAGGGCAAGAAGCTCGCCGCCGCCATGATGGAGGCCGACGCGGGCGACATCGACTTCAAGGAGGGCACGTTCGTCGTCACCGGCACCGACAAGAAGGTCAAGCTGGTGGACGTTGCCAAGGCCTCCTACGCGCCGATGGGACCGCTCACCGGCAAGTTCGGCATCGGCCTCGATTCAACGGGCAGCTTCGATCCGACGCCGCCGAGCCATCCCAACGGCTCGCATGTGGTCGAGCTCGAGGTCGATCCGGAAACCGGCCACGTCGCGATCGACCGCTTCTTCGTGATCGACGATCTCGGCCGCATCATCAATCCGATGATCGTGAAGGGCCAGCAGCAAGGGGGCGTGGTGCAGGGCATCGGCCAGGCGCTGCTGGAGCATCAGGTCTACGACCGCCAGAGCGGCCAGCTGCTGACCGGCAGCTTCATGGACTACGCCATGCCGCACGCGGCCCAGATGCCGAACGTCGATTGCGCGCTGGAGGAGATCCCGTGCAAGACCAATCCGCTCGGCGTGAAGGGCATCGGCGAAAGCGGCACCATCGGCGCGCCGCCGACCATCATGAACGCGCTGATCGACGCGCTCGCGCCGCTCGGTGTCGACCAGATCGACATGCCGGCGACGCCGCTGCGGGTGTGGGAGACGATCCAGAAGGCGAAGGGCAAGGCCAAGGCGGCGTAGCAATTCACGGTTGAATTGATATCCAGTCGGCGGCTAGCTGCAAAAAGCCGACGCGCATTGCGTTCCATCCTGAACGGCACTTCAGTTTCATAAACAACCGTTTAAGAAAAGAAACGGAACGTTGCCCGCGCGGATGCGTTTTCTTCTCATCGTTCCAGAGGAGAACATCGCATGCGTAAGATCGTCCTTGCACTTGCTTCTGTCGCGGCACTTGGCCTCGCGATCCCGGCCATGACCGCACCGGCGGAGGCGCGCGACGTGGTGATCATCAAGAAGAAGCATCGCCACTACCACCATGATCGCGGCCATCACTATGGCTGGTACAAGCACCGGCACCATCACCATGGGCACAATCACCACGGCGCGAAGGTGGTGATCCGCTAGCGAAGGCTTCCATCGCGCGGGACAGGCAACAGCGGCTCCGGCTTCGGCCGGAGCCGTTTGTGCGATTGGCAACCGTCAGGATGCGGAGCGCGCCGACGCTAGATCAGCAGGTTGACGATTTGTCCCTGGGCCTGGATGCGGGCTGCAACAGGCGATTGTGCGGCGGCTGCAGGCGAAACGGCCGCCGCCGCGGACGGGGCGCTGAGCGCGCCACCCAGGATCACCGCAGGGGTGTCGGCCGCGTCCTTGCCGGTGGCCGTCGCGTCTTTCGGCGCGTCCGGCTTTGCGGGATTCTGAAG